>Ga0114966_10000144_pt1:0-2500 | contig 66007 bp, 51 predicted proteins | sample M_130207_XF_Meta_FD_87029 | JGI IMG/M metagenome (GOLD analysis project Ga0114966, IMG submission 87029) | Freshwater microbial communities from Lake Montjoie, Canada to study carbon cycling - M_130207_XF_MetaG | ecosystem: Environmental > Aquatic > Freshwater > Lake | place: Lake...
ATGAAAAAAGCCCACAGGAATGACCCTGTGGGCTCTCGTCGCGTAATAATGCCGGCAGCGACCTACTCTCCCACGCACTTTCGCACGCAGTACCATCGGCGGTATCAGGCTTAACTTCCGTGTTCGGAATGGGAACGGGTGTGACCCTGATCCTATGACCACCGGCAAAGTGGTTCCGGGGGATGAGCCCGGGATCTTGTCTGCCTGGGGTCCTCTGACGCGGGCGCGGCGGTTAGGCCGCGTAGTCCCTCGCGTCGTTGGTCGTCCCAGACAATTTTATACAAAGCTAAACGCGCCTCGCAGCGAGGCACGCGCAACTGAATATCCTGCAAACGGTAGTTTTGACCGATTCACTTCACGCAGCGGTTTCGTTGCGTGCATTTAAAACGAATTATGGTCAAGCCTCACGGCTGATTAGTATCGGTAAGCTCAACATGTCGCCATGCTTACACACCCGACCTATCACCTGGTAATCTTCCAGGAGCCTTCAGGGAAGTAAACTTCCAGGGAGATCTCATCTTGTGGAGGGTTTCACGCTTAGATGCATTCAGCGTTTCTCCCTTCCGGACGTAGCTACTCGGCACTGCCGCTGGCGCGACAACCGATACACTAGAGGTCCGTCCAACCCGGTCCTCTCGTACTAAGGTCAGCCCCACTCAAATCTCCTGCGCCCATCACAGATAGAGACCGAACTGTCTCGCGACGTTCTAAACCCAGCTCACGTACCACTTTAATCGGCGAACAGCCGAACCCTTGGAACCTGCTACAGCTCCAGGATGTGATGAGCCGACATCGAGGTGCCAAACCCTTGCGTCGATGTGAACTCTTGGCAAGGATCAGCCTGTTATCCCCGGCGTACCTTTTATCCGTTGAGCGATGGCCCTTCCACGCGGAACCACCGGATCACTAAAGCCTGGTTTCCCACCTGCTCGACTTGTAGGTCTCGCAGTCAAGCTCGCTTATGCTTTTGCACTCTATGGCTGATTTCCAAACAGCCTGAGCGAACCTTCGCGCGCCTCCGTTACAGTTTAGGAGGCGACCGCCCCAGTCAAACTACCCACCTAGCAGTGTCCCTGATCTGGATGACAGAACGAGGTTAGAACGCCGAAGCAGTAAGGGTGGTATCTCACCGTTGGCTCCCCCGAGTCCGAAAACCCGAGTTCAAAGCCTCCCACCTATCCTGCGCATACTGCGTCAGCATTCACTACTAGGATGTAGTAAAGGTGCACGGGGTCTTTTCGTCTTGTGACGGGCAACCGGCGTCTTCACCGGTACCACAAATTCGCAGTGCTTCTCGTTGAGACAGCGCTCAGATCATTACGCCATTCGTGCAGGTCGGAACTTACCCGACAAGGAATTTCGCTACCTTAGGACCGTTATAGTTACGGCCGCCGTTTACCGGGGCTTCAGCTCAAAGCTTCGCCTTGCGGCTAACCTCTCCCTTTAACCTTCCGGCACCGGGCAGGCGTCAGACCCTATACGTCGTGTTCGACTTAGCAGAGCCCTGTGTTTTTAGTAAACAGTTGCCTGAGCCTCTTTATTGCAACTCCCTCGCGCTTCGTGCCGCTTGGACACTGACGCTAACGGAGCACCCCTTCTTCCGAAGTTACGGGGTGAGTTTGCCGAGTTCCTAAACGAGAGATCACACTCGCACCTTAGGATTTTCTCCTCGCCCACCTGTGTCGGTTTGCGGTACGGGTACCCAAAAGACTCCTTAGAGGATTTTCTCGGCAGCGTGGCGTCTGCGACTTTATTGCCCTTACGGACATCGCCATGAGCCCTCAGGGTTTATGACCCACCGGATTTGCCAGGTGGATCCCCCTACAGCTCTGAACCTACACTTCCAATCGTAGGCTCGCATAGCCTCCTGCGTCTCCCCATCGTAATAACGTCTTCTAGGTAGTTCTGGAATATTAACCAGATATCCATCCGCTACGCCTTTCGGCCTCACGTTAGGACCCGACTAACCCTGAGCGGACGAACCTTCCTCAGGAAACCTTAGGCTTACGGTGGAAAGGATTCTCACCTTTCTTATCGCTACTTATGCCGGCAGGGTCACTTCTCACCACTCCACCAGTCCTTACGATCTGGCTTCACTGCTGTGAGAACGCTCTTCTACCAATATGCAGTCCCGAAGGACCGCGTCTATTCTATGGCTTCGGTTCTGTGCTTGAGCCCCGTTGGATTGTCGGCCCAAAGCCGCTAGACCAGTGAGCTATTACGCTTTCTTTAAAGGATGGCTGCTTCTAAGCCAACCTCCTGGTTGTCTGAGCGTCTTCAGATCCTTTCCCACTTAGCACAAAATTTGGGACCTTAGCCGATAGTCTGGGCTGTTTCCCTTTCGACGATGAAGCTTAGCCCCCACCGTCTCACTCCCGGGATACGGATCGCTGGCATTCGCAGTTTGATTGGATTCAGTAAGCTGGTAAGCCCCCTAGTCCATTCAGTTCTCTACCACCAGCGCCGACCTCCCGAGGCTGCTCCTAAAAGCATTTCGAAG
>Ga0114966_10000144_pt1:7500-66007 | contig 66007 bp, 51 predicted proteins | sample M_130207_XF_Meta_FD_87029 | JGI IMG/M metagenome (GOLD analysis project Ga0114966, IMG submission 87029) | Freshwater microbial communities from Lake Montjoie, Canada to study carbon cycling - M_130207_XF_MetaG | ecosystem: Environmental > Aquatic > Freshwater > Lake | place: Lake...
GGTGCCGCCACCGACAATCGCGATCGGCGTGTGGCCGAAGCGCTGCAACCGGGCGAGACCCATCAACGGCAGCAGATGGCCCACATGCAGGCTATCCGCGGTGGGATCGAAGCCGGCATACGCCGTAATCGGTTGCGTTCCGAGCAGTTCGGACAGCCCCTCGGTTACATCGTAGATAAGCTCACGCCAAGTCAGTTCTTCGAAGAGATTCGCCATGGTTTCACGATTTACTATATCAACGAGTGGCAATCACCAGACGAGACGCACTGAGGGGGATGCTCGCTGTCGGATCTGGACTCGCCGCTGGCGCCACCGGTTACGGCTACCTCTACGAGCGTCATCACCTGACCGTAATCGAGCAGGACATCCCCGTCGCCGGGCTGGCGCCCGCACTTTCAGGACTTCGCGTCGGCCTGCTCACGGATGTCCACCGCAGTCGCTGGGTCTCCGACGACGACGTCGTCTTTGCCGCACAGCAGCTGATGCTATCCAAACCGGATCTCATCGTGCTCGGAGGCGACTACGTCACCTGGGGTGACCGCGCCTACGTCGGCTCAGTGGCGGAGGCACTCGGGGCCCTCTCGGCACCGCACGGGGTCTTCGCCATCCTCGGCAACCACGACGACGAGCGTGACACGACGTCGGCGCTCACCGCGCAGCGAATCGTCGTCCTGCGCGACGCACGCACGACACTGGCGATTCGGGGCGAGTTGCTACAGCTCGCCGGACTGCGGTTCTGGACGCGCAAGGCTGCGGACATCGCGTCGATCCTCGGCGGCACCACTGAAACCACACTGCTGCTGGCGCATGACCCTCGCCGATTGACCGAAGCCGCCACGCTCCGTGTGCCGCTGGTGCTATCGGGGCATACCCACGGGGGCCAGGTCGTTCTGCCAGGCCTTGGCGCGGTGGCGGCCAGCAAGTTCCCTGTCGTGTCGGGACTGGCGAATCGGAACGGAACGTCCCTGTTTGTCAGCCGCGGGGTAGGAACGGTCTACGTGCCCGTGCGCATCAATTGTCCACCAGAGGTGGCCGTGCTGACGTTGCGGCCTGGCGGGATCGGCGCATAAGCGCGACAGCCTCGCGTCTCAGGCGCTGGCCGCGGCGGCGTCAACGACGAAACGCCGTCCCACCAGCCGCCACTTCCCGTCGAGCACCCGCGCAATCGCGCGCGGATAGAGACGGTGCTCTTCCACCAGGATCCGCGCGGACAGGGTCTCGAGGCTGTCCGCGTCAAGGACGGGCACCGCCGCCTGCAGCACGATGGCGCCGCCGTCCAGTTCCGCATCAACAAGATGTACGGTGGCGCCGGCAACTCGAACGCCGTGCTCCAGCGCCTGCCGCTGCGCATCCAGCCCTGGAAACGCCGGCAGCAAGGACGGGTGGATATTCAGGATCCGGTTCGGAAAGGCCTCCAACAGCGGCTCGCCGATCAGTCGCATGAATCCGGCCAGACAGACCAGATCGACGCCGTGCGCCTGGAGGATCCGCGCGACGGCGGCGTCGTACAGTTCGCGGCTCGCGTAGTCCTTCTGGAGTACGCAGACGGTCTCGAGTCCGTCCGCCCTGGCGCGCATCAGGCCCGCCGCTTCCTGGCGATTCGAGATCACCACCGCAATCTCGGCCTGGAGTTCGCCGCGCCGAATTGCGTCGACGATCGACTGCAGGTTCGAGCCGCGGCCGGAAATAAGGACGCCGAGACGGTGGCTCATGGCACGTAGCGGACGCCAGGCGCCCCCTGGACGACGCGCCCGATTTCGCACGCGCCCGTTTCGCCGGCCTGCTTCAACAACTCGAGCACGCGCACCCGCGAGCCGGCGTCGCACACCACGATCAGGCCAACCCCCATGTTGAAGGCGCGCAGCATCTCGTTGTCGGCAATGCCACCACGGTCGGCGATGACGGTGAACAGCGGCGGAACGGGCCAGGCGCCGCGGCTGATCTCGGCTTCGCACCCGTCGGGCAGGATGCGTGGGAGGTTCTCGGTGATGCCCCCACCCGTGATGTGCGCCATGCCCTTGACGAGCCCCACCTGAAGCAGCGGCCGGACCGGCGTCAGGTAGGAGCGATGGGTCGCGAGCAGCACGTCGCCAACCGTGCCCTGCAGCTCGGGCACGTAGGTGTCCGCCTGAAACCCGCAGAGTTCGAACAACACCTTGCGGGCGAGCGAATAGCCGTTCGTGTGAAGGCCGGATGACGGCAGGCCGATCAGCGCGTCGCCGGGACAGATGGTCTTCCCATCGATCAACCTCGGACGGTCCACCGCGCCGACGATGAAGCCGGCGATGTCGTACTCGCCGTCAGCATAGAACCCGGGCATCTCGGCGGTCTCCCCGCCAATCAGCGCACAGCCGTTCTCCCGACAAGCACGAGCCACACCGGTGACGATCTGCTCGGCCACATCAGGCGACAGACGACCGGTGGCCAGGTAGTCGAGGAAGAACAGTGGCGTGGCGCCCTGCACGAGGATGTCGTTGATGCAGTGGTTCACCAGGTCGGCGCCAATGGTGTTGTGGCGGCCGGTCATGAACGCCACCTTCAACTTCGTGCCGACGCCATCGGCGCTCGATACCAGGACGGGGTCCTGAAGACCCGCCGCGCCGAGGCTGAACAGCCCGCCGAACGAGCCGATCTCCGAAAGGACTCCGGGCGTGTATGTCCCACGCGCGAGTGACTTGATTCGCCTGACTGTCTCGTTGCCAGCGTCGATGTCGACGCCGGACTGCCGGTAATCCATCAGAAGTCCAATTTTTCGATAAGAGTCTGCATCAATTGCCGGTCGGCTGACCCTTCCGGCGAGTCCCAGTATGTCCGCCGTACCAGCGCGAAGAAGCGCTCCTTGTCCAGGTCCTCTTCGAGCATGTCGAAGCCTTCCGCCATCAGCGCGATCGCGTCGACACGAGCCGGAGCGCCCTTGAGGAAGGCGAGCATCAGCGGCGTATTGCGCAGCGCAATCGTCGCGAGCGCGAGGGACATCGGCGCACGTGCCGGGTCCCGCGAGGGAATGCCGGCCTCGAACAGTGCCTGCACAGCCGACTCGCGCCCGCTGATGGCGAGCGCGCCAAGACCGGATGTGGCACCACGCAGTAATTCCTGGAAGCCGATGTTCTGGTCAGCGAAACGCAGGGTCTGGACGAGAAAGCTCTCGTGCGAACCGCAGTTGGTGCCCAGCAGGCAGATGCCGGCGGCGACGAACGGCTGCGCCGTTCGCGGCGCGCTCCGTTGCAGGCCGGCCAGCGTCTCGAGCGCCCGTCGGTCGCCAATCTTGCCGAGCGCGAGCGCGGCATCGTCCAGCAGGGGGCCGTCGAGGCCGGCGATGGCATTGATCGCGTCGAAGGCGTAGCGCGCATTGTAATCGCCGAGGGCCTCGATGACCGCGCCTCTGAAGAAGTCCTCACCCCGGCCAGACTCGCGCGTCAGCACCGGCTGGACCCTCGGGTCTGAGCCGTGCGCAGCCAGCGTTCGCACGAGGGCCGGCCGGACGAACTCCGCCTGCTCCCGGTCAAGCGCGGACAGAAAGAGCGGTACGAGCGACGGTTCCGGGTTGTACTCGAAGTAGCTGTAGGCGACCGTACGGAGCCGGTCGTTCGGACTGGACAGCGATTCGTGCATGGCATCACGGGCCCGCAGGTCGTTGAAGCCGGTCAGCAGTACGAGGGCGCGGAAGCGGACGTAGCCGTCCGCGTGTTGCGCGACAGCGTTCAGCAGGGCCGCTACCGCCTGAGCCGGCGTGGTTCGCCGAATCAGTTTGGAGGCCTCGGTACGCGTCGCGTAGTCGAGCGAGCCGAGCCTGTCGATGGACTCCTGCAGCCTGGGGGCAGCCACCGACTGGGGAGATGCCGGCTCCTGCGCAGACACCGGCGAGGCGCCGATGGCGAACGCAAGACAGACGAGCGCCAACCTCACCCATCCGCCGACGGACATCAGGCGCCCTGCCACTGGACCCATGTCAGTTCGTGACGGTCGCCTTGTCCAGCTTCAGCGCCAGCTGGAGGTAGCTGTGCTCATCTCGCGGGAACGCGATGGGATACTGCCCCGTGTAGCAGGAACTGCAGTAGTGATCGCTGCCTTCGCCGACCGCATGCATCAACCCGTCGAGGCTGAGATAGGCGACGCTGTCGCAGTCGAGATAGGTGCGGATCTCGTCGAGCGTGTGCGTCGCCGCCATCAGTTCCGAGCGCCGCGGCGTGTCGACGCCGTAGAAGCACGGAGAAATGGTGGGCGGACAGCTGATGCGCACGTGGACTTCCTTCGCACCGGCGGCTCGCACCATGCGCACGATCTTCCGGCTCGTGGTGCCGCGGACGAGCGAGTCGTCGACGAGGATGACGCGCTTGCCGGCGAGAATGCTCCGAACCGGATTGAGCTTCACCTTCACGGCGAAATGCCGGATGGACGACTGCGGCTGGATGAAGGTGCGCCCGACGTAGTGATTCCGGATAAGCCCCATGCGGAGCGGGATGTTGGCTTCGTCGGCGAAACCCATCGCCGCGCAGACGCCCGAGTCCGGAACGGGCACGACGACGTCGGCATCGACGCGCTGCTCACGTGCCAGAACACGACCGAGGTTCGTCCGCACCTCGTTGACGCTCTTGCCGAAGACGTAGCTGTCTGGGCGCGAGAAATAGACGTGCTCGAAGACGCAGTGCGCAATCGGCGCCGGGCCGAACGGCTTCAGCGACTTCATACCGCCGGCGCTGATGATGAGCACCTCGCCGGGCTCCACATCGCGCACGTAGGTCGCACCGATCAAATCGAGAGCGCAGGTCTCCGAGCAGACGACAAAGGCCTCGCCCAGTCGACCGAGCGCGAGCGGCCGGAACCCATGGGGATCGCGCACCGCGATCATCCGGTCGGAGGTCAGCATCAGGAACGAGAAGGCGCCCTGCAGCTGCGTCACCGAATCGATGACGGCATCTTCGACGCTCTTCCCCTTGGAGCGGGCATAGAGATGCAGGACGACCTCGGTATCGCTGCCCGACTGGAAGATCGACCCCTGGCTGACCAGTTCGTTACGCAGCGAGTCGGCATTGGTGAGGTTGCCGTTGTGGCAGATGCTGAACTGCCCGTGCGCACAGTCGATGAGGAATGGCTGGGCATTGGCCAGCCGGCTTTCTCCCGCCGTGGAGTAGCGGACGTGTCCGATGGCCGCATGCCCCGGCAACTGCGACAGCGTCTGGCCGTCGAAGATGTCGGCGACGTATCCCATCTGCTTCGTCACTCGCACGACGCCGCCATCGGAGACCGCGATGCCGGCGCTTTCCTGACCGCGGTGCTGCAGCGCGTACAGACCGAGATAGGTCATGTTCGCGGACTCGTGGTGTCCGAAGATCCCGAAGACGCCGCACTCATCCTTGAACTTATCCAGCATTGACACCTTTTCCGACGAAGCTGCGATTCCTGGCGCTGACCGGACAGCCCGGTCAACGCATGCGCTGCTGAGCGTTCGACTCAGGCCGTTGTTACCGCAGAGTCCGCAGACGACGCGCCGCTCGGGACTGGCCCGAATACGCGGTCGAAGATGTGGTCGACGTGCTTGAACTGCTCGTGCAAGTCGAACGCCCGTTCGAGTTCCGCCTTCGGGAGCACCGCGGTGACATCCGGGTCGGCGAGCAGCAACTGCTTGAAGTCGGTCTGCTCATGGAAGGAACGCATCGCGTTGCGCTGCACCCATTCGTAGGCCTGCTCCCGCGAGATGCCCTTCATCGCCAGCTCGAGCAGCACCGTGCCCGAGAAGACCACGCCCCGCGAGCGTCCGAGGTTCTCGAGCATCCGCTCGGGATAGACGACCATGCCGCGAACGATGCGCGTCATCCGGCGGAGCATGTGGTCGACGGCAATGAAACTGTCCGGGAGGATGACCCGCTCGACGGAGGAGTGCGAGATGTCACGCTCGTGCCACAGCGCGATGTTCTCGAAGCCGGCGTGGCAATTCGCCCGGATCAGCCGGGCCATGCCGACGATCTGTTCGCACCCGATCGGGTTGCGCTTGTGCGGCATGGCCGACGAACCCTTCTGCCCCTTGGCGAACGGTTCCTCGATTTCGCCAATTTCGGTCTTCTGCAGTCCACGGATCTCCAGCGCGAACTTCTCGAGCGCCGCGGCCGTGATGGCGAGGGCCGACAGCAGCTCGGCGTGCCGATCGCGCTGCACGACCTGCGATGCCACCGGCGCCGGTTCCAGCCCGAGCTGTGCGCAGACCGCCGCCTCGATGGACGGCGGCAGGTGGGCGAACGTGCCGACGGCGCCGGACAGCTTGCCCACAGATACCACGGTACGCGCCCGCTGCATGCGCTCGACATTGCGGCTGACCTCGGCGTACCAGAGCGCGAGCTTCAGGCCGAGCGTCATCGGCTCGGCATGCACGCCGTGCGTGCGGCCGATCATCGGCGTCAGCTTGTGCTCGAAGGCGCGCTCGCGGATAGCCTCGGCTAGGCCGGCGAGCCCCTTGAGGATCACGTCGCACGCCTCGCGCATCTGCAGCGCCTGCGCGGTGTCGATGACGTCCGATGAGGTCATGCCGAAGTGCATCCAGCGCGCCGACTCGCCCACCTTCTCGGCCACGGCCGTGGTGAAGGCGATCACGTCGTGCTGGGTGACCTGCTCGATCTCCTCGATGCGCGCGATGTCGAAGGCGCCGCGCTCGCGAATATCGCGGGCGGCCTGGGCCGGAACGATGCCGGCGGCGGCCATGGCATCGGCGGCGGCGGATTCAACCAGCAACCACGTCTCGTATCGACGCTGGTCGCTCCAGATCCGGCCCATGTCGGGATGTGTGTAGCGCTGGATCACGCGAAGGCCCTGCCGCGGAATACACCCATGACATCGAGGGACAAACCAGCCAACGTCCTTCGGAACCCGCGAGGGGCACCGGCCAGCCCGATCCTCCAGAACTCCCGATGTCGTGTGTGTGGAATAGGCCTCTATTGTAAATCGAGACGCTCGCGTGGAACCTGCAAACCGTTCACATTCCCCAGCACCGTCGCCGAGAGCGCATCAGCTGCAAACAGGTCGGCGGCGACCCGCTGCACGTCCTCGGGCGTCACCTTCTCGACCCCCTCGAGTGTCTCGTCCAGGCCGACCTGGCGCTCGAAGTAGATCTCCTGGCGGGCGACGTGCGACATCCGGCTGGCCGTATTCTCGAGGCTCAGCATAAGACTGCCCTTCAGGTGGTCCTTGGCGCGCTGGAGCTCGGCCGCAGGAACAGGGGCACTCTTCACGGTCCGCAGTTCCTCGACGACCAGATCGATGACTTCACCAACAGCCTCGTTCGAACAGCCCGCGTAGACCGTGAACGAGCCAGCGTCCCGGTAGGCGCTCAGCCCGGAGAAGACCGCATAGGCCAGGCCGCGCTTCTCCCGCACGTTCTGGAACAACCGCGAACTCATCGAACCGCCGAGCAGCGTGTTGAGGACGTAGCTCGCGTAGCGGTCGGCGTGGTCCTGGGCGTAGCTGCTGGTCCCGAGGCAGACGTGGCTCTGCTCGAGTTCCTTGTTGCGAATCAGCACCTTCGGGAATACCTGCGGAGCCTCCTCGTGCACTTTCGCCGTGACCGACTTGAGGTGCCCGAACCGCTCCTCGACCAGCTTCCGGACGTGGTCATGCTGGAGGTTGCCAACCGCCGAAATAATCAGATTCTGTGGCGTATAGGCGTCGCGGAAGTACGACCGCAGCGAATCGGCCGTGAACGACTCCACCGTCTCGCGAGTGCCGAGAATCGGCCGGCCGAGCGGATGGCCTTCCCAGAACCCCTGCGTGAAGAGCTCGTGGACCAGATCGTCAGGCGTGTCTTCCACCATCTTGATCTCCTCGACGACCACCTTCTTCTCCCGCTCGATATCCTCGGGATTGAAGGCCGGGTTGAGCACGATGTCGGAGAGCACGTCGAGCGCCAGCGGCAGATGCTCGTCGAGGACCTTGATGTAGTAGCTGGCGTACTCCTTGGCGGTAAAGGCGTCGAGTTGGCCGCCAATCGAGTCGATCTGCTGGGCGATGTCCTCGGCGGACCGGGTCCCGGTCCCCTTGAACAGCATGTGCTCCACGAAGTGGGCAATGCCGCCACGTTCGGCGGTCTCGTGCCTCGAACCGCGGGTCAGCCAGACACCAATGCTGATCGACCGAACCTGATTCATCGGCTCGGTCAGAATCCTGAGGCCGTTATCGAGTACGTCGCGGACGATCGGTGAATTGGACACGTGGATGGCTCACTGCGGAACGGGTTGACGGCGCCAGGCGCGAACCGAATAACGCGCCGCAAATCATTGACAACAAAGGAATTATTGTCTAGCACCGAAATATAACACGCCCCCGGCGCTTCGGGCAAGGGCAGCACCGCTACCGGTGACTGCGCTGGACAGCCGGAGTAAGATCATCGCAGTCTCGGAAGTAGTTCAGAACGTGGGAGATACCGTGTCCTCGCCCTCCAACCTAGCCGACCTCGATCTGGCCGACCTCGAGTCGGCCTTCGCCGCCCGCAGTGTCGAACGCTTCCGGGCCCGGCAAGTGTTTGCCTGGATCTACAAACGCGGGGTCACGGACATCGAGGCGATGACCGACCTCCCACGCGATCTGAGGGCGGCACTCCTCGCCGACTTCACGATTGCAACGCCGCAGGTCGCATCGCGCGAGCGCTCGTCGGACGGCACCGAAAAATTCCTCCTCAAGCTCGCCGACGGGAAGCACATCGAGTCGGTCTTCATCCCTGACACCCCGGCCATGACCTTCTGCATCTCCACCCAGGTGGGGTGCGCGATGGCCTGCGCGTTCTGTCTCACGGGCAAGATGGGGCTGGTGCGCAACCTGACGGCGGGTGAGATTGCGGGGCAGGTGCGCGTGCTAGCCGGCGCCCTCGACCTGCGCGACAAAGCCTTCAACATCGTGCTGATGGGCATGGGCGAGCCACTGCACAACTACGACGCGGTGATGAAGGCGATGAGCATCCTGTGCGATGCGCATGGCTTTCACCTGCCGCCGCGCCGGGTCACGCTCTCCACGGTCGGACTGCTGCCGGCGCTGGAGAAGCTAGGACGTGAAGAGTTGATGCCGAATCTCGCCATCTCCCTGCACGCGCCGACCGATGCGCAACGCGGCGAACTCGTGCCGATCAACCGGAAATACGGCGTGGCCGACATCATTGCGGCCTGCAAGCAGTTCCCCGTCCGCAGACGCAGCCGCATCACGTTCGAGTACGTGATGCTGGCCGGCGTCAACGACTCCGCCGACGACGCCCGCAAACTCGCGAGACTGCTGGCCGGCGTGAAAGCAAAGGTGAACCTCATTCCGCTGAACGCGGCGGCCGGCATCCCCTTCGAGCGTCCGGCGGACGACGTCGTGGACCGCTTTGCAAGGGTCCTGGCGGAGCGGGATGTCACGGTGTCGGTGCGGAAGAGCCGTGGACGGGACATCCGCGCGGCCTGTGGCCAGCTGATCGTGGAAGGGCCGGAGCGCTCGCCCGCGCAGAAACTGGCCACGCTCGCGTTCTACTGACGCGGCCCGCGGTCTGGCTCGTGCGGCGTTACGTGCTGTGGGCTGGCGCCCACTGCTCGATGACGGTGCGAAGCTGGGCCTGGGTGTACGGTTTCGTGAGCAGGTCGTCCATCCCCGCCTGCAGGCAGTTCTCGAGGTCTCCTGGCAGCGCGCTGGCGGTCAGGGCTATGACTGGCACACGGGCACGGCCAGCCTCGCGGCGGCGAATTTCACGAGATGCATCCTCGCCTCCCATGACCGGCATCTGCAGGTCCATCAGCACGAGATCGAACGACTCTCCATTCAGTACCTCGAGAGCCAGCAGCCCGTTGGTGGCGTTCTGTACCTTGCACCCGAGATTGCGAAGCATGGCCTTGGCCAGCATCGTGTTCACCGGGTTGTCTTCCACGAGCAGGATACGAAGCCCGAGCCCCTCTGCCTGCCGCGCCGGCGCCGCCGGTGCGGCGGCATCAGGCACAATGGCCTCTTCGGCGGTTGCCCAGTCGAACGGCAACTCTACCCAGAACGTCGACCCCTTGCCCGGTTCGCTCTCGACACCACAGGTCCCCTGCATCTGCTCGGTCAGCTCCCTGACAATGGCGAGCCCCAGGCCGGTGCCGCCATACAGCCTCGTCGTCGAACCTTCCGTCTGCACGAACGGCTCGAAGACCCGGTCGCGATTGGCGGCGGCGATGCCGATCCCGGTGTCCTGCACCTCGAAGCGGACGCGGCCGTGCGCGTCCGACTTCTCGACGATCAGGACGCGCACGGTCACGTGCCCCTGCGCGGTGAACTTGATGGCGTTGGCGACGATGTTGGTCAGCACCTGACGCACGCGCACCACGTCGCCCCAGACGGCACGCCGTTCATCCGTGGGCAGTTCGGACGTGAGCAACAGCCCCTTGCTCTCGGCGCCTTCCTGCAGCGGCGCCAGCACATCGTGCACGGCCTCCTTGAACGTGAAAACGACGCGCTCCAGCTCGACCTTTCCGGCTTCGATCTTCGAGAAATCGAGGATGTCGTTGATGAGGCTCAGCAGCGAGTTGGCCGACCGCTGGATGGTCGTTGCGAACTGCCGCTGCGTCGAGGAGAGCGAGGTGCCGAGCAGCAGCTCGGTCATGCCCAGCACGCCGTTCATCGGCGTGCGGATTTCGTGGCTGACCTTGGCCAGGAACTCGGTCTTGGCCCGACTGGCGGCTTCCGCCAGTACACCGGTGCGTTCGAGCTCGGCCGCCTGGTCTCGCAGGCTGGACGTCATGCCGTTCAGCGCCTCGGCCAGCACGCCGAGTTCATCGGTGCGATCGAGCCTGAACTCGCTCTCCAGGTCGCCAGCCCGAATGCGTTCCGCGGCGACCGTCAACTGCTCGACGGGCCCGGTGAAACTGACCACCACGAATAGCAGCACACCCACCATGATTCCGGTGAAGACGATGCGGGTTACCCACAACGCGACATACAGTTCACGCACATCGGCCAGCGCTGCCGCAGCCCGCTCCTCGGTCACGACGTGCCAGCCGGCCACAGGGACGGACGCCGTCGCGGTGAGCAGTTCATCGTCGGGCAGTTGCCGGGTCACGACACGACCCGCGCCCGTTTCGTCTGAGGGCTGCCAGTATGCGAGACGCTGACCTAGTGCGCGGGGGCGCGTGGACGCCACGACCTCGCCGCGAGCATCGACGAGATGCGCTGCGCCCCCGACCGAAAGCAGGCCGCGCGCCAGCGACTGCGCCACGGTCGCGCTCGAGACCGGAATCGCGCCGATGAGCACGCCGACTCGCTCCTGCTGCTGGTCGAACAGCGCCACCGCCACCAGCACCTCGGCCGCGCCCTGCGCCCGCTCGACGACGAACGCATGGTCGTCGTCGGGTTGGCGCGCCAGTGCCGTCTGCACGCGCGGCCACGCGGTATACGGGGTGTCGAGACGGCTGATGTCCGACGGCTCGCTCCAGATGATCTGGCCGGTACGGTTCACCAGCACGACGCCGCCCGTGAACACGTCTGACTCGAAGAACAGGTAGTGAAGTGTGGTCCAGGCCGGAATCTGCCGTTCCTCGCGCGCCTGTTCCTGCAACTGCAGTCCGTAGGCGAGGGCGGGCAAGGCGGCGACGGTTTGAAGACGGTCGAGGCCTCGCGTGAGCAGCTGCTCGACGCTGGTCGCGGTGTCGTCGACGCCGCGACGCCTGGCGTCGAATACACGGCTGCGTTCGGCGCCGAAGTACGACTGCCCGAGCGCCATAGAGGACGCCACGGCGGCAAGCATCATCAGTGCAAGCACGATGTACGCCTTGTGCTTCAGCCCAAGCTTCATTTGCCCAATTCAAAATTCAGAGGCACCGGCGGCCCGGCTGACACCGTCACCGTGGCTCGAACGGATTTTGCGCGTTCATGCCACGCAATGACCTCGTACTGGCCTGGCGGCACGTTCGGAATCAGGAAGTGCCCGTCCTTGTCGCTCACGGCGAAGTAGGGCGTTTCCGTGACGATAACGTATGCCGACATCTCCGCGTGCACGTTGCACAGGAGCATGATGATGCCGGGGGTATCGAACGTCCGGCTGCGGCTCGATCCGAGCGGATACGACCCCAGATCGAAGTGGTCGGCCTTGGTCGGCGAGAACACGTTGTGCCGCACTTCGTCGCTGTTGGGGAAGGCGACGCGGGTGCCGGCGAACACCGCAATCACGTGTGGCTGGAACGCCAGGTTCCGCTGGTCCACATTGATAACCGCCGCGGGCGGAGTGAACGTCTTCCCCGGAACCTTCGCGAGGTAGATCACCGCATCGCGATAGTCGCGAGCGCGGGCAATGGTGACGCGCCCCTCGATGCCCTCCGCGAACGCGAGGGCCGGGCACAACACCAGCACCACTGCCGCGAAGGCACGTCGCGTCCCGAACAGGGCAGACACTGTGGCCGCGGTCCAGTTCATCGTCGTGCCTAGAACAGGAATTCCAGCCGGACGACTCCGTCACTGGAGTTGACCCTGGCACCCAACGCCGACCGCGCGTCGGTGTAGAAGCGACCTTCCGCCAGCACACGCACGTTCGCGCGCACCAGCAGGCTCAGCGAGGGTACCAGCACCAGCACGCTCTGCCGGTCGGAGAACGTCGTCTTCTCCATGCGTACCGTGGGCATCACCCAGGGCAGCAGGAGATAGTCGGCCTGCACCATGGACGCCCGCGCCGTGACCGTGCGCGACGCGCTGCCGAGCAGCTCATCGGTGCCGCGAGCATGGGCGCCGAACACATTGAGATTGCCGAACCAGACGTCGGCCTTGACGCCGGTCCGGGTGAAGCGATCTTCGATGACGCCGGTGATGGTGGGCTGCGCCCGGCCGGTGTACGAGAACACCCCGAGCGCGAACGAGCGTTCCGCTCTGGACGCGCCTGGGGCCGCGGACGAGTCGCCGCGCGGTCCCACCACGCCGAGGCCGGAGACCTTGTACGACACCGCCCCGTAGTAGTCCTTGAAGTTGTTGTTCTCGGCCCGTCCGGCCGTCCCCTGGACGACACCGACGGCATACTCGAGTCCGCCGTGGTCATGCGGGCCGGTCACGGCTCCCCACGCTTCGATGCCGGCATCCCTGTCCCGCAACCCGAACGCGCCGGTGACCGGCCGGAAGTCCGAGACGTTGAGCGCCAGCGAGCCCACCTTCTTGAAGGTGTTCGAGAACGGTTCCGCGCGGGTCTCGATCCGGCCGACCTTCAACATGAGCGGATTGCGCCCAGGCCTGTCGGGCGACAACCGGAACTGCACGTAGGCCCTGTCGATGGACACGGTACCGGCCGCCCCGGAAATGAAGATATTGCCGAAGAACGAAATGCCCGCGCCCTCCGAGCCGACGAAGTAGACGTTCACCCCGCTGGGGAAATTGAAGTTGAGCTTCACGGCGTTCGCGGGTTGCAGACCAACTTCCGACGCGACACGCATCGCAATCGGCGGGAGACCGGGAATCGATCCCGGCCACACGGCCTTCGGCCACAACTGCTTCCATGCTGGTGCGCCGAGCGCCGTGTCTGGCGTCGTGACGAGCTTCTCTTCACCGAGCGGAATGCGGTAGCCGTTGTTGCGGAAGGCGATGCCGAACGCGTTCAGCTTCGGCTCCACCACGTGGCAAGTCGTGCACGCCGTCTGGTAACGGCGCGCAAAAACGGGAATGGCCAGACTCGGAGCTGCCAGGCCGAGCACGAACCCGATAGCGAGGCAGGCGCGAAGCGTGTTCTTCAACAGGTAGTTGTCCCGAATCCCTAATCGACAAACGGACGACGATCCGTAATGCACACCGGCCAGGCCCGTGCATGGGCGGGAAAGCCCTGGCGGGGGGAACGTCAGTCGATGACGCTACCACAGACGGTCGGGGAGGTCTCGGTCAACTGAACGCGCACCCACTCATTCCGGTGATGGCCTGGTGGGATGCGGACCTTCAGGTAGTTGCCGGTGACGGCCAGCGTGCCGTCTTCGAGCGTCAGCGCCAGGTGCACCGTGCCACGCTGCGACTCGAGGAATCGCCGCGTCAGGCGCGCGCCGATTTCGCGCAACTGGCGTCCCCGCTCTTTCACCACGATGCCAGCGGGCCGATCCGCCATCCGGGACGCGGCCGTCCCGGGCCGGTCGGAGTAGGGGAAGACGTGCAGGTGGGTCAGCGGCGACGCCTCGAGATACCGCACCAGTTGCTCGAAGTCGTCGTCGGATTCGCCTGGGAAGCCGACGATCAGATCGGAGCCGATGGATGCCTCGGGGATGTCGCGCCTGATCCTCTCAACCAGACGTCCGTAGTACGCCACGTCGTACGGCCGCCGCATGGCCGCCAGCATGCGCCGGCTGGCGTGCTGGAGCGGCAGGTGGAAGTGCGGCGCAAAGCAGTTCGAGTCGCACACCAACTCGACGACGCGATCGGAGCAGTCCATCGGCTCGAGAGAACTGACCCGGAAGAGGACGCGAGGCGGCTCGCCCCCGGGCGCGTTGCCGTAGGCGTCGCGCAGCGCGGTCAGCAGATCTGGCAAGGTGGCCGGCGACTGCAGGTCGCGTCCGTACGACCCCAGATGGACACCGGTCAGGGCCACTTCCCTGAAGCCGGCCGCGACGATGCGCGACACCTCGGCGAGCACCTGCTCGATTGGCACGCTGCGCGGGGCGCCTCGCGTCTCGGGAATGATGCAGTAAGAGCAGGGTTCGGCGCAGCCGGTCTGCACCCGCAGCGTGAACGCCGTCCGTCCCGCCACGCCTGGCTCGATCGTGGCGCCGCAGCCGCCGTCACCGTCGCCGAACCGTTCAGCGGTGGTGAGGGCGCCGAACCTGGCGTCCTCGCCGGCCAGAGCGCGGACGAACGACAGCACCTGCGGTTTGTCGTCGTTGCAGACGACACGCGCCACATTCGGCAGCGCCGCAACATCGGCTGGCTCGCGAGTGGCGTAGCACCCGGTGACCACGATACGTGCAGCAGGATTGAGTCGGGCGATCCGGCGTATGGTCTGGCGTCCGCCCTGATCCGCAGTCGCCGTCACCGAGCAGGTGTTGACCACGACGACGTCCGCCGCCTCCGCGGGAGCCGGCTCGGCACCGGCCGCCAGGAACTGCTCCTCGAACCCGAGTGAGTCGGACTGGTTGACTCGGCAGCCGAAGGTGACGACGGCGTATTTCACCGGGGGCATTCGTGAATCAGTCAGGCGCGTCAGGCCTGCGCCTGACGCGCCGTGCGTCCGATGTCCGTGCGGTACTGGATGCCGTCGAAGCTGATGGCGCGGACACCGGCATAGGCCCCGGCGATCGCCTCGGCGAACCCGGCGCCTCTGGCCACCACGGTCAGCACCCGGCCCCCGGCCGTGACGATGGCACCGTCCCTGGAGGCTGTACCGGCGTGGCGAACCATCGCGCCCAGCCGCTCGGCGTCGGCGATACCGGCAATCACCTGGCCGGACTCCGACGAATCGGGATAGCCGCGAGACGCGAGGACCACGCCGACCATCGACTCGGTGGTCATCGCGCACGACGCCTGCGTCAGTCGCCCTTCCGCGGCGGCGACGAACAGCGGCGTCAGCGGCTCCGCGATACGCGGCAGGATGACCTGCGCCTCGGGGTCGCCCAACCGGACGTTGAACTCGATGACTTTCGGCCCCGCGGAGGTCAGCATCAGCCCGACGTAGAGGAAGCCCTTGAAGGGGTGCCCCTCCGCCGCCATGCCGGCCACCACCGGCTCGACGATCTCGTGCATCACACGTGCGTGCAGCAGGGCATCGACCAACGGGCTCGGGGCAAAGGCGCCCATCCCGCCGGTATTCGGGCCAAGGTCGTTGTCGAAGATGCGCTTGTGGTCCTGGGCGGTGCCGATGGGCAGCGCCCGCTCGCCATCGCACAGCACGAAGAACGACACCTCGGGTCCGGTGAGGCACTCCTCTATTACCAGCCGTTCGCCGGCGCGCCCGAAGCGGCCGCCGGTCATCGCCGCCGCAATCGCCTCTTCCGCCTCGGCCAGCGTCTGGGCAATGACGACGCCCTTGCCGGCAGCCAGCCCATCCGCCTTGAGCACGACCGGGAGTCCGAACGAGCCGCCTCGCACCACGGCGAGGGCATCACCAGCCGACTCAGCCGTGTAAAACTTGGCGGTGGGAACGCGGTGCCGATCCATGAAGGCCTTCGCGAAGGCCTTGCTGGTTTCGAGGCGAGCCGCGGCGATGGTGGGGCCGAGTAGGACACGACCATCGGCGGCGAAGCGATCGGCAACGCCGACACTGAGCGGCAATTCCGGACCGACGACCGTGAGATCGATCTTCTCCAGGGCGGCAAGCTCTGCCATACTGTCAGGATTCCCGAGGTCAACCGGGTAGACGGGTGCGATTTGGGCAATGCCAGGATTTCCAGGTGCACAAATGACCGTGACGCCGGGATCGGATGCGAGACGCGCGACGAGTGCGTGCTCGCGCCCACCACTGCCAAGTACGAGAACTCTCATTTTTTCAGCGATTTGCGCCGGGCGGCTCCGGGGTAGTTCGACGGAACGCCCGAGGGGAGTATTTCGTTGACGCGGTCAGGGTTTGGCCCTAGAATCCGCCGTTACCGTGATAGCCTAGCATATTTGGTTGTAGCGGCTATTCATCGTAATAACCGTGATTTGAGCCACCCGAAAGAGGGGTGATTTTCGTGGCAGAAGTGAAGATTCAGGAGGGCGAGTCTATCGAGAGCGCTCTTCGACGCTTCAAGCGGAAGGTGCAGCAGGAAGATATCATCAAGGATATCAAGAAGCACTCCTTCTACCTGAAGCCGGGCGACAAGCGTCGCGCCAAGCAGGCGCTGGCCCGCAAGCGTAATCGGAAGAAGATCCGCCGAGAATCGGAGTAGACCGACCCAAGCGAGGTGGGACCGATGGAGTTCCAGGACAGGACCCTGACGTGCGTGGACTGTGGCACGGATTTCGTCTGGACGGCAGGAGAACAACAGTTCTTCGCCGACAAGAACTTCCAGAACGAACCGAAGCGCTGCAAGTCCTGCAAGACGAATAGGGCAAACCGCCCGGCCGGCGCTGTCATGGCGCGGGAGCGGGTGGAAACGGTCACCAACTGTTCGGCGTGTGGCAGGGAAACCACCGTGCCATTCCGTCCGACGCAGGGTCGACCAGTGTTCTGCAAGGATTGCTTTCAGTCCCGCAAGCTTGCGGGTTCCGGCAGCGTCTGAACTTCGCCGGTTCCTCCTCGTTGTTAGAGATAAGACGTACCCCCTAGACGCCGGCCCGCGGGCTGTGGCGCGCAGGGTGTGTTAAGCTCACGAGCACGCACACATCTGGAGCGTTTTCATGCAGATCGAAGAACGAACGGTTGGCGACGTCCTGATCCTCGATGTGAAGGGTCGCATCACCCTCGGTGAAGGGGATGAGATCCTCAAGGACAAGGTAAACAGCCTTCTCAACCAGGGACTGAAGAAGATCGTCCTCAACCTGGCCGAAGTGCCGTATATCGACAGCGCCGGCCTCGGCGAGATTGTGCGGACCTACACCACCGTGAGCCGCCAGGGCGGCAGCCTCAAGCTGCTGAGCCTGACTAAGCGCATCACGGACCTTCTTGCGATCACAAAGCTGCTGACCGTGTTCGAGACCTACGAGTCGGAGAACGAAGCGGTCCAGAGCTTCTCGTCGGCGAAGGTCTAGTTCGCCTCCCGCGCTAGATGGCGCGCAGCACCCTTTCGAGCATGACGGTTCCCGATGTTCCGGCCGCCCCTCGGTCTGGGATATCTGGTGGCCGATCTCCGGCGCTCAGCCTGATCCTTTCCCTTCGGCTAGGCCAGTGGACCAAGAATCTGCTGGTCTTCGCGCCGTTGCTCTTTGCCGTCAAACTGTTCGACTTCCAGTCCGTCGCACGCGCGACCGGCGGCTTCGCCGTGTTCTGCGCGCTCTCGAGCGTCGTATATCTCATCAACGACGTGATGGATCGAGAGGGCGATCGGCAGCATCCGCGGAAGCGGCTGCGACCGATTGCGGCGGGCGACCTGTCCGTGAGCGCGGCCCTGCTGACCGCTGCCCTGCTCGCAACCACGGCGCTTGCCGGCGCATCGCTGATGGGCTGGCGCTTTGCCGCCGTGGCCGCCTCTTACGTCGCGCTCCAGACGCTCTACTCGGTCGCCCTGAAACACATCGTCATCATCGACGCCCTGACGCTGTCGATCGGCTTCGTGCTGCGCGCGATTGCCGGCGCGGTGGTCATCGACGTCGTGATTAGCCACTGGCTGTTCGTCTGTACTATCCTGCTTGCGCTGTTCATTGCTCTAGCCAAGCGGCGGCATGAACTGGTGCTGCTCGCGGACGGAGCCGCGAGCCATCGTCCGATCCTCGACGAGTATTCCGCCTATCTTCTCGATCAGATGATCGCCGTCGTCACGGCGTCGACGCTGATTGCATACATCTTCTACACGATTAGCCCGGAGACCGAGCAGAAGTTCGGCACGTCGTGGCTGGGCCTTACGATTCCATTTCCGCTCTATGGAATCTTCCGCTACCTGTATCTCGTGCATCGGCGCGAGGGGGGCGGCAGCCCGTCAGACCTGTTGCTGAACGACCGTCCACTGCTTGCCTGCGTGACCTTGTGGGTCATCGCGGTGGTGCTGATCGTCTACCACCCGTTTGTACCCTGACCATGCCTGATTTCAACGTGCGTTCCGATGCGGTCAACGTCGAGCAGATCATGGAGCAGATCCGCTCCCGCATCCGCGAGAAGCGTGGGGCGGATTACACCGAGGCCCAGATCCAGGAACTGGCGAGCGTCAAGCTCGAGAAGTTCCTTGACCCGCGCGGTGTGCGCTCCGATCTGCTCGAACAGTTCCGCCGTACCCAGCCGCCCTATGCGCCGCCGGAGCTCCCCAACTTCGCCTTCGAAGCCCAGACCCTCTTCGAGTCGACCCGCGGGCCGCTGCGCTTCATGCGCAAGCTGCTGCTGCCGATCCTGAAGCTGTTCTTCAATCCGAATCCGCTCATCCAGGCGCTCAACATTCAGTCGACGCTGAATGCGAGCGCGGCCGAGCGCGAAGCGAAACGCGATGCGGCTCGCTACGCCTTCGACCAACTGCACTACGAGGTGATGCACAACCTCGTGCTCGAGACCACGCGGCTCGGCATCGACGTGAAGAACGTGAAGATGCGGCTCGAATCGCTGGCCAGCCGGCTCGAGTTCAACGAGCGGCGTGCCCGTGCGCTCGAGAGCGTCGTGGCCTACAAGCCGGCCGACGAAGGCAAGCCTGAGGGCCGGCGTGAGGAGACGCGTCGCGAGGACACACGCCGCGAGGACAACCGCCGCGACGAGCCACGACGCGACGACAGCCGACGACAGGAACGGCAGGAACGCCGCGCTGCCGAACAGCAGTCACGGCCGGCACCGCCTGCGGCCGCGCCGTCCATCACGCCAGCGCCCGCCGTGCCCGTGGTCGCCGAGGTCCCGGACGTGACGGCCGCAAACGCTGAGGACGGTGCACCGGCACAGGCGGATGCACCCACCGACGGCCCCGGACAGCGGAGCCGACGACGGCGACGCCGCCGCGGCCGTCGTGGCAGCGGCTCTGCCGCGGCCCTCATGGCTGGCGGACAGCCGTCCGATGCCACCGACGACGAAGGCGGGGCCGAGGGCGAGATAAACGAGTCGACGCCAGATCAGCTCGCTGACGCCGCATCCGGCGACGGGCGCGCCGCGCGGCCAGAGCCGCTCGAGCACATCGTCGGCGCACAGGCCCATCCGGCCAAAGCCGCCGCGAGCGACCCGGCAGCGGCGCCGGTGGGGCCACCCGCGCCGGTCGCGGCACCGAGCGAATCGTCCGAGCCGGAGCAGCCGCAGGCCGACCCAGCGGCGACACCAGAACCGTGAAGGTCGCGGTCGTCGTCCAGCGGTACGGGCAGGCCATCAACGGCGGCGCCGAACTGCACGCGCGGTACATTGCCGAGCACCTGGCGCGCCACGCCCAGGTGGAGGTATGGACCACCTGTGCCACCGACTACGTCACCTGGCGCAATGCGCTGAAGTCTGGCGAAGAGCGCGTGAACAACGTGCCGGTGCGCCGCTTTCCGGTGAAGCACGAGCGCGATCCGCTCACCTTCGGGCGGCTCTCCGAGAAGGTCTTCCACCGGACGCATTCGGTGGCGGACGAACTCGACTGGCTCGAGGCCGAAGGGCCGACCAGCCCTGGGCTCGTCTCGCACATCACGAAGCATGCAGGTGAGTTCGACTTCTGCATCTTCTTCAGCTATCGCTACTACCACGCCTTCCATGGGGCGCGCGCCGCTGGCACGAAGGCGATCCTCGTGCCGACGGCGGAACGCGATCCAGCTGCGGGGTTGTCGATCTTCGCGCCGATCTTCCGCGGTGTTCGGGCGCTCATGTACAACTCGCCGGAAGAGCGCGCCATGATCCAGGGCATCGCCGGCAACGCGCACGTGCCCTCGGTTGTCGTCGGCGTCGGCTCCGAGATTCCCGCGAATCCGCAGCCGCAGCGCTTCCGCCAGAAGTACAACATCCGCGGCCCCTTCGCCGTCTACGTCGGGCGCATCGACGAGAACAAGGGCTGCCGCGAACTCTTCAGCCACTTCAACGCCTACCTGCGCGATCGCGTCGGGAAGCTGACGCTGGTGCTGATCGGCAACTCGATTCTCGACATCCCGGCGCATCCGCGCATCCGCCATCTCGGCTTCCTCGACGATGCGGACAAGTTCGACGCGATTGCCGCATCGGAGTTGCTCATCATGCCGTCGTTCTTCGAGAGCCTGTCGATGGTGGCGCTCGAGGCCTGGGCACTGGGCAAGCCGGTGCTGGCCAACGCGCAGTGCGACGTGCTGAAGGGACAGTGCATCCGCAGTAACGCCGGGCTCTACTACGAGAGCGCATCGGAGTTCGCCGAGACGCTGCGCGCGATCGAATTCAACAAGTGGATTGCCGGCACGCTCGGAAAGAACGGCCGCCAGTACTACCGCGATAACTACGACTGGCCAGTTATCGAGCGCAAGTATCTCGACATGCTGCAGCGCCTGTCGTCAGGGACAGCGCCGGACGGCTTCGAGCCGCTGCCTGGATGGATGGACCGGCGCAAGGCCACCTGTCCGCCCGCGGCCGAGGTCGTCGCCGCCGCACCTGGCGGTCCCTCCTCTGCGCCCGAGATGACGGTGCCGCGACCGATGGGTCCGATGTCGCCGCCTCTCCCGACGCGGCCACCGGCCGCCACCGAACGTAGCCGTCCGGTGGCGCCACCGCGCTCAACACAGCCGTCCTCAGGCCGCAGGCCGCAGGGCCGGAATCGGCGGTCTAGCCAGGGCGCCGGCGCGGGACGATGAGTACCCATCGTCCCGCTGTTCACCAGGTGCTCGCCACACTCGGCTACGGCGACGCCATCGGGCACGAAGTGCTCGGCATCCAGCGCGTGCTCCGTGCAGCCGGGTACGAGTCGGACATCTTCGTAGAGACCGCCGACCCGAGGCTCGAGTCGCTGACGCGCGACTATCGCGAACTCGTCGACGCGAGCCATCCCGACAACCTGCTGCTGCACCACTTCTCGATCGGCTCGAAGGCGTCGCGCACCGCGTACGCCCTACCCGATCGGATGGCGATCATCTACCACAACATCACACCGCCCGAGTACTTCGCCGCCGTGCACCGCACGCTGGCGCGCCAGTGCTTCAGGGGTCGGCGTGAGATCCACGCCTACGTCGATCGCTGCGACATGGCGCTCGGCGACTCGGAGTTCAACCGCCAGGACTTGGTGTCGCTCGGCTTCCCGCGCACCGGGGTGCTCCCTGTGGTCCCGGACCTGGCGCACCTCGACCACCCGGCCGACTGGCTGGTGCCGCAGCAGTTCGACGACGAGTGGACGAACGTCCTGTTCGTCGGCCGCGTCATCGCGAACAAGAAAATCGAGGACGTGATCCGCTGCTTCCACGCGTATCACACCACGTTCAACCCGCGCAGCCGGCTGATCATCGCCGGCGTCTTCAGCGTGTTCGAACGCTACTTCGCCGCCCTCACGCACCTCGTGGACGAGCTCGGCCTGCAGCACGTCCACTTCGCCGGACACGTGTCGGATGACGAGTTGATCGCCTACTACGAGCTCGCCGACCTGTTCCTCTGCTGCAGCGAGCACGAGGGGTTCTGCGTGCCGCTCATCGAGGCGTTCTACAAGCAGATCCCGGTGCTCGCGTACGCGGCGACCGCGGTGCCCGCCACGATGGACGGCGCCGGTGTCCTGTTCGACACCAAGGATCCGGCCTACGTTGCGGCACTGATGGACGGCATCCTCTCGAACGCCGAGCTGCAGGATGCGATCGTCGAGGAACAGCTGCACGCGGTTGCGCGGCTGCAGGCCAAGGACTTCGACCGGACGCTCCTCGGGTTCATCGCGCAGATTCTCGCGGCGCCCCGCAGCGGCGTGCCGCACGTCTCGTTCGACTTCTGGCAACAGTTCGACATGCTGGAACAGCTCGAAGAAGTGCGCCGCTACCGTCCGTCCGCCTACTTCGAGCTACCGGAGCAGCCGGCGTGATCGTCAACCAGTGGGTGCCCGCGGCCCACAAGGGCGATGCGATCGGCGACAGCGCGCGAAAGATGCGCGCGATGCTCCGCGGGCTCGGGCACCAGTCCGAGATCTACGCGCTGACGATCGACGACGTGCTGCAGGGCGACGTCCTGCCGTTCTCCGATCCGGCGGCCCACCGCGGCGACCTGACGATCTTCCACTACGCGCTGCCGTCGCCGATGACCGAGGCGTTCGCTCGGCTGCCGCGTGGCCGCGTGATGCAGTACCACAACGTCACGCCAGCACATTACTTCGCACCCTATTCGCCGGCCCTCTTCCGCCTGGCGTCGCTGGCGCGCGCCGAACTCCAGACGCTCGTCGGCCAGGTCGACCTCGCCATGGGCGTCTCGGAGTTCAACCGCGCCGAGCTCGAAGGGATGGGCTTCTCACCCACCGGCGTGCTGCCGCTGGCCATCGACCTCTCGCGCGTCACGCAGAAGGTGCGGCGACCGGCCCTCGAGAAACTCCTGTCGAACGATGACATGATCAACTTCCTGTTTGTCGGCCGCATCGCCCCGAACAAGAAGATCGAAGACCATCTCAAACTGGCCGAGCACTACAAGCGCTACGTCGACTCGTACTACCGCTTCATCTTCGTCGGCAAGCACGACGCCGTGCCGCAGTACTACGCGGCAATTCGGACGATGATGGCGCAGTACGGGCTGTTGAACGAACGCTTCGTCTTCACCGGCCCGGTGCCGGACGAGGACCTGGCGGTCTACTACCGCCACTCGGCCGTGTACATCTCCCTCAGCGAACACGAGGGGTTCTGCGCGCCGCTGCTCGAGGCGATGGCCGCCGACGTGCCGGTGCTCGCCTACTCCGCCGCGGCCGTCCCCGAGACGCTCGGCGGAGCCGGGGTGCAGTTCGCACCCAAGGACATGGAATATGCCGCGGAACTCCTCGGCATCCTGACATTCGACGATGAGCTGCGAGCGAAGGTGATCGCCGGTCAACGGCGGCGCCTCGCGGACTTCAGTGACGCCAGGCTCGAGGGCGCACTGTCCAGGCTCGTCGCCTATTCTGGTGGCCATTACCCGTCATGAAGCTAGCCTTCGTCATCCAGCGCTACGGCGCCGAAGTTCTCGGCGGCTCCGAGCAATTATGCCGTCTCGTTGCCGAGCGGCTCGCCGGCCAGCACGAGGTCGAGGTGCTGACCACATGCGCCCGCGACTATGTCACGTGGAAGAACGAATATCCGGAGGGGACCGACCGGGTGAAGGGCGTCACGATCCGCCGCTTCGCCAATTCGCGCACGCGCGACATCGACTCGTTCAACACCTACTCGGACTGGATTTTCAACAACCCGCACACGCGGGCCGACGAGATGGAGTGGCTCAAGCAGCAGGGCCCCTGGTGCCCGCCGCTCATCGAGTACCTGCGGCGCAACCATCAGCAGTACGACGTCCTGATCTTCTTCACCTACCTCTACGCCACCACCGTGCAGGGGCTCGAAGTGAACCCAGGCCGCAGCATCGTCGTGCCGACGGCCCACGATGAGCCGGCCATCTACCTCGAGATTTTCAAGGACGTCTTCACCACGCCTGGCGCCCTCTGCTATCTCACCGACAGCGAGCGCCGGTTCGTGCACCAGCAGTTCCCCGATCGGCCACTGCTCGAGGAACTGACCGGCGTCGGCATCGACATCCCGCAGCAGCAGCCCTATCCTCGCGTGCCGGATCGGCCCGAGGACGAGTCGGCCATGCCTGCCGAGGCTGACGCCGCCGAGGCCGAAGGTCGCAGCGACGAGACGGCTGAGGAAGAGACCAGCGCGGAGGAGTTCCCGTCGCACATCCTGTCGCGCGGCTCGGTGTTCCGCCGGCGGCATCGGCTGCACGGGCCGTTCGCGCTCTACGGCGGCCGCATCGATCCAGGCAAGGGGTGCGAGGAACTGCTGAACTACTTCACCAGCTATGTCGGTGAAGGGGGCGAAGGGACGCTGGCGCTGATGGGCGCGAAGCTGATGTCGCTGCCAGAAGATCCGGCGATCCGCTTTGCCGGCATGCTGAGCGACATCGAACGGGTGCAGGCGCTCGAGGCCGCCACGGTCGTGGTGTGCCCGTCCCCCTACGAGAGCCTGTCGCTGCTCGCACTCGAGGCGCTGGCGGTCGGTACGCCGATCCTCGTCAACGCCCGCAGCGAGGTACTCGTGGAGCACTGCGTCCGCAGCAACGGCGGCTTGTACTACGCCGACAAGGACGAGTTCATCGAGTGCATGACGCTGCTGTTCTCCGACGCACGGCTGCGGGCCGCGCTCGGACGCAACGGCCGCGACTACGTGCGGAAGAACTACCGATGGGACGTGGTGCTGGCCAAGTACGAGCGCCTCTTCGCCAGGGTGCGAAACGCCCGCTGACCGCTAGGTGCCGCCGTCCGAGTCCGGGGTGGGGTCGGCCGGCCCCGCTTGACGCTTGCGCCTCGGGCGGATGTCGTACCGCTTGATCATCTCGTGGAGTGTCGTCGGCTTGATGTGCAGCAGTTCCGCTGCCCGCTTCTGGACGCCGCCTGACGCTTCGAGGGTCGACTCGATGAGCCGCTTCTCGAAGTCGGTGATGACGTCCTTGAACGAGATGCCCTCGGGCGGCACCACGAACTGCGGCATGTGGAAACTCGGTGGCCGGCGGACGTGATCCGGCATCAGCTCGACGCCGATGCGCGGACCTGACGTCAGCACCACCGCCCGCTCGACCACGTTCTCGAGTTCCCGCACGTTGCCTGGCCAGTCGTACTCCGTGAGCAGGTCGAGGGCGTCCGGCGACACCTCGAGATCCGCCTTGCGGTTCTCGTCGCCGTACTTGTGCAGGAAGTGCTGGACGAGCAGCGGAATGTCGTCCTTGCGGGCGCGCAACGGCGGCAACGTGATCGTCACCACGTGCAGCCGGTAGAAGAGATCCTCGCGGAAGCGCCCGTCTTCCATCGTCTGCCGCAGGTCGGTGTTGGTCGCGGCAATCACCCGCACGTCGGCGCGCACCGACTCGACCTCGCCCAGCCGCGTGAACTCGCGGTCCTGGATGATGCGCAGCAGCTTTGCCTGCGTGTCGAGCGGCACACTCGCGATCTCGTCGAAGAACAGCGTCCCCCGATCGGCCAGGTCGAAGAGCCCCTTCTTCGGGTAGACCGCGCCGGCAAACGCATCGCGCACATGGCCGAACAGCGTCGACTCGAGTAGTTCGGGCGAGACACTGCCGGAGTTCACGGCGACGAACGGTTGTTCGGAGCGCGATGAGTTCGAGTGGATGGCACGAGCGACCAGTTCCTTGCCGGTGCCGCCCTCGCCCTGGATGAGGATGCTCGACCGGCTCGGTGCCGCCTGGATGATCAAGTCGAACACCTGCCGCATCTTCGGGCTGCGCCCGATGATGTTGGCGAACTTGTGGTACCGCTCCTGGATGTTCTGACGCAGGTTGCGATTCTCGTGCACCAATCGCCGGCGCTCCATCGCGTTCCGGATAACGACGAGCACCTCTTCGTTCTTGAACGGCTTGGTGATGTAGTCGAACGCCCCGCTCTTCATCGCCGAGATCGCGCTTTCCACGGAGGCATAGGCGGTGATGATGATCACGGCCAGGTCTTCATCAAAGCGGCGCAGCTCGTCGAGCGTCTTGATGCCGTTGATGCCGGGCATCATGATGTCGACCACGGCGGCATCGAACGGCAGCGCCCGCGCCAGTTCCAGCCCCTCTTCGCCCGACGAGGCGAGCTTCACGTCGTAACCCTCGCGCGTCAGGAGGGTCTCGAGGATCTCGCGCATGATCTCCTCATCGTCGACGACGAGGATCGTGCCTTTGCGGGTGGTAGCCATGGGTGTGTAGACGACTACTGCCTCGCGCTGATCCGGAGCGCGGGCTGGACGGCGACAGGCACCGACATGGTGAAGCGGGTGCCCTGACCGACGGTGCTGTCGCACCGGAGGGTGCCGTGGTGCTCGCGCACGATGCCGTACGAAATGGACAGGCCGAGCCCGGTGCCGCGGCCGATCGCCTTGGTCGTGAAGAACGGGTCGTAGATGCGCGCCAGCTGTTCGGGCGGAATGCCGCTGCCGGTGTCCGCAATTTCCACAATGACACCCGGGCCGTCGGTCCGGGACGACACGGTCAGCCAGCCGCCGCGCGGCATGGCATCGCGGGCATTGAGGAACAGGTTGAGGAACACCTGCTGCAACTGGTGCTCGATGCCGAGCACGAGAAGGGGTTCCTGCGCCAGCTCACGACGGACCTTTATGCGCCCCACCTCGAACTGGTGCTCGACCAGGGAGTAGACATCGTTGATGACCGCGTTCAGGTCGACCTGAGCGCGCTCACCGCCCGGCGTGCCCGGGCGCGACAACGTCAGCAGGCCGTTCACGATCTTCGCGGCGCGGAACGTCTGGCGTTCGATCTTCTCGAGGATCTGGGTGCGCGGGTCGGCCGGGTCGGCGTTCTCGAGCAGCATCTGCGTGTAGCTGGAGATGCCGGTGAGCGGGGTGTTCACCTCGTGGGCCACGCCAGCGGCGAGCAGGCCGATCGACGCCATCTTCTCGGAAATCTGCAGTTGCTCCTCGAGGCGGACCCGGTCGGTGACGTTCTCGAGCAGCAAGATGGTGCCGTCCATCGTGTCGCCGCCGCCATGCGTCTGCAGCGGCACCACCGTCGCGTTCACCAGCAGGCGGGGAGCGACGAGTTCATCCTCGTCGTCTGTCGCGCGCGTCTGCAGCGGCACCTTGAACAGCGTGGCGCCGAGCGGGTTCTCGTCGCGCGCGGCGCGCAACGCCCCGACGAAGCGCTCGTCGAACACATCAGACAGCTGCGTGCCGATGGCGTCGGCCCTGGTGACGCCGTAGAACGACTCCAGGGCGTGGTTCCAGCGAACGATGCGCTCGTCCTCGTCGAAGACGACCAGGCCATCATCGAGCGATTCGAGGATGTTCTCGTTGAACTCGCGCATGCGGCCGAGTTCCTGCGCTTTGAGCTGCAGCTGGCGGTACAGGCGGCCGTTCTCGATGGCCGTCGCCACCTGCCCGGCAACGGCCGTGAGCAGCGCGAGATCCTCGCTGTTGAACGGTTCGTCCGACTCCTTACGTCCAAGCGCGAGCACGGCGATGGCCGACCCTTCAAATACGCAGGGCACGAAGTAGTAGATCCCATGGTCGCGCCAGAACTCAACCTCTTCGGCGTCGAATCGTGCGGCGGAGATCGGATCGTCGAGGGCGATCGTGTGATTGGTGTCGAGGCGTACGACGAACGACGACGACCGTGTCAGGCGCGGCACCGACTGCTGGAATCCGAAGTCGCCGATCGAGTGGAAGTCGCCAAGGCGCTCGTCGGCCAGCATCAGCGACATCTGGTCGACGACCAGCGTTTCGACGACGCGTGTGACGAGGCGCTGGCTGAGGCGAACGACATCGAGGTCGGTGTTGAGGTCGCGTGCGAAGCCGACCAGGGCGCGGCGGTAGTCGTAGCGGTCGCGGTAGAACACGCGGTCGAGGGCGTTCTGCACCGCGTCCTTCACCGGCTGCGCCAGCAGCACGACCACCATCGTCGCCAGCGCGGCCACCACCCAGTTGTGCGGGTCGGTGTCGTCCGAGAAGATGAAGCCAACCGTCTTGCGCATCGCCAGGTAGAGCAGGCCGCTGGCGCCAAGGAACGCGGTATACGCGAGTCCGCGCTTGATGATGACCTCGACGTCGCGCAGCCGGTAGCGGACGATGGCGGAGGCGAACGCGAGCGGGACCAGCCCGAGCGGTACGGCGGTGAGTTGCAGGGCGAGCGGCGGGTTCGCGCCGAACGCCCACGGCGGCGCGTAGAAGAGCGCGTAGGGGCCGACGCCCAGCACCGAGCCCCAGGCAATCCATCGCAACTGGCGACGGCCCGTCAGCGAGGTGATCTCGCCGAACCCCTTCGCCAGCACCACGATCGCGGCGACCGCGCAGATCAGCAGGTAGACCGGCTCGAAGCGGTCCAGCAGGTCGAGCGTGCGCGACAGTATCTCGCCATTCGACGTCCCACGCGCGACGACAATGATGCGGCTGGCGCCGAGAATCAGGGCCGGCGCATACATCGCCACCAGCAGCGCGTAGGGGCGCGACGGCGCGCTGCGGCGGCGCGGACGTTCCGGAAAGACGAGCGTGAAGTGCAGCAGCAGCGGCGGCAGCAGCGCCATCGCCACGGCGTCACCCCAGTAGAACGTCCAGTCGAGCCGATCGAAGGGACCGTTGAACGAGAAGGTGAACGCGCCGAAGAAGGCGACACAGAGCCAGAAGAAGTGCAGCGTGGCCTGGTCGCGCGGGCGGCGCAGGCGGACCGACGCGCCGACGATCAGCGTGAAGAGACCAACGGCGGCGAGAACGAAGTACATCGACGCGGGCCGCGCGGATTCCGCCAGCGACACCTCGAACGCCTCGCGGCTGCCGATGCGCAGGATGGTGTAGGAGAGGGTCGTGCCGGTGATGCCGCTGTGCTGATACTCGAGGACCTCGGCGGGCGTCTCGACCGCCACGCCGTTCACGGCCAGCAGCACATCGCCAGAGCGCACGCCGGAGACGGCCGCGGCCGAGTCTGGCGCCACCTCCACGGCGGTCACCCCCTGGGCGCGCGCGGCCCAGAGCACGCCGTCTTCCACTTCGTGCCACTTCGCGCGCATCGCCACGTTCGCGATCCCCAGCGCGACCAGCACCGCCACCACCGCCACGATGAACACGGGACGGGCCCACGTGCGCCACTGCGGCTCGTGTGTCTCCTGACGGAACGCACCAGCCGAGCGCGGTGGCTCGGAATTGGGCATCAGGGTGGATAGATGGGGCATCGGATGAAATCAGCAGTGGGTGGCATCAGCGCCGGACACCAGGCGCGACACACCAACCGATGGTCACATGGTATGGCTGACGCGGATGGAGAGACGCCTGTTTTCCGTCCGAAATTACTAGGAAAGCCGACGTTCTCCAATCCCTTGGTTCAGGTATCCGGTATATCGGAGACCATGACTCCCGCGGCCGCAGCTAGAAGTGCAGGGTGACACCGCCCACCACGCGCTTGGGCGGGCGAACGACGTAGAGCTCGTCGAAGAGCGACTGGTCGCAGGAGGCGTCGCGGAAAAAATTGCGGACCGCCAGCAGCATCTCCCAGCGGGCGTTGCTGAAGTTCATGAACGGCAGCGACTGCCGGACCTGCACATCGAAGCGGCCGTCCACGCCGGACCGACCCTCGGGCCGGACAGCGGCATCGGCGAAGCCGTTGCTGAGGCGGTAGAGCACCATCACCCGCGTCGCCGTTTCCGGCACCTGGGCATCGATACGGGCGGTGACGTCCTGCACGGTCGAGCGTCCGGTGCGCGCCGCAACCGGCGCCAGCAGCATCAGGTAATTGTCGCCAGCCTGGAGGATCTCGGCCCGCGCCACCGAGTACTCTACCGAACCGTGGATGCGACTGGCGATGACGGTACGGAACTGGGCGCTGAAGCCGCCAACGTCGAGGTCACCGGTGTTTCCGACCAGATAATGCCCAACCTTGGCCGTCGGCTGCCCAGGCACCTCGGCGCCGAAGACCGTCACGAGTTGGTCGTTCACGTGCTGACGGAACGCGCGAACCGCCAGCGTCGAGGGACCGAAGTCGTGCTCGAGTCCCGCAGCGGCAGACAGCGCCTGTTCGGCCTTGAATCCTGTGTGCGCCGCGATCGACGAGAAGGTGCGCTGCGGCGGCAGCCAGATGCCGGCGTCTGACGGGGCCAGGAATTCCTCGGCGCCAGGCGCCACGCCCCGCCGCGACACCAACCCAATGATGCGGGTCTGGGCACCGGGCGACAACGTGAGTTCGACCCGCGGGCTGATGAGCGTCGGCCGGTCGAGGTAATCGTAGCGACCGTACTCGCCGCCGAAGGACAGCGTCGCCTCGGGGGTGATCCTGAAGCTGTCGTAGGCGGACACCGTGCCGACGTTGCGCGTGCCGTCCGTCACATCGCGCAGCGCGAGCGGATTGCCGCCGTCGTAGCGCTGCGTGATGTAGCTGATGCCCAGGTCGTAGCGGTGACGGGCAGGCGCACGCATGGAATAGGAGCCGGCCACCACCCACGACGAGATGTCGGCCTGGGTGAACGCACCGGCCACGGTCCAGTCGGCGTGCGCGCCGGCGGGCGCGCTGAGACGGACGTTCGCGACGTTGCGCGACGCGGAATCGGTCGAGAACAGCTGCTGCGGCGTGTCGAACGAGCCGGCAGTCAGCAGGTTCACCTGGCCGGAGATCGGGGCGTCGGCAAACAAGCCGGCGAAGCGCCCTGGCGAGCCGGAAATCTGGCCGACGAACGAGGTGGGCAAGGACGGCTCATCGGCGTCGACGAGCATCTGCTCCGGCACCGTGACATCCTTCAGCACGCCGCGCCGACCGTGGCGAATGCGCCACGGGGTTTCGGAGTGGTCGTCGTTGCCGGCGGTCGCGGCGGTCGTGCTGCCGGTGGCCCCCTCGACCTCGGCCGCCTGCGACGTGGTGGTGGCTTCGATTGCGGTCAGCGCGGACAGGCCGACCCCTGCGGCGAGTACGGGGGCCACGCCTTCACGCCGCAGCCCGATCGCCGACACGGCGCGGGCACTCGGCCGCACCTGCACCATCTGCGCACGTGGCGCCATGTAGCCGGGGAGGTGCGCCCGCACGAGGTAGGGCCCTGGCGCGAGCTCGCCGAACTGGAACTGGCCGGAGGAGTCGGAGACGGCGATGGTGGTGACGGCGCCAAGCGCCGACACCACCACGTTGGGGACAGGAACGCCACGTTCGTCACGCACCACGCCGGCAATGGAGCCTGGCGCGGCGGACGAGGCCGTGCGTACGACAGGAGACAGGGACGCCGGCGCCGCGCTCTGTTGTGCAGAGGCGAACGCCTGAGCGCCCACAACCAAGAGGCCGCCGACTGCCGCCGAGGCTAGAACGCGGGTTGCTCCTGCCATATCGTTCAAACCGCGGGGAACCGGCCCCGCTGAACTGCGTTTACGAGCCGACGACGAACTTGATTGACTCGGTCAGGGTCTTGCTCGAGCCCTTGTCGATCAGCTTGATCTCGAGGCGGTAGGTGCCTGGTTCGAAGTCGGTCAGCGGCACGCGGTCCGGAATGCCCTGGCGCGCCGGGTCGATCTCGGCGACTGCCCACTTCTTGAAGGGCTCGGCCACGCCTTCCTTGTACGCGGCGTATTCGACGCTGACACGGCCGGTCGCGTTGAAGACCATCCCATTGATGCGCAGCGGTTCGGTCTTGGACAGCGTCGGGTTCGCAAGCGGCAGGCTTTCTTCGTCGGGCGTGCCGTACGGATGCTCCATGATGTCGGCCAGCGGCGCATCGTACTTGCGCGCACGGAAGAGATACAGGCCGGAGACCATCAATTCGCCGCCGCTCAGTGCCGGGACATCGATGGTCTGCTTCAGCACCGAGATCGGCGCCTTGCTCGGCTTGCCTTCGACCAGCTCGTGGGCGCCGATAAAGACATCGACCTTACCAGCAGGAGCGAGGATGAGGCGGCCGATGAACGGGGCGCCAGCGTCCAGCGTCACGGTGCTGAAGTTCTCGAACACCGGAACCACTTTCTTGTCCTTCGGGTCGGCACCGGCCGGAAGCACGCGCCAGATCATGAAGACCTTGCCAGACGGCGCCTTCGACGGATCGAGGGCGAGGCCGAAGGCGACGATGTTCTTGTCGGCCTGCGCCTGCAGACCGTCGTGACGAATCCAGGAGAGACCCAGTTCGTTGACAACCGGCTTGCCCTGGAAGGCGTTGCCGAGCGCGGTGGTGACAGCTTTGGCTTCCCGCTCTTCATCCTTGGTAAGCGGGCGGCCCTGCGCAGCGACGTTCGAAGCGGTCGACACGAGGAGAAGAAATGCTGCGGAAGCGAGGGCGAGGCCGGGGCGCCGAATCACCATAAACGGTCTACTCCAGAAAGAAATCGATAAGACGAAAACAGCCAATAATAGGCGGCCCCACGAACCCAAGTCAAACGATTGTGCTGACAGGATTTCGCCAGAAAGGGCGGCCCTTTCGCTTATGCTATTTACGCAATCTCTCCCGATTTCACAATGAAGCTCATCGACGTCACCGTCCCCATCGACTCGAACCTGGCAACCTACCCGGGGAACACGCCGTTCAGCCTCGAAGGTATCAAGCGCCTTGCCAGGGGCGACAACTCGAACGTATCCACCCTGCACCTGAGCGCCCACGCGGGCACCCACGTCGACGCCCCCCGCCACTTCTTCGATGACGGCGGCGGCGTAGAGAGTCTGGCGCTCGAAATGCTCTGCGGGCGGACCCGCGTGGTCGAGTTGACCACCCGGAAGACGGTGACGGCCGAGGACCTGGCCGGCTTCGACCTGCGCGAAGACGTGCGGTTGCTGCTGAAGACCGCCAATTCCCGCCTCTGGGGTACGCCGGACTTCCATCAGGACTTCATCGGCGTCTCCGAAGGCGCCGCCCTGTTCCTGGTCGACCGGGGCGTGAAAGTGCTGGGCGTTGACTACCTGTCGGTGGAACCGTACGAGACGCCAGGCGCACCCGCGCATCACGTCCTGCTCGGCGCCGGCACCATCGTCATCGAAGGGTTGAACCTTCGGGATGTGGAACCAGGCGCCTACGAGATGTACTGTCTGCCACTCGCCCTGGTAGGAGCCGACGGCGCACCGGCTCGCGTCATTCTCCGAAGGACCTGAACGTCATGGCCGCGTTGCTCGACGACAGCCTGGTAGTCATCCTCGCCGGCGGCGCCGGTGAGCGTCTCTCTCCCCTCACCAAGGACATGGCGAAACCGGCCGTCTACTTCGGCGGCCCGTACCGCATCATCGACTTCTCCCTGAGCAACTGCATCAACTCGGGGCTGCGGCACATTTACATCGCCACGCAGTACAAGTCGCTGTCGCTGAACCGGCACATCCGCATGGGCTGGAATGTCGTCTCGGAGGAACTCGGCGAGTTCATCGAGATCCTGCCACCCCAGAAGCGCGTGAGCGAGCACTGGTATCAGGGCACGGCGGACGCCGTGTACCAGAACCTCTACTCCATCATTCGCGAGAACCCGCGCTACGTCATCGTGCTGTCTGGCGATCATGTCTACAAGATGGACTACTCGCGCATGCTCCGGTTCCACCAGGAGCGCGGCGCGGCGGCCACCATCGCCACCATCGAAGTGCCGCTGCACGAAGCCACCCAGTTCGGCGTCGTCGCCATCGACGCGCAGGAACGGATCACCGGCTTCGAGGAGAAGCCGCAGCAGCCGACCCCGATCCCCGGGTCGCCGGACGTCGCGCTGGCGTCGATGGGCGTCTATATTTTCGATACCGACGCACTGGTGAAGGCCCTCGAAGAGGACGCCGGCCAGGCGACCAAGCACGACTTCGGCAAGGACATCATTCCGGCGCTCATCCACACGGTGCCGGTCTTCGCCTACCGGTTCTACGACGAGAACAAGAAGGCCTCGAAATACTGGCGCGACGTCGGTACGCTCGACGCCTACTTCGAAGCGAACATGGACCTCTGCCAGGTCAACCCGGAGTTCAATCTCTACGATCCGGAGTGGCCGCTGCGCACCTATCAGCCGCAGGCGCCGCCGGCGAAGTTCGTCTTCGCCGAGACGGGCCATCGCTGCGGTCAGGCGCTCGACTCCATCGTCTCGCCCGGCTGCATCGTGTCCGGCAGCAGCATCTACGGCAGCGTGCTCTGCCCGAACGTACGGGTCCACAGCTTCTGCCACATCGAGCAATCCATCCTGATGCCCGGTGTGCGCGTCGGACGGCACGCCCGCATCCGGCGCGCCATCATCGATCGCGACCTGCTCATTCCGCGGGGCGCGCTCATCGGCTACAACCTTGAAGAAGATCGCCGGCGGCACACCGTTACTGAGGACGGTGTGGTGGTCGTCACCGCCGACGACGAACTATTCACCGCACCGATCAGCGACGAAGCCTTGCGATACGAGGCCGAAGGCGACCGGCGTCGTGGAGGAGCCTAACCGTGAAAATCACCCGAGTGCACGGCCGCGAGATCCTGGATTCACGCGGCAACCCGACCGTGGAAGTAGATGTCATCCTCGAAGGGGGCGCAATGGGACGCGCAGCCGTTCCCTCCGGCGCCTCCACCGGTGCGCGCGAAGCGCTCGAACTGCGCGACGGCGACAAGGCGCGCTACCTTGGCAAGGGCGTCCGCCACGCGGTGGCGAACGTCAACGGCGAACTCGCCAGCGCGCTCGTCGGCCAGGCGCTCGACCAGCGCGCGCTTGATGACGCGATGATCGCGCTCGACGGCACGCCGACCAAAGCCCGCCTCGGCGCCAACGCCCTGCTCGGCGTCTCCATGGCCGCACTACGGGCCGAGGCGATCTCGAAGGGGCTGCCGCTCTACACGCACATCGGCGCGCTATACGGCACCAGCCACTACACGCTGCCCGTGCCGATGATGAACATCCTGAACGGCGGCGCCCACGCGGATTCCAGCGTCGACTTCCAGGAATTCATGGTGATGCCGGTCGGCGCCCCGTCATTCGCCGAAGCGCTGCGGACCGGTGCCGAGATTTTCCACGCCCTCCGCGGCATCCTCAAGGGACGCGGGCAGTCGACGGGCGTCGGCGACGAAGGCGGCTTCGCGCCGAACCTGAAGTCGAACCGCGAAGCGGTGGAAGTGGTGCTCGAAGCCATCGGCAAGGTCGGCCTCAAGGCCGGCCAGGACGTCTTCATCGCGCTCGATGTGGCGTCCAGCGAACTCTGGGCCCCCTCGACGTCGCTCGGGACAAGCGGTGGCGGACGGTATGTCTTCAAAAAGTCGGGCGAGCCAGAGCGCACGTCGGCACAGATGGTCGAGCTCTACGCCGACTGGATCCGCCAGTACCCGATCATCTCGATCGAGGACGGCATCGCCGAAGGCGATTGGAGCGGCTGGCAGCAGCTGACCGCAGCGATCGGCGACAAGGTCCAACTGGTCGGCGACGACGTCTTCGTCACCAACCCGGAGATCCTCACGCGCGGTATCGCGGACAAGGTGGCCAACGGCCTGCTGGTCAAGCTGAACCAGATCGGCACCGTCACCGAAACGCTCGATGCGGTGCGCATGGCCGCCGACGCCAACTACGCCACGATCATGTCGCACCGCTCGGGTGAAACCGAAGACGCGACCATTGCCGACATGGCGGTGGGCACGGCCGCGGGCCAGATCAAGACCGGGTCGGCGAGCCGCACGGATCGCACCTGCAAGTACAACCAGTTGCTGCGCATCGAGGAAGAACTCGGATCAACCGCGGTGTACGCCGGGCGTGGCGCCATCCGGGCACTCCGCAACCGCTGACGCGTCACTCACCACGGAGGACACGGAGGCTCGCGGAGCCAGACGACGATACTCCGTGCTCTCGGCGTCCTCCGCGGTGAAAGGTATTTTCGACAATGTACAAGCTCGTATTGCTGCGTCACGGCGAAAGCACGTGGAACAAGGAGAACCGCTTCACCGGCTGGACCGATGTCGACCTCTCGGACAAGGGCCGCGAGGAAGCCGCCGAAGCCGGCCGTCTGCTGAAGGCCGAGGGCTTCGTATTCGATCAGGCCTACGTGTCCATGCTGAAGCGCGCCATCCGCACGCTGTGGATCGCGCTCGACCAGCTCGATCAGATGTGGATCCCGATCGACAAGAACTGGCGCCTCAATGAACGGCACTACGGCGCGCTGCAGGGACTGAACAAGGCTGAAACGGCCGCCAGGCATGGCGACGCGCAGGTGCTGGTGTGGCGCCGCAGCTACGACATCCCGCCGCCGCCGCTCGCCCTCGACGACGAGCGCCATCCGGCGAAGGACCCGCGCTACGCCGGCCTCGGCGCCGCGGACCTGCCGCTGGCCGAGTCGCTGAAGGATACGGTCGCCCGCTTTCTTCCCTACTGGCACGGGACGATCGCGCCGGCCATCACGAGCGGCACACGCGTCGTCATCGCGGCACACGGCAACAGCCTGCGAGCCCTGGTGAAGCACCTCGATAACGTCTCGGAATCGGAGATCGTCGAGCTCAACATCCCGACCGGTATTCCGCTCGTCTACGAACTGGACGCCGACCTGAAGCCGATCCGCCACTATTACCTCGGCGACGCGGCGGCGGCCGCGGCCGCGGCGGAACGCGTCAAGCAACAGGCGGCTTCCCGCTGAATCGCTCGCGCGGACGCTCACGTCCGCGCGGCGCAGCCTTCCCTCGAGGACCCGCTGCTCGATGCGGTCATACATTGTCTATGTGCTGGGGATCGTTGCGCTCGTCATTCTGACGAGCGCAACCGGTTTCTACGCGGCCGAAATCGGCACCAACCAGAACCTCGACAGCTACGGCGACGCCCTCTGGTGGGCGATCGTCACTGTCACCACCGTCGGCTACGGCGACATCTTCCCTGTCACCGTTGCCGGCCGTCTGGTCGGCGCCTTGCTGATGTTCGCCGGCATCGGTGCGCTTGGCGTGTTCACCGCCTCCATCGCCGCCTACCTCATCAAGTTCGATCGCCTCGACGCCCTCCGGGTCAGGGGCATGCACGGCCACGTGGTGATCTGCGGCCTCGGCTCGACCGGTGCGCTGCTGGCCCAAGCGTTCCAGCGCGACGGCTACACGGTGCTGGCCATCGAGAAGGCCGAGGACAACTCGCGCATCGGCGCAGCCCGCGAGGCGGGTGCCGTGGTGCTCATAGGGGATGCCGCGCGGACGGAGGTGTTGCGCCGGGCGCGGGTCGACCGTGCCGCGCACATCGTGATCGTCACCGGCGCCGATGCGACCAACGTCGAGATTGCCGCTGCCGTGCGAGCCCTGGTGCTCGACTCGACGGCCAGCGTGTCGTGCTCGGCACAGATCGAAGACCCGGAACTCTGGTACGCCCTGCGCGGCTGGGATATCGGCACACAGGACCGCGTACGTCTCGAGTTCTTCAATGTGGCCGAACTCGGCGCCCGCGCCCTGCTCGCCCGCTACTCCCCCTTCGCGGGAGGGGACAACGCGGCCCGCACTCCGCCTCGCGTCCTCATCGTCGGTTCCGGTGCGCTCGGACAGCACCTGATCGGGCACATGGTGCGGCAGTGGCAGGACGTGGACGGCGAAGCCAAGCCTCCGTTGCCGATCGCCCTCGTCGACGCCGACGTCGACCGCGTCACCGAGGACCTGTATCACCGTAACCCCGAACTGCGCACGCTCGCCGCTCTCTCGGGTCATGCGATGGACCTGCGGTCGACGACCTTCCAGCGCGGTGCGTTCCTGTTCGACGATGCGGGCCAGTGCGCGGTGACCCACGCCTACGTCTGCCTCGACGACGAAGGGCTGGCGATCTCAACGGCGCTGCTGCTGATGAATCACCTCCGGCAGTACGGCGTGCACGTGATGGTGCGGACGAACCGAGTGGCCGGACTCGCGGCGCTGCTGCGCGCCGTCGGCGCCCAGGGTTCTCGCGGCGTCTCCCACCTGCACGTCTTCAGCCTGCTCGAGCAGGCCTGCCAGCCGGAGTTCGTGCTGCACGGCACCAACGAGGTGCTGGCGCGAGCGCTGCACCAGGACTACCTGGCACAGTCGTCCAGCAGCCAGAACCCGTCGGCCGTTCCGTGGGATGAGTTGGCGCTCGATCTCAAGGAATCGAATCGACGGCAGGCGGACCATATCGCGACGAAGCTCGACGCGGTGCACTGCCACATCGTGCCGCTCACCGCGCTCGAAGGCGATGCATTCACCTTTGCTCCGGCCGAGGTGGAGCAACTGGCCGAGATGGAGCACGAGCGCTGGGTGGCTGAACGCCGAGCGCTGGGCTGGACGCTCGGACCTCGTGACCCGGCAATGAAGACCAATCCCAGCCTTGTTTCATGGGCCGACCTCGATGAATCGGCTCGCGAGATCAACAGAAGTTCCGTGCGCCGACTGCCGTTCTTCCTGAATCGCACGGGCTTCACCGCACACCGTTACAAAGCATGAACAGCGAACATTCGTCGTCGCCACACACCGCGCACGGCCACCGGCGTCCCAGGCGCGTCCGGCGCCCAGGCACCGGCCAGATGCCTGGGCCGCTCCCGCTGATCGTCGGCGTCACCGGCCATCGGGATCTTCGCCCCGAGGACACGCACGCGCTCGAAGGACTCGTGCGACGCCTCATTGAAGAAGTGAAGGACGCGCATCCGCACACCCCGCTGCTGCTACTGTCGCCGCTCGCGGAAGGCAGCGACCGCCTGGTCGCGCGCGTCGCGCTCGAACTTGGTGTCCGCCTCGTGGTGCCGCTGCCATTGCCGCTCGCTCTGTACGAGCAGGACTTCGCCAGCGAGGCGTCGCTGGCCGAGTTCCGCCGCCTGCTCGGCCGCGCGGAAAGTTCGTACGTGCTGCCGCTGATGCGCGGCAACACCGACCAGGGAATCGGGCAGTACGGCGAACAGCGGAACCGTCAGTACGCCCAGGTCGGTGCGCTCATTGCCAGGCAGAGCCAGGTATTTCTCGCCCTCTGGGACGGCGCGAGCGATGCGGGCAACGACAAGATGGGCGGCACGGCGGAAGTGGTCCGGTTCAGGCTCGAGGGCGTGCCCCCGAGCTACGAGCCGACGTCGGCCAGCCCGCTCAGCTATTCCAGCAGCGGACGGGTGTATCACCTCGTGACGCCGCGCATCGGCCAGCCGGTGCCGCCGAAGCCGCTGACGTCGGTGGTGCTCCTGCCCAGCCGTCAGACCGCGGCGGCGTTCGATGAACGCGAGGGGTGGATGGATCGGTTCAACGAGGACGCGCTGCAACTCGACGCGCAGTTGACACCGGCTCGCGTCACCAGCACGTCGTACCTGCTGAACGTCAAGGAGCACGAGGTCGATGCGGCGGCGCGCTCGCTGCCCGCCTCGGCGCAGATGACCATGGAGCGCTACGCCGTCGCGGACACCATGGCGCTGCACTTCGCCACCTACACCAGGGCGGCGTCGCGGAAGCTGTTCCTGTGGGTGTTCGTGTCGGCGCTGTTCTTCAACCTGTTCCACTCGCTGCCGCACCCGCATATCTCAGAACATCCTTCGCTCGGTGAACGGCTGATCGCCGTTCCATGGCTCTTGCTGCTCTTCCTCGCCTCGTCCATCGTCGCGAGCTATTGGATCCATCGCGAGGCGACCGAGCAGGACTACCAGAACAAGCACCAGGATTACCGGGCGCTGGCCGAGGCGCTGCGCATCCAGTTCTTCTGGCAGGTGGCCGGCGTGCGGGGCGACGTCGCGGATCACTACCTGCGCAAGCAGCGCGGTGCGCTGGAGTGGATTCGCAACGCGCTCCGGGCCTGGGATACCGAGTCGTCGGCCAACGAGGCGCGCGAAGCGGTGGCGGGCCTCCTGCCAGAGCGGCTGGCCTACGTCGCCAGGAACTGGGTCAGCGAGCAGCGCAACTACTTCGTGTCGAAGGCGCGCCGTGAGCAGGCGACGCTCGAGGACGAAGAGCAGAAGATCGAGTGGCTGGTGCGGATCAGCGTGGCGATGGCCCTGCTGCTCGCCGTCGTGCTGACCGTGCCGCTCATCGTCCCCATTCACGCGCTCGAAGCGGTGAAGCACTGGGTCGAGGAACCGCTGACGCACGGGATCGTCATGGTCGTTATCGTGACCCTGGCGGTCGTCGCCGGCCTGCGTCACGGCTACAACCAGCAGATGGCCCACTCAGAGCATGCGAAGCAGTTCGGGCGGATGAGCGAGCTGTTCGACGCGGCGCAGACGCACCTGTCGGCGCAACTGGACGCCGGCAAGCTCGAGGATGGGGCGGCGCTGCTGCGCGAACTGGGCCAGGAAGCGCTGGAGGAGAACGGCGACTGGGTACTGCTGCACCGCGAGCGTCCGCTCGAAGTACCGCACTCGGGATGAGCGGCGCGGGCGACGGCGCCCAGGCTGGCGGCGCTAGGCCAACGGGGTCTGCGCCGCGGCCAGCCACGCCGCCGTCACTTCCGACGCGGTGGCAAACCGGCTGTTGGCGTCGGCCAGGAGGCAGCGCATGATCATCGCCGCTGCCTCGGTCCCGAGGTCGGGACACTCCGTCGCCACGTCCGGCGGCTTGGTCATGAGCATGCGGCCAAGCAGTTGCGGGAACGACTCCGCCGGGTAGGGCGGCCGTCCGGTGGCCATGTAGTACATCAGTGCACCGATCGTGAAGACGTCGGCATGCTGGTCGGCCGGATTCCCCATCAGCAGTTCCGGCGCCACATACGACAACTCGTCCGGCGCCGCCTGTCCCCGCAGCGTCGCTTCGTTCATCGTCGACAGCAGATCCTGCATGCCTCCGATGCCGGCGCTCGAGATGGCGAGGTGCTCTTCCTTCCCCGGCTCCCGCACCACACGAATGATTTCCGGATGCAGCCCCGAGATGAAGCCGCCGTGCACGTGCACCGCCTCGGTTGCCTCGCTCAGTTCGCGCACGAACTGCGTCAGCTTCGGGATGGCCAGGCAGCCGCCCGAGCGAACGAGTTCGCCCAAGCTCACGCCTGCCAGCAGGTCCGTCACCACGTACATCATGTCGGCCGTCTCGCCGAAATCGCGGACGTGGATGATGTTCGGGTGCATCACCTGCAGGGCGCGCGCCTCACGCAGGAACCTGGCACGGATGGCCTCCTTGTTGTCCTTGTCGGTCGGCCTGTAGACGCGCACCGCGACCGGACTGCCGAGCATTCGGTGTTCGCCGGCATAGACGACGCTGCCGAAGCGACCGATGGCGACCACCTTCGTAAGATCGTAGTTGCCCACCACCAGCGGCGATTCCTTGGACGGTTCGAGCGAGGCCGGCAGAGACGGCGGCGCGGCGGGCGCGGGAGCGAGGGCCGCTGGCGCGTCGACGCCGTCTGGGGTCAGGTCGCCCTCAATGCCGGGCCGGCGCAGGTGCGCGTTGACGCCCTGAACGAGACGCTCGATGTGCTGGTCGATCGGTTGGAGCGTGGCATCGAACCAGTGCTGCGAGCTGATGAAGTACTCCATCGTGCGGGTCGGCATCACGTTCTCGATGCGGACCGGCATGAGCGACAGCCCCTTGTGGACGGCTCGCTCAACCTCGCGCTGCACCTGAACCGACTTATTGGAGGCTTCGCTGAAGACCAGCAGCATGACGCGCGAGCCTTCGATAGCGTCGATGATCGACTCGGCCCACGGCACGCCAGGCACGATGTCGCGGGGGGCGATCCAGCACGGAATGCCGCGCTGCTCGAGAGCCGCGCAGATCGCGTTCGAGACAACCGCGTCTTTCGACGCATAACTGATGAAGACCACGTGCGCCATGTCGAAGCGCGCCGATCATATCGCATCGAAAACAAAAAAAGGCCGCCGGGTTTACCCCGGCGGCCTTCTCTCGGTCCCGTGTCGTGCGGGACGGCTGTTAGTCGACGAAAGTGAGGCTCTCGCCGAATTCGGTCGCGTTCAGGGCGTCCTTGACCGCCTGGTTCGCTCCGATTACCTGAACGTCCTCATCGGTTCGCAGCTTCTGCTTGCCGAAGATGAGGGCGCGAATCGCACCCGGGGTCAGCGTCTTCAGTTCCTTGACGCGGATGATGAGCGTCTCGGGCTGAGCGGCGATGACCTCCTGAAGCTTGGCCTGCAGCGCCGGAACCGCCATGTGGTCAGCATCGCCAGCCAGGGTCAGCGTCGCGACCCCCTTGTCGATCGTGGCGTGTGCGCTGAAGTGGGACAGCCCCTCGGTCGGCGCGATACGCACGACGATCTTCACCTGGTCATCAGCCTGCGGGATGGTGACCGTGAGGTTCGCGGCGTCGAAGTCGCTGTATTCCTTGCCGTCGACCGTGACCGACTCGATCTTGATGCTGCCCTTCGGCAGCATGTCCGGCGCGACGCGCAGGATGTTGTCCTTGAACGCGCCAGGCTTCGGCTTGAAGTGCAGGTCGAGCGGCTGCTTGGTGATGAGCAGGTTCGTGTAGACCGCCGCGAGGTAGCACAGCTCGAACGAGTGGTAGCCGCTCATCGAATGGCTGCCCTTGTTGCGTTCGGTGCCGAGCAGGAACGGCATGCCGTTGGCGAGGACGTTGAAGTAGACCGCACCAGAATCGTGGTCGAGGAAGAACGCGCTGTAGAACGCCGACGACTCACGCGCCTGCTTCAGGTACTCCGGCTTCTTCAGCGAACCGTGGAGGATCAGGTACGCCAGGATGCCCTGTTCCTGCTGCCACCACGCCTTGCGGTCGTGGAAGGCGAAGCGATGAATCGACTGCCCTTCCGGCAGGGCGCGTTCCACCACGTCGTACCAGCCACCACGCTGCGGGTCGCCGCCGTGCTTCGGCATGAGGCCGGCGATCTTCTCGGCGAGCGCCACGTAGCTGTCGTCCTGCTTCGCATTCACCATGCGCATCAGGTTCCAGGCGATCTTGAGGTTGTGTCCGACGACCCCGCGGTTCTGTTGCCAGCCCCACGTCCGGTCGGCGCTCCAATCCTCGTGGAACTTCTCCTGGACGAACGCGCTGTTCTCGTAGTCCGGGAAGCGCGTGGCGATGGTGTTCGCCGTGTCGATGAGCATCTCGAGGTGCTCGGGTTCGTTCGTCGCCAGCGCCAGGTTGATCAGGTACGCCGGGGCGTGGTCGCCGACCGAATTCCAGTTCTTCTTCCCGCGGTTGCGACCGAGCGACTCGGCCTTCGGGTCGAAGGTGACCGGATCGATGTGCGAGAAGTAGCCGCCACCCTCGTAGTCGCGGTAGTAGCGGTTGAACATGTTCAGGGTGCGGTCGATGTCCTTGCGGATCTTCGGGTCGCCCGTGATGCGGTAGGTCTGCGTCGGGCCGGCCAGCGCGTAGATCTGTTCATACGCCGGGATCGCATCCCAGTCGTCACCGAACTCCGACGAGAGCAGCTTGCGCTCGCGGACGGGGGCGCTGGAGGAGCGGCGCATGCCGGGCACGTCGGCCATGTCCGAGTTCAGGATCTTCTTGCCCTTCGCCTCGGCGAAGTCGATGGCGTGGTACCAGTAGCAGGTGTCCTCGACCGTGTCGACCGAGCAGAAGTGTTCGCGCAGGTAGTCGCTGCCCTTTTCGGCCGATTCGAGGAAGCGCTCGTCACCGGTGAGGAGGTAGGCCGAGGCGAAGCCGAAGATCAGGCGCGAGATCGTGTCGGTCTCCTGGCGGGCCGAATCGATCTTGCGGCCGTAGAGGTCGAGCGACGTGCGGTAGTTGCGGTAGTCGACCGGGCCGTCGCCGAACTGGGCGCGGAAGTAGAAGTTGCCCAGTTCCTGAATCTGGCGCACCCAATAGTCGGGCCGTTCGAACACGAACTCCGTCGGGCCTCGGCCGACGAACACGAGGTGCTCCGCCTCGAGCGCCATCGGCACGTCCGGGTAGAACACGCCGTAGGAGTACAGAAAGCGGCCGACCTGCAGCATGTCGCGCATCTGCCCGGTGCAGTCGATGTACGACTCGCCGAGATTGCGCGCCAACTCGCCGTAGCATGAGCCCGAGAAGCGAATCTGGAATTCCCGGCCATCCGACGTGGCGACGCGGAAGCCGTTACGGTCGGCGTCCACGCCGGTGACGTATCCGGCCACGGTGTCTGAGAATGCGAAGCCTAGTCCTGTCGTATTCGAAACCGAGTTCTTGACGTCCATCTACTGGCGCTCCTCGTCTTGGGGATAGAAATTCATTAGCTATCTCGAAATCAGCACGACGATACTCCGGCCCGTGACCCGGTGCGTCGCGGCCGTAATCGGGCGCTCCTGCCCGGCCTCGACAATGTCGCCCGGTGACGGCGCGTTGGTGTCGACGGCCAGGTGCCACCGCCGCCCAGGGACGGCAGGCAACTCGTAGTCGAGCGAATCCCAGTGCATGTTCAGCATCACGTGCATGTCCGGGTCATCGCCGAACCCGGCCAGCGTGAAGGCGACGGCATGGCCGTTCGGATCGTCCCACACCGGCGGGCCGAGGGTGGTGCCGTGCCACACAAGATCCTTCAGGCCGCGGCTGTTGGCCGTCCCGGTGAAGAACCGTGGCGTATGCACGGCGCTCATCCGCTTGCGGAACGCGATCAGTTCGCTGAAGAACCGCAAGACGCCCGGGTACTTCGCCTGAAGCGACCAGTCGAACCAGCTGATCGGGTTGTCCTGGCAGTAGGCGTTGTTGTTGCCACCCTGTGTCCGCCGGACCTCGTCGCCGGCCACGATCATCGGCACGCCGCGCGACAGCATCAGCATCGTGAACGCGTTCTTGATCTGCCGCTCGCGTAACGCCTCGACGCCCGGGTCGTCGCTCGGCCCCTCGACGCCGCAGTTCCACGACATGTTGTCGTCGACGCCGTCGTTGTTCCCTTCACCGTTTTCCAGATTGTGCTTCTCGTTGTACGACACGGTGTCGTTCAGCGTGAAGCCGTCGTGGCAGTTGATGAAGTTGATGCTGTTGATCGGCAGGTGCCCCGACGACTCGTAGAGGTCCGACGAACCGCCGATCCGGTTCGCGATCGCACCGACCAGGCCGCCTTCGCCGCGCAGGAAGCGCCGGATGTCGTCGCGGTACTTGCCGTTCCACTCCGCCCAGCGGAAGCCGGGGAAGTAGCCGATTTGATAGAGGCCGGCCGCGTCCCAGGCCTCGGCGATGATCTTCGAGTCGGAGAGGGTCTCCGAGAGCTCGATGTCCCAGATGACCGGCGGGTAGGCCATCGGCGCGCCGTCCTGGCCGCGCGCCAGGATCGACCCTTCGTCGAAGCGGAAGCCGTCGACGTGCATCTCACGCACCCAGTACTCGAGGCACTCGACGATCATCTTCTCGGTGATCGGGTGGTTGCAGTTGAGCGTATTGCCGCACCCCGAGTAGTCCATGTAGTACTGCCGGTCGTTCTGGACCGTGTGGTAGTAGATGCTGTTGTCGAGCCCCTTGAAGTTGATCGTCGGGCCTTGGTGATTGCCTTCGTTGCTGTGATTGAACACCACGTCGAGCAGCACCTCGATGCCGGCCTTGTGCAGCGCCTTCACCATGTCGCGGAACTCGGTGAGGTGCGTCCCTTCCTCGGGCGTCCTGCAGTAGGCGCGGTGCGGTGCGAAGAAGCTGACGGTGCTATATCCCCAGTAGTTGAACAGCGGCTTGCCGTCCGCCCCCATCCGGATGATCTCGGTCTCGTCGTACTCGAACACCGGCAGCAGTTCGACCGCGGTGACACCGAGCGACTGCAGGTAGGGGATCTTCTCCACCACCCCGGCGAACGTGCCCGGGTGATCGACCCCTGAACTCGGGTGGCGCGTGAAGCCGCCGACGTGCATCTCGTAGATGACCGTCTCGCTCATCGGCCGATTCAGCGGCGCGTCGCCTTCCCAGTCGTAGTCGGCCGTGTCGAGGACGGTGCTGCGCATCGACTTGGCGAGGTTGTCGTCGCCGCCACACGCCGCGACCCGGTCCCAGAGATTGTTGGTGTTGCCCTTGGCGTACGGGTCGAGCAGCACCTTGTTGCGATTGAAACGGTGCCCGTCGTGCGGTGCCCACGGCCCATCGACCCGCAGCGCGTAGTGCATGCCAGGCTTCAGGCCCTTCACGTCGACGTGCCAGAAGTGGAAGGTCTTGTTCTGTTCCGGGTAGAGCGCAATGCGCTGCACCGGTTCCGGATCGTCGTGCTCATCGAACAGCAGCAGTTCGAGGCCGGTGGCGTGCTGGGAGAAGAACGCGAAGTTCACGCCCCCCGGATGTACGGTGGCCCCGAGCGGGTGCTGGCGGCCTGGCCCCGTGACATAGGGGGCTCCGCTCTGGGATGCGGCCTGGGCGCTCTGCGGACCCGCCGCACCTGGACTCGTCTTGTTTTTTGCGGTCGTTCGGCTCATTGATCGTCGTCTCCCACTGCCACAGGCCTTCCAGATTCGCAGTCCTGCACGTGAGGCGTGCGTTGCGTCATCCAACGCCTCCTTGTGCGGAATCCCGAAGACTTTTTCTTACAACACGAACTGATGACGTTGCTGTGCAACCATGAGACCAGGTGCGCGCGGCGGTTGCGTGCTCATCGCCCCGCGAACAGCGTCGCGGATTCAGCCGCGAACGCCGCGAAGGTCCGGGCCGGGCGGCCCGTGACCCGCACGAGGTCGTCGGTGACCGTGGAACCGTAGCCCTGAGCGTACACGACGCTCATCAGCGTGACGAGATCGTCGACAAACCACGCAGGCATCCCGCTCGCCAGCATGCTCTGTCGCGCGGAATCCGGTGGGACATCGACAAACGTCACACCCTTGCCAGTCGCTTCCCCGATCAGCCGTGCGGCGTCGTCGTACGAGAGGGCGTCGGGACCCGTAATGACGTACCGCTTGCCTTCGTGCCCGGGCGTCGTCAGCGTCACGACCGCAGCATCGGCAATGTCGCGAATATCCACATGGCTCACGCGGCCGTGTCCTATTGGAGCGTAGATGGCCCCCTGGGTCACGATCGTCTGGGCGAAGCCGATGAAATTCTGCATGAATGAATTCGGTTGCAGAACGGTCCAGTCGATGCCCGAGGCCTTGAGGGCTTCCTCGGCCTGATGGTGGAGCCTCGCCGTGAGCACCGGAGCGTCCGCCATCGCGCCCAGAACCGACGACTTGACGATGTGCCGGACGCCGGCCGCCTTGGCTGCGGTGATCGCGGCGATCTGCACCTCCGCCAATCGGAGATCGGGCGACGTCACGATGTACATCTTCTCTACGCCGTGCATCGCGGCGGCGAGATTGGCCGCGTCGTCGAGATCGCCTGTGACGACCTCGACGCCAGCCGCTGCGAGGTCGGTGGTCTTGGATGGGTTCCGGACGAGAGCGCGCACCGGCGCACCCGCGGCGCGGGCGCCAAGAGCGATCAATCGACCGGTGTTGCCCGTCGCGCCAATCACGAGAATCATGAGCAAGATTCCTGAAATCTAGACATCCGCCTCGCCCCCGCACATCTCGACGAGTGCCTGGAAGACGGCAGGCTGCTGTGCCCCGTTGAAATGCTGGGCGCCCGGGACCACCACGACCTTCGCGCCGAGTTTATCCTGCCACGCCCGCGTGTTTGCCGTCGTGTCTTCCACAAACGGATCATCGTCCGAGATCACCGTCACGCAGGTGCCCATCACGGCTCGAACGCGCAGGAGATCGAGAGGCGTCTCGATCCAGGGAACCAGGGCATCCCAGGGCCGATCGACCCACCACCAGCCGGCGACACAGAGCACGCCGCCGAGCCTCGCGCCAGCCGGCAGCGTCTGCAGGTAGTGTAAGGCGGCCAGGCACCCTACGCTGTGACCGACCAGAACAGTGCGCGCGAGCGTCTCACTATCGGACCCGACAATCGGCGCGAGCGTCTCCACCCACTCCTCGATGACCGGTTCAGCGGGGCGAGGCATGGCGGGCACGATCACCTCGTCGAACAACTGGGGCGCGTGCGACCGCAACTGCCGTTCGAGCCACGGGTACCAATCGCTCCGCGGCGAACCCGACATGCGGGGAACCAGAATGAGGCGCCTGGCCGGGACGTCCATGGTCAGGCGGTGGCCGCCTTCGCGGCGTTCGCGGGATTTGCGGACATGCGCGGTAGTTCACCACGCTTGTCGAGCCAGTCGCGGCCCAACCTGAGCAGGATCGGCACGACCAGGTTGGCGAAGAAAATCATCGTGATCAGCGCCGTGTAGAAATCGCGGGCAACGATGCCCCTGTCCAGCGCCACGCCAGCCACGATGATGTCGATGCTTCCCCGCGCGTTCATGCCCACTCCGGTCACCGCCGCTTCGCGCCACGACTTTCCGCCAACCAAGGACGACAGCAACCCGCCGAAGAACTTGCCGAAGAGCGCCACCACCACCACAGTGCCAATCAGGAGCGGGTTTCGCAACACGGCGAACGACACGTTGAAGCCGGCACTTACGTAGAAGATCGGGGCCAATAATCCGAGCGATACGTCGCGCACCCCCGACAGCACATTCGCGAAGGTGCCCTTCTCGAACATGTCCTCGCGGAGGAATAGGCCCGCGAGGAACGACCCGAGGATGAAGCTCAGCCCGAAGCGCTCGGCCAGGAACGCGGTCCCGAGGGCGAACAGCACGGCGACCGTCAGCTCGTCAGTAGAACCCGGATGCCGCGCGACCTTGCCGTGGAGACGGCCGAGCACAGGGAACACGTACACACCAAGCAGGACGACCAAGACGAGAAACGCGATGGCCTTTCCCAGCACCAGCGCGATGCCGGCGGCCTTGACGCCACCGGAGTCGACGATCCCGAGGATAGCGGAGAAGGTGACGAGCACGACGATGATGGACAGGAGCGCGATCGCCATCAGCGTCTGACCGAGCTTGGTGTCGAGCAGGTTCAGATCCGTAACGAACCGCGACATCGTGACCAGGGCCGTTGTCCCCATCACGGTGCCCACCAGCAGTCCGGCGTTGGTATTGCCGCCGAGCAACATCGTGACAGCGAAGTATCCGAGCACGAACGGCACAAGGAAACCGCCAACCGTCGGCAGGATCGCTCCCCCCGCGGACCTCAGCAGATCCTTCGGGTCCACGCGGGTGCCGATGAACAGCACCATCATCAGGATGCCCATCCGTCCAAGCACCGTGACGGCAGGGTCGCCGTGAACCAGGCCAAGCAGCGGAGGGCCGAAGATGATGCCGGCCAGCAGCTCTCCGATCACGTGCGGGTAGCCTAGCCGCATCACCAGCGCTCCTGAAAACCACGCCAGGAGGACGATCAGGAACAGGTTGAGCCAGTTGATTTCCATCAGAATGATCCCTCGACGGCCCGCGCGCAGGCCCAGAAAACGAAAGGTGAAACATGACAGCTCTGTGAGCCACAGAGCACCGAACGCACGCGTGAAGATCCGACTGCCACGTCAGGCCATTCAGGCTGCGTGCCATGCGGCGGGCCGAAACCGCTCAATGGACCGAACCAGCAAGAGAAGGTCAGGCAAATGCCGCAGCGGCGGCGGCAGTGTCGTTATAGGTCCGCACACTGGCCAACTGCCCGTCCTGCACCGCCCACACGTGGACCCACTCGTTGTGGTAAGTGCGTCCCGTGGACTTCACCAGCGATTCATCGAAGCCCAGGACCACCACACTGTCTCCCTGGGCGATGAACTCTCGAATGTCGAACGCAGTCACGTCGACGGCGTCGCTCAATGTCTTCAGAAACTCGGATACGCCGCCGTGGCCCCGCCAGACACCACCGAACGGGACCCCCGCGGAATAGCGGGAGTCCCACTCGAAGGCTGTCGACATTGCCGCCAGCATCCCCGCCATATCGCCCCGACTGAACGACTGATAGGCGTCCTGGACGAGCTCGAGCGGGGATGAAGCGCTCGCTGGCATCAGTTGCCAACCGGGACCGGCGCGATGCCCAGTTGCTGGAGCAGGCGCAGCATGTCGAGGTTCGACCAGCGAGCGGCAATTCTGCCGTCCTTCATCTGAACGATGGTCGTGCCGGTGAACTCCACCTTCTTCCCGGTCGGCGGCAGGCCGCCCATGAAGGGGCCGGTGTGAGTGCCGGTGAGAGTCCACCGGTGAACAACCTTGTCCGCCGTGAAGATTTCGTCATCGATCGTGAGATGGATGTCCGGAAACGCCGTGCGGAACGAGCTGATGATCTGCCTGAAGCTGTCCGACCCCTGCTCCGGTTGGCCGTGGAGCGTCGAGTAATCCATGCTGTCTGACGTCAAGAGCTCATCAAGCACGGAGAAATCGCCGCGGTTCCAGGCACAGTCAAAAAATCGTACGGCTGTTGCGTTGTTCTCTTCAGGTGTCATTCGTGTTTTTCCTCATCCCGGTTCTCGCGTTCGGTCAGGGCTTGCTGATGGCCTGGACCAGACCGACGTCGTCCCAGCACGCCCAGGCGTGGGTGACCTTGCTGTCCTTCACGTGATAGATCACGATGCCCTTCCACATCACTTTGCGGCCGGTGGGAGCAATGCCCGCGAACTCGCCCGTGTGCGTCCCCGGCGCCTCGAAACGAGCCACGACCTTATCGTCATTGCCGAACAGATCGGCGATACGCAACTCAAGGTCGGGGAACGCCAGCTTGAGCATGTCCATCTGCTTGTGGAGCCCCTCTGGGCCGGCAATCGCGTCGGGCATAGCAGAGCGGTCGATCGAAAATCCTGGCGCAACCAGTTCGCTGGCGATCGCGAAGTTCCCCTTCATCAACAGCTCTTCGATGTAGCGGCGGACGTGGGCGATGTTGGCCTGAACGACCTTGTACTCCGTGCCTTCGCCGGCCGGTGCAACACCCCCGCACTGGCGCACGAGGCTGAGCGCTTCGTTCTGCACGCGGGCAGACGCAATCTTGCCGTCGACGAAACGGAAGTGGGTGATGCCGTCGATGGCGACATCCTTATTGCTCGCGCTGATGCCGGCCCACGTGCCGACGTGCTTGGCGTGCATCGACCAAGGGGCAGCAACCATGTCGCCTTCTGCGACAGTGCCTTCACGATCGGGGACGTAGGTCAGGTTCTGAAACGCCGTGCGATTCCTGACCACGAGCTGGTTGAAGGCCTCGGGGCCTTCGACTTTGTACGGCGGAACGCCCAGAAGGAAGACAAAGTCGGGAGCCAGAATTTCATTCGAAAGGGCCAGGTTGCCCTGGCTCCAGATATCTTCCAGAAAACGCCAGACGTTCAGTTTGTTCTGTTCAATCGACATATCGAGGTCTCCTTGCGCACGGGCACCCGGCGTTCTTGCGGGATCGGTGCAGTTGTCTATCCGTTGTCTATCCGTGAATCTTCGACGCACCGCAGAACTTCGGTGAGTCGTCTCGAGGGTGCACGCCGCGCCCTCCCACATTCGTCTCGCGAAGCCCGACGACCGCGCATTGTATCGCGCTTGCCGACCGCCACCCTCATCAATTCAAGGTAACGAGACACGAGGCACGCGCCGTCACCGCCGGATCAGCCGCGCCCGTCATGGGCGCGAGCGCCGAGCACAGCCTCAGAAACCGACCTGCGCCTGAAACGTGAGGACCCGCACGGTTGGAGTCGACTTCTGTTCGAGCTGGTTGTATTCGAGTGTGACCTTCAGGTCGTGCCCGCGAACGAAGTAGTTCGCGCCGACCGCCGGCGCCGTCGTGCCTGCATCGCCAGCACCATCAACCCTCTCGAGTCGGCCGTAGAGCTGGAGTCGGCCCTTGCCCGTCGTTGGCGGAAGGAGATAGCCGGCCTGCGCGTAACCGATATGCGCATCGTCGCCGGGGTGGAGGCCAGCCGACGGCATCGGCTGGGTGAGACCATTGACGCCGGTGAACGATCCTTCAACCGTCAACGCCCCACGTCCCAGGGGATGATCGAAGAACGCATCCGTCGTCCAGCTCCGGGAGTCGAACGGCTGCACGCCAGATGGTGCGAGCCCTCCTTCTCGATCAACGGCAACGGCAACGGCGAGCACCTTCTTGGTGCCGAGGTAGGTGCCTCGATTGAACCAGGTGGTCTCGGAATCGAGAAAGCTGAGCGCGAGCCGACCGACCAGACGAAGCGAGTCGGAGGGATCGGCGGCACCTTTGACTCCGTGCATCACGCCAAAGCGATACTGCAGGTGCCCGGCGAGTGGCGTGCCCCAGAACACGGCGCCGTCGTCGCGTCCGACCTTGCTGGCGTAGAACGACGTGCCCCTGGTGCCTCCCTGCGAGGACGGCATGTCGACGCCCAGCAGCATGAATGCCGACTCCGTACCCAGTGCGCGCGTGAATGGGATGTACATGCGCCCCATCTGGACGCGAAACGCCGGGGTGGGCTCCCAAGCGATCCAGAGGTCCCGGACGGCAACGCCTGTGCCCAGCCCAAGGCTCGGATTGTCCAGCCCACCCTGACCAATGCGGTCGCCCGCAATATGGCCGAACAGACTGATTTTCTCAGGGAACGTGCCGGTTACGTAGACGTATCCGCGGCGGATGATGAAGTCTTTGGCGGTGCTTCCGTCGGGGGCCGTGCGCCCGACCGATTCGAACCAACCCTGAACGCGAGCGCCAACCTTGAAGGTCGGAACCTCTTGGGCGGCAGATACGGTCGTCAGGCACACGAAAGCGATGACGAATCTAGCGATCTTCACAGACACTGAGACCTTCTCCTTGGAGCGACGCAGACGCCGGGTGACTATATCGGGCCAGCGGTCGGAGCCAGAAACGCGCTTGACGAGCTCGCCCGCGTGCCGGTGCTTGCCATGTGGAACTGCAGCGGCCAGGAGCCGTTCTCCTGCCGCCCGCCGTTGTAGTCCGACAGGGGGCCGTCGTAGCCGAGCTCGGTTGCCCCCATCAAGAACTGCTGGCTCTGACGGGCGTCGTCGGGGCACGCGCGCATCCGCAACGGTCCCCCCGGCGCCATGATACGCGGACGCCCCGCCATCGAAGTCCTCTGACTTTTTGAAGTCAGGCAGCACGTCTGCGTATGACCAGCGGTCCGCCCCGAGTGCGTTCCACATGTCGAAATTGCGCGGGTTGCCGCGCGCGTACATCATGGCGTTGATGGCCGTGCTGCCGCCGAGGACCTTGCCCTAGTTAATCGTGATCTGCCTGCCCGTCATGCCAGACTACGGCTCGGTCGAGAAGTTCCAGTCGACGTCGGACCCCACAATTGGACGAACCCGCCAGGCTCTTGGATGTTCTTTCGCGTATCCGCACCGCCAGGTTCGAGGCGAAGCACCGAATGAGCCGGGTTGGTGCTCAGCCGATTGGCGAAGACTGCCCCTGATGCACCGCTGCCGACAACAACGTAATCGGACTCAGTACCTGCCATGACGTTGTCCTCTGGTCGGGTCGATCAAACGCGATACGGACTGCAGTGCCAGCCGCCCGTTGGCCGTGGAGGAGTCGATTCCCCGTGGCGAGGCGACTCCCTGGTCGCTAGAAGCGCATGTTCATGCCCACGACGACATCGGAGAGCTTGGGGCTTAGTCCCCCGGAATGCACGCCGATAAACTTCACCCAGAATTCGTGAGATGGCGTGACGTTGTAGTTAACGAACGAGAACAGCGTGCGCGATGGGTAGTAGCGACCGAATTGTTCGCCGCTATCCCCCGTCAAGGGCCAGCTGCCAAACACGCCGTAGCGGTACTTGCCGGTGACCATCACGTAGTCGCCAGAGATGGAGACCGACTTGAAGCCAATGGGCAGGTAGTACTGCAGGGACGGTTTGTCGCCACTGTCCGATACGTAAGTGGCACCCAGTCGGAGGATCGGCATCTGACTCCCGCCTTTGGGCAGCGCGCGGTACATCAACTGTGCACGGCCGACGCGGCGGCTGTTGCCGTCCGTGTAGTCGAAGTAGGAGTACGACGGGATGAAGTCGAACCTCCCGAACGGGATCTGGCCCCCCGCACCGACTTCCCGGGTCAGCACCTTGTTCTTCACTGCCGTGTACGAATCCGGGGCGAAGTACTGCACGAGGTCGGTCTGCAGGTAGCTGTCGTGCTGCCCGGCGAAGACGGAGTAATACTCGCGTCCGCGCTGGCGTTGCCAGGTCCCTTTCAGGTTCCACAGCGTGCGATCCGGCGCCTCCGGGTAGAAGGTGCGGTTGAGATAGATGTAACCGTCGAACTGTTTGTAGTTCGGCTCGAATGTTGCGTTGACGGTCAGCTTGCGAAGCGCCGCGTCGTCGGACGTTCCCAGTCTGGAGGCCAGAAACGACAGCGGATTCTTCGGGTTGTCGCCGTTGATGTTGTTCTTGAAGAAGCCGTCACCCACCCAGAATGTCGCCTTCCCATGCGGCGTGAAGAAGGCCGGGCCGCCACCATAGGTCACCAGAGAAGCGTCGAGGTTGTTGTTGTACCCGTGACCGAGCACGGTCCACATCGGTCGCTTGCCGAGCGCCACGCGGCGGAGACCGTCCTTGGCGTGCGCATTCGTGCTGTCCTGCGCGAGAACGGCCTTGAACAGTTTCTCCGCGTCGTACGGTCGCTCCGAGATGAGCATGAACTCGGCCCCGCCGAGCATCGCGCCCATCTGGGCCGCCGCAGGTTCGACGGCGACCGTGGGGCCAGCACTAGGGGCAGGCGGCGGCGTATCCTGGGCCGCTGCTACGGCAGCCACCAGGACCCACAGGGTTCCCATCACCGCCGCCCTCACGCGCCGGAACGTCGGACTCATCGTCGATCGATTTCCGGCGTAGAGTCCTTCAATTAGCTCACTTCTCTTCATAAAGCTCCCATCACTTCACGTCCGCTGTGTCTGATGCCCTAGGTGAGAACGCCGAGTTCGTGCAGCAGCCCCAGGCTATCTTGCGCTACCCACATCTCGACGATCTTTCCGTCCTTGAGGCGAAATATGTCGATGCCCAGATCCGTGACACGCTGGTTGGTTGCCGGCCGACCCAGGAACTCCCCGGTGTTGGTCGCGACGTACGACCATCGGCTGACGACCTTGTCGCCTTCAGCGATCTCCTCGTGCAGCGTCATGTGCACGTCTGGAAATGCAATCAGCGCCGTCGCGAACCACTTCTTCAGCGTGGGAGGCTGGTGAGCCTGCCCCTTCGGGAAGTGCATGACTACTGGATCAGCCGCAATCTCGTCGATGACCTCGCCCCTCTTCTCGTTCCAGAGCTCGAACCAATAACGTCGAACGACGGCCTTGTTTTCCTCAATTGTTCCCATGAATGCCTCGCATTGCACCATGTGGTGCCAAGTTTCCATAACTTTAGAGCCGAGCGCGCTTGGATGATGGCAAAACCGCCGACCGGTGGGTCGGTCCTTTTTGCCGTATCCGACAGGTTCGAGCCCAACGGTCAGGCGCAAATGGCGTTACGTGGCACGACCGAGCTGCTGCTTCAAACCGGCCTGATCCCAGACGTCCCAGATCTCGACGACCTGTCCGCTGGACACTCGGAAGCTCGTCATGCCAAGCATGTTGACTTTCTTCTGTGTTGGCAGCTTGCCAGAATTAGGTCGCCGGTGGGGGTTGCGGTCGCCGACCAGCGCACGGCGGGGCGATCGCCGAGTTCCAGCGAGTCCTCGAGCGAAGAGTGGATGTTGGGAAACGCGTTCAGCAGTGCCACGAGGAATCCCCTGCCCACTTCCCGGTTCGGAATCGTCTGGCCGTTGACGTGGACGACGTAGGTGGGCCCCATCGCCTACTACCACAGGCTCGCGTCGTGATCGTTGTCGACCTGGTAGAACTTGTTTGCCGCGTCCAGGATTGACATCGTCACTCCTTTGACGGGGAAGGTCAGGGCCTGCCCAGGCGAATCTTGGCAGGCCCGTGTGTGAATGCTACCGAGCCGGCGGCGGAGGGATGACTCCCAACTGCTGCAGCAACCCGAGTTCGTCGACGCTCGCCCAGCGCTCGACGATCTTGCCTTCGCTCATCCTGACGATCGTCGTGCCGCTGAAGGTCAGCACTTTCCCACTCGCCGGCATCCCCATCAGGCCACCGGTATCGGTGCCCCTGAGCACCCAACGGTGGACGACCTTGTCGCCGGCATACACCTCCTGCTCGATCGCGAGGTGAATGTCCTGCATCGAGTGGCGGAACATCGACACGATCGCGCGGAAGCTCGCGCTGCCTTTTTCGGTCTTGCTCTTCCCTCCCACGGTGGAGTGGTCGACAGCGTCCGGCGTAACCAGCGTGTCGAGCACGCTGAAATCGCCCTTGTTCCACACCGAGTCGAAAAACTTCTCGGCGATTGCATTGTTCTGTTCGGGTGAATACGGCATCGCCACTTCCTCCTGCTGCGCACGGCATACGCACCGCCGGCGAGACTACGTCTGTTGCTGTCTGTACTCAGGCCGCCGCCGGTGGCGGCGCAATACCGAGCTGCTGGAGCAGCCCCAGTTCGTCGACGTTCGCCCAGCGCTCGACGATCTTTCCGTCCTTCATCCGGGCCAGCGTGGTGCCGGTGAATGATACCCGGTTCCCGGTCGCCGGTCGTCCCATGAAGCCGCCGGTGTCTGTGCCGGTCAACGTCCAGCGGTGCGCCACCATGTCGCCCGCGTAGATTTCGTCCTCGATCGTCAACCGGGTGTCAGGCATGGCCGCCCGGAACATGGTGACGATTGCGCGGAAGCTCGCGCTGCCCTTCTCCGTCTTGACCGCACCACCAACAGTCGAGTGGTCCACCGCGTCGGGTGCGATCAGCGTGTCGAGCACGCTGAAATCGCCCTTGCTCCAAACCGAATCGAAGAACTGCGCCGCGATGGCGTTGTTCTGCTCGGGAGAAAGGGGCGGCACGTTACGCTGGGCGGTCATCTGATTCGTCAGGCCCAACTGGTTCGCCACGACGTGCACGGTGCGAATCCTTCCGTTCCAGAACTCGAACATGTCGATCCCGTATTCGTCGACAGGATTGCCGGAGGCGGGCACGCCGTTGAACTCGCCGGTATGGGTGCCCGTCAGCCGCCATCGCAACGCGGCCATGTTGTCTCCCGCGGCCTCGCTCACCACCTCGAACCTGAGATTCGAGAACGCACTTCGCAGGTACGCTATGTGGCCGCGCAGCGCATCGCGACCAACGAGAGCCGGCTGGGTCGGCAGCGTGAACTGGAAGTCGTCGGTGATCAGTTCGTCCAGCGCCGCGAAGTGGCCCCGGTTGAGCAACTCGTCGACATACCGCTTGGCGAGGGCGAGGTTCTGTTCGGGTGTCGTGGTCGTCCGCGGACTCGGCATGATGCCCAACTGCTGGAACATCCCGATGGTGTCTTCGTGCCCGGTGACCTCGACGATCCGCCCGTCCTTCATGCGGTGCCAGCTCATGCCGTCGATTTCGAATCCGCGCCCGCTCGCCGGGATATCTCCGGCCACCGTGTGAATGGCGCCGCCTAGGTGGGTGCCACCGCCCTTCCACCGCGTCACGACCATGTCATCGAACGCCACCATTTCCTTCGGGTGGATATAGAAGTCCGGGAAGCAGCCGTGGAGCATGGTTACGAGCTCCTTGAACCCATCCGGTCCGCGGTACGGCTCGGGATGCGTCGGGAGCGTGAAGACGAACTCGGGAGCGAGCAGCTCGTAGATCGCGGCGAGGCTGCCCTCAGTCATGATTTCCCGAAAATACCGCAGAACGATGTACTTGTTGGAGTTGACCGGCATAATGGGCGTCCTCTAGATGTTCTGGCTGCACGTTGCGCCGCGAAAGCGTAACGTGTCCGTCGTCGACGCGCCGAGCATCTGGCTCGGGTGACGTCTGACGAACGTCGGCGTCTCTCTCGTCGGGCGATTATTCAGTGATGATGGGGGATGAGTACGGTGCTGCCTGCCCAACGGAATCCCTGAGCGCGGACCGCGCCGCAGACACGTCCAGGACAGCACAACCTTCTGCGTCTCGCCCGCCTTATTATCGCGTTGAACAAGATATAGTCAAATCACATTGGCATCACACGAACGCGTCTGTGCGGCGAATGCGATCTGCGCCAATCTCGCGCCGCGCACGCGCGTAGTCTGATCAGCGTTTCAAGTTCCAATTCGGTGCCGTGACGTGGCCGCGGACATGATCCTGAACGGTCGCTGAACACGGCTCTGAGTTCTGCTATCGACCGTCGCGTCACTCTGGCGACGACGCGCCGCCGTTCTCAGGCGGCTCGCCGTCGCGCTCAATCACACGCCGCACTCGCCTCGGCCCGACTCAACTGGTCGGGCCCGCACGAATCTACTCGCCGACGGCTACTCGTCGACAAACCCCTGGCTGATCTCGATGATGTTCCCGTCCGGATCGGCGACCCACGCCGTCTTCCAGCCAGGAATGAACGCGTCGAAGTCCAACGGGCCGAGCGTCACGTTCGCATCGCTGCCCATGGCGGCCAGTGCGGCGGCGAGGTCGTCCACCTTGACGGCAATGTGGCGCCAGCCCGGGTAGTGCGGACCATCGGCGGCCACGGACGGCGTCGGCCGCTCGCCCTCCGCTTGGAACAGTTCGAGGTAGGCCGAACCGTTCTTGAGGAACACAATCTCGGCGCCGCCGCCAAGCGGGATGGCCCGGGCGCGAGTGAAGCCGAAGTGTGTGGTGTAGAAGGCCTCGGTGGTCTTCAGATCACCGCACGAAATCGCGACGTGGTGAAACGCTACGCTCGCCATTCAATCTCCCGCTGCTCAGGATTTCGCTGTCGGGAATCCCGCCGCCAGCATGTCGATGATCTTGCGCGCGAACAGGTGGCAGTGGCCACCCGTCCGGCCGGTGACCAGGTCGCCGTCCACCACCACGTCCTGGTCGGTGTAGATCGCGCCGTAGGCCTTCG
>Ga0114966_10000146_pt1 | contig 65900 bp, 53 predicted proteins | sample M_130207_XF_Meta_FD_87029 | JGI IMG/M metagenome (GOLD analysis project Ga0114966, IMG submission 87029) | Freshwater microbial communities from Lake Montjoie, Canada to study carbon cycling - M_130207_XF_MetaG | ecosystem: Environmental > Aquatic > Freshwater > Lake | place: Lake Montjoie...
CCACGTCCGCTCGTCGGTCTCACGAACACGGTGATCCTGCCCCACAACGGTGGAACCGACACGCCGTCACGTACCCGGTAGGTGATCGGGTCTGAACGTCACTCCACGCGCAGGCCGGTCAACGCACGAGCGATGACCAGTCGTTGGATCTCGGAGGTTCCTTCGAAGATTGTGTAGATCTTCGCGTCACGGTGCCAACGCTCGACCGGGTACTCGCGGGTGTAGCCGTAACCGCCCAGGATCTGGATGGCCTGCTCGGTGACCCACACCGCGACCTCGCCGGCCTTGAGCTTGCTCATCGAGCCTTCGCCCCGCGAGAGGCCGCCATTGCGCGACAGCCACGCAGCGCGCCACACGAGCAAACGGGCCGCGTCGATCTCCATCGCCATGTCGGCGAGCTTGAAGCCGATCGCTTGGTGCATGGCGATCGACTTGCCGAACGTCGTGCGCTCCTTCGCGTACTCGAGCGAATATTCGAACGCGGCACGCGCGATGCCGACCGCCTGCGCGGCCACCGTGGGCCGCGTCATCTCGAACGTCGACATTGCGGGCTGCTTCTGGCCCGAGTGCCCGGCCTCGCGCGCCCGTGCGAGCTTTGCGTCGAGCTTTTCCTTGCCGCCGAGCAGGCAGTGTCCAGGCACGCGCACCTCGTCGAGCACGACCTCGGCGGTGTGCGATGCGCGGATGCCGTGCTTCTTGTACTTCTGCCCCATCGACAGACCCTTGGTGCCGGGCGGTACGACGAACGACGCCTGCCCTCGACCACGTAGTTCGGGGTCGACCGCGGCGACCACCACGTGGATGTCCGCGATGCCGCCGTTCGTGATCCATGCCTTGGTGCCGTTCAGCACCCACTCGCCGGTGGCTTGGTCATACACGGCACGCGTGCGGAGCGACGACACATCGCTACCGGCATCCGGTTCACTCACACAGAACGCGCCGAGCTTCACGTCGTCAGCGGTCCCGAAGCACTGGGGTGCCCATTCGGCGACCTGCTCGGGGGTTCCGGTGCCGGCGATGCCGGTTGCGGCGAGGCCTGAGCCGAAGATCGACAGGCCCATGCCCGCGTCGCCCCAGAACAGCTCCTCGGCGGCGATCGGGTACGTGAGCCCGGTGGGGTCCATGCTCGCGTTTGCCGCGAAATCGAACGAGTACAGCCCATTCCTCGCCGCTTCCTGCACGACCGGCCACGGGAACTCCTCCCGCTCATCCCATTCGTGCGCGACGGGCCGCATGACATCGACGGCGAACTCGTGGATCCAGCTCTGGATCTGTAGGTGATCGTCGTTCGGCCGCAGCGAGAACTCGGTCATGGGATCTCCTCGGGTCGCGGGTGTGAAGTTACCCTATGGTAACTCCGCTGGAGCGGCATCCACGCCGAGCCGCCCGCCGCCCGCCAACACCGCGAACGCCAGCCCCAGCAGCACCGCGCCGACCACGTAAGGCCACGGCACACCGGCGCGATCGAACAGGACGCCACCGAGCGCCGGGCCGCCGATCCGGGCGAGTGCCGAGGCCGACTGCTGGAACCCGAGCGACTCACCCCGGCGATCGACCGGGGCCCACTCGACCACCATCGCGGTAATCGACGGCACGGCCAGCCCCTGGCCAATCGACAGGAGCGCCAGCGCGGGCACGAGCACGGGCCACGTGGTGGCACTGGCCAGCAAGACCATGCCCAAGGCGTTCATCACGATCGCCGTCTGCACGGTGCGCGTGACCCCGAGTCGCTTCGTGACCTGGCCCACCCCGCCGCCTTGCACGAGCACGAGCAGCACGCCAATGCCGACGAACACCGCGGCGACCGAAGCCTCGGTGAGGCCGAACCGCCGATCCGCGAAGAGCGAGAAGGTCGCCTCAAAACCACTGAACGCACACGTCACCAGGAAGCCCACCACGGCGAGCCGCACGAGGGCCGCCGCATGCGGACCCCGAGGCGACCGGGCCCGGCGACGCGAGACATCGGACGCGTGGCGATCGGTAGCCGCGCGATCGGTAGCCGCGCGATCGACTGCGGCGGGCCGGGTTTCGGGGAGGCGGAAGATCGCTACCACCCCGTTCACCAGCGCGATGACGCCTGCCACGTAGAACGGCACGTGGGGCCCACCGAGCGCCGCCAGGCTGCCGATGGCTGGACCGATCACGAAGCCCACGCCGAACGCGGCGCTGAGCATGCCGAGCAGGCGGGTCCGGTCGGCCGGGCTCGCGACGTCGGCGACCGCTCCCTGGGCCACCGACACGCTCGCGCCGGAGGCACCATCGAGGATTCGACCGACGAAGACGAAGAACAGCGACCCGGCCGCGCCGGTTATGAGGCTGCCCACCGCGGTGCCGAACAGCGACAGCAGGATGACCGGCTTGCGGCCTATGCGATCGCTCAGCCGGCCGAGCAGCGGTGAGCACACGAACTGCGCCACGCTGAACGACGCGAACAACAGACCGATGGTCAGGCCCGACGCGCCGAACCGCTCGGCGTACAACGGCAAGATGGGCGCGACGATGCCAAAACCGATGAGGTCGATGGCGACGGTGGTCCAAATAACGCCATAGCCCCGGGGGAAGGAGCGTTGCCGGGCAGGGTTCACGAAGCCGCTAGCCGACCCGCATCGGTCGGTCGCGTCAAATCGAAGCTCCGGCGGGTCACTACACCCGACCTACGATCGACCGATGCGAGACACGTGCACCATGGCGGCGACGCGCTTTCGACCACTGAGCACATTCCCCACGCCCTGGCCTGAACCGTCGAACAAAAGGGCCTGGCGCCGTTCACGGTGAGCTTCGGGGTGGTCGAGGCCGGGGCCGACACCACCCGCGACCGCGTGGTCGTCGGCATCGACGCCGGATGCGGAACGGTCTGACCCACCGGCGGCGCGAGCCGTTTCGGCATCGTCGTTCGGGGGCCCCGGCAGGTAGCGTCACGGTCCGATGACCACGTCCAGCAAGCCCCCAATCGTCCCCCCGAAGCCGGCGCTCGAGGGCATCGAGCAGAAGTGGGACACCGCGTGGGAGAGCTCGGGCGTCTACCGCTTCGACCGCACCGCAACCCGCGACGCCGTGTTCTCGATCGACACGCCACCGCCCACGGTTTCGGGGTCGCTCCACGTCGGTCACGTGTTCAGCTACACCCACACCGACACCGTGGCCCGCTATCAGCGCATGCGCGGCCGGGCGGTGTTCTACCCCATGGGCTGGGACGACAACGGCCTGCCCACCGAGCGCCGCGTGCAGAACTACTTCGGCGTGCGATGCGACCCCACCGTCGCGTACGACCCCGCGTTCGAGCCGCCGGCCAAGCCTGACGCCGACAAGCCGGTGTCGATCAGCCGCCGCAACTTCATCGCGCTGTGCCACCGCCTCACGGTCGATGACGAGAAAGCGTTCGAGGATCTCTTCCGCCGCCTCGGGCTCTCGGTTGATTGGCGAATGACCTACGCCACCATCGACGACCACTGCCAGCGCACGTCGCAGCAGGCATTCCTCAACAACCTGGCGCGCGGCGAGGCCTACCAGAGCGAAGCACCGTCGTTGTGGGATGTCACCTTCCGCACCGCGGTCGCCCAAGCCGAACTCGAAGACCGCGAACGCCCCGGGGCCTACCACACGCTCGCGTTCCACCGAACCGATGGCGGCGGCGACATCACCATCGACACCACGCGCCCGGAGCTGCTCGCATCATGCGTGGCGCTCGTGGCCCATCCCGACGATCCGCGTTACCAACCGTTGTTCGGCACCATGGTCCGCACGCCCTTGTTCGACGTCGAGGTACCGATCCGCGCTCACGAGCTCGCCGACCCCGAAAAGGGCACGGGCATCGCGATGATCTGCACGTTCGGCGACCTCACCGACGTGATCTGGTGGCGCGAGCTCGCGCTGCCGGTGCGGGCCACCGTCGGCCGCGACGGCCGCATCCTGGCCGAGCCCCCGTTCGGCATCGAGTCCCCGGCTTCGCTCGAGGCCTATGCACAACTCGTCGGCAAGACCGTCGTGTCCGCGCAGAAGATCATGGTCGAGATGCTCCGCGCCTCGGGCGAAATGCACGGCGATCCGCGCCCCATCACGCACCCGGTGAAGTTCTACGAAAAGGGTGACAAGCCGCTCGAGATCGTGACCACGCGGCAGTGGTACATCCGCAATGGCGGCCGTGAGGCGGCGCTGCGCAACGCGCTGCTCGAACGTGGTCAGCAGCTCAACTGGGTGCCCGCGTACATGCGCGGGCGCTACGACAGCTGGGTCGGTGGCCTCAACGGCGACTGGCTCATCAGCCGCCAACGCTTCTTCGGTGTGCCGCTACCCGTGTGGTATCCCCTCGACGCCCTCGGCGACCCGATCCACGACTCGCCGATCGTGCCCGACGCCAGCTCGTTGCCCATCGATCCGGCCAGCGACATACCGCCGGGTTACACCGACGCGCAACGCGGCCAACCGAACGGGTTCGTCGGCGATCCCGACATCATGGACACGTGGGCCACCTCGTCGCTCACGCCCCAGATCGCGTGCCACTGGATCGACGACCCCGACCTGTTCTCGCGAACGTTCCCCATGGACATGCGCCCGCAGGGGCACGACATCATCCGCACGTGGCTGTTCTCCACGGTCGTTCGCGCCCACTTCGAGCACGACAACGTGCCGTGGACCAACGCCGCGCTGTCAGGATGGATCCTCGACCCCGACCGCAAGAAAATGTCGAAGTCGAAAGGCAACGTCGTCACGCCGATGCACCTGCTCGAGCAGTACGGCAGCGACGCCGTGCGCTATTGGGCGGCGAGCGGTCGGCCGGGCACCGATACCGCGTTCGACGAATCGCAGATGAAGATCGGCCGCCGGTTGTCGATCAAGCTGCTCAACGCATCGAAGTTCGTGCTCGGCTTCGGTGACGACTCGACGATCGACGTCGATGCAATCACCGTTGCGTCCGACCGTGCGTTCCTCGCGCGTCTCGCGGAGCTGGTCGACGAATCGACGCGAGCCTTCGACGCATACGACTACGCACGAGCGCTCGAGCGCACCGAGACCTTCTTCTGGACATTCACCGACAACCATGTCGAGCTCGTCAAAGCACGGGCCTACGGCGAATCCGGCGAAGAGCCGGCGCGCTCCGCGCAGCACGCGTTGCGCCTTGCGTTGTCGACATTGCTCCGGCTGTTCGCGCCGCTCCTGCCCTTCGTCACCGAAGAGGTGTGGTCGTGGTGGCACGACGACTCGGTGCACTCGAACCCTTGGCCCGATGCCGCCGCGCTCCGTGCGGTCGCTTCGGGGGTCGACCCGGCAGTCAGCGATATCGCGGCGGCGGTGCTGAGCGAGATCCGCAAAGCCAAGACCGAAGCGAAGAAGTCGCTCATCACCCCGGTCGACCACGTGGTCCTCACCGACACCGCGGCCCGCCTCGCGCTCGCCGCGCAGTCACTCGACGACGTGCGCGCCGCCGGCCGCGTCGCCGAGGCGATCACCACGGTCGAAGGTGACTCGTTCTCCGTCGCAGTAACCCTCGCCGCTGACTGATCAGCTCAGCGGCTCAGTGCCGATCGATCGCCTCACGGCTCAGTGCCGATCGATCGCCTCACGGCTCAGTGCCTGGCGGAAGAAGTCGACCTCGAGCGCCAGCAGGTTCGCGGCCACGTTCTCCTGTGGGGTCATGTGCGTGACGCCCGACAGGGGCACCACGCGATGGTCGCGCCCCGCTTCGAGCAGCGCCCGCGACAGCCGCAAGGTGTGGGCCACCACCACGTTGTCGTCGGCCATGCCGTGCACGAGCAGCAACGGGCGTTCGAGTGCGCTCGCGAGCGGTATCAGGTCGGAACGCTCGTAGTTCTGCGGCTCGACCCGCGGATCACCGAGGTAGCGCTCGGTGTAGTGCGTGTCGTACAGCCCCCACTCGGTGACCGGTGCACCGGCCACCGCCGCGTGGAACACGTCGGGGCGGCGCAGCACCGCGAGCGCGGCCAGGTAGCCACCGAACGACCAGCCGCGAATGCCCACCCGTCCGAGATCGAGCGCGAGATGCGTAGCAGCGATGCCTTGCAGCGCGGCCACTTGGTCGTCGAGCACGGGCGTCGCGAGGTCACCGCGCACCGAGCGCTCCCATTGCGGGCCGCGCGCAGGCGTACCACGACCGTCGCACACGATCACGGCGTAGCCCTGGTCGGCGAACCACTGCGACGTCGCAAAGGCGTTGCGACTGCGTTGCACGCGCAACGCGTGAGGACCGCCGTAAGGATCGAGCAGCACCGGTAGCTTCGCGCCGGGCGCCACGTCGTGGGGCAGCACGAGGGCCACACGGAGCCCGCGCTCGCCCACGGTGTGGAACGTGACGTTCGGGTCGACCGACGGCACATCGGCGAACGACTCAACGTGCAGGTCGGCACGCGTCGCAGCGCGTACGCGAACGCGAGCGCCGAAGTGCTCCATGGTGCTCGACGAGAACACCCCAACCGTGCCACCCGCTCCGCCGCCGAACGTGGCGCCGTGCACCCCGGGCTCGTCGGTGAGCCAGGTGAAGGTGCCGTCGTAGCCGCACCGTGCGATGTGCACCTCGGTCGGCTCGATCGTGGCCGCCACGTAGACCGCATCGGCGGCGATGTCGATCACCCGCCGCACCTGAACGCCGACCGGCGTGATCGGTCGGTCGTCGATGCACAGCCGCCGCGTGTCGTCACGGTCGACGACGGTCACCAGACGATCGCCGGCCCATCCGGGCGCACCGGGGACGAGCTCGACCCAGTCGGCGTCGTGCTGGCGGTGGATCTCGCTCGTGGCACCCGTGGCCGGGTCGACGTCGAGCACGGCGACCACTCGCTGGTCGCGGGTCTGCACGACCAGCGACGGCCGAGTGCGAGTGCCCCACAACACGTCGCACAGGTACTCGAACTCGCCCTTTGCCCAGTCGACGGCGACGCGTGACCCGTCGAGCCCGACGATGGCCAGCGTCACGACGGCATTGTCGGTGCCGGCCTTCGGATAGCGCACGGCTTGCGGCTCGGCCCATGGCTCGGCAGGCGAGCTGATCCACCACGTCGACACCGGGCCGACGTCGACGCGCGCCACCAGCAGGTGTGCCCCGTCGGGGGCCCACCAATAGCCCCGAGAGCGATGCATCTCCTCGGCGGCCACGAACTCCGCGGATCCCCACGAGATCAACGGGTCGTCGGCGCCCACCACGAGGCGATCGCGCGCCGAGTGTTCCGCCACGTCGATGACGCGCAGCGCGGAGCCCGACACGTAGGCAATACGCGACCCCGTCGGGTCGAGCCGTGGATCGAAGGCCGCGCCGCCGACCGGCAGCTCGATCGAGGTGCCGGCGATGATGTCGATGCGGAACAGACGGCCGTTGAGCACGAACGTGGCCGTGGTCAATGCCGCGTCCGCGTCGTAGCTCACGATGCCGCCGGCCGATTCGCGCGCCCGTTCACGGCGAGCTCGCTCGGCCGCGGTCTCCTCGACACCGTCGACGGCGTCGGCGTCGGCGTCGGCGTGCGCCTGCAAGAGCCCCGTGGGATCGGCCACGATTCGCGTCTCGCCGGTCGCGAGGTCGAGCACCCAGAGCACGTTGACCGGATCGACACCCGAACGCGACCGCAAGAACGTCACCCTCGAACCGTCGGAAGCCACCCGGAAATCTCGGGGCGCACCAAGGGTGAACCGTCGCGTGCGGGCTGACTGGTGCGGGTAGGAATCGCTCACCGGTGTGACACTACCGTGGCCTGATGAGCGCACTTCTCAGGGTCGGTGTCGCGGGAACGGGTCGCATCGCGCAGGCGCTCGTGTCGGGAGCCGCCTTCGCGCCCGAGGTCCGCATCGTGGCGGTGTCATCCCGTCACCAGGCCGCCGCCACCGAGTTCGCCCAGCGATACGGAATCGGTCGCGCACACCAGGGCGCCGACCGGCTCGCCGATGACGATGACGTCGACCTCGTGTACGTCGCGTCGCTCAACCACCTGCACCACCGCGACGTGTGCCGGTTCCTCGACGCGGGCAAGCACGTCCTGTGCGAGAAGCCGTTCGCGCTCGATGCCGCAAAGGCCGCCGAGATGATCGCAGCCGCCGAGCGCAACGATCGCTTCCTGATGGACGCGTTGTGGTCGCGCTTCTTGCCGTCATGGCAGCGAGTGCGCTCGCTCGTCGACGACGGTGCCATCGGCGCGCCGCGTTCGCTTTCCGCCGAACTCGGATTCGCCTCCACCGATCCGCCCCACGGCCGATTGCGAGATCGTGCCCAAGGTGGTGGGTCCCTCCTCGACTCCGGTATTTATCCGCACGCGTTCGCGTCGTGGTTCCTCGGCGAGCCAGAGCGCGTGCACGCCGTTGCCGACATCGGCCCCACCGGCGTCGACGACGAGACCTCGTGCACGCTCACGTACGCATCCGGAGCGCACGCCCAGATTCGTAGTTCATTCCGCGACGCGCTCGCGTCGGCCGCCTTCCTCGCCGGCCCCGACGGCGCGATCGAGCTGAGCCCGCGAATGCACCGGTCGACCAGGGTCGTGTTGCGCCGCCTCGGCCGTGACGACGTCATCGAGATGCTCCCCTACGAGGGCAACGGTTTGCACCTGCAACTCACGCACGTCGCTCGCTGTATCGCCGAAGGACGGCGCGACAGTCCCGTGATGCCGCTCGCCGAGACGCTGGGGATCCTGCGCACGCTCGATGCCATCCGAGCGCAGATCGGCCTGCGCTACGACACCGACGCTCAGGACCAATAGCTGCCGTCGAGCATCGCGTCGAGAAGGTCGCGGTGCATCACGAGATCCTCGTGGTCGGCCGGTTGCTCCATGTCGCCGTATGCGATAGCCCGCGCGCTCGTGCGGACACTGACGATGGCGAACCGAAGCGCGGCGAACACCTCGTAGTACTCAAGGTCGGCCGCAGGGTGACCCGAGAGCTCTTCGTACTGCCGGGCCACGTCTTCGCGCCGGAACATGTCGGGAAGGCCCGGCATGCCGTATCGCTCGGCCATGTTCTGGAAGAACCGATGCAAGAACATCATCCAGCTGAGGTCGACAGCGGGGGCACCGATCGCCGCCATCTCCCAATCGAGCACCGCGACCGGCACGAACTCGTGCCACATGATGTTGCCGATGCGCGCGTCGCCCCAGTTGAGCACTGTGCGTTCGTCGCTCGGTCGGTGGGCCTCGAGCCAGGCGAACGAGCGCTCGATGATGTCGTAGTGGACACCCTCTCGAGCCCAGTCGTAGTACCACCGCTGATAGTTGAGGTGCTGATCGAGCGGCGTGGCCCCGAAGGCTGGCCGGTCGAGAAACACCGCGTCGGCACCCGTGATGTCGATGGCGTGGAGCTTGGCCAACACCTCGATGGCGTTGCGTTGCATCCGCTCGCGCTCGGGTGCGGATGCCTCGAGCACCCATCCGCCGAACACGTAAGGCGGCAGGTCGGTCGGCACCACACCTTCGACGCGACGCATCACGAAGAACGGCGCGCCGAGGGGCGCCTCGTCGAGCTCGATCCACGGTGTCTCCGGCACGGGCACGTCGCTGTGGGCCGCGACGAGTTGCAGACAGCGGTGTTGCAGCTGGAGGTCGTACTCGGGGAACACCGGGAAGTCGGTCATCTCGGGTCGGACGCGCGCCACGTAGCGCTCGGCGCGCTCGGCGCCGTCATCCGACCACGTGGCGGTGAAGAGCAACGTCTCGCTCGACATGCCGGTGCCTTCGGGTACTGACAGATCGGACACGACCGGCGCCGCGCCGGGCGGCAACTGCATGGCGAGCCACCCGGAGAGACGGCGGCCGAACTCTGCATGATCACGTTTGGAAGGCAGCGGCATAACGCAGAGAACGTAGCGCGAGCGTGGGTGGCCGAAGACCCGGCCACCCACGCTCGGGCTACCTAGAAGCCGGATCGATCAGCGAGCGATCGCACGACCGGCACCGACGACGGTGAAGCAGGTCTTCACCTTGTCGGGGGTCTTGGTCCCCGGGCACGGCGAGTTCCACTTCAGCGTAAAGAGCATGTCCCAGCCCGACAGCTTGCCCGGCTTGAACGTGGCCGGGATCTGAGCGTTGGAGTCGACCGCGCCAATGTTCTCCTTGGCCTTCAACAGATCGGCCCTGGTCGGGTTCTCGCCCGCTAAGTACACGATCCGTGCTGCAAGACGAGCGAACGCGCAGGCCGAGCCCACGGCACCGGCCTGGCTGTTCTCGGTCTCGATTGTCAAGTCGAACTTCTCGCCGACCTTGTTGTTCTCGCTGTAGACCTTCTCGCACATCGTGTTCCACTCCGACTTTTTGAAGTCGGCGCCGCGGTAGTCGCCGGTGGGCGTGGTGTCGATGGCGATGGTGCCGTTGTACAACACGGCCGCCTCAGCACCGCCGAAGTCGACGATCTTCGACGACACGAGGTCGCCGGCCTGGCTGTTGTAGTTCGACTGGTACATCTGGATCTGGCCGTTCTTGATGCCCTTGGTGGCCATCTCCTTGAGGTACCCCGGCAGCGACACCACGTTGAGGGCCGGGAACAACACGTCGATCTTGTTCGAGATCAACTTGTCGACCGACGCCGGGGTGCCATCGCCGCACGACGAGCCGCCCTTGCAGCCGATCATGTCCTCTTGGACGATGTTCAGGCCGGCCTTCTTGAGCGACGCGATGAGGCCTTCCTTGATGGCCTCGGGATAGCCGGGCGTGTCGGGGTAGACCACGGCGATGCGCTTGCCGGTGAGCGTGCCCTGCTTGACGAGGTCGTCGCCGAGGTTCTTGGTGTACTCGCTGAGCGTGGGCGCGATCGACGTCATGCGCCCCTTCGAGTCGATGGTGGTCTGGTTGGTGTCCGAGGTCGACGTGATGAAGATCGTGTCGTGCTCGATGGTCAGGCACTGGAGGCCGGTGCCGGCGAAGCCGGTGCTGTTGACGGCGATCGGGGCCTTGAGGTCCTCGGTGACCGCGATGCACGCCGCACGGCGATCGGCGTCGAGCGTGGTGCTCTGCGAGTTGACCTCGACGATCTTGTAGTCGATCTTGCGCCCGCGGATGCCGCCGCACTTCTCGTTGATGTACGTGAAGAACGTGCGGTACATCTCGTTGTTGTCGCCGAGCGGCAATGCGAACCCGATCTTCTCGAGCTGCTCGAGCTTGGTGCGCAGGTTCACGATGACGATCGAGTCGGCGCTGACCGCGTCGGTGGCCTTGCGGTTCGCGGCGGCCGGGTTCGACGTGCAGAACTCGGTGAGCGAGGAGAACGGGTCCTTGCTGCGGTCGAACGTCTTCTGGAACGCGTCGTAGATGCCGCCCCGGGGATCGGTGGCGAAGACACCTTTCGCCGCGCCCGACGCACCAGTACCGCTGGCGGCGGTGGCTCCGGTGGCCGTCGCGCCGGTCGTACCGGTGCTCGCACCACCTGAACCGCCTCCGCCGTCGTCGCCACACGCCGCGGCAATGAGTCCGAGCGCCAAAATCAACGTGGCGCCTCTCCGTACGCGTTTCATCAGATCGTTCCCCCGGATGCCCGTCGCGCCATGTGACGCTGGGCACTGACATTAGTCATATCCGGGCGGAGGGCGCGTCGCGGTTCCGCCCACTGTGGCGCCGGGGGAAACCTTCCCACTACTGTGCCAATCTCTGTGTCGGCGGTCACGTTTGAGGGCCACACGGAGCGCACCGACGAGCGAGCGCCTGGGGGAAACGTGGACGACAACACGCAGCTAGTCGACGACGATCCAGCGAGCCTCGTCGCGACGGTGCTCGAAGAGGAAGCCAAGCGACAGGCTGAGCAAGCGGCGCGCTCGGCCGAGAAGATCCTCCCCGACGACCTGCTCCCCGGGGTGGGCGCAGCGCAGATGTCGCTCCGCGAGGCGGCCCGGGGCGGCGGCTACTTCATGATGCTGCTGCTACCCCTCATCGCCATGGCCGAGGAGATGGACCGGCTGGCGATCGCCGTACTCGCCCCCGACATCCAAAAGACCCTGAACATCAGCGACACCACGCTGATCGGCATCGCGAGCTTCGGCGGCATTGCGCTCGTGCTCGGGGCCGTACCGCTCGCCTGGCTGGCCGATCGCCTCTCGCGGGTGCGCATCGTCACCATCGCCACGCTCTTCGGGGCGTTCACCATCTTGTTGAACGGCCTCGTCGTGAACCCGTTCCAGTTGTTCTGCGCCCGGGTGGCCGTGGGCAGTGCACAGTCCTACAAGACACCGGTACACAACTCCCTGCTCACCGACACCTATCCCATTCAGGCGCGCGCCCGGGTGTTCGGGGTCGAAGGCCTCGCCCGGCCGGTCGGCCTGTTGATCGGCCCGTTCATCGCGGGTGGCGTCGCCGACATCGCGGGCGGCGACGAAGGGTGGCGCTGGGCCTTCGTGGTCTTCTCGCTGCCGCTGGCCCTACTGTCGATGTTGTCGCTCGTCCTCAAGGAGCCCAAGCGCGGTCGCCACGAGCAGGAGATGGTGCTCGGCAAAGAACTCGACCCGCCGCCCATCGGATCGCAGATTCCCGTGTCGATGTCGGCCGCGTACGCCCGCCTCAAGAAGATCAAGACGTTCTTCTACATATGTGTGGGCATTGGCACGCTCGGCTTCGCGCTGGTTGCGGTGCCGGTGCAGCTCAGCCTGCTACTCGAGAACGACTACGGCTATGACGCATTCAAGCGCGGCTGGATGCTCTCGCTCACGTGGCTCGCGTCGATCGTCGCGATCCCCTTCGCGGCCCGGGCGTACGACAAGGCGTTCCGATCGAACCCCACGCGCATGGTGCGCATCGGCGGCGCGCTCATCGCCATGTACGGCGTGCTCATGTTGGTCGCGCTGCGATTCCACGATCCGCTGTGGATGATCGCCGGCATCAGCCTGGCGAACGCCTGCACGAGTGCTGCGTTCGTGTGCGTCGGCCCCACTATCGGCGCCGTGGCTCCCTACCGCATGCGCGCCCAGGCGTTCGCGCTCGTGCCGGTGTTCATCTTCTTGATGGGTGGCTTCTTCGGCGGCCTCATCGCCGGTGCCATCTCCGACGCGAACGATGAACGAACGGCCCTCACGGTGGTTGCACCACCCGCCGCGATCATCGGTGGCGCGCTGTTCGTCTACGGCTCCCGCTTCTTGAAGCGAGACATCTCGCTCGCCGTCGAGGAGCTGCTCGAGGAGCAGGACGAACTCAAGCGCATGAGCGCGAACCCCGACGACATCCCGCTGTTGCAGGTGCGCAACCTCGACTTCAGCTACGGGCCCGTCCAGGTGCTCTTCGATGTCGGCATGGAGCTCAAGCGGGGCGAGGTGCTGGCGCTACTCGGCACCAACGGTGCAGGAAAGTCAACGCTGCTTCGCGCCATCTCGGGGCTGGGCATTCCCGACCGCGGCGTGGTTCGCCTGAGCGGCCGCACGCTCACCTACGTCGACGCCGAGGTTCGGTTCAAGCACGGCATCGTGCAGCTCCGCGGCGGTGCCGGCACGTTCCGCGAGCTCTCCATCCGCGACAACCTCCGCTCGGCCATGCTCGCCACCCGTAAGTCCGATACCGACCGGGACTCCCGCATCGACGAGATCATGCAGCTGTTCCCCGCGCTCACCGACCGCCGCGACGAGCTCGCCGGTGATCTGTCGGGCGGACAACAGCAGATGCTCGCGTTGGCCATGGCGTTGCTGCACGAACCCGAGGTGCTCCTCATCGACGAGCTGTCGCTCGGCCTGGCCCCGCTCGTGGTGCAGGAGCTGCTGGTCATCGTCGAACAGCTCAAGGCACGCGGGCAGTCGATGATCATCGTCGAACAGTCGGTCAACGTGGCGCTCGCATTCGCCGACCGCGCCGTCTTCATGGAGAAGGGCCGGGTGCGCTTCGAAGGCCCCGCCCGCGAGCTCGCAGAACGTGATGATCTCGTCCGAGCGGTGTTCCTCGGCGGAGAAGGAGGCTGACCGGTGTTCGCATTCGAGCTCACCATGCAGATGCCGTTCAACGGCATCGTGACCGGCCTCACCTACGCCGTGTTCGCCGCGGGCTTCGTGTTGATCTATCGGTCGACCGGTGTCCTCAACTTCGCCCAGGGCGAGATCGGCGCGTTCGGCGCGGCAATCCTCGCTCTGTTTGTCTCGAACTACTCCATTCCCTACTGGCTCGCGTTCGCGTTCGCGGTGACGCTATGTGCCCTGTCCGGTGCGGTGGTCGAGCTCACGGTGGTGCGCCGGCTCTTCAAGGCGCCCCGGCTCGTGTTGCTGATCGCCACATTGGGCGTGGCCCAGATGTTCACGCTCGGCAAGATCTACCTGCCCGATGTCACGAAGTCGGGCAACTATCCGCTGCCCTTCGCCGAGACGAGCCGCTGGAAGGTCGGGTCGGTCAGCATCCTCGGACGCGACCTCATCGTGCTGCTCGTCGTGCCCGTGCTCGTCATCGCGCTCGGGCTGTTCCTCACCCGCACCCGCTTCGGCCTCGCAGTGCGCGCCTCGGCCTCAAACCCCGACACCGCCCGGGTGTTCGGCATCAGCGTCAAACGCACCTCCACCATCGTGTGGACGTTGGCCGCGGGGTTCGCGGGCGCCACGGGAATCATGCTCGCGCCGCTCCTCGGCACAACCGCTGCCAAGGCCGGCGCCGATTCACTCGGCCCACCGATGCTGCTGCGGGCGCTCGCAGTGTCGCTCCTGGCTCGCATGAGATCCTTGCCGGCCTGCCTCGCGGGTGGCATCGCCATCGGCATCGTCGAAGCCGTCGTGAGCGCCAACGTCGGCAACGCGAACCGCAGCCTGCCCGACGTCTACCTCTTCATCGGCGTGCTCGTGCTGGTGCTCGTGTTCAACCGTGACCGACGTGCCGCCGACGGCTGGTCGTTGTCGTCGCAGGTCAAACCGATCCCCGCACGACTCCAGCAGATGCGGCTCATCCGGATGCTCCCGGCCATCGGCTTCGTGCTGTTGTACGGCTTCCTCGCACTCATCCCGGTGGTGCTCAACAAGCCGTCCGACTTCTTCACCTGGACCGACATTCTGATACTGGCGATGGTCGCGCTCTCGTTGTCGATGCTCACCGGTTGGGCTGGCCAGCTCTCGCTCGGGCACTTCGCGTTCGTCGGCCTAGGCGCGCTCACACTCATTGCGGTGAAGGGCGGAAACGACATACCCGTGCCGTTCGATCTGTGGGACATGCACCTCACGGTCGGATGGCTGCCGGGTCTCGCCATTGCCACCACCGTCGGCGTCGTCGCCGCGATCATCGTCGGCCTGCCCGCGTTGCGCGTGAAAGGGCTGTTTCTCGCGGTCACCACCCTTGCGTTCGCGGTGATGGCGCAAACCTGGCTGTTCCGCCAGAAGGTGTTCCTCAAGTCGGGCAGCAGTGCCCGAATCCGGCCGCAGAAGTTCTTCGGGTGGACCTTCCCCAACAACCGCAAGGAGTACTACTACTTCTGCCTGATCATCCTCGCGTTGTTGTCGATCATGGTCGCACGCCTGCGCCGCACCGGCCTCGGCCGTTCGCTCATCGCGGTGCGCGAGAACGAGGACATGGCAGCCGCGTCGACGGTGTCGCCCACGCGCATCAAGCTCACCGCGTTCGGCATCGCGGGCGGCATCGCCGGACTCGCCGGCGCGCTCCACGCCACGTTGTTCACGAACGTCACGCCCGAGACGCAATACGACCCTGCGGCATCGATCCGCGTTGTCGCGACCACCATCATCGGCGGCCTCGGCACTGTCGCCGGCCCGGTGCTCGGCGCGCTCTGGACCCGCGGGCTGCCGGCGCGCTTTGACAACACCGACGAAGTGAAGTTGTTGACGTCGGGCATCGGCCTGCTCATTTTGTTGCTGTACTTCCCGGGCGGCCTGATGCAGATCGTGTACTCGGTCCGCGACGGCGTGCTCGGCTTGGCCGACCGCCGCCTCGGCGAACGCGGGGTCGAGAATCCCGTGCCGGCGATCCAGAAGAAGGTGCCGGTGCGTCCGGCGCGCAACATCACCGTCGCCGAGGGCACACCCTGGGTGGCCACGCGAGGCATGCACGTGCGATTCGGCGGCAACCATGCGGTCAATGACGTGAGCATCCACGCGAACCGCAACGAGCTCGTAGGGCTCATCGGCGCGAACGGGGCGGGCAAATCCACGTTGATGAACGCCATCAGTGGGTTCGTGCCATCCACGGGCGGCGTCGACGTGCTCGGCCGCGACGTGTCGAGCGTCGCCGCCTATCGCCGTCACCGCATGGGGCTCGGGCGCGGGTTCCAGTCGGCCAAGCTCTACCCCGACCTCACGGTGCGCGAGACGCTCATGGTGGCGCTCGAAGCACGCCAGCGAAGCCTGCTCATCCCCTCGCTCACCGCGCTGCCGCCGTCGATCCCCCACGAGCGCCGCAAACGCTCCGATGCAACGGACATCATCGACTTCTTGGGCCTGTCGCGCTACGGCGACCAGTTCATCGCGAACTTGTCCACCGGCACGCGGCGCATCGTCGAGCTCGGGTGTCTGCTCGCGGTCGATGCGAAGGTCCTGCTGCTCGATGAGCCGACAGGTGGAGTCGCACAGAAGGAGACCGAGGCGTTCGGTCCCCTCATCCGACGCATTCAGCGCGAGCTCGGGGCGGCGATGTTGGTCATCGAGCACGACATGCCGCTGATCATGAGCATCAGCGATCGCGTGTATTGCCTCGAGGCCGGATCCATCATCGCCGAAGGCACACCCAGCGAGGTGCGCAACAACCCGCTCGTCATCGCGTCGTACCTGGGCACCGACGAACGGGCCATCGAACGCTCGGGCAGTGGCTCGGTGGTCGGGGCCACGGCAGCCGACTGAGCACGCAGCGACCCTGAGGGCCGCCTCTACCTCGTCTTCACCACGAGCGTGCCCGCCGCACGGTCACCAATGGTGCGGTGCTGCGCGTCGGTGAAGAGGAACACCAGTGACACGATGAACACGATGAACCCGATGCACGGGATGGCGGTGACGACCCAACGGATCAACGCCGGGCCCCAACCTGGAGGGCACACACCGGCGGTGGTGGTGACACCGATACCCATGATCATCTTGCCCGGCGTGGCCCCCTTCAACGCGGTGAACCCGCCCTCGTAAAACAGGGCCGCACCGATGAACAGGAGCTGCAGTCCGAACTGGTTGCCTTCGACCCCCACGATCACCGCGATGATGAGGGCGGCGACGAACAAGATGGCGCCGTCGATTAGCCGGGCGAGGATGCGGATGCCCGGACCGGCAAGCGGCCGACCGGAGGACATGTCGCCGTACGCGAGGCCGGGCGTGCTGCCCGGCATGTATCCAGGCGCGCCCGCAGCGGCCACCGGTTGCGGACCACCGACCCATTGCGCGCCATCCCAGTAGCGATGTGTACCCGGGGGATCGCCTTGGGCGTAGTACCAACCAGGCTGCTGGCCAGAACCTGTGCTCATCAGCTGCTCCTTCCGAACGGAAGCCGCACGATAGTCCCAGGGGCATCGGCCGTCGGCGACGCCGGGTGGGCGCATGTGCGGCGACGCGCCCGCCTCTAGTGTCGAACCACCCGAAAGCAATCCCAAGGGAGCCCCTCGTGAGCAAGTTGTGTGAAGGACGAATCGCCGTGATCACCGGTGCCGGCCGAGGCATCGGACGCGAGCATGCGCTGATGCTGGCCGAGCACGGCGCAAAGATCGTCGTCAACGATCTCGGCGCGAGCACCGACGGCGTGGGCACTGACGCCGGCCCCGCCCACGAGGTCGCAGAGCTCATCCGTGGGATGGGCGGCGAAGCGGTGGTGAACGGCAACGACATCAGCGACATGGACGGCGCGAAGCAGCTCATCGATCAAGCAATCGACACGTTCGGCGGTCTCGACATCGTGATCAACAACGCGGGCATCCTCCGCGACCGCATGGTCTTCTCGATGAGCGAAGTCGACTGGGATGCCATCATGAAAGTGCACCTCAAGGGCACGTTCGCGACGTCGCACTACGCGTCGAGCTACTGGCGTGAGCAAACCAAAGCCGGCAAACCCGTCGATGCCCGCATCATCAACACCGCGTCACCGTCAGGCATCTACGGCAACGTCGGCCAGACCAACTACGGCGCGGCCAAGGCCGGCATCGCGGCCTTCACGGTGATCGCCGCAATGGAGCTCGTGCGCTACGGCGTCACGGTCAACTGCATCGCACCCGGAGCGCTCACGCGACTCACCTCGGGGCTCATGGGCGCAGCCCAAGAAGACGAGTCGATACGCGAAGCGATGTCGCCGCGCTGGATCGCACTCATCGCGACGTGGTTGTCGAGCGCCGAGGCGAAGAACGTCACCGGTCGCGTGTTCGATGTGCGCGGCAACTCGCTGGCCATTGCCGAAGGATGGGTGCGCGGCCCCGAAGCCACCCAACCGGACGACCCCACGAAGCTCGGCTCGATCGTGGCCGATCTCATGGGCCGCGCCCGCCTGAACTCCGACATGAACGGTGCACCCGCCGAAGGCTCAGGCCGCCCCAGCCACACCATCTAGTGCTGTACTTGGCCAACCAGAGGGTCGGCCAACGAGCTGGTTCGAGCGGGTCAGCGGCCTTCGAAGGTGGGGGTGCGCTTTTCGCGAAAGGCGAGAATCGCGTTCTGCATGTCGCTCGTGCCGCCGTTGACCGCTTGGGCCATCGCTTCGTGCTCGACCGCCTCGGCGAGCGTGACGTCCTTCGCCTCGTTGAGGAGCCGCTTGGTCAGGCCGAGCGCGATCGGTGGGCCCGCCGCGAGGCGGGCGGCGATGTCGTCGACGAATGCGTCGAGGTCGTCATGAGCCACGACGCGGTTGACCAGACCGAGGCGGTCGGCTTCGTGCGCATCAATCATGTCCGCGAGCAGCGCGAGCTCCTTCGCCTTGTGGATGCCCACGAGGCGCGGCAACAACCACGAGCCGCCGAAGTCGATCGACAACCCGCGCTTGGCGAAGATCTCGGAGAACCGAGCGCGGTCGCTGGCATAGATCAGGTCGCATCCGAGCGCCAGGTTCATCCCCGCACCGATCGCGTCACCGTTGACCTTGGCGATCACCGGTTGCTGCAGCTGTGCGAGCGCCAACACCGTCTCGCCGATGTTGCGCATGTGGTGCAACACGTGGAGACGCTCGACGCTGTCGGCAGAGCCCGAGAGGTCGGCTCCGGAGCAGAACGCGTCGCCCGCGCCCGTGACGACGACCACCCGATCCTGTGGGCGCTCGGTGATCGATCGGAAAACTTCGCGAAGTTCGCGGAACATCACCGCGTGGATCGCATTTTTGCGCCGAGGGTTGTCGAGGGTGATCGTGACGACGCCGCGGTCGTCGCGCTCGACCAGCAAAGATTCGTAGGACGACACGTTCAGCCTTTCGTAGCCATGCCGAGGATCTCACGGGCCTGACGAGGCGTGGCCACCGGACGACCGACGGTTTCGCACAGCGCCACGGCCTCGCGCATCAACTCGACGTTCGATGGTCGCCGATCGCCGAAGTGGTCTTCGAGCCCGACCCGGAGATGTCCGCCACGCTCGAGCGTGGCGCGGGCGACGGGTGTGGCGAGCAGGTCGCCCCCGGGCACTGCGCTGAACCACGGGAGCGGGCAGCCCTCGAGATCCATCATCTCGAGGTAGGCGTCGAGCGCGGTGACGGTGGGCGGCAAGCCGAAGCTCACACCGCGACCGCGCGCCATGTAGCCGTTGTCGCCCCCGAAATAGAACTTGACGAATGACCCCGGCGTGAGGCGACCGAGTCGCCAGTACGCGAACACGTTGCGCAGAAAACCCGGCTCGAATATGGCGAAGTGCATCGCAAACGAATTGCGGTGCGCCTGCTCGATGGCCCAGTTCATCTCGTCGTAGGTGTTGATATAGGCGAAGCCCTGCGGTGTGCCGTCGGGTTCGGCCCAACCGAGGTTGATCGAACCCGGATCGATGAACCCGATGTCGAGCAGGCCACGGGCGCCGAGTGCATCGAGATGGCCGAGCTTGCCGTCGATGCCGGGCCCCGAGGCGATCGTGGGCATCGGCAGCAGGTTCGGATCGATCTCGAGCCACGCGTCGAAGCAACGTGCGTACCCCTCGACCGTGTCGTCGAGCGGCAGCCCATGCTGCACGAGATGGGTGTGCACGACGGTGGCCCCGAGTTCGATACAGGCCCGGCCCTGCTCGATGATCTCGTCGATCGACGTGGGAACGGTGCCGTTGCGCTGCGGCGAGGTCGCGCCGTTGAGTGCGACCTCGATGATCACCGGTGTCGTCGACATTGTCCCCCTAAGGGCACGGCGCCCTCAGCCGTACAGTCGGAGCGTAGGCGCCGTGAGCCGGGCACTGCGGCGTACAGGATGACCCGTCATAGCGATTCCGTTCTACCGCTTCGCCACAGTGGCCAAGTGCCCCGTAACCTCCCAGCAGACCGACGCGGGAGAGCGACGCATGGATCTCGACCTCACCGAAGACCAGAAGGCCATCAAGGAGGTGTTCTCCGGGTTCTTCACCAACGAAGCGCCACCCACCGTCGCTCGCGCGGCCGAGCCGTTCGGCTTCGACCGCTCGTTGTGGACCCGCCTGCTCGAGACTGGTGCACCGGGCATGGGCGTGGCCGAGATCCACGGGGGCGGCGGCGCATCCCTCGGCGACCTCGTGGTCGTCGCCGAGGCGTTCGGGCGGGCCATCGCACCCGTGCCCCTGGTCGAGCACCTGGTCGCGGCACGGCTGTTCCCGGCCGACGACGTCGTGAGCGGCGAGTCCATCGCGACGCTTGCGCTGCACCCCGCCGATGCTGACGGCACGTGGCGCATCGTGCCCGCCGGCGCAGTCGCCGACGTGGTCATCGGTGTCGACGGCGCCGAGATCGTCGCCGTGCGCAGCGCCGCGCCGGGCACGGGTCCGCGCAACCATGCGGCGTCCCCCCTCGCAGATCGGTCCGCTCGCATCGGCGAGCGGACCGTGCTCGGCCCCGCGGCCGAGTTCTCCCACGCCATCGCCGAGTGGCAGACCGTCACGTCGGGCGCGCTGGTGGGCATCGCCGCGCAGGCGTTGGCTATCGCGCTCGAGTACGTGATGGCCCGCCAGCAGTTCGGCGTTCCAATCGGCTCCTTCCAGGCCATCCAGCAGGGCATGGCCGATTTGCCGATCCTCGTCGACGGCGGTCGGCTCCTCACCTTCAAGGCGGCGTGGGCCGGCGATCTCGGCAAGCCCGGCATCACCGACGCCGGCGACAGCAACATCACCGACTTCGAGGCACTCGCATCGATGGCCTTCGTCTTCACGAGCGACGGCGCGGCACACGCCACCGATCGCAGCCTGCACTACCACGGCGGATACGGCTTCGCCGAGGAGTACGACATCCAGCTCTTTTACCGCCGTGCCCGAGGCTGGGCACTGGTATATGACGACCCGAGCCGCGAGGCGCTCCGGCTCGCCGGCCGTCTCTTCCCCGAGGTGAACCACTGATGGACTTCGCACTGCCTCCCCACGTCGAGGAGTACCGCGACACCGTTCGCCGCATCATCGCCGAGAACGTCACCCCCGAGATGATCGATCGCCAGCACGAGTCGGGCACGTTCAACAGCTACGAGCTGAACCGCGCCATGGCCGAGGCGGGCTTGCTCGAGCGCGCGGTCCCCGGACTCGGCAAGGGCGACCCGATCGAGCTGTGGGTGCTCTTCCACGAGCTCGAGAAGTCACAGGCGCCGTACGACTCGATCTCGGTCGCGCTCATGATCGCGGGGGTCATCAACGCGGTCGGTACCGAGGAACAGAAGGCGCTCATCATCCCGTCGATCCTCACGGGTGAAGCGCTCGTGTGCATGGGCTACAGCGAGCCCGACTACGGCAGCGACGTCGCCTCGATCGTCACCCGCGCGGTCAAGGACGGCGACGAGTGGGTCATCAACGGCGCCAAGATGTGGACCACCATGGCCCACGAGGCGAAGTGGCTGATCTTGCTCACGCGCACCAACCCCGACGTGCCGAAGCACAAGGGCCTCACGATGTTCATCCTGCCGATGGACACGCCGGGCATCACGGTCGAGCCCGTCCCCACCATGGGCACCGAGAAGACGAACGCCACGTTCTACGACAACGTCCGCGTCGGCGACGAGTGGGTGCTCGGCCAGGTCGACGAGGGTTGGCGTGTCATGGGTGTCGCCCTCGCGTTCGAACGCGGCGTCATGGGCGGCACCAGCGTGGCCACACCACTGCTACGCCACTTTCATGACTGGGCCGCCCACGTCGGCCTCGCCAACGATCCGCTCGTGCGCGAGCGCATGGCGCGTGTGGCCATCGATGCCGAGGTGTCGAAGCTCCTCACGCAGCGCTGCGCCTGGATCGCGGCGAGCGGCGGGTTGCCCGGGCTCGAAGGCTCCATGGCCAAGGTGTTCGCCACCGAGTCGTACCAGAAGGCGTCGCGCTGGTTCCAGCAGATGGCTGGTCCGCGAGGGCTGCTGCAGTTCCACGAGCCCGACGCGGCCGCCGACGGCTGGATCGAGTACGACGCCCGCCATTCGCCGGTGACCACCATCTACGGCGGCACCAGCGAGATCAACCGCAACAACATCGCCGAACGGCACCTCGGGCTGCCCAAGGCACGCCGCTGAGCAACCGAACGCTGACCGATCACCAGCCGCGGTCGACCCACTCTTGGAGGTGCGGGCTCTCGTTGCCGATGGTGGTGTCGCCGCCGTGACCGGGGAACACAATCGTGTCGGCGGGCAGCGGCGCGAACAGAAGCCGGTCGATCGACTCGACAATCTGCGGGAAGCTGCTGCCCGGGAACGTGGTCGCACCGGGGCCGCCGGGGAAGAGCGTGTCGCCGCTGAAGAGCACCGGAGCGCCTTCGAGGTGGAAGCACATCGACCCCGCGGTGTGCCCCGGTGTGAGGATGGTCCGTAACCGGAGGCGCCCGATCTCGAGCACGGTGTCGTGCACGAGGAGGTCGTCGTAGCTCGGCAGCATCGAGGCGTCCTCGGCGGTGACCGCCACGCGGTAGCCGGCCGAGCGCACCTGCTCGACGGCCTGGACGTGGTCCCAGTGCCCATGGGTCTCGAGGACACCGCGCACCTCGAGCGTCCGGCACAGCTCGAGCAGGCGTTCGTGCTCGTTTGCTGCGTCGATCAAGATCCCATCGCCGGTTTCACGACAACGCACGATGTACACGCGGTTGTCCATGGGGCCGACCGACACCATGTGCACCTCCGCCAGCGCGTCGTTCCAGACGCATGTGGGATCACTCACGTGGCTTGCGGGTTTCATGTGGCCTCTCGTTGTTCGGCCGCGGCCTTCTTGACGCTCGCGAGGGCGTTCTCGCGGAAGGCCAGTGCGGCTTGCGTGTGCCCGGCGAGCGCCTGGAGCTCCTGACCGGCGCGGATCGCAGCGCGTGCGCCCCACACGTCCATCTGGCGATGCACGACCCGCTTGTTGATCTGCGTGAGTTCGCTCGGCACGCCGGCGATGCGCACCGCTATGCGCAGTACCTCGGCCTCGAGATCGACGGGGGCGAACGCCCGGTTCGCGAAACCGATCGCCGCGGCCTCGGTTCCCGAGATCGGATCGCCGGTGAGCATGAGCTCCATGGCTCGGCGCATGCCTAGCAGCACCGTGTGGTACTGCCAGTCGGGCGGCGATGCCACCCGTACGACGGGGTAGGAGATCTTTGCGTCGTCGGCGACGTACACGAGGTCGCACGCAGACGCGAGCTCGGTGCCGCCCGCCATGGCGTACCCGTGGATCTGAGCGATCACCGGTTTCGCGAGGTCCCAGATGCTGAACCAGGTGTCGTTGGCCTGCCGTGCCCATTGGCCGTCGCCGGGAGCGGAGTAGAACGGCGCGTCGAGCATCATGTTGCCCGAACTGAGGTCGTAGCCCGACGAGAAGCACGGCCCCGCGCCGCGCACGATGGTGATTCGCACATCGGCGTCGTGATCGTGCTCGCGCAGGGCGTATAGGAGCTCGTTGCGCAACGGAGTCGAGATCGCATTGCGCTTCTCGGGCCGGTTGAGGGTGATGCGCCGCACGGTGGGCGCCGGTTCGTCGATGAGGATGAGCGAGTACTCGGTCATGTTCATGCACCCACTGCGGGCAGCTCGTCACGGGTGCCGCCGAGCTCGGCCGCGAGGTCGAGCTCGGCAGTCGAGTTGCAGCGCACGATCAGCCCGGTGGCGCCGCTCTCGGCGATGCCACTCGTCGCCCATCGCTCACGGATGCGCGCTGGTGAGCCGAGCAGATTGCCCTGCTCGATGTACTCGTCGGGCACGGCGTCGATCGCTTCCTGCTTCTTGCCCGCGAGCCACAGCTCGTGGATGCGCGCTGCGGCCTCGGGGAAGCCACGCCGGGCCATTGCCTCGCGGTGGTAGTTGTGCGTCGCACTACCCATGCCCCCGACGTACATACCGGTGAGCGGCTTCTTGGCGTCGATGGCCGCCCGCACGTCGTCGGTGATCTCCACGCTGATGCCGGTGAAAATCTCGAAGTCGGCGAGCGTGACGCCATCGGCGCGCTTCGCGAAACCGGTACGCAGTGCTGCGCCGTGTACCTGCATACCATCGGCGCCGAAGCCCATCGGTAGCCAGCCGTCGCACAGCTCGGCCGCGAGCGCCGTGTTCCTCGGGCCACCCGAGGCCATCCACAGCTCGATGCCGGGAGTCGGGTGCAGGATCGACTTGAGCGGCTTGCCCTGGCCGATCGAACCTGGCCCGCGGTAGGGCAACGAGATCTCGGGGCCGTCGTGCGAAACGGGCTCCTTGCGATCGAGAACCTTGCGCACGATGGTGAGGTAGTCGCGCAGTCGGGCATTGGGCTTGCCCCAGGGCTGGCCGTACCAACCCTCGACGATCTGCGGACCCGACACCCCGACACCGATGATCACGCGGCCGCCCCCGGCCAACGCGTCGATGGTCATGGCGTGCATGGCCAGCGTGGCCGGCGGGCGCGCCGCCAGCTGCACCACTGCGGTACCGAGCTTGATCCGCGACGTGAGCGCCGCGATGTACGCCAGCGGCGACAACGCGTCGGACCCGTACGCCTCGGCCGTCCACACCGAATGGAACCCCAGCGACTCCGCGCGCCGAATCTTGTCGATGGGCACTTCGAGGCGAGCCCCGCGGTACAGATCGAGACCGAGACCGAGCTTCATCGCGCCTCCTTCCGACGCCGCGATCCGCGACGACATCCGATCATCGCCCGTCCGGCCACGTCGCGCCATCCCACCCGCCACTAGCCTGCCGGCCGTGTTCGTTCTAGGGCTCACCGGTGGGATCGGATCCGGCAAGACCACGGTCGCGTCGATGCTCGCAGCGCGTGGCGCACACATCATCGACTGCGACGGGCTGGGCCGCCTGGTCGCCGAGCCCCACGGGCGGGCCTACGGCGCGATCGTGGCTCACTTCGGTCGCGGAATCGTCGGCGCCGACGGCCGCCTCGACCGGCCGGCGTTGGCGGGAATCGTGTTCTCCGACCCCGATGCGCTCGGCGCGCTCAACGCGATCACGCATCCGGCGATCGACGCCGAGATCCTCGAACGACTCCGCACGCTGCCCGACGACTCGATCGTCGTGCTCGACATGGCGGTGCTCACCGAATCGCAACTCGGCGCGGGCATCTACCAATACGTCGTCGTGGTCGAGGCCGATCCGGTCGGTCGCATCGACCGGATCATCCGCCGCGGCCTCACCGAGGCCGATGCCCGTGCCCGCATGGCGTCACAGGCCACCGACGACCAACGTCGCACCATCGCCGACCTGATCGTGCCCAACACCGGTGCGCTCGATGAGCTCGAACGGGCCGTCGACATCGCGTGGATCGCCATCCGGCGCGCCGCTGCCCCCGCTGCCCCCGCGCCCGATTGATCGTTCGTACACTCACGCCGTGAAATCGACCGAGGCACCCAGTCGCCGCGTCTGTTCCATCGTCAGCGTGTTCGCGGCGTGCAGCTTCGCCGCGAGCTTGCTGATCGGCGGCTGGCTCTTTCCGCACCTGTCGGACAACAACGACGATGCGGTCTACGTCTTCCAGGGGAAGACCATCGCCCAGGGTTCGCTCACGCTGCCGGCCGACCCGCATGCCGACTTCTTCCGACCTTGGATGTCGGGCCCGCATGACGGCCGTCAGGTGCTGGTCTTCCAGCCCGTCTTCCCGGCCACGCTCGCGCTCAGCGAGGTGCTGTTCGGGACGATGCGCGTGGTTCCCGCAGCCATCACCGCCGGGTGCGTAATGCTGATCTTCGCGTTCGCGCACGCCGCGTTGCGCGACGAGCGAAAGGCACTGTTCGCCGCAGCGCTGTTCGCCCTCTCGCCGCTGGTGCTCGTGCACAGCGGCATGTACCTCGAATACCTGTACGCGGTGCTGCTCGAGTTGGCCGTGCTGGTGCTCGTTCTACGCGCGTCGTGGGGGCACGCCACACGACGCCTCGTCACCGCCGGGCTGCTCCACGGCCTCCTGTTCTTCATGCGACCGTTGGACGCGATCCTCCTCGGTCTCGTCATCGTCGCGATGCACGTCCTCCCCCGTCCGGCTGTGGTTCGCGCGGCCATCCGTCCGGTCGCGATCGTGGCTGCGGCCGCGGTCCCCGGCGTGCTGTTGTGCTTCGCGTACAACCATCTGGTGACCGGAAGCGCGCTGCGTTTTCCTCTCTGGGCCATCGGGGGCGACAACAGCCTCGGCTTCGGGAAGCGCTCCATCGCCGCGGGTGCGCCGGTGATCGACTTCCAGTTCCACGATGCGTGGATCGCGATCCGTCAGAACGTGCGGTCACTGCCCCACTGGCTCGCCGGTGGTGTCGTGGCCGTGCCGCTCGGCCTGTACGGGTTGTGGCGCATGCCGCGCGATCGCGTGGTCACGGCGCTCGTCGCGATCGCCGTGCTGTTCCCGCTCGGGTATCTGGCCTACTGGGGCAACGTGCTGATCTTCTTCGGCCGACGCACCATCGGGCCGCACTACTACCTCGCGTTGTTGATCCCCGCGTGCGTGGTCACCGCCGCCGGGCTCGATGCCTGCGCAAGGCTCGGTCGCGTGGCGTTCGGCGTCGCCGCGCTCGCGCTCGTGATCGGCACCGGCGTCGAGCTCCCCGACAAGCTCGATCGCAACCGAACGGTCGCCGATCGCATCGACGCGGAGAACACGACCATCGAGACTGCGGTGGGGGCCGGCGCCGCGGTGGTCGTGTTGCCGACCACGCGTGACGGTCCGTACCTCCTTCATCCGCGTGGATGGTTGATGAACGAGCCCGACCTGTCGAATCGCGTGCTCTATGCCGCGGACCGCGGCGGCGACAACGTCACGCTCTTCGACCGGTTTCCCGATCGGCCGATCTGGCGTTTCCAGTCGGTCGAGGCCACCGGGCCAAGCCCCCGCCCCGACATGCAGCGGCTCCGTCAGGTCGAGATGCGCGCCTCGACCCCGATCGTGGTGAACATCCGCAACACCGCGGCCCAACCGGTGGTCGTCCTCCAGCTGTCGACCGGGGCGGCCACCTCGTCGTGCGTCATCGACGGCGCGGCACGAGCCGGTGCGAACTACCAGGTCGAGCTCACCATCGACGAGCGGGGTGCCCGGGTGAGCTGTCCGAGCGGCGCCATCACCGCCGCGCTGCCCGACGGTCACGGCACGCTCTCGCTCGGCGCGGCGTTCGGCCCAAACGAGGACACCGGCTTCGCGTCGATCAACGAGTACCGCATCTGGTACTCCCGCCAGGGCGCGACGATCTCGGTGATAGCGCCGGCCGAGCAGTGGCGTCGCGACCCGGCACCGCTGCAGCGCTGGCGGGTCACGATCGACAACCCCGCGATCGCCCTGTCGGTCGGCTGACGGCTACGTTCGCCGCCCATGGGCATCTTGAGCGGTCCGATCGACATGGACCCGCAGAAGCGAAAGGCCGCCGAATACCCGCGGGTCCACGCACGGCCCGGGCTCGAGCTCGTGCACCGCGGCACGGGGGTGCGGGGCAAGCTGGTGTCGTTCGCGTCGGCGAAGATCGTGCTGCGCGACGCGCAGGGTCGTGACCACGCATACCGGCCCGCCGACGGCGACTTCCTGTTCGACGGCAAGGCGGTGGCCATCCGGCCGCCGAAGCCCGCCGACGGCACCGGCGCCAAGCGAACCGCGTCTGGCTCGATCGATCTCGGCGCCGTGCCAGCGCGACTCGCGCGGGCCAGTCGGATCTATGTCGAGGGGCTCCATGACGCCGAGCTCGTCGAGAAGGTCTGGGGTGACGACCTTCGAGTCGAGGGCGTGGTCGTCGAGCATCTCGGAGGAATGGACGACCTCGAGGCGGTGGTGCGCCAGTTCGGGCCCGGACCGCGCCGCCGGCTCGGCGTCCTGCTCGACCATCTCGTGGACGGCACCAAGGAGCGGCGCGTCGCGTCGCGCATCGATCATCCCGACGTGCTCATCACCGGCCACCCCTACATCGACATCTGGCAGGCGGTGAAGCCGTCAGTGGCCGGGATCACGATGTGGCCGGCTGTCCCGAAGGGCGAACCGTGGAAGGAAGGCGTGTGCGAGGCCATCGGTTGGCGCAACTCCACCGCGGCCTTCTGGAAGCACCTGTTGGGCAAGGTCCAGTCCTACGCGGACCTCGAGCCCGGACTCATCGGCGCGATCGAGCAACTCATCGATTTCGTCGCTCCGCCTGAGTAGCCGGAGCATTCGACGCGAGTACGGTTGCCCGCCATGCACGCTCGCAGATCGACTTCCCCTTCCCGCGCGACTGCGGCTCTGGCAGTGGTGTTCCTCCTTCTGCTCGCCAGCTGCAGCGACGACAGTGGCGACACCAGCCAGACCGCGTCCACGACCACGCCGTCGGTCGCCACCACGGCGAAAGCGTCCCAGACCACCGTCTCCGGGCCGCCCACCAGTACCACGATGCCGTTCACGTTCCCGGGCCGTCAGTCACTCGCCGGAATGCCCGCGAACACCGACCCCAAGAACATCTACGCGAACGCGATGTCGGGCCTCTCCGATGCGGTGAAGAACGCCAAGAACCTCGTGTACGTCCCGCACAACGACTCGGCCGACGTGTGGGTGATCGATCCCACGACCTACAAGGTGATCGACAAGTTCCCCACCGGTGCCATCGCCCAGCACGTCGTACCGTCCTATGACCTCAAAACGCTGTGGGTGAACAACAACGCAGGCAACACGCTGACCCCGATAGACCCCACCACGGGCAAGCCGGGCAAGAACATCCCGGTCGAGGCGCCGTACAACCTCTATTACACACCCGACGGCAAGTACATGATGATCATGGAAGAGCGCAACAACACGATCACGTTCCGCGATCCGAAAACGCCTTTGCTCGACATCGTGCAGAAGGTCAAGGTTCCGTGTCGCGGCGTCAACCACGTCGACTTTTCCCCCGACGGCACCTACTTCATCGCGAGCTGCGAGTTCTCCGGTCAGCTCATCAAGTTCGATCTGATCACGATGCAGGTCGTCGCCACGCTGAACCTCGAGGCCAACTCGTCCCAACCCCAGGATGTCCGGCTCGCGCCCGACGGTTCCCGGTTCCTCGTGGCCGACATGGCGGCCAACGGCATCTGGGAGATCGACGGGGAGGAGTTCACGGTGATGAACTTCCTCGAGAGCGACGCCGGACCGCACGGCATCTACCCCAGTCGCGACGCGAGCCAGATGTACATCTCGAACCGCAACGCCGGCTCGATCAGCGTCTACGACGTCGCAACGCACACCATCGTGAAGCGCTGGAAGATCCCCGGGGGCGGCTCACCCGATATGGGTGGCGTCTCCGCTGACGGCAAGGTGCTCTGGTTGTCGGGCCGCACCAACAACGTCGTCTACGCGATCGACGTGGTGAACTGGACGCTGCTGGCAAAGATCCCCGTAGGCCAAGGCCCGCACGGTTTGGCCGTGTACCCACAACCGGGGCGCTACTCGCTCGGCCACACCGGCAACTACCGCTGACCTCGGGTCGGGCCCCTCGAGTGCTCGGGGATCAAAGGTGCGTCGACACGAACCGCCAGGCCTCGGTGGTGGTGTCGAACCAGGTGTTGCTCACCCATTCGTGGCCACCGCCAGTGACCTTGAAGTGCACGACATCGGCTCGACAACCGGTGCCGCGCACCGCGATGACGGCGGGTGACGAAGCGGCGACGGGCACCGACTCGCTGTTGGTGCAGCCGTTGACCCCCCGCCATATGTCGAGCATTTCACGTACCGGCGCGACCTGGCCGCGCGATTTGCCGCCGCTGTTCGCAACCTGTCCGCCCTCGTAGGGGACGACGGTGTCGGCGGTGCCGAACACCACCATTATCGGCAGCGGCCGGCTGGGCTTGCACCGCTGGGTCATGTCACGCGGGCCCGCGCCCGACACGAGAACCACCGAGGCGAGCTGATCGGTCATGTCGCATGCAGCCCGCGAGGCCATGAGCGCACCGTTCGAGAACCCGGCGATCGCGACGCGGGTCGGGTCGGCGCCGGCCTCGGCGACCGAGCGCGAGATCAGCTCGCGAAGAAACGTGACGTCGTCGACGGGGCTGCCGACTAGCGGCTCCATGCCCGGACGGCCGTCGTTCCAACTACCACCGAATGCATCGGGGTACGCCACGATGTAGCCGGCCGGTGCGGCGAGCTTGTCGAAACCGAGTCGCTGCATCGCGGGGCCTTTGCCTCCCACGCCGTGGAGCACGATGAGCAGCGGCAATCGCTGCTGCTCCGTCGTGTTGGGCGGGACCACCAGCATCCACCGACGATCGACGCCGCCGACCAGCGTGGTCACGGTCCGCTCCCCGGCCGGCCGCATGGTCGGCGCCGCCACGGCGGTCGTGGGGACCGGGGCGTTCGTGGCCACGACGAGCGTGACCGCCCCGGCTCCCGGAACGCCAGACATCTCGGGCGCAAACCACGAAGCCGTGGGGTCGACGTCGGAAAGTACCTGATCGGAGCGCTCGAGGTGCCCTCCCGCTACATCGGTGGGCGGTGTCGCGGCCGACGCCTGGGCGCAGGCCGCGAGCAGCAGGGCGGCGGCGGCTCCTGCCCACCAGTGATGTGTCGGATGTCGCACGGGCACGAACCGTAGATGACCACGAACTGACACGCACATGCATGAGGCAAAAGGCCCTCAGATTCTGCGACGTCGATCACTTGGTTTTCGGCCTCTTCGTGCCGATCACTAGGCCATGAAGACCACCCCGACGATTCGTTGCGGCCTTGCGGCGAACCCGAGCCCGTTGTCGGGTGCGGCACGAGATCCGTTCCTCGACGCCATACGCACCATCGCGCTCCTGCGGGTCATGCTCTGGCACACGTTCGGCGATCCGGTGCTCACCTACGTGATCGCTGCGGTGCCCACGATGTTCTTCGTCGCCGGGTCGCTGCTCGCGAAGTCCCTCGACCGCCGGCCGTGGCCCCGCGTGCTCGCCGACCGGGCGCGGCGGATCCTCCTACCCCTTTGGGCGTTCGCGGCGGTCGCGTTCGTCGCGATGCGGGTGGCATGGCTGCTCGATCCGTCGCCGCGCACCGCAGTGCCGTGGAGAAGCACCATCTTTTGGATCGTGCCGCTCGGGGATCCACAGGGTTCGGCATGGGAAGGCGGTTGGATGTCCCAGCCGCTCTGGTACATACGCGCCACGTTCTGGCTGTTCCTGCTGAGCCCGTTGCTCCGTAGCGCGCTCCGGCGCTTCGGCCTCGTCGTGTTCGTCCCACCGGTCATGGCGGTGTTCGCATTGGACGTGCTGACGCGCAACCCTGCGGTGACCATCCACGCGGCACCGGAGTTGCTCTGGCAGATCGGCGATCTTGCGCTTTACAGCATCTTCCTCATGGCGGGCTTCGCGCACCGAGACGGCCGCTTCGCGCATCTCCGCCCCAGCGGTTGGTTCGGCGGCGCCGCGCTCGCGGGCATCGCGTCCACGGCGTGGATCCTGACCCAGCCGGTTCCGTTGCACGTGGTGAACAACTCGCATCCGGCCCACCTCTTCGTCGGCACCGCGTGGCTGTGCTTGTTCCTCGCGTGTCGGGCGCCGATCACTGCGGTGGCGATGACCTCGGCCGGTCGAACCATCGTCGGCTGGATCTCGTTGCGCACGATGACGATCTACCTGTGGCACTCGACGGCCGTCATCCTCACCTATCAGGTGCTCGCGTCCGGCGACGACCGGCCCCCGGGGGTCTACGCCGCCGCGATGATCGCCGGCATGGTGAGCATCACGATGGTCTTCGTCGTCGCGTTCGGGTGGGTCGAAGACCTCGCCGCGCGACGACGTTTACTCGTCTGCCCGTTGCTCGTCACGTCGGGTGACTCACCGGGTGATCGTGCGCCGTTCGCCGCCCATCGCCGATCGGTGTACCGATTCGTCGGCGTGCCCTCGCTCGCCGGTGTGCTGTTGTTGGGCGGATGCGCGTTGATGACGCAGCCGATGAGCGGCGCAGCGGCCGCAGCCGCCGACGGCGCAGTCGGCGGCGCAGTCGACGGCGGAGTCGTCGCATCCAGGGTCGCGAAGAAGCCACCCGTCCCCTCACAAGCGCCGCCGCGCCCCGAGTTCGAACGTGCCCCGAGCACATCCGCGCCCGCGTCCACGACGAGCGAGCCACGCGCCGTAGTGGTCGCACCGGCCGCCACGATCGCGCCCGCCGCCCCGCTCGCCCCGGAGGCCGATGATGCGCTCGCCACTGCGATCCAAAGGACTGTCGACGAATGGCGGGCCCGCTGGAACGTGCCCGGGATCGCTGTCGGAGTCGTCCAGCCGGGCAGTTTGTCGTGGCGGGGCGCGAGCGGCGCCGATCCCGTCACCGGCGCCGCCGTGGATGTCGATGATCGCTTCGACATCACGAGCATCACCAAGACGTTCACAGGAACGTTGGTCTTCCAGCTCGCGGCAGAAGGCCGCATCGACCTCGATGCGCCACTCCCCCGACTCGTGCGGGTGCCCGACTTCCCGTACACCGCGGGTATCACCGTCCGACAGCTCCTGACCCACCGAACCGGACTCGTGCCGTACCGAGACACGCGCGCCTACGCCGCCGCGCCGGATGCCATCGATACGCCGGATAAAGCACTGGCCGCCGCGCTGCTCGAGCCCTTGCAGTTCGCGCCGGGCACCAAGTCCGCCTATTCGAGCACCAACTTCTTGGTGTTGGGCTTCCTCGTCGAAGAGGTCACCGGCCTCGGCTACGACGCACTGCTGGAACAGCAGCTCTTTGAACCGGTCGACCTTCGGAGCACCACGCACAGCCCGCCATCGGCTTTGGCACCCAACTTCGCCACGAGCGGAATCGTCACCGACACTGCGGACCTACTCCGCTGGGGCATCGCGCTCTACCGCGACCACACGGTGATCGATGTCGTCGGACTCGCCGCCATGCACCAGATCGACACGTCGACGGGGCTCGGCCCTGCGGTCTATGGCTACTGCCCGTGCACCATCGACGACTCAGGCCGGGAGCACTGGCAGTGGATCGGCCACACCGGCGGCACCACGCAGCTCGCGTACAGCGACACCGACGACATCGCGATCGCGCTGAACGTCACCGACTCGCTTTGGCTCGAAAATCGAGGCCGGGCGGTCGCTGAACTGCTGACGCTCCTGCGCGCCGCGGTACTCGGGGCCACACCACGGGCGGCGATCCCCAGCTTCTCCTAGTGTCCGTCGATGGACCTGTCGACGTTCGACCCGCTCGACCCGCTCGCCGAATCGCCCGAACGCCGCCAGCTTCGCGACACCGTGCGGACGCTCGTACGAGACTTCTCGCCCCACGCCCACACGCAGGCGCTCGATGATGCCGAGCAGTTCGATGACGCGCTCTACGAACAGCTCGCGGCGATGGGCGTCCTCGCCATCGACGCACCCGAAGACGTGGGCGGGATCGGTGACCTCCGCGACCAGCTCGTCGTGATCGAGGAGCTCGCCGCAGGCCCCACATCGATGGCGGCCTTCCTCATCGTGCAGTTCATGATCATCCAGGTACTGCGCGGGTATGCGTCGACCCCCCAGCAGCACGTCGTGCTCGAGCAGCTGGTGCGCGGCGAGACCAAGGTCTCGTTCTCGATGTCAGAGCCCGACGGTGGCACCGACGTGGCGCGGGCCATGAAGACGCGCGCCACCAAGATCGACTCCGGCTGGCGCATCAACGGCACGAAGCTGTGGACCTCCGGAGCGACGCGCGCCGAGTGGCTCATCGTCATCGCCCGCACACGCGAGCCCGAGCGCTCATCGATCGATGGGGTCACGATGTTCCTAGTGCCCACGGCGGCCACTGGCGTCACGGTCCGCGAGATCGACACGTTGGGCATCCACGGCATGTCCACCTGCGAGGTGTCGTTCGACGACGTACACGTCGGTCACGACGCGCTCATCGGGGTCGAGCACGCCGGCTTTCGTCAGGCGTTCGCGACGCTCAACCGCGAAGGTCTCAACGCCGCAGCGGCATGCATCGGGGTGGGCCGTGGCGCGCTCGAGTACGCGGCCAACTACGCCAACCAGCGCGAAGTGTTCGGCAAGGTCATCGGCGCGTTCCAGGTGCCCCAGCACTGGCTCGCCGATGGTGCGGTCCGTCTCGAGGCTGCACGAAGCCTGGCCTCGCGCGCCGCGGCCATAGAGGTGGCGGGCGGCAATGCCGAACTGCTCGCGCAGATGGCCAAGCTCGTCGCTTCCGAGGCCGCGCAGCACATCACCTTGTCGGGCATGCAACTGATGGGCGGCTTCGGCTTCAGCCGCGAGCTCCCGATGCAACGATGGTTCCGCGACGTGCGCCTGTGGAGCTTCGCGCCGCTCAACAACGAGATGGTGCGCAACCGCATCGGCGAGCGACTGCTCGGCCTGCCCCGCTCCTACTGATCACTGTCACCGGATGCCGCGTCAGAGCACGCGGCGCGTGTAGTCCACAACGGCCGCGATGTCGGCCTCGCTGAGCACGCTCTTCCACACGGGCATGCCCGATCCCTTGCCGTTGCGCACTACCGCGATCTCGGCCGAAGCATCGGGATACGCATTGGTCACCTTGCCAGCGAGACGCGGCCCCGCGCCGCCGGAGCCGTTGGGCGCGTGACAGCGCGCACACCGGTTGATCCATATGGCCCGACCGCTCATCAGAACCGGGTCGTTCGCATCGGCCCCTACGGGCATGGGGGCCTCGCCGGCGCGGGCACACGCGGCGGCAACGCATAGCGCCACGAAGAAGGCCGCGACGAGCACCGGCCTCCTGACGAACGCGACACCAGCCGACCCACGCACGCGCTCAGCGTAGGTGCCCCATCAAGGGGGCCGGTCACCGGGCAATGCGTCGGGATCGCCGTGTGACGGTCGCTACGCTGCGCCCATGTCGAACACCTGGCCCAACGGATTTCGCGCGTATGCGGCGAACATCGGCGTGAAGGACACCACCCTCGACTTCTCCGTGGTCATCGGCGACCCGGGCACCCGATGCTCGGCCATGTTCACCCAGAGTCGTTTCGCCGGTTGCAGCGTTCTCATCAGCCGTGAACACGTCGCAGTGGGCAAGGCGCGGGGTGTGGTCACCATCTCGAAGAACTCAAACGTCGCGTCCGGCGCCCAAGGCGATGCGAACGCACGCGCCGTGCTGGCCCAGGTCGCGGCGAAGCTCGGCATGAGGCCCGACGAGCTCCTCATCGGCTCCACCGGAGTCATCGGACGCCAGTACCCGATGGACCGCATGACCGAGGGCATCGATCTCCTCGACGCATCCAGTATGAATGCCACGCTCGCACAGGTGGCCAAGGCCATGATGACCACCGACACCGTGCACAAGACCTCTCGGCGCAGCGCCGGCGATGCCACCGTCGCCGGCATCGCGAAGGGCGTCGGCATGATCGAGCCCGACATGGCCACGTTGCTCACCTGGATCTTCACCGACGCCGAGATCGCACAGCCCGATCTCGACACCATCTTTCGTCGCGTGATCGAGCGCACGTTCAACTCGCTTTCCGTCGACAGCGACACGTCCACGTCCGACTCCGCGGTGATCTTCGCGAGCGGTGCTGCGGGGCCGGTCGACCTCGAGACCTTCGAGACAGCGCTGTCGGTGGTGTGCCTCGATCTCACCAAGCAGATCGCCCGAGATGGCGAAGGTGCCACGAAGCTGATCGAGGTGCGCGTCGACGGCGCGCTCGACGATGCGCAGGCCAAGCGCGTGGCCAAGTCCATCGTCAACTCGCCCTTGGTGAAAACCGCAATCCACGGCGCCGACCCGAACTGGGGTCGCATCGCCATGGCCGTGGGCAAGGTGTACGACCCGAACCTCGGCCCCGAGTCCACCATCATCCGATTCGGATCCATGGAGGTGTACCCCACACCCCTCGACGAGGCCGATCTCGACCAACTCTCGTCGATCATGAAGCACGACCACGTCCCGGTGCACGTCACCGTGGGCCACGGCCCCGGTGAGTGGGTCGTGTACGGCTGCGATCTCTCGCGCGAGTACATCTCGATCAACGCGGACTACACGACCTGAGCATCGATCGTCGGCTGATCGTCCTTCGTCGTCGAGGTCACCAGCAGCGCGGCGCCGATACACGCGGCGAGCACACTGCCGACCAGGACGCCGAGCTTGGCCGCATCGGTATCGAGATTGATCGCCGGCCCTGAGGTGCCGCCTGCGAACGCGAGCTGGCTCACGAAGATCGACACGGTGAAACCGATCCCGGCGAGCGACGCCACGCCGACGAGTTGTCGCCACGTCGTGCCCGGCGGACGCGTCGCCAAACGCATGCGCACGGCGAGCGCGCATGCCCCGATGATGCCGAGCGGCTTGCCCAGGACGAGTCCGGCGACGACCGCCCATGAGGTTCGCGTCGGGCCGACGCCGAGCGAGACACCGGCGTTCACGAGCGCGAACGCCGGCACGATGAGGAAGCTCGAGATGGGATGCAGCGCCTGCTCTGCGCGCTCGAGTCGCGCCGCGGGCAGCACGAACGCGAGGCATACGCCGGCGAGCGTCGGGTGCACTCCGGCCTCGAACAGCGCCCACCAGATCCCCATGCTCAACACGACGTAGGGCCACAACGTGTGCACCTTGGCCAACCGCAGCACAATGAGCGCACCGACCAGGACGAACGCGCCCAGGAGCGCGCCGGGCGCGACGCTGTCGGAGTAGAAGATCGCGATCACCACGATCGCGCCGAGGTCGTCGACGATGGCGAGCGCGAGCAGGAAGAGCTTCAACGGTGCGGGCACGCGCGATCCGAGCAGTGCCGTGATCCCGACGGCCATGGCGATGTCGGTGGCCATCGGAATGCCCCAACCGTGCGCCGTGGGAGTGCCGGCGGTGAGTGCGAAGTACACGAGTGCGGGTACCACCATCCCGCCGATCGCGGCGATCGCGGGGAGCGCCGCGCTGCGGGGTTCTCGCAACTCCCCGAGCACGAGCTCGCGCTTTATCTCGAGCCCGACGACCAGGAAGAAGATCGTCATCAAACCCTCGTTCACCCACGTGTGGAGGTCGGCCCAACCGTGGCCATGGGTGAAGTCGATGTAGCTCGAGTCGGCGGGCGAGTTCGCCCACAGCAGTGCGACCACGACGACCGCGACGAGCACGATGCCGCCCGCAGATTCATTGCGCAGAAAGTCGGCCAAGGCGCCGAGGGCACGAGGTCGACGCGTGTGCGGTGTACGGCGCGTGGGAGAGGTGGTCACGAAGCCCTTTCGGAGGTCGGCAAACGAGGCGCCGACCAGACTTCCCGGCTCTCCCGTGCCGTCGAGCCCTGAACGAGCAGCTACGCGACTAGATCAGATTAGGCCGACAGGCGCACTTCCGGCCCGCACGTCGGCTGACGTGCGGGCCGACACCGGGCCGACAAGCATGGCAACGATCGCGTCGGCGGCCACCGAGGCGGCAACGTGGCTGTCGGGGAGGAACCCACGTTCGACATCCTCGGCCACCGCGAGGATGAGCCCGAACGCCAGCCGAAGTCGGGCCGAGAGGACCGCTTCGGGCACATCGGCCAGCAACACCTTGAGTCGGCCCCGGGCCTGCCACACGCCGTCCTGGAGCGAGCGCGGGGGTGCGGGATAGCACCCCGCCCACGTGCCGCGGGCCGAAAGTTGTGCGAGGAAGCGGGCGTACCAGCTCTCCCCTGGTGTGATGACGTCGATGAGCGGCGTCACGAGTACGTCGACGAGCGCCACGAGTTCGGCGTGATCACCCGTGAGTTCGAGCACCGCGAGCGCTGCGAGTCGCTGCTCGTTCATCGAGCGCATGCGGTACTCGTAGATGGCCGCGACAAGGCCTTCCTTGGTACCGAAGTGGTATTGCGCGGCCGAGTTGTTGCGCTGCCCGGCTGCGGCACCGATCTCGCGCAGGGACACTGCGTCGATGCCTCGTTCGGCGATGAGGCGTTCTGCGACGAGGATCATTTGCTCTCGGGCCGAAGGACGTTTCATGGCCAGAGTTTACGACGTAATCCAGGTGCCGCCCTATGCCCGGCCCGCCGGCACTTGAGACACGAGGCTGAATCCCGACGACGATCAGAAGACGATGACGCTCCGCGCGACAGTGCCCCCCTCGGCCGCGGCAATGGCCTCGTGCACGCGATCGAGAGGTAGGCGCTGGGTGACCAGCGTGTCGAGGTCGAGGCGCCCACTGCGGTACAGGTCGACGATGCGCGGAATGTCGCGGTGCGGCACATTGTTGCCGCCCGTCGTTCCGATGAGCCGGCGATCAGCGAACAGCGAACGACCATCGATAGGGATGGTGCTGCCCGTGGGCGGCGAGCCGACCATGACGCAGGTGCCCCCCGGACGCACCAGTTCGAACGCGGCGGCGACGAGTGTGGGTGAACCGACGACCTCGAACGCGAAGTCGACGCCGCCGGGCACAATCGCCTTCAGCCCGTCAGCCATCTCGACGGTGCTCGCGTTGATCGTGTGCGTCGCGCCGACGCGACCCGCGATCTCGAGCTTCGTCGGGTTCGTGTCGATCGCGATGATCGTCTTCGCGCCAGCCAAACGCGCGCCCTGTACGACGTTCAGACCAACACCACCACAACCGATCACGGCGACTGTGTCGCCGGGTGCGACGCGCGCCGCGTTGAACACCGCGCCGAGGCCGGTGGTGACACCACATCCGGCGAGGCAGATCGTGTCGAGCGCAACATCATCCGCTATGGGCACCACCATCGCCGAGCGCACCACTGCGTACTCGGCGAGCGAACCGCACCCGATCATCGGGTAGACCACCGCGTCGCCTTGGCGCAACCGCGTCGTGCCATCACCCATGGTGCCGAAGATATTGGCCATGCGATCTGCCCCATTGCAGTGCGCGATGTCGCCCGTGAGGCACGCATGGCACGCACCGCAAGGACCGTAGAGCGCGATGACGACATGGTCGCCGGGCGCGACGTTCGTGACCCCTGGGCCGACGGCCTCGATCACGCCGGCACCCTCGTGGCCGAGCACCATCGGATACTTCGCGACCACGCTGCGGCCGTGCAGCACGTGCATGTCGGATCCGCACAGCCCGGACGCGGCGATCTTCACGACCACCTCGCCGGCACGCGGTTCGTCGATCTCGACGTCTTCGACCTTCGCCCCGTCGGCGTGGTCGTGCACGATGCACGCTCGCATTCGTCCCCCTACTCATCAGTCCCCGGCCGCCGCTCGCAGCCCCAGCGTCGGACTGTACCGGCGAACCAGCTCACCGCTTCTCGAAATTTGGTAGCGGGGACACCCGGAAGTACGCAAGCCGCCAAATTTCGGGGAGGAGCGGCCGGCGGCAGCGGGAAGCAGGGCGGGTTCGGGTCGACCATGATGGGCGCCATGGCTCTCGACCCCGCGGCTAAAGCACTGATCGACGTGATGGACGCGGTGTTCCCGCGCCTCGACGAGGCGAAGGACGGCAACGAAGCACGCGTCGCGGTCGCCGCGGCCATGGCCGGTATGCCCGTCGCCGAGCCCGAACCGATCCACCACGTCGCCGACCACACGATCGCGGTCCACGGCGGCGAGATCGCGGTGCGCGTGTACCGGCCGACGGCCAACGAGGCCGCTCCGGTCGTGGTGTTTCTCCACGGCGGCGGGTGGGTGCTCTGCGATCTCGACTCGCACGACGGCACCTGTCGCCGCATCGCGAACGACAGCGGTTGCGTGGTCGTCGCCACTGACTATCGCCGTGCGCCCGAGTTCCGGTTCCCGGTTCCCGTCGAGGACTGCTACGCCGCGTTGCTGTGGGCGCACGCGAACGCAGCCGACATCGGTGGCGACCCCGACCGTGTTGCGATCTTCGGCGACAGCGCTGGCGGCAACCTCGCCGCAGCGGTCGCGCAGATGACCCGCGATCGAGGCGGCCCCACGCTGAAGCTACAGATCCTCGCCTACCCGGTCATCGACGCGGCATGCGACACCGCGAGCCACAAGCGCTTCGGTCGCGAACTCAACCTGTCGAGCGCCGAGGTGAAGTGGTGTTGGGACCAGTACCTCTCATCTCCGGCCGACACCGCGAATCCTTATGCGTCGCCCAACCGCGCCGCGTCGCTCGCGGGCCTGGCGCCGGCGCTGATCATCTCGCCCGAGTACGACCCGCTGTGCGACGAAGGCGCGGCATACGCCGCCGCGCTCGCCACAGCCGGGGTTCCCACCACCTATTCGCTCTATCCCGGCATGATCCACAGCCTGCTCGCCTTCTCCGCCGCACTACCCCCGGCCGAGAAAGCCTTCGCCGAGATCGCCGCCGCCCTCCACCAAGCGCTCTAACCGGCGGGTCAGGTCGGTGCGGGTGCCGCGGACGCGCCCGCCGACGAAGGGGGCGCGGTGCTCACGGTGCGCACGCCGAGGCCCTTCGAATAACGGAACGCCAGCAGCAGAGCGAGCACCGGGGGGATCGAGAAAAACAGCCAGATGTGCTTCAGGGTGCTGAGCGCGTCTTCCGGCGCCGCGTTGCCGTACATGCCGAAGAACATCGCGGTGCCGAGCATGCCGCCGATCTGGCGGAAGGTCTGCAGGATGGCAACGCCGACGCCGAAGTTCTCGGACGACATGTCGGTCACTGCCGCGGCGTTGATCATGCTGATCGCGAACCCCCAGGTACCGATGCCGGCCAGGGCTACGCCGGGGAAGAAATTCGTCCAGTAGTGGGGCACCGAACCCGGCAGGAGCCCGTAGCTGAGCAAGCCGATCGACGTCATCGCCGTGCCGAGCAGGATCGCATTGCGATGCCCGTAGCGGTCGGCGTATCGGCTGGCGATGGGCGCGGCGAGCCCGGCCAGCACCGGCAGCGGCGACACCGCAATGCCGGCGTGCAGCTTCGTGTAGTGCCACGCGTCTTCCAAGAACCGGGGCTGCATCACGAGGTTGGCGTTCATCGGACCGGTCACGAGCATCGAGACCACCAGCGACAGCCGATAGGTGCGGCCGCGCAGCAGGTTCACGTCGAGCACGGGCGCCGGGTGACCCTTCGACCGGAGGGCAAACAGCACGGTGAGCACCACCGCGAGTGTCGCCGAACCAAGAATCTTCGGATCGGTCCATCCCCACGTGCGACCCTGCACGATCGTCAGCGCGAGGAACGCGAGCGAGCCCGACAGCAGCACGATGCCCAATGGATCGGGCAGCAGTGCGTCGGCGCGCTTCTCGGTGTCGACCTCGAGGCGGAATGCGCGCCATAGCGTCGGCACGCCGATCATCACGTTGACCCCGAACGCGACGCGCCAACTCCAGTTCTGCACGATCACTGCGCCGAGCGTGGGCCCGATGCCCGAGGCGATCCCGCCCACGGTGATCCACGCGGCGATGGCGGCGGTGCGCCGGTCCTCGGGCCACGCGACGAGGATGAGCCCGAGCGACGCGGGCGTGAAGATGGCGTGGCCGGAACCCTGAACCAGTCGTGCTGCGATGAGCAGCGCGGGAGACGGCGCGATCGCGCACAGCCCCGATCCCAGCACGAACAGCGCCGTACCGATGATGAACATGCGGCGGCGGCCGGTGCGGTCGGCGAGGCGCCCGGATGCGACGACGAAGCTCGCCAGACCAATCGAGTAGGCCGTGAACACCCATGCCAGCGTGGTCTGGGGCGTGTCGGAGAACTCGCGCCGGATGTCGCTGAAGACGAGCGGGATCATGCCGCCGTCCATCGAGGCCATCGCGACAGATGCCGTGACCACGGTGAACACGCGCCAATGGTCAGGCATACGCCGCATGTCGTGGGACCCCCGCGTGCATTTCACCACACCGGCGCGCTGCGGACACGCGTTTCGAACAGTTGATTCATACGCTAGTTCGACGTAGGTTGATGGTTCGGAGGTAACTCACCATGACCATCACGACGCCATCCGGCACGACGCGCATCATCTCGGCCGACTGCCACATCTGCGAGCCACCACACGTCTTCGAGAATGTGCCGGCCGCTTTCCTCGATCGCACGCCCAAGATGGTGCGGGGCCTCGACGGTGGCGACGGCTGGAGCTTCGACGGCGCACCCCCGAAGCGAACGTTCGGCATCGAGGCCACGGCCGGCCAGGCCGCCGGCAACCTCAAGATCTCGGGGCTCCGCTTCGACGAGATCATGCCGGGCAACTACAACGGCGCGGCCCACCTGGCCGACATGGACATGGACGGCATCGACGTGTCCGTGGTGTACCCGTCGAGCGCGATCTTCACCTACGTCGAGCCCGACCGCGATCTCGCGCTCGCGTGCATGCGCTCCTACAACGACTGGATGCTGCAGGAATTCGCCCACGATGCGGCCGGCCGCATCGTGGGCCTACCGATGCTCCCGGTCGACGACGGCATGGACGTTTGCGTCGCCGAGTTCGAACGATGCCAGGCGCTCGGCGCAAAGGCCATGTTCGTCCCGGGCTTTCCGGTGCAGCCCTACAACTCTCCCTACTTCGATCCGTTGTACGCCCGCGCCGCCGAGACCGGTATTCCGCTCACGTTCCACCGCACGTTCGGCGGCAAACCACAAGACACAGATTTCGACGAGGTGATCAACCAGCAAATCACCACGGCCGGAACGGTGTACCGCTTCTTCGCCGCAATCAAGCCGTTCACCTACATGGTGATGAGTGGCGTCTTCGCCCGGCACCCTGAGCTCAAGTTCGTCGGCGCCGAAGTCAACTTCGGTTGGTTGCCGTTCTGGGCCCAGACCATGGAGCAGAACTTCGACATCCGCTCCGCGTTCGTCGACGAGAAGTCGGTCGGCACCCAGATGCGCCCCACCGATCACCTGGGCCGCAACCTGTTCGTCACCGTGCTCGACGACTACGTCGGTTTCGGCCTCATCGAGAAGTTCCCGTATCTCGCCGACACCGCCATGTACTCGAGCGACTATCCGCACTCGGTCACGTTGTGGCCGAACTCACGTACCCACATCGAGAAGCTCAGCCAGGGCGTCGACCCGGTCGCGATCGAGAAGATCTTGTCCGGCAACGCCGCCCGCGTCTACGGGGTCTGAGCGCCCTCGGTGAGTGCTCATCCCTTACGCGATCGCGCAGCGATCGTGGGCGTCGGCTACACCGACTTCATGAAGAACTCGGGCGTATCCACGCTCGCGCTGGCCTTGCAGGCCATCCACGCCGCGTGTGACGACGCCGGGATCTCGTTCAAGCAACTCGACGGTGTGGCCACACACCGGGTCGGCGACTCGGTCCAAGGCGCGGTGGTGCTCAACGCGCTGGGCATGGTCGATCCAAAGTTCTACGTCGACCAGTTCGGCGGCGGCAGCGCTTCGCACACCGTGGTCGGCCAGGCCGCCATGGCGGTGGCCACCGGGGTCGCCGACTACGTCGTGTGCTGGCGGGCCATCAACGCGCGCAGCGAATACCGGATGGGTGGCACAGGCCGGCCGCCTCCTGATGTGGTCGAGTTCCAATATCAGACCCCTTACGGCTACGCGACACCGCCGCAACAGTTCGCGTCCATGGCCAGCGCGTACATGGCGAAATATGGCGCGACGCGCGAAGACCTCGGCCGCGTCGCGATCCGACAGCGCGACAACGCGTCACGGAACGAACGCGCCATGATGCGCACCCCGATCACCATGGACGACTACCTGTCGTCGCGTTGGATCGTCGAGCCGCTGTGCTTGTTCGACTGCTGCCTCGAGACCGACGCCGCCATCGCGGTCGTGGTCACCAGCGCGGAGCGAGCCCGCGACCTCAAGCACACTCCCGTACTCGTGTCGGGTGCAGCGTGGGGCGGCGGCCACACGTTGTACTCCAACCACCGCGAGGACCTCACCACCAGCGCAGCGGCGGCCATGTCGAAGCGGCTCTACGCGATGGCGGGGGCCGGCCCCGAAGACATCGATGTCGGCTGCATCTACGACGCGTTCACGCCGCTCGTGCTGGTGCAGCTCGAGGACTATGGCTTCTGCGCCAAGGGCGAAGCGGGCGCGTTCGTCGCCGAGGGCACGTTCCCATTCAACCCGCACGGTGGGCACCTCTCCGCGGGGTACGTGCACGGCATCAACCACATCGCCGAGGCGGTCGAGCAGCTGCGCGGCAACGCTGGTGCCCGCCAGGTCGCAGGGGCCGAGGTTGCGCTGTCCACCGGCCAGAGCGGCTACGTCGCCGGGTCGTCGTCAGCACTCATCTTGCGCAAGGGGGAACAGTCATGAGCGACGTCGAGCGATTGATTCCGTACCCCGATCGCGACTCTGCCCTGTGGTGGGCCGCTTTGGCGCGTCACGAGTTCGTGCAGCAACGCTGCGACGACTGCGGTACCTGGCGCTGGCCACCGCGCGCGATGTGCAGTGGTTGCGGGTCGTTCACCTGGACCTGGCAGCCAGCGGCGGGTCGTGGCACCGTGATCAGCTGCATCCGCACCCACCACGCCTTCTTGCCCGGCTTCGAAGCGCCCTACTTCACGGTGTTCGTCAGCATCGACGAGCAGGCCGACATCGTGATGCCCGGCACCTGGCACCACGCCGACCCGCCGCAGGTCGGCCTGCGGGTGCAGGTGTTCTTCGACGACATCGACGTGCGCGAGGGTGCGCCCGTCACGTTGGTCGGCTGGCAGCCGGCCGGCGATTGACCGACACTTGTCCGACCACGCAACGAACTCACAGGAACGGGGACGCAATGGCTCAGGGGATTCGACGACCGCACGAAGCGATCGACTTCGCGGCGATCGAGCGCATGTACCCGCCGCCGCCCGAGTACTTCGAGACGGCCTACTTCGAAGATCGCGAGACCATCGAGCGCAAGCAGCTGGCTCGCCTCATCGACCGCGCGTGGCGCGCCTACGAGATCCCGTTCCATCGCAATCGCTGGGATGCGGCCGGGTTCCACCCGAGTCACCTGAAGACGCTCGACGATTTGTGGAAGTGCCCGTCGTACACCGTCGACGACATCCGCATCTCGATTGACAACAACCCGCCCTACGGCGACTACCAGGGCGTCACGCCGGCGCTCGCCACGCGCGAGCCGATGCGCGTGTACATGTCGGGTGGCACCACCGGGAAGTCCCGGCCCACCTTCTACACCGCGTGGGATCGCATGGCGGGCGCGGTGTTCACTGCGCGCGCGCTCTACCAACTCGGCATCCGCCCCGGCGACGTAGTCCTCAACTCGTGGGCTTACAGCACGCACAACGGTGCGATGTGCTTCGACGAGGCGCTCTACAGCTGGCTCAACTGCGTCGTGCTCACCACCAGCACGGGCAATGTCACCAGTACGGAGAAGCAGGTCGAGCTCGCCATCCAATACGGCGCGACGGCCATCCTCACCACGGGCGACTACCTGTTCCGCATCGCCGAGGTCGCACGCTCCCTGGGGTATGACCCCGAGAAGGACCTCAAGATCCGCGCGCTACCCAACATCGGCGACGCCGACCTGTTGTCGTCCACGTTCGGTGCGCCCTACTACCGCAGCTACGGCTTCCACGAAGTGCAATGGGTCGCCAGCGAGTGCGAGATGCACGATGGCTTGCACATCTACGAAGACGGGTTCATCGTTCAGGTGGTCGATGTCGAGACCGGTGAGCCGCTGCCCGACGGGTCGCTCGGCTCATTGTGCGTGACCGAGCTCTACAAGACCGGCACGGCGCAGTTCCGCTACAACATCCTCGACCTGTCCTACCTGTATCCGAAAGGGCAATGTGGGTGTGGGTCATGGCTGCGCAAGATCGGTCCGTTCGCAGGTCGCGGCGACAACATGGTCAAGCTGCGCGGCGTCAACCTCTGGCCCGAGGGTGTCGGCGAGGTCGCGTGCTCGGTATCGGGCACCCTTCCCGACTACTTCGTCACGGCGTCGCGCGTGAACAACCGCGACGAGCTGTCGATCATCGTGGTCTCGGGTCGCGACTCGTCGCAGTTCGCCGACATCCAGGCGGAGGTCGAACGGGTGCTGCACGGTCGCTTCGGCCTCAAGATCAGCGCCGGTGTCGTGCGCCCCGGCGAGATCGATCACCTCACCGAGTTCCACACGTCGCCGAAGCCGAAGCGCTTCAAGGACGAGCGGGGCGGCTGAGGATGAGCCCTTCCCCGCGCATCATCGACTACATGTGCAGCTCGTTCCTCCCCGATCGGGCCGACGTGTGGGATCACGCGCTTGCCGAGCAGGGCATCCCGCTCAAGATCCGGCGCAACCCCGACGACAGCTTCTGTGACGCGCCCGCCATGGTCGCGCGCATGGACGAGCTGGGATACGAGTCGATCATCGTTTCGACGAGCGATCCGCACCATCACGGCACCACGTTCGAATACGACCCAGTCGCCAACCGCTTCGACGAGATGCAGACACTCGCCGAGCAGCACCCGGGGCGCTTCTACGCAAACTGGGCACTGAACCCGCAGCTCGGCATGGCCGGCGTGAAGCGCGCCCGCGAAGTGCTCGAGCATCAATGGGTCGCGGCGCTGTGGATCCATACCCACAGCTTCGATCGTCGCTTCGATCACCCCGACTACTACCCGTACTATGCGCTGGCATCCGAATTCGGCGTGCCCGTGGTGATGCAGGCCGGCGCGAGCGGCGGCCTCATGCCGAGCGAGTGCGGCATGCCCATCGGCATCGACCGCCCCGCGATCTACTTCCGCGACGTCAACTTCGTGCTGTCACACACCGGCCACCCGTGGGAGGCCGAAGCCATCAACATGGCGCTCAAGTTCCCCAACGTCTTCTTGGGCGCGTGCGCGTACCCACCCAAGCATTGGCCACCCGCGCTGCACACGTTCCTGCGCGGGCCCGGGCGCACCAAGGTCATCTTCGGGACGAACTTCCCCACCGTCGGGCACCGGCACGTGATCTCGCAGCTCGCCGAGCTCGACGTGCCCTCCGAGACGCACGCGAACTTCGTGCGCAACAACGCACGGCGTGTGTTCACCCGTCTCGCGCGATGAGCGAGCGAGTCATCCCCGAGCCCGAGGTGAAGGCCATGCTCGTCGCTCGCGGCGTGCGCGTCCCTTCGGGTACCACTGATCCCACCGCGGTTTCGCACCTGTCGGCGCCGCTCGTGGTGAAGGCGTTCGGCCCCACCATCATCCACAAGAGCGACATCGGCGCCGTGCAGCTGGGCGTTGCGCACGTCGACGTTGCGGCGGTCGTCTCGGCCATGGGCGCTCGCGTTGAAGCCGCCGGGTTCCTCGTCGAGGAGCAGTGTGCTCCAGGCATCGAGCTCATCGTCGGCGTGGTCGATCGCGGCTACGGGCTCATGGTCGCCGTGGGCTTCGGCGGAACGCTCACCGAGGTGCTCGACGACGTCGCCCTGCGATGTGTACCCATCGATCGGGATGACGCGCTCGCCATGCTCGACGAGTTGCGCGGGGCCGCCATCCTGCACGGCACGCGCGGCAAGTCCGGCATCGATCGCGATGCAGTCGCGGCGATCGTGGTCGCGGTCGCCGACCTCGCGCAATCACTCGGCGATGCGTGCGCGGAACTCGAATGCAATCCGGTCATCGCCTACGCCGATGGTGCAGTCGCGGTCGACGCGCGGCTCATCCTCCGCGACACCGCAAAGGCGGGCGCCGACCGGCCGCTCACCGACTTCACCCCGCTGTTCAACCCACGTGGCGTGGCCATCGCCGGGGCGTCGGCAACCAAGTCGACGTTCGGCAATCGCTTCCTCGCTGCGTATCGCGACTACGGCTGGACCGACGGGCTCTACGCGTTGCACCCCACCGCAACAGAGATCGACGGGGTGCCCGCGTATCCCACGCCGGCCGACATCCCCGGGCCGCTCGACTACGTCATCGCCGCAGTGCCCGCGACCGGTTGCGCCGAGCTCGTCCGCAGCGCGGCCGGCGTCGCGCCTTTCGTCCACATCATCAGTGGCGGGTTCAGCGAGGTGGGGGCGAACGGCAAAGGCCTCGAGGCCGACCTCGTCGCCGCGGCCCGCACCACCGGCGTGCGGGTGCTCGGGCCGAACTGTATGGGCACCTTCTCGCCACGTGGCCGGCAGGTCTTCCACGAGGACGCGCCGCGACGCCAGGGACACGTGAGCGTCATCAGCCAGAGCGGCGGGCTGGCGGGCGACATCGTCAAAGTCGGCGACCTTCGCGGCATCGGGTTCTCCAAACTCGTCACCATGGGCAACGCGGTCGACGTCACGCCGGGCGAGATCTGCGAATGGCTGGTCGACGATCCCGACACCAGCCTCATCGGCCTCTACATCGAGGACCCTCGCGATGGCGAAGCACTCGTTCGTGCGCTGCGGCGGGCACGCGGCCACAAGCCGGCGGTCGCGCTCGTCGGCGGCTTGTCGGGCCAGGGCGGTGAGGCCGTCGCGTCGCACACCGGCTCACTCGCGGGCGACGCGCGCGTGTGGCAGGCAATCGCCGCGAGCACCGGCCTCACCGTGGTGCGCACGCTCGAGGATCTGCTCGGCTCACTCGTGATGTTGCAGCGCTACGCGCACGAACTGTCGAACGGCGAACGCTCGGTACTCGTGATGGGCGTGGGCGGAGGCGCGTCGGTGCTCACCACCGATGCGTGTGACCGCGCCGGTTTGCAGGTCACCAAGGTGAACGCCCACATCCAGGACGAGCTCCGCGCCATGGGCTACGGCGCGGGCACCAGCGTGGCGAACCCGCTCGAGATCCCGTTCGGGCCGGTAGCACCGCTCGACGCGTTCAGCCGCGTGCTCGGCCCGATCCTCGGACAACAGCCCTACGGTGATTTGCTCATCCACTTCAACGTGCAGTCGTACTTCTCGTTCGGCCCCGGTGGAGCGGCGAAGCTGCTGCCGAGCGTCGACATGGTGGCCGACCTCCACTATCCCGGCACGCGGGTCACCCTGGTGCCGCGCAACGTCGACACTGCGCCACCCGAGTTGGTGGCCGCGATCTTCGACCGGGCGAACGAGCGCGGACTCCCCTGCTATCGCACCCTCGACGAGGCCGCCGTGGCCATCGCTGCAGTGCAACACTTCACCGCTTCTCGCTGACCCAGGTCTCGGGTTGCGCCGGCAGGTCGGACTCGGTGATCTCGTGCAGGAGTTGACCGCCGCGCTGCCAACGCTGAAGGTTCTCGGCAAACACGTCGACGGCGCGCTGGATGCGACCGTCGCCGCCGCCCGATGAGTGGGGTGACACGACCACGCGAGGGTGATCCCAGAACCGGCTGTCGACCGGCAGCGGTTCGGTTGCGAACACATCGAGGATGGCGATCTCGGGTACACCACGGTCGAGCGCTTCGAGTAATGCGACCTCGTCGACCATGTAGCCGCGCGCTACGTTCACGAACGCCGAACCTGGTTTCATCTGCTCGAGGAACTCGCGGCCGATCATGTTGCGCGTCTCGTCGCCGCCCGCGGCGGCCAGCACCACCACATCGGCCAGCGGAGCCTGCGCGAGCATCTCGCCGGGTGTGCACAGCTCGTCCACCCGCTCGTCACCCCGCGCCACCGATCGACGGACGCCCACCACGTGCGCTCCGAAGGCACGGGCACGTGTCGCTACCTCCCCGCCGATGGAGCCGAGGCCCACCACGAGCCATCGGGAGCGGGACACCTCACGGAACGGCTGGTGCTTCCACACGTGGGCCGCCTGCTGCTCGACGAGACGGTGTGGTTGCTGGAAGTGCGTGAGCACGGCGCGCAGAACGTACTCGGCGATGGGCACCGCAGTGACGTGGGCGCGTGTGACACGGCAATTGCGGCCGATGAGCGTGCGGTAGAGCGGCGCCTCGGTGCCCGCAGCCGCCGACTGCACCCACTCGAGCGACGGCCACGCTTCGAGCAACTCGAAGCACGTCCGGACCGGACCGTAGAAGACATCGTTCGAGATGAAGGCCACGTCGGGCCCGAGCCCGGCGGCCTCGACAACATCGTCACCGAGGCGGAGCGTGCCGTCATCTTGGAGCCGTAGCCACGCCGCATCCGGCGCGAGCGCTTGTAGACGACAACCATGGTCGCGGTGGACATTCTCACTGATCATCACGAGCATCGCCCCAACGTAGACCGCAGCCCCTCTTCGAGACACCCCGCCCCCCTCGCGAGCGCCGAAGCCCACGGAGCGAACGGTCCGGCACGCGGGTGCTCAGGCGCCAGTCCAGTTGGCGGCTCGCTTTTCGACGAAGGCGCGCGGGCCTTCGTGAAAGTCGGCGGTCTGCATGTTGCGGGCCATGGCATCGCGGGCGATCTGCCACAGCTCGGCATCAGGATGGTCGAGCGCAGCAAGTGCGACGGCGCGGGTTTCGCGCACCGCCACGGGCGCGTTGGCGTTGATGGCGGCCGCGAGCTCGAGTGCGGCTTCGAGCACGTTGCCCGGTTCGACCACGCGGTTCACGAGGCCGAGCTCATAACCACGCGCCGCGCTGATCGGGTCGCCGGTCATCACGAGTTCGAGCGCGATCTTCGGACCGAGTTGGCGCATCATGCGGAACGGTCCGCCGCCAGTGGCCACGAGTGCGCGCTTCACCTCGGGCAGCCCGAACCGCGAGTCGGTGGAAGCCACGATGCAGTCGCACGCGAGCGCTATCTCGAACCCCCCAGCCAACGCAGCTCCGTCGATCGCCGCGATGAGCGGCTTGGTCCGCAGGCGCGCGCAGATCCCGGCGAAGCCATGTTCCTTCGACTCGATGCCGCGGCCGCCACCGCTTGCCACCACCTTGAGATCGGCGCCGGCGCAGAACACGGGGCCGCGATGCGTGATGATCGCGACCCACAGATCGGGGTCGGCCTCGAACCGGTCGAGCGCCTCGACGATCGCCTCGGTGGTCTCGGCATTGATCGCGTTGCGAGCCTCTGGGCGATCGAGCGTGAGCACCAGGACACGACCGCGAGTTTCGACGTGCAGCATCCACGGACGCTACTCGCGGCGTGCGGGGCTCAAGGAATTACACCTGTCCGTTCCGTTGTTCGGTGTGCCGATCGGCGCCGGCGCCGACAGCGCAGTCAGCACCCTGGTCGGTCTGCTCGGGAAGCCGGCCACCGATTCAGGTTGGGGCGTCGGCTGTCCCCTCGACAGGCTCACCGACAAGAGCGAGACACCGCACCGAGGTCCCCGCCCGAAGACCACGCGTCTCTTCGTCAGCGGCGAGTCAGCCCGCGAATGCGGCGCGGAGCACCGGCTGTACTTCGCGCGCGTAGAGGTCGATGCTGCGGGCGGTGGTGTCGTGGTCCATGTGGCCACCGTGCATCATCATGAGCAGGTTGCCGAACCCGCCGACGCGCTCGTGAAAGCGGGTGATCTGTTCGATCACCGCGTCGGGTGTGCCGACGAACATCATCCCGCGGTCGACGAGCTCGTCGATCGTTGCGTTCAGGATGTCTGCGATGGGGCTGCCCAGTGCCGTGCCACGTGCCTCCGCCGCGAGTATCGGGGCGCGCAACGCCGGCGGCTGGTAGCCGGGTGGGTTCAGGAACTGAGGTGCCACCTTGTTGTTCTGCAGGTACCACTGCAGTTGGCGCGCGCCGGCCTGTGCTTGTGCATCGTCTTCGCCCACGAACACCAGACCGAGGTACGCGAGTTGGTGCTCCATCACTGGCGCGAGCCCCTGTTCGAGGCGACGTTGCCGATACGCCTCGAACATCCGCCGTGCGCCGTCATGACCGTTGAGGATGACGGCGAGGTTGAAGCCGCGATCCGCCGCTTCGACCACCGTCGATGCGCTCTGTGTCGGGATCCACAGTGGCGGATGCGGTTGCTGGTACACCCGCGGCCACACGTTCACCTGCCGGGCGTGAAAGTGGTCGCCCTCCCAGTTGAATGGGCCGTCGATCGAGGTCCACGACTGCACGATGAGGTCGACGGCCTCCCAGAACCGCTCCTTCATCAACACCGGGTTCACGTTCGACGGGGAGATCTCCTGCGGCACCCCACGCACGAAGCCCACCTCGACGCGACCGCGCGAGATCACGTCGCACATCGCCATCTCCTCGGCGACGCGTACCGGCTCCTCACGGTTCGAGACCGGATTGCCGAGGATCAGCAGCCGGGCGTGCTTCGTCTCGCGAGCGAGTATGGCCAACGCGAGCGGTGCACACGCGTCGACACACGTCGCGGTGGCGTGATGTTCGTTCACCATCACGTCGAGCCCGGCCGCGTCGGCGGTGCGGTAGAGATCGAAGTACCGCTCATAGAGCTCTGCGCCACGCACCGGATCGAACACACGCGACGGCAACGTGACGCGCATGGATTCGAACTCGCCGTCCGGCGGGAGGTCGGGATACGGCATCTCGGTGAAGAACCACGAGCGAAAGGTCATGCCCGCCCCTCGGCCACGAGCCGCTGAATCTCGTCGATGATGGCGCGAGGACATTCCTCGTCGACGCGATGCGCGGCGTCGGCAACCCGCACCACGCGCGCCGGGGGTACGAACGCATTCGCGTACGCGGTGTAGAACTCGTCGGCGTCGTAGACGAACCGATCGGTGGCGCCGTAGATGATGCTCACGGGCACCAGCACTCGATCGAGTCGCCGGCGGAGCTTGGGATCATGAAAGTACGGCTTCCAAACGTACCGGGTGGTCGCGTGTTGGGCTCGAGCAAGCTCGTCGAACTCGACGGCGGCCAGCATCGTGCGATCGACCACCGGTGTCGATGCGTGCATGGCCCGCGCGATCTCGCCGGCGGGGGCGGCGTAAAGATCGAGATAGTCCCGATCGGTACGGCCACGGACCTTGATGCCCACGGGAGCGACGAGCACCGCGGCCCGGACGTTTGCCGCGCCGCGCACCAGTGCCTCGGCCACCACCCACGCGCCCAGCGACACCCCCACGAGCACCACGGGGCCGGGCAAGGACACGAGGTAGTCGAGCAGCACGATCGCCAAATCGTCCACCCCCGTGATGTGCGCCGGCCACGGCTCGTCGCCCCAACCGGGAAGCACGATGGAACGCACCGACGCGCCATGAGCGATACCAGCGATGAGCGGCCCCGAGAAGAGCAGGCCGTCCTCGCCGTGCACGAACACCACGATGGCACCCGAGCCGCGCTCGTGGACCTCGACCGGGACCCCGCGCAGGGTGTGGACGCTCACTGCGCCGTCGTTCGACGCGCGTACAGTGTCACGCCACACCGAGGGCCGTCGCCCACTCGAGGTTGAGACGGGCCGATTCGATGTGGGCGCCGTGCACCACGTGCGCCTCGCCTTGGCCTGGGTCGCCGTGAAGGATCGGTCCCGTCCCGGTTTGCTCGGCGTCGTCGCCCAACGCGACGAGCTCCTTCCAGTACGCGACATCGGCCGGCGCAGGGGTGAAGACCTCATGAGCGAGGGCGACGTGCTCGTGGTAACTGATCATCATTCCGTAGTAGCCGAGATCGCGGAGCTCGGTCGCGAAGCCACGGAAGCCGTCGAAATCGAGCGTGGGCCCACCCCACATGCCGCTGATCGGGTAGCGGATTCCCGCGGCGCGCGCGTCGATCAACACGTTGCTGCGCAGCACGAACGTCTCGGAGCTCGCCGGTGTCCAGCGGTAGCCGACGGCCTGATGGATGTCGCCGAACCGGCTGATCGCACCGCCCAGGTAGGCAACGCGTGGGGAGGCCATCGCGATGTCGAACGCACGTCGCAACGCAGGCGCCGTCTCGAGGATGGGATAGAGCGCAATGCCACCGAGCAGCAGTCCGGCCTCGGCTTCGGCGTTCGTGAGGACGGCATCCGCGGCGACGATGTCGTCGGGGCCGTACGACTTGGGCACCACCACGCCATACAGCGATGGGTGCAGGATGGCCCGAAGATCCTTCGACATCTGACCGGTACGAGGCGCCTGGACACGGCAGAACAGGCGCGGGCTCCCCGGGGTGCCGGCCGGTGGTGCGCTGCTGATCACCTCGTGCACGATGTGGCGCGCCCGCTCGCGCACCCCCTCATTCATGGGTGACTGCGGTTCCTCCATGTCGATGATCAATGCGTCGGCGCCGCTGTGCATTGCGGCGTCGATGGCGGATGAGTTGGTGCTCGCGACGAACAGGACCGACCGCAAGGGCAGCATCGGCAGACGGTCAGTCATGAACGGGTCGGTTTTCATCGGTCCTCGCCTGCGTCGATCGCTTCGGCCACCGCAGCTTCGACGACAGTTCCCTTGAAGTAATCGGGGTTCATGTTGGCGTGTAGGCGGATGGGATTCGTGAACACGAAGTCGCGGAATCCTGCTTCGTCGATGGTGCCGTGCTCGACCAGCTCCCAGGCCTCGGACACGGTGCCGGTCATGTCGGGCACGTCCCAGTGCGAGATGTCGCTCCCGAACACCGCGCGCAGCTTGGCGCCGTGCGGGTTCACGCGGTCGTTGAACGCCCACGCCACGAGCGGATCATCGGCCTCGCAACCGAAGTAGAAGTTCGGCACGAACTTGTCGCGTAGCTCGGTGGCCGAGCTCACGTGCACTGCGGCGAAGTCGTCGAGCTCGGCGGGACGCGCCCCTGGCCTGGCGAACCATTCGCGCAGACGCTCCGTGTCGCGGATCATGGCGTCGTCGCCGTGGGAGCCGACGTACGTCATGATCCGGTCGACGTCGAGACGATCAGGGTCGAACTGCCAGATGTCTCGGGCGTTGCGCTTCTCCCAGTGGCCGAGCAGCCCGGTGTAAAGACCCGCGGCCCACGCGACGCCACCTTCGAGGAACCCGAAGCGAAGCGTCGGGAACCGATGGGTCACCCCGCCGAGGAACAGCGACTTCGCGGTGGCCTCATGACACTTCGCGATGCCGTCAATGTGGTTGTAGACGTAGTTCGAGACCGAGCGCGAGAGATCGTGGTACTGAACCGAGCTGTGCACGGACGGGGCGATGTTGCGATCAACACAGGCACGCCACAACGGGTCGTAGTCGTACTCGCTGTCGAGGCCGAAGTGGTCGAGCCGATACACCTTCGGCGACAGCGACCCATGCTTGTTCTGGAGTTTCGCGATGGGCCGGCGCGCATATGCGGAGATGAGACATGACTTGAAGCCGAGATCGACCGCGTTGTGCAGTGCCTCGACTGCGAGGTCGGGTCGCTGCATCGGGATAAGTGCGCCGACGGTCATGCGGTCGGCATAGGGCGCGAAGATGCGCGCGTACGCGCGATTGACCGCCATGCACACTGCCGCGCCGAGCTCAGCGTCGTCGATGTCGAGCAGGCCGATAGTCATCGAGGGGTAGAGAATCGTGAAGTCGATCCCGAACTCGTCGAGCCGCTCGTAGAGCAACCCGGGTATGTGCGACGTGGCGCGATCGAGCACGTTCTCGGACGGCCAACCCCACCACGACGGCATCGACGACCACGATTCGCGCGCCCCGCTCAGCGTGCGCGACGAGAGGATGGTCGAGGTATCCGTGGGCTTGAGCGGGTTCTTCAGGTATCGCTCTCGCATCGCGGCACCGCCGATCTCCTCCAAGTTGTGAAGGATCTCGTCGTGCAGCAGTGGTGCCATCTCGACGAAGTGACCGTCGGCGTCGATGATCGGATGCGAGACCTGGGCGCGTACCTGCGCTGATGTGACGCTCATGAGCTCCCCTTTTCACCGTCTTCCGCCACCGTATCTCGCGCTGCCGAGACAGGACGCCCCGAGGTGGCGCCAAGGTGGCCGCCGTTCGGTCTGCGAGACTGGATAAGTGCGTGCGTTCAATTGGTTCTTCCGCAATCGCGAAACGGGCGAGATCACCGTCGCGCAGTTCCCGAACGTGCCGCTGTGGATCTTCTTCGGCGCGTCGCTCGTGGCGCGTGCCTCGGGTTACGGTGACGTGAAGGCGATCGCCCGCGGTGCGGCGACGGGCGCTCTCGGCTGGTGGGCGGTCGACGAGGTCGCACGCGGCGTGAACCCGTGGCGACGCGTGCTCGGTGCCGGCGGTCTCGGCCTCGTTGCGTGGCGTCTAGTGTCGATCGGATGAGCGAGACGCACAGCAGCATCCTCGGCACCCGGGTGATCCGGGTCGAAGACCCGGGGTTCCTCACCGTGGGCGGCAACTACATCGCCGACCTCGACCTCCCCGGCGCAGCCCACGTGACCTACGTACGGTCCACGGTCGCCCATGCCCGCATCCTGTCGATCGATACCGAGGACGCGCGCCAAGCCCCTGGGGTTGTCGCCGTGTTCACGTCTGCCGATTTGGGCTCCTTGCCGCCGGCGGCTCCCCCCATGCCCTTCATGAATCCGGCGATGGCCCGGCCGTTCCTCGCTGGTGATCGTGTGCGCTTCGTGGGCGAACCGGTGGCGGTCATCGTCTCCGACACGCGGACGCAGGGCGCAGACGCGGCCGAGCTCGTCCTGGTCGACTACGAGCCCTTGCCCGCGGTGATCGACTTCGAACACTCGGCCACCGACCCGACGCTGCTCTTCCCTGATGCCGGCACCAACGTCGTGCACGAGATCCCGACCGCGGCCGACCCACACCTCTTCGACGGTTGTGATGTCACCGTCACGGCACGCCTCGAGAACACCCGCATGGCGGTCGCGCCCATCGAGCCCCGTGCGTGCGCGGCCATGTGGGACGGCGAGCGCCTCACCCAGTGGGCGTGCTCGCAGGGTGCGCACAACACCCGCGCCGGCATCGCCGCGCGACTCGGACTGACCAACGAGCAGGTGCGCGTCATCGTGCCCGACGTCGGCGGCGGGTTCGGCGGAAAGCAGGGCACGTATCCCGAAGAGATCATGGTCGGATGGCTGGCCATCAACCTGGGCCGACCGATGCGCTGGGTCGAGTCGCGCACCGAGCACATGGTGGCCTTCGCGCACGGCCGCGGACAGGTCCAGTACGCAACGCTCGGCGGCACCCGCGACGGCACGTTGCTCGCCTACAAGCTGCACGTGGTGCAGGACTGCGGCGGCTACCCGTCGAACTTCGGTGCGTTGATGCCCATGATGACGCGCACCATGGCATCGGGCTGCTACCACCTCCCGAAGATCGAGTACTCGTCGCAATCGGTCCTCACGAACACCACACCGGTCGGCGCGTTCCGGGGTGCGGGTCGTCCCGAGGCCGCGGCGGCAATCGAGCGCATGGTCGAGTTGTTCGCCACCGAGGCGGGCGTCGACGCGATCGAGGTGCGACGCCGCAGCTTCATCCGTCCCGAGCAGTTCCCCTACGAGACGCCCACCGGCGCGAACTACGACGTCGGTGCATACCAGTCGGCCCTCGACGTCGCGCTCGATGCGGCGGGCTACACCGAACTGCGCGCCGAGCAGGCGGCGCGTCGAGCACACGACGACCACGTGCTCATGGGCATCGGCATCGCGACCTACGTCGAGATCACGAACCCCATGAGCGGGGGCGAGTTCGGGGCGATCGAAGTGCATGCCGATGGTTCGGCAACGGTGCGCACCGGATCGTCGCCGCACGGTCAGGGCCACGCCACCTCGTGGTCGATGATCGCGAGCGACCTCACCGGCATCCCGATGGAACACATTCGGTTCGTCTACGGCGACACCGACCTCGTCCCGCGCGGTGGTGGCACCGGCGGATCGCGGTCGCTGCAGGTCGGTGGTTCGGCAGTGAAGATCGCCACCGAGACGCTCGTCGATCGAGCGCGTGGTCTCGCCGCCGATCTGCTCGAGGCGAACGTCGACGACATCGTGCTCGACCGCGGTACGGGTACCTTCCACGTCGCAGGCACTCCCACGCAGGGCCGTACCTGGGCCGAGCTCGCGACTGCCGCGGCCGGGACACCGTCCACACTTGCGGAGGAAGTCGACTTCGTGCCAAACGGTGCGACGTTCCCCTTCGGGACGCAGATCGCCGTGGTCGACATCGACACCGAGACAGGCGATGTGCGCGTGCGTCGCCTCATCGGCGTCGACGATGCCGGCCGCATCCTCAACCCACTGCTGCTCGAAGGTCAGATCCACGGCGGCATGGCTTCGGGAATCGGGCAGGCGCTGATCGAGCACGTTCGCTACGACGAGCACGGCAATCCGCTCACGGCGAACTTCGCCGACTACGGCATCATCTCAATGACTGAACTACCGAGCTTCGAACTGCACGAACACGAGACACCGACGCCGCGCAACCCGCTCGGCGCCAAGGGCATCGGCGAGTCGGGCACCATCGGAGCGACACCCGCGGTACAGAACGCCGTGTGTGACGCACTGGCGCACCTCGGCATCCGCCACGTCGACATGCCGTTCACCCCCGAGCGCATGTGGCGAACGTTGGCTGGCTGACCATGGCCCTTTTCGCGATCTACGACGTGCGCGTCCGACCCGGCCGCCTCGACGACTTCTACGCGAAGGAAGTGGGCGGACACGCCATGGCGGTCCGCCTCGGCGCCGAGCAGCCGACGAACCCATCCGAGGTGTTGTCGGTGCGCGTCGTCGAAGACTTCGCGCTGTAGCCGGCTTTACGCGACCGCCGACCTCGTTCGACACGGCATCAGCGGCACTTCTCCCCTGCGGCCCGAGCGGCCGCGTGCAGCACACCCACGTCGAAGGCGGCGAGTGCGGCGAGCGGCACCGCGACTGGGTCCATCCCGTCGAGGTACTCGAACGGGTTCACCATGTACTCGGAACCCGCGGAGGGATCACATGGCCCCCTCTGGTCCCGTTGCCGACTCGGCAGGATCGAGCGATACGGTGGCCCCGTGCGCGACACCGATTCCACAGCAGCCTTGGTCGAGCTGCGAAACGCTCGAAAGCGGGTCCGCACGGCGAACATCGACTGGGTCGATGCGATGTATCGCGCGTACATCCTCACCATCGTCGGCGTCGTGGCCGTGATTGTGGCGTCCGGCTACGTGGGTGACTCGGAGGTCTCCGCGCAGGGGCTCGTCGATTTCCGCGAGTACGCGCCCGCAGCCATCGGGCTGCTCGGCGCGGTTGCCGTGGCGATCGGTCTGCGCTCGGGCGCACGCGGTGGTCCCCTCGCACTCGAAGCAGCCGATGTCCGTCACGTGCTCCTCGCCCCGATCGATCGTGGCCGCGCGCTCCGTGGGGCCGCGTTCCGCCAGATCCGCCACGCCAGTCTCGGCGCGCTGGCAGTGGGCGCCATCGGCGGCCAGCTCGCCGCACGGCGCCTCCCGGGTAACCCCATCGCCTGGACCCTGTGTGGGGCCGCAGTGGCCTTGCTCGCCGCGCTCGCCGCGCTCGGCGCAGGCTATGTCGCCGCAGGGCGCCGGTGGTCGGGCCGGCTCGTCAACCCCGTCGCGCTCGCCATCGTCGCCTGGTCGACCGCCGATCTCGCTGCGGCAACGGCCACCTCGCCCCTCGACCTGTTGGGCCGCCTCGCCCTGTGGCCGCTCCACGTGGACCTGCTTGCGATCGTCGGCATAGTCCTCACGTTGCTCGTACCGCTTGCCGGCATTCGCTTCGTCGAGGGTCTGTCGATCGAAGCGGCCGAACGCCGCAGCGCGCTGATCGGCCGGCTCGCCTTCGCCGCGACCTTGCAAGACCTGCGCACCGTGCTGGTACTCCGCCGCCAGCTCGCGCAGGAGCACGCGCGCCGCAAGCCATGGGCGCGCTTCGTGCCCGGCGCGCGGCGTTGGCCGGTGTGGGGTCGTGGTTGTCGAGGCGTGCTCCGCTGGCCGGCGGTGCGCTGGGTGCGCGTGCTCGTGCTCGGCGCGTGCGCCGGAGCCGCCACAGCGGGCATCGCCGAAGGCACCACACCACTGGTCGTCGCTGCAGGCTTGGCGATGTACATCGCCGGCCTCGACAGCATCGAACCACTCGCACAAGAGGTCGATCATCCATCACGCACCGACGGCTTCCCCATGGTCCGCGGCGCCGTGCACGTTCGCCATCTCGCGGTCTCCGGTGTGGTCATGACCGTCGCCTCACTTGTCGGGTTGGGGATTGCGGTCGCGCTGCGGCCACAAATGTCGACGTTGGGGGTCGGCGCCATCACCGTGGTCACCGCGACAATTGGGTCGGTGGCCGGCGCAGCGATCAGCACCATTGCGGGACCGCCCGACCAGGTCTCGAGTTGGGCCATCGGCGCCCCCGAGATCGCGGGCATGCACACCATCGTCCGGCTGCTGTGGCCACCCTCGCTCTGCACCATCGGTTTCGTCCCGGTGATCGTGGCCACCCGACTCGCCGCCGATCATCGCCCCACCGTCAACTCGACCACCGCTACGAGCGCCTTGCTCGTCCTCATGCTCGAGGTCGGCATGATCGCGTGGGTGTATGCCCGCGAGCCCGTGCTCGCCAACATCCGGGCCAGCTTCGACTCCTTCGGGAAGGCCGCATGAACTCGAGAATTCAAACCACCGTGAAGAACACCGACGCGCTCCGCATCAAGAGCCTCGGCAAGAGCTACGCCGATCTCGATGCGCTCGAACCGCTCGACCTCACGGTCGCGCGCGGCGAGTCCATTGCACTTGTCGGCCACAACGGTTCCGGAAAGTCGACACTGCTCCGCCTCCTCGCGGGTCTGCTCGAAGCATCGTCGGGCACGGCGCGGATCATGGGCCACCCCATCGGCACCGTCGATGCACGAGCCGCGCTGTCGTTCATCCCCGACGACCCGGTGCTCTACGACGACCTGAGCGTGCGCGAGCACGTCGAATACATCTCGCGCCTGCACGGCGGTCCGGGTTGCGACGCCGTCGCCGAAGCGCTCATCGAGCAACTCGGGCTCGCGCATCGCGCCGACGATCTGCCCACACGGTTCAGCCGCGGGCTCCGCCAGCGCACGTCGGTGCTGGTCGCCTTCTCCCGCTCGTTCGACGTCCTGCTGGTCGACGAACCGTTTGTCGGCCTCGACGCTGCGGGCAAGGCAACCGTGCTCGAACTGTTCAAGAGCGCCAATGAACGCGGCGCAGCGGTCGTCGTCGCGACCCACGAAGAGCAGTACGTGGCTCGGGTCAGCCGATGCGTGGCCTTGCGCGACGGCGTGCTGGTGCACGACGGACCGGCCACCCCCGACGACGTCGTACGCCTCGTCAGCTGAGCAACCACGCCCGGTGTCAGTGCACCGGGCGGCGGCCGGCCTCGGTCGAGGCATGGCGGACCATCGAGCTGCGCACCACCAGGTCGGCGCCGATGAAGTTGTGCCTTGCCGGCTCATTCATGTGGTCGCGCACCAGTTCGGCGACGAGCGTCGCGTCGCCGGCTTCGATCGCATCGGCAATGGCCACGTGCGCGTCGAGGCTGCGCTGACGGAACGACAGGTCGGTGAAGGGTTCGAGGGCCTCGCGCCGCAGCGTGAGCTCCTCGACGTGGGCCGACCACAGCGTCTCGACGGCACCGAGCACGATGACGAGGGTCTCGTTGCCACAGCCGTGCACGAGATCCTCGTGGAACTGGCGGGCGAGCCGGACGTAGGCGTCGGTGTCCTCGAACGCGGCCCGTGATTCCTCGATCCGTTCGCGCAGCGCCGTCACGACGGTTCCTCGATCGGGCCGGCGCGCCACCATCGCGGCGCACAACGATTCGAGCTCACCGAGCGACACGGCGACGTCGTCGATCGAGATGCCGCGTACCTGCAGCACCATGGCGAGGAGGTACGCGACCTTCTCCGGTCGGGGGATCTCGACCTGTGCACCGCCGACGTTGCCGCGGATGATAGTGACGAGGCCTTCGGTCTCGAGGATGCGGAACGCCTCGCGCAGCGAGGGAGGTGACACCGCGAAGTCATCGATGAGCTGCTCCTGGCGAGGCAGGAGATCACCGTCGGCCAGCTCACCCGAGAGCACCCGATCGCGCAGGTTGTCGGCCACGAGATCGGCGACGCGAGGGCGACGAGCCTGCCTACGTGCCTTGGACGGCGTGGCTTCGGTATGGCGCATCCGGTTACCGGAAGCCCCACAGGCGCTGGGCGTTGCCCGACAGCATCAGGTTGCGCTCGTCGCTCGGCACACCCGAGAACGCCGCCTGGATGGTGCGCCACGAGTTCGGCCAATCGGCGCTGATGTGGGGGTAGTCGTTCGACCAGAGGATGCGTTCCACGCCGACGCTGCTGCGGTTGTGCACCCCGTGCGTGTCGGTCATGAAGCCGTAGTGGAAGTGGCGCTCGATGTACTCGCTCGGCAGCATCTCGAGGCCGAACTGGCTCACCGGGTCGAGCCGTTGGTAGTTGTTGTCGATCTGTTCCTTCACGTAGGGAACCCAGCCGAAGTCAACCTCGGCGAAGAACACGTTGAGTTCGGGGAACCGATCGAACACACCGGCGAAGATCATCTCGACCATGCGGTTCGGTGCGTCATAGAACCGTCCGAACCCCGGCAGCTTCGCGCGATGCGACGCGGGCATCGACTGGCCCAGGCTCACGTGGATCGACAACGTCACGCCGCGCTCGGCAAGCAGCCCGAAGAACTTATCGTCCTCGGGCTCGATGTTGAGCGTGCCGTTGGGGTAGCAGCCCATGACCACGCCGCGGATGCCGGGAAGGTCGAGCACTCGTTCCGCTTCGGCGACTGCGTACTCGGCGCCTCGGTTCGGCACGATGGCCAGACCGCCGAAGCGCTCGGGCGCATACGAGCAGTACTCGGCGAGCCAATCGTTGTACCCGCGCACCATGGCGAGGTGGTACTCGACATCGGGGTTGGCGATGATGGCCTGCGACAGCCGAGGTGTCGGGTAGAGCATCTCCGCGTCGACCTTGTCCGCGTCCATCTCGTCGATGCGGGCCACCGGATCGAAGCCACCGCGGCGGATCTCGTCGAAGCGGCACCAGCCCTTCATCTGGTCGGGCGGCAGGCCCGCACAGGCGTTCATGCCGAAGTTGATGGGGTCCTTCACGCCTTCGATGACCCAGGCGTCACCCTCGTCGAAGCGCACCACCTTGGGCGATCGGTCGCGCATTGCCGCGGGCACCCGGTCAACCCACACATCGGGGGGCTCGTTGACGTGGCCGTCAGCCGAGATCAGGCGGTAGCGACGGCCGGGCGTTGCAGCATGTTCCACGAGGACCTCCAAGGCACTGTTCTATATAAGATTACACATATAGAAGCCCCTGTCCACGCGCCGGTGTCCACGAGCCGTTGCACGCGCGGCTCGCCGGGCTCGGCGCGCGTCACTCTCCGGATAGCAGACGCCGCGGGTTCTCGACGAGGAAGCGGTCGATGGTGTCGTCGTCGACACCACCGTTTCGCAGGGCCGGTACGACCTCCGTGAACAGATACGTCATCGAAGGATGGTTGATCGGGTGCGGCAACCAGTCGATGTGGCAGCAGTAGTCGTGCGACACCACGATCTGGCCCGCGTGGCCACGAGCGCACAGCGCGGCGATTGCTGCGACGCGACGCTCGAGCGACAGGTTGGCGTCGTAGCCGAAGCGATCCATGCCGAGGAACGCTCCCGTGTCGGCCATCTCGTACAGGTAGTCGAGGTCGTCGGTGTCACCGCAGTGCCCGATGACCGTGCGGGTGAGATCGACGCCTTCCTCGCGAAACACGCGCACCTGATCGCGACCGCGGTGCGTCGCGGCATGGGTGTGGGTGGAGATCGGCGCGCCCGTCTGCACGTGCGCCTGCGCGACCGCTCGCAACAGCTTCTCGTTGTCGCCGGTGAGCCCTGGCTCGTCGGTCGGGCACTTGAGGATGCCCGCCTTCGAGTCCGTGCCGGCTATGCCCTCGGTTATGTCGAGCACGAACTGTTCGGCGAGGTGCTCGACCGAACGCTGCCGGAAGTACCCGGGCAGCCGATCGAAGTAATACGCGCCGGTTGCCGCCACGATGTTCACCGAGGTTCGCGCCGCGACGTCGCGAAAGATAGTGATGTCGCGTCCGAGTCCGAGCACGGTGAGGTCGATGATGGTCTGCGCACCGAACGCGGCGACGTCGTTCACCCGCCGCACTGCAGCCTCGATCATGACGTCGCGGTCGTACAGGCGCGGGAAGGCTTGCGGTACACCGTCGGACAGCACGTGCAAGTGCTCGTGCGCCAACGTGACTCCGACTGCGTCGGGCGCGATCGGCCCGAGGACCGTTTCCACCATTGCCATCGACTGCTCCTCGTTGCGGCAGGGTCGATACGCCTAAGGGCGCACCTCGTGGTCAGGCCCCTTGCAGGATGAGCGCCGACTGCTCGCTCATCACCCCACCGGTGCCCGACACGTATGCCAGATCATGCCTCGTGAGCTGACGCGCCGCGCCCCGGCCCATGATCTGCCGTGCCGCTTCGACCACGTGCGACATACCACCCGCCAGGCCACATTGCCCGAAACCCAACTGGCCCCCGTGGGTGTTGCAGGGGAAGTCGCCCCGGTACGAGAGGTCGTGCTCGCGCACGAACGCCATACCCTCACCCTTGCCGCAGAAGCCGGCATCCTCGAGCGTTAACAGCACGGTGATCGTGTAGCAGTCGTAGATCTGCACCATGTCGACCGCCGAGCGCGACACACCGGCCATTGCGAACGCAAGATCCGATGCCGGCCCCACCGGTGTCCGGGTGAGATCGGGCGTGTACGTCGGCGTCTTATGCATGATGTGCTCGCCGAAGCCGGTGACAAACGCCGGACGATGCTTCGCGCGCGACGCGCGGTCGCGGCCCGCCACCACGATCGCGGCACCTCCACTGCATGGCATCACGATCTCGTGCATGCGCAACGGATCGGCGATCATCCGCGAGGCCAACACGTCGTCGGGCGTGGTCGGGCGACCGAAGAAGGCCGCGGCCGGGTTCACCGCGGCGCTCGCCCGCTGGTCGGAGGCGATCTTGGCGCGCGCCCATTCATCCCAGCCGAACGTGTCGTGATAACGCGTCGCGTACCCGGCGAACCCGCAGTTCTGCGCGACGTTACCGAACGGGATCTCGAACTCGGCCTGCGGCGAACCCCACAACGCGCTCGACGCCCCCCACATCAGCCGCGCATCGGGGGGCTCGGGCACCGGGTTCGGGGGCACCGGCCGGGCCGGTGCCGCGCACACCACCACGTCGCAGATGCCGAGCTCGATGGCGGCAGCGGCACGCCAGACCATGCCGACGGCGGTCGCGCCGCCCAGGTCGACACGTTCGGCGAGGTTCACGCTCCACCCGCAATACTCCGCCACGGTGGCCGGTACGAACATCGACGACTCACGCACGTCACCGCCGCAGCAGATGCCATTGACATCACGCGAATCGATGCCGGCATCAGCCAAGGCAATCGCCGCGAGCTCGGCCCATTGCTCGAGCGTCGACGCCGGCGTGCCAGAGAAGTTCCGTTCGGCATCGTGCTCGGCGATGCCGACGATCGCCGCGTTCCCTCGCAACCCCATGAGTCGTCCCCGTTCCGTACCCGGTGCCCGAAGGCTGGTGCATCCCGCACACGTTGTCAGGCGCGAGGATGAACGACATGGATCTTGCACGGTGGGGTTTCGACGAGAACGCAGTGGTGCTGGTGACCGGGGCGGCAAGTGGCATCGGCCGGGCCACTGCGCTGCGCTGCGCACAGGCGGGCCTGCGCGTGGCCTGCTGGGACATCGACCAAGGCGGCCTCGACTCGGTGGCCGCCGAGATCCACCTCGCAGGCGGCACGGCCCACACCGCGGTCGTCGACATCTTCGACGATCACGCGATCGACGCCGCGTTCGGTGCACTGGAAGCGTCGTGGGCACCTGTCCGCCATCTCGTGAACAACGCCGGCCCGCGCTCGGTCGATCCGCATGGGTTCCGAGAAGCCATCAGCATGGCGGTCGGCAGCATGGAGGCCATGATCCAACGTTTTCTCCGCGGCATCGACGCCGCACCGTCCGACGCGACCGAGCATGCGAGCGTGGTCAGCGTGTCGTCGGTGGCCGGGAACTTCACCGGTTCGAACCCACCGTGGTACCCCACCGCCAAGGCCGCGATCGCCGGGCTCACTCGAGCGCTCGCCCTGAACGAAGGACACCGCTGCCGGTTCAACGCTGTTGCGCCC
>Ga0114966_10000147_pt1 | contig 65840 bp, 63 predicted proteins | sample M_130207_XF_Meta_FD_87029 | JGI IMG/M metagenome (GOLD analysis project Ga0114966, IMG submission 87029) | Freshwater microbial communities from Lake Montjoie, Canada to study carbon cycling - M_130207_XF_MetaG | ecosystem: Environmental > Aquatic > Freshwater > Lake | place: Lake Montjoie...
CGTTCAGGCAAACAGGCCGAAGGCGAGCGTTCAGGCAAACAGGCCGAAGGCGAGCGTTCAGGCAAACAGGCCGAAGGCGAGCGTTCAGGCAAACAGGCCGAAGGCGAGCGTTCAGGCAAACAGAAAGGTTGGGATGACTTTCATAACTACTTCATTCGGCGCTGGGCGAGGGCAAAGACATCGTGTAACATCTCGCGGGTAAGGCGACCGGTGGACGTATTTTGCTGGCTCGGATGGTAAGAGCACAATAGCCAAGGCTTGGCTTGATCATGGAGCAGGTTATGGCCGAAGTTAAGCTTGGGAAGTTTCGCGATACGGGTGTACACGTCGAAAGCGAGACGGCCGAGGACGACGACACCCTGGAGGTTTTTGAGGAGCTTGATCTCGCGTTCGAGGAAGGGTTGGCAGGTACGGATTTCGACGGGATCGGGCTTATTGTCGGGCGGAGCGCAGCGAACGGAGGCGGAGATCCAGGCGTTGTGCAGGACTAAGCCGTCGTCGCGATCGGTGGAGGAGGGTTGGTTGGCGAAGCCGGTTTCGTGGAGGGCGCGGAAGAGGAAATCGCCGGAGCGGTCGCCGGTGAAGACACGGCCCGTACGGTTGGCGCCGTGCGCGCCGGGGGCGAGGCCGAGGATGAGGAGGCGGGCGGCGGGGTCGCCGAAGCCGGGGACGGGGCGGCCCCAGTAGATTTCCTCCTGATAGGCGCGGCGCTTGATGATGGCGACGTTGGCGCAGTGTTCGCGGAGGCGGGGGCACTGGTGGCAGGCGACGATGTCGGCGGCGAGTGAGCGGAGGGACATAGGTAATAGCGTACGCGCCGCAAGGGATAGGATGTGAGGATGACACGAAGACAGTTTGTGGTGGCCAGCGTGATGAGGCGGCGGCCGAACATCGTGCTGCTGCTGGTGGACGATTTGGGATATGGGGAGTTGGGGTTCCAGGGGAACCCGGAGATCCCGACGCCACACATGGACTCGATCGCGAAGGCTGGGGTGCGGTACAGGAATGGCTACGTGACGGCGCCGTTCTGCACGCCGTCCCGGGCGGGGTTGTTAACCGGACGTTACCAGACGCGTTTTGGGCATGAGTTGAACGTGACGGGGAAGCTGAACCTGGACCCGGCGGTGGGTCTGCCACTTACGGAAACGACGGTGGCTGAACGGCTGAAGAAGGCGGGGTACGCGACCGGGTTGGTGGGCAAGTGGCATCTGGGGGCAACGCCGGCGTTTCACCCGCAGAAGCGCGGGTTTGACGAGTTCTACGGGTTTCTGCAAGAGGGACACTTCTTCGTGCCTCCGCCCTATTCCGGGGTAGTTTCGCATCTACGGAAGAATGAGCCGCCGTATGATGCAGACAACCCGTTGATGCGGGGGACGGAGGCGATTCGAGAGGCCGAATATCTGACGGACGCGCTGGCCCGGGAGGCGGTGAGTTTTATTGACCGGCACAGGGAGAAGCCGTTTTTTCTGTATGTCCCCTGGAACGCCATTCATAGCCCGATGCAAGCGAAAGCGGATTCGCAGAGGCGGTTCGTCGGAATTGCGGACGAGCATCGGCGGGTATTTGCCGGGATGTTGGCTTCGCTCGATGAGGGAGTGGGGCGAGTATTAGGGGCCCTGCGGAAACATGACTTGGAGCGGGATACGCTAGTGTTCTTCCTGAGCGACAACGGCGGGCCGACGGCGGAGTTGACGTCGAGCAACAAGCCGCTCCGCGGCGGGAAGGGGCAACTTTATGAGGGAGGCATTCGGGTGGCGTTTGCGGCGCAATGGAAGGGACAATGGAAGGGGGGAAGGACAGTGGATACGCCCGTAATCGCGACCGACATTGTTCCGACAGTATTGCGGGCGGCGGGAATTGCCTTTCGCGACGGAGAGTTCGACGGGGTGGATTTGGCGGGGAGACTTGGCGAACGGACGCTGTTCTGGCGGTACGGCAAGAACGTGGCGGTGCGGCAGGGGAAGTGGAAGCTGGTGCGGCAAAATCGGGCAGATTTCGAGCTCTTCGACCTGAGCCGGGACGTGGGGGAGATACGCGATTTGGCGAGTGAGGAGCCGGAGGTGAAGAAGCGGCTGGAGGTGGAATTAGCGAAGCTCAATGGGGAGATGGTGGCCCCTCGATGGGGTGGACCGCGGTAGCCAGCGCTTGGCCGCACCACCATTCGCTGCTCACGCTATCATTACGAGCTCGCCGAGGAACCGACCGGCTCCTCGGGCGATTGACAGAGCACCGCACGGATAGTATCGACGAAAGCCTGTTCGGCCTGTAAGCGCTCTCGACAGTGGGCGCAAACGTCAATGTGGCGGTAGATTTCCATGACGGAAGCCGCCGACAGACGACGTAGGGCGAACTGTTCCAGCAATTCCTCAGCGGGGTGCTCGGACATTCTGTACTACGTGCGAAACCACAACCGTAATTCTCTTAAGATTAATCCTAAAGCAGGGTGGATTTCGTGGGGACAAGGGCGGAGGCGTTGATCTCCGTCACGGAGCGGCGACCGCATTGTTTCATGATCAGGGTAAGTTCGGCGCGCAGGAGTTGGATCACCTTTTCTACCCCTGGTTGGCCGAAGGCGGAAAGGCCCCATATATAGGGTCGACCGACACAAACGGCGGAGGCGCCGAGGGCAAGTGCTTTGAAGATATCAGTGCCGCGGCGGATCCCGCCGTCGATGAGAACGGGCATTTTTCCGCCGACGGCATCGATGACTTCCGGGAGGCACTCGATGGTACCGCGACCGGATTCTTCCGCCCGCCCGCCGTGATTGGAGACGATGATGCCATCGACGCCGTGTTCGAGAGCGAGGCGGGCATCTTCGTGGGTGACGATGCCCTTGATGAGCAACTTCATCTTGGTCGACTTCCGCAGTTGGCGGACGAAGTCCCAGGTGAGGGCGGCGTTGGCGGTGGGAATCCCGGCCATGTCGACGCCAGAGAACATAGGCTTGCGCTTGAAGAAGCCACCCGGGGCGGGGTCGTGGCAGGTGACGCACTTGCGGGTATCGAAGCGCTTGGAGCGTTCGGCGGTTTCTGTATTGCGACCGGCTTGCGTATCGACCGTTAGGGCGATGACGGGGCATCCGGCGGCTTCAGCGCGCCGCCATAGGCGGTCGGCGGCGGTGAGACTGCCGGTGGTGTAGAGTTGGTACCAGACGGGGCGCCCTGCGGCAGCGTTGATGGATTCGACGCTGGTATTGGTCATAGTGGAGAGAATCTGCATCGTCTTTTGCGCGGCGGCGGCGCGGGCGACAGGCAGTTCGGCTTCGGGGTGAAAGGCCCCTTGGTTACCGATCGGGGCCAGGAGAATCGGGGTTTCATGGCGGGCACCGAAGAGGGTGACGGAGAGGTCGACTTTGGAGATATCGATGAGACGGCGGGGGCGGAGTTGGTAGCGATCGTAACCGGTGCGATTGGCGCGGAGGGTCGCGTCATCGACGACGCCGGTTTGCAGGTAGCCGAAGTGAGCTGGGGGGAGGGTCTGGCGGGCGGCGAGTTCAAAGTCAAAGACATTGATGGCCTCGTCGGGTTTGGTGATGATGGGGGTTGGTTGGGGGTAGAGCGGACTGGCAGCGAGGAATTGAAAGAAAGCCCGGCGAGCGAAAGTGTCCATGGAGAGTGAGTATATCGGATTACAGTGGACGGGATGAGGCAGTAGCGGGGTTAGGAGGCGGGTTTTTGGCACGGCCCTTCGATTGCTGAAGAATTGGAATAGAACCAACAACGATGGACGAACAACGGCTAGCGCGGATTGCGCAACGGGTCGATGAAATCTACTTGTCGCGGGCGGGCATGGACCAGCACGGCTCAGCGGAAGAGGACTGGCGGCAAGCGGAGGAGGAACTCAGCACGGACCGGGTGAACAGCCCGGTGAGTACGGAACCAGATCCGGATTGATGCCTTTGCGGATGAGGACGCCCCAATCGACGAGCTTGTCACGCTCCAGATTAAAGTGGGAGCAACGATCAAGAAAGTGGGCGACGGCTTTACGCTCGCCAAGGTCGACCAAGGCGCGGGCCAATTCCATCGGGATGGGGCCGTGGGTTAAGCGGTCCGAGCCCGGGTTGTTAGTAGAAGCGTAGAGTTCGGCGACCGCTGTTTTGGTATCCCCCTTCTGGATGGCGATTTTACCAAGGGTTTGGTGGGCGAGGAAGATGGCGTCGCCATAGCGGGGATGGCCGGCGAAACGCTGGAGGAGTTTGATGAGCGCTGCGGCGTGGGCGGCAGCTTGATCGGGTTGGTTGGCAGCGTAGGCGCGGCGGAGGGCTTCGGGGAGGGCGAGAAAGCGGTCGGCGTCGTCGGGGCTTGCGAGGAGATCCGCCAGAGGACGAGCGGCCAGAGCGAGGCGTTCGGCGTCGGCCGCGGCCTTGGCTTTGGGGGGGAGGGGTTGGGGCTGGTAGGGTTGGCGGGCGGCGAGTTCGGCCATGGTCGGTTGACCTTTGGCGGGGGGGCCGTCGGTGCAGGCAGCGAGGGCGAGGAGTAAGGCGAGGAGGACGAATCGAGTTGGGACCATGGTCGAATGACTATGGCCTAATTTAACCATGGAAGAGATTGCGATTTCTAAGTTCAAAGCGACGTGCCTAGCGGTGCTTGAACAGGTGCGGCTGACTGGGAAGCCGGTGGCGGAGGTTGCCCCACCGGCGGAACGGAAGAGCAAGAAGCGAGTCCTGGGGGGGATGCCGGGACGAATTGTGGGGGAACTGAAGGAATCACTCTTTACGGCGGAAGACACCGCTCGATGGGGCGAAGACAGGACCCGCTAATGGCCGGGTTTCTAATGGACACGCATATTTGGCTTTGGATGTCGACTACGCCGCAGCGGCTCGGTCGAGTGGTGAGACGGCGGTTAGAGAATCCGCGTGCAGAGTTGTGGGTTTCGCCGGTAAGTATCCTGGAGGCCCAGGCCGCCTACCGCCGAGGGAGGTTGCGCGAGATCGACAACTTCACTTCGTGGGTCTCCGATTCGTTGAGCCGATTTCAAATCCGATCGGCTGACATGACGCGGGACGTAACCATGGAAGGCCACATTTTTTCGCCGCCACACGGAGATCCAGCGGACCATATGTTGGTGGCTACGGCGCGGGCTTACGGCTTGGTTCTGGTGACCGACGATGAGCGAATCATCGAGAGCCAAGCCGTATCGATACTCGCCAACGGCTAGAACTGCAGGTTCAGGCCGAGTTTCAGGAAGCGGGGCAGGTTCCCCTGGACCGGGTTGAGGCGGCCGAACGAAGCGTTGGTAACGTCCACCGAAGCGATGCCAGTGAACCATGGACGGTTCAGGGCGTTCACGGCTTCGAAGCGGAACTGCGCTTTGACGCGCTCATGAATGGGGAAGTACTTCGAGATGGACGCGTCCCAGTTCTGGTAGCCAGGGACACGGACGTCGCCGAAGCGCAGGGGAAAGTCGCGCAGGGTGAAGGGCTCCTGGGCAGAGACACGGCGACCGGAGGCATTGTTCCACAAGTCGGTATTGAACCAGCGACCTATGGTGGGGCTATCGAGTTGCGCGCTGCCGCTGCCGACCTGTCCAGCGTTGGGATACTGAATATTCCAGCCCTTCATATAGGTGACGTTGGCATTGAGTTCCCAGCCGCCGATGAAAAAGTTGCCCACGCTGTTGATGTTGTTCGCAAGGCGCTTACCTTTGCCGAAGGGGAGTTCCCATACGCCGGCCAGGTTGAACTTGCGCGGAATATCGATCTGATCAGCCGAAAGCTTCGCCAGAGGAGAGCTCGCGGGGTCGGCGAGGTTGAAATCCTGGGCGTTCAGAAAGTTAACTTTCTCCAGCGTCTTGGCCCCGGTGTAGCTGGCCAGGAAGGTGAGCCCGCCCGAGAAGCGCTTGGTCGCCTTGATCTGGATCGCGTCATAGCGCTGGCTACCGATGGGCAGGTTAGCCACGGCTAACGGGCTGAATTGCGGGAAGGTGAAGAGCAGATTCTGGCGGGCGATGGTGGCACCGTTCAGCGCTGCGTTGTTCGGGACGAGACCTCGCATCGGGTTGGGAATCTGCGCGTTGTAGTAGGCGTTGTCGATCCCGCCGGCAGCGGTGCGGCGATTGAGTTCGTTGGTCGGAACGAAGTTCGCATTAGTCGACAGAGGCAGCTTGCGAGTCTGGTTGCCGACGTAGGCCGCTTCAATCAGCACGCCGCCGGGGAGTTCCCGCTGAATATCGAACGAGTACTGATGCGAGAACGGCAGGGGCCGCTGCTGCCAATTCACGGTGAGGCCTTGGCCGATGAAACTGGCCGCACCGTCACCAGCGCCCACGGCGCTGAGCAGACGTCCGCCGACTTGGTTGGAGAAGGCGTTCGCAAGATTGACGGCCGGGGTGAGAGTATCCACGGTTGTCACGGCGTTCGTGCGTTGGCTGAAGCCCTGGTTCACGCCAGTGGCGTTTTGACCGAGCACGTAGAGGCCATAACCGCCGCGGACGACCGTTTTCTCGCCGATGCGGTAAGCGAAGCCGGCGCGGGGAGCGAAGTTGTTTTTGTCCGAGGCGAAGGAGCCCCGGGGCGCCCCGCCGACGTTGGCAAAGCGGACGGTCCCTTTCAGATTGAGCCCGGCGGCCTGGGCGGCGATGGGGCTGGCGGCGTTGAAGTCCATCGACTGCACCATGCGGTTATAGCGTTCGGTCATGGGCGATTCGTAATCCCAACGCAGGCCGAGGTTGAAGGTGAGGCGGTTCGAAACCTTCCAATCGTCTTGGAAGAAGCCGGCGTAAAAGAAGTGTACGTAAGCGGGGTCGATATTGCGATCGACAAACCCGGAGGTGGGATAGCCGAGGAGCATGGTGGCCAGTTCGTGGCCAGAGGTGGCGTCGGCACGATTGGAAACGGCTTGGGTCCAATTCTTGCCGAAGGTATAGGCACCGGAAGCGAGGCCGGGGCTTTGTGAGTTGTCGTTGTATCGGCGAAGTTCCGCGCCGAACTTCAGGAAGTGGCGGCCAACCACCTTGTTCATATTAGGTTGGATCGTATACACATCATTCGTACCGGCGCTGACCAGCGTACCGGGTCCGATGGACTGAAACGCCCCGTTCGTGAAATCAAAGCGGGGGAAGGCGAGGCGAGTAAATTGCGAGACCAAGTTCCCATCGAAGCCGAGTTGCCTGGGGTCGTAGCCGGTGCCGTAGGAGTTGCCCGAAGATTCTTCCCAGCGATTGAGACCGACGCGGAGGTCAAAGGTCGTCGTGGGATTGATGGTGGAGGTCCAGTTGAGCCCGATGGTGCGGCCATTGCGGCGGAGGGGGGCGTTGCCAGTAGGTTCGGCAGGGTTGACATCATTGACGTTCTTGACGAAAACTAGCCCGCGGTATTCGCTGAACGGGTTCTGGCCGTAGCGGAAATTGGTGTTGTTTTTGGAGTTGACTTGGTAATCGAGGCGACCGGACCACTGGTCGAGGTCACCGATCCAACGGGACGGATAAGGATAGTTTTGGACGAACGCCGGGCCGACGCCTTGCGAGGTGGGCGCGGGGAGAAACTTCAGGACGGCAGTGGCGATGGGGCTGATACGATTGGCCGGGAGACGATTTCCGGGGAATGGTTGCCGGGTGCCGTCAGCGATGGTGGTGAGCGGATCGTAGACCAGAACCGGCTGGTTTTGACCGTTGCGGAGGGTGGAGAAGTCGCCGGCGCGCCAGTCCATCGTAGGGACGGTTTGCACGCCGGGGTCGGCGGACCGCTGGCGCATCGCTTCATTGCCGAGGGTCCAGAAGAGCTTATTGCGGCCGTTGAATACCTTGGGAACGAAGATGGGGCCGGAGAGAAAGAAGCCGTACGCGTTGATGTTGTTCGGCGACTTTTTGATGCCGGCGGAGTTGAGTTCAGTTTGGTTCGCGTTCAGCTTATCGTTCTGGAAGTACTCGAACAGGTTGCCGTGAAACTGGTTGGAGCCAGACTTGGTCACGATGGTGACGATGCCGCCGCCGGTGCGGCCATACTGGGCGTCATAGGTATTCTGGAGAACCTTGAACTCCTGAACGGCTTCCATGGTGGGCACGTTCATGACGGTTCGGCTGGAGCGGACGTTGGACATGCCATCCATAAGCACTTCGTTTTCGCCGCTACGGCCGCCGTTGACCGAGAAGCCGGTGGTGCCGCCGATATCGAAGGACCGCAGATAACGCCAACCGCCGGTTTTGAACACGCCCGGGGCGGCCCATGCGATCTGAAACGGGTTACGGCCTTGGGTGGGCAGGTTGGCGATCAGTTGATTTGCGATGGCGGTATCGCGGTTGGCGGTTTCCGTTTGCAGGGGGGAGATATCTGAATCGACGGTGATCGAATCGGTAAGCGCGCCGACTTGAAGCTGGATATCGAGCCGAGCTTTATCGAGAGTTTGCAGGACGATGCTTTCGCGCACGACGCGGCGGAAGCCATCCCGCGTAACAACTACAGTGTAGGCGCCGGGTTCGAGAAGGGGAGTGCTGTATAACCCCGACTCGTTGCTATTCGAGATGATGCTCGTATTCTTGCCGACATTTGTGACCGTAATCACCGCCGCAGGGACAGGTGCACCGGAGGCGTCCGTAATGGTGCCCGAGATGCTGGCCCGGACCTCCTGGCCGAAAGCGGCAGCGGAGAGCGTAAGGAAGAGCAAGACTAAGCGAATCATAGAATTCGCCAATCATATCTTAAAAGGGGAGGGGATAACCAATCTTAAAAGGGGAGGGGATAACCAAGTCGGGATAGATCGGGATCGATCGATTTTGCCCACAGATCGATTTTGCCCGTCATGTCAGCAAAATCGTGTATATCCAGTGGCTGGAGGTCGGCCGCTTGAAACTGCTCGAACAGGTGGGTCTGTCGGTGGCCGAAGTCGCCAAACGGGGTATCACCCCAATCGTCGCCGCCACCTCCATCGTCTACCAACGGCCCGTACATTTCGGTGACCGGGTGACCCTGGCAGCATGGGTCGGAGACTTCGGCAAGGCATCCGCGATGGTGCACTATCGGCTTTCGAACCAACGGGGCGAAGAGGTCGCCGAGGCAACCCAACGCGGGCTCTTCGTCCGGCTCGCCGACGACAAGCCGGTGCGCCTGGGTGAGGAACTTCGAGTGCGGTTTGCGCCGTTCGTCGAGCGACACAAACCGGTTCGCATCGACTAGGCTACAGCACCCGATCGTGCGGGAAGCCAGCGTCGAGCAGCGACTGCATCAGGCCGGCGATATGCTCGGGGCCGCGCGTTTCCATTGTGATGTCGATCACCGTCTCGCCAAGGTTGACGCCGTAGTAAGCGCGGTCGTGCAAGGTCTCCACGATGTTGGCGTCGTTCTCGGTGATCACGTGGGTGAGCCGATGAAGCGAGCCCGGATGGTCCGGCAGATGGATGCGGAGTCGAACCAGACGCCCGTCTTTCACGAGGCCCCGTTCGATGATCCGACTCAGCAGGGTAACGTCGATGTTGCCACCGCAGACGAGCACGCCAATGCGGCGCCCGGTAAGCCCGGTTTTGTCGTGCAGCACCGCAGCCAGGGCCGCCGCGCCCGCCCCTTCCGCCAACATCTTTTCACGTTCCAGCAGCAGTAGAATCGCTTTCGCGATCTCTTCCTCTTCCACCGTGACAATCGAATCAACATACCGACGGACGAGCGGATAGGTGTGGTCGCCGGCGCGGCGGACCGCGATGCCGTCCGCTACCGTGGTCGCCCGGGGGATCGTCACCGGCTCACGGTGCTCGAGCGCCACGCGCATCGAAGGCAGCCGCGCCGTCTGCACGCCGATGATACGGACCTCCGGTCGGATCGACTTCACAGCACACGCGAGGCCTCCGATTAGGCCGCCGCCCCCAATCGGACAAACGATGGCTTCGAGCGTGGGCTCCTGGGCCAGCATTTCCAGGCCGAGCGTCCCTTGGCCGGCGATCACGGCGGGATCATCGAAGGCGTGCAAAAACGTCAAATTGTCGAGGTCGGCGCGACGACGCGCTTCCGCAAAAGCGTCGTCGTAGTTGCTGCCATGCAGAATCACCTCCGCGCCGTAGCGACGAGTGGCCGTGACCTTCACCCGCGGCGTATGCAGCGGCATGTAGACGATGGCGCGGATGCCCCGCTTAGTGGCATGGTACGAAACGGCCTGCGCGTGGTTTCCAGCCGAAGCGCAGATGACACCGCTCGCCGCCTCCTCCGGCGATAGCGTCAGGATCTTGTTCAGGGCGCCGCGTTCCTTGAACGAACCCGTCATCTGCAAATTGTCGAGCTTCAGGTAGATGTCGTTGCCGGTCAGTTGCGAAAGCTCTTCCGAACGGACTTGGGGCGAAAGGGCAACGGAGCCGGCGATGCGCCCCGCGGCGGCTTGGATTTGGGCAAGGTCGACCATCGCTCTATGATCGCCTGGATCGGGGAGCAACCTAGTCGCCTCCCCCGCAACCGCCTCCTCCGCAGCCGCCTCCCCCGTCGCCACAGTCCCCTCCGCCGTCGCCGCAATCGGAGCTATCGCCGCTGAAATCGATACCACTCACGTCGGCACCTTCGGCGTGCCGACGACGCTTGCCCTCTCCCAGTTGAGCCAGCAGCGGGATCGCGACGATGAAGGCGAACAGAGCGGCGAGCAAGAGCGCAGGGCCTACGCCGATCGAGAAGCCAAGTAGGGGCAGCACCATCGGAAAGACTTCGAAGGACCGGAACCGCGTCCACCATGGCGATGGCGGAAGAATCCAGTCCGCGGTGACGGGCCAGAGATCCGCCACCGGCTCTTCGCCAAACTCCTGCCGGTAAAGGGCTTTGGTGGCCTCGTACCCGCTCAGAAACTTAGCCGTTTCGTTGCGGCCGCCGGCCGAGGGGTCGTGGTGGAGCGGGCGGCCGAGCACCTCGGCACAGAGGCCCTGCCAGTAGGATCGCGTATAGAGCAGGTGCAGGTGCCAGACTTTGTCGACCACCTCGGAAGGGGTGACCGGGGTGGGCGAAACCGCCGCGAGGTAAACGAAGCGGTTGTACTCCGCGATGGCCCTGGCCGTGTAGTGGATGCTCCAGCCATTCTCCCGGCTAAGCCGTTTCGCAAAAGGCGGCGCAAGGAGAAAGCGGGTGAGCGATTCGTAGAGGTTTTGGTTTTGCATTCTTTGTTCTCTTGTTCTGGCCCCATTAAGCCAGGATTGGGGCCAGGCTTCCAGCATCTCCAGTTTTCTGGAATACTAATTCCATGTTTCTGGACACCCGCCTTACCGGACTCGTCGACCCCTTTCAGGCCCGGATACGCGCCTCCGCCTTCGGCCCGGAGCTGGACGCCGCGGCGTCCGAGCTGTTGCAGCTACTCGCCGTCCATCGCAAGCGGCGTGCCGATGCCAACAATCGCATCCGCCTGAAGGCGCTCGGCTTGGCCGCCGACTATCTCGATGCGATGGGACGCGCGCCGGAGGCCGTGGCGCTGCTCGAGCCGACCGTGACGGAACTGCTCGCCGAGGTGAGCGGATGGCATCGCGAATTGACCGTTGCCCCGGACCGCGAAGCGACCCGCCGGCTCCTGCGCCAACGGGTTTGGTGCTGCCTCGCCTACATCATCGCCCGCCTGCGCGGCCTCGGCTGGCCGGAGGCCGAACGGGCCCTGAACAAACTCCGAAACTTCGTCGAAGGGCACTTGGCGGCGGCAGAGTTCCCGTGCCACGGAACGATGGCGTTGCTGCACTACTACCAGGGCCTTTGGCGCAGAAACCACGGCCAGTTGAATCAGGCAGCTTGGGACTTCGATGCCGCGCTCGATCAAACCCGACGCCGGTTCGAAGATAAGCAGCTCCGGTATCAAACGGCAAATCCCGACCGATATCGCCGGGAGCTGATCTATAGCCGGGTCACCACGGCGCGCGTGCTGGGCTTTGGCCACGGCGGAATCGCCCTTTCCCGCGGCCGGTATGTCGAAGCCCGCGCGTGGCTCATCGCCGCCCACCAGATCCTCGCCCAACTGGGCCAGGAAACCTGGCGGAAGAGTCTGGAAGTCTACAGCCGCGGCACCGCCGTGCTCATCGAAGAGCTGCGCCCTGAGGCCGGCGAAAGGCTGGCCGAACAGGCTGGCCGATTGAAGGAACTGGCCGAGTGGCTCGGCCCCAGGAACAGTCGACACGCCTTCCTGGCCGAGACCTTCGCCTTGGTCGCCGAGGCCCGACGCCGCCAGATCGGCCAGCCGCTCGCCCTGGACCTAACCGGGTTGAAGCGAAAGCTGGACGCCCTCGTCCGGCGCGCCGGCAGCGACGCCGGACCCCTCGCAACCGTCGCCGCAACCGAGTTGGTCGGCTGTCTGTTGCGCTCCGGTGACCGCGAAGGCGCCGCGGCGGGCATCGAACGATTAAGCGACGCGGGAGAGCCCGAGTGGCGACTCCTCCGCGCGGAGCTGGCGCTGGCTAACGAGCAACCCGGAGCGGCCCGGCTGCAATTGACTGAACTCCTGGAGCAACACCACAGTGGCCGCGCGCTCCGGGCGAGGGCTTGGGCGCTGCTGGCCAAGTGTGAAGCCTGTGAGGGTCACCGACTCGCGGCCGAGCGGGCGCTGGCAGCAGGGCAGGATTTACGCGAGCACGTGCAGGACGCTTGGACCAAAGCGCTGCTGGACAACGTCGCTACGCATATCGTCAGGCCCGCCCCGGCCCCGGAGCCGATGCCCTACCAAACTCCAGACGAAGACCCGCAATGGTGCGACCTTGACCACAACCTCGAAACGGCCCGCCTCCGCGTGGTCGCCCTGGCTCACGAGCGCCACCCGGACTACAACGTCGACCGACTCGCCGCCCTCGTCGGCCGCGGCCCGTCCTGGCTCTACGCCTTTCTGGGCCGCCACCGGGAGCTCCCCTGGGTGCTAGAGATCCTGGATTAAGGAAGCACGTTCCCGTCGGCATCCATCAGCTTCACCTCGCCGAACCCCAACTCCTTCAGACCCTTCTCCACCTGCGCCCGATCTCCGACGACGACGTACACCATCCGAGTCGGCCGCAACACAATCTCGGCCGCCGCGCTGATATCTTTCCGCTCCAGAGCATTCACGCGCTGGGCGTAGGTCGTAAAATAATCCTCGGCCAGCCCGTAGCGATTGATCTCGGCAATATCCCCCAAGACGGCGCCCTTCGTCTCCCGATCACCGGCCAACGAGAGCGTCAAATTCAGCTTGCTCTTGGTCACCTCTTCGTCGGTGACCGGACGGTCCTTGATGATCGCCCGCAACTCTTTATCAATCTCCTGCAGCGACTCTTTCGTCTTATCGCTCTGTACCGGCGCATAGGCCATAAAGGTCCGCTGCCCACGCGCGCCCAGCACCATCGTTTGCGCGCCGTAGGCCCAGTGCTTGTCTTCGCGCAAGTTCATATTCAGCCGCGACGTAAATGCGCCACCCAGAATCGTGTTCATCACATCGATCGCCGCTTCGTTCGGATTCGCCCGCGGCGGAGCCAAGTGGCCAGCCAAAATCATGCTCTGCACCGCCCCCGGCTTGTCGATCAAGTAGATCGTCGTCTTGTCGAGCGGAGCCACGGCAGCTAGGTTCTTCTTCGGTACGACGCCACTCTTCCAACCCGCGAACAGCTTCTCCAACTTCGGTTGAATCTCGGCCATCGTCGTATCGCCCACCACAAGCAACGTCGCGTTGTTCGGCTTCACCCACGTCGCATGGAACTTCTCGAGCGACGCCCGGGTCATCTGCCGCACGCTCTCTTCGGTCCCGCTGCCCGTCAGCGGATTCCCGTAAGCGTGCCCCTTCCCATATAACAATCCCGGCAACACGCGCTGCGCCAGCGCCACCGGCTGCACCTTCTCGCGCTGAATTGCCGCAATCTGCTGCGCCTGGACGCGCTTGAAATCCGCCTCGGGGAACACCGGATGCAACACCACATCCGCAAACAAATCGAGCGAAGCATCCAAACTCATCTTCAACGCAGAGAGCGATACCGACGACATATCCAGATTCGAACCCGCGCTCAGGTTGGCTCCCAGGTTCGCCGACTCATCGCTGATCTGCAACGAAGTCCGCCGCTTCGTCCCCTCCAGTACCATCCGCATCGCTACCCCGCTCGCTCCCGCTAAGCCACCTTGATCGGCCGCGTAGCCGGCGTCTAGTTGAAGATTGAAATTCACCACCGGCGTCTCATGCCGCTCCGCCAAAATCAGCTTCAACCCATTCGACAGTGTCGCCCGCTGCAGGGACGGCATCCGCAGCGCTGGCGTAGGACCGGGCTTCGGCAACTCCTTCCGCTCAACGTCCTTCGAATACTCCTTGAACGTAGGGGTCGGCTGAACCTCGAGAATGTAGGCACCCTTGGCCAGGAACGCATTCGCCTCGGACTTCACCTCGTCCGCCGACGCTTCGTTGGTCCAGCGGATCGCGTCTTCATAACAACCCGCGTTTCCGGTGTAGACTTCACAAGTCGCCAACACGTCGGACTTACCACCGAATCCACCGATCCGCTCCACTCCGCGCAGGAAGGCCGCCATCCCTTGGGTCTTGGCCCGTGCCAACTCGGCCGCCGTCGGGCCATCTTTCAAGAATCGAGCCAACTCTTCATCTACGGCTTTCTCCACCGACGCCACGCTCCCGCCCGGTTTCACCGTCGCTGTGATCGAAAACATCCCGGCAATCTCAAGCCGCTCGTTCTCTGCCGTCACGGTAGTCGCGATCTGGTCTTGATAAACCAGCCGACGGTACAACCGCGACGTCTTTCCCCCGGCTAGTATCGACGCCGCCAAATCCAACATTTCGCCCTCCCGCGAACCGTAACCCGGCACCGCCCAGACTTTGTACAGCCGCGCCTGCGGCACCCGATCCAGCGCAATCTCGCGAATCGTATTCGTCCGTTGGGGCACCCACGCCTGCATCCGCCCAACCGGCGGGCCAGGCGGAATCCAACCGAAATACTTTTCTACTTTTTCCTTCGCCGTCGCCGCATCCACATCGCCCGCGATCGCGATCACCGCGTTCGCCGCCCCATAGTAACGCCGGAACCACTCCTTCACGTCCGGCAACGCCGCAGCCTTCAAGTCCGCCTCGGAGCCAATCGGGCTCCACGAGTAAGGGTGGCCGGGCGGAAACACACCCTTCAGAATCAGATCCTCCGCCAGCGCATACGGCTGGTTCTCCCCTTGCCGCTTCTCGTTCATCACCACCCCGCGCTGCTCATCGAGCCGAGACTGATCCACCACTCCGAGCAAATGACCCATCCGATCGCTCTCCAGAAACAGCAACTGGTCTAGCGCCGGAGTCGGCGCGTTCTGGAAATAGTTCGTGCGATCAAATGAGGTCGTGCCGTTCAGGTCCGTCGCCCCGATCCGTTCCATCGCCTGAAAATAGTCCTGGTTGAAATTCTCGCTCCCGTTGAACATCAAGTGCTCAAACAGGTGAGCAAACCCGGTCCGCCCCGGCTTCTCGTTTTTCGAACCCACGTGGTACCAAACGTTCACGGCGACAATCGGCGTCTTCCGGTCTTCATGCACAAGCAGCGTCAAACCGTTTTTCAGCACGAACTTTTGGTAAGGGATCTTAATCTCAATTTTACCGGCCGACTGAGCGAAGGTGGTCGCCGCCAACAAGAGGCCGAGCGCGAGGGTTCTCATAATTCCTTTGTAGCATGGGTGGTATGATTTCCCGTCGCGCCGTCCTCGCCGCCCCCGCGCTTCTCGCCCCGACCCGTTATAACCTCTTGTTCCTGATGTCGGATCAGCACCAACGCCGCGCCTCCGGCTGCTACGGCAATACCGAAGTCCGCACCCCGAACATCGACCGCCTCGCCAACCGCGGGCTCCGATTTGAAAGCGCCTACTGCCCCTCACCCGTTTGCGTCCCATCCCGCGGCTCTCTCATCACCGGACTCCACCCTCACTCCCACGGCGCGAAAATTCTCGACGACGCCCTCCCCACGACGAACCGCACCATCGCCCACTACTTCGCCGAAAAGGGCTACCTCACCGCCGCCATCGGCAAAATGCACTTCGTCGACGAGACCCAGCGCCATGGCTTCGCCCATCGCCTTCACGAAGGCGACTTCACCGCCAGCCTCACCCCCGCCCAGCGCCAACAAGTTCGTCACGACCACGGCGACGCTGGCGGCATCAACGGCTCCGCCTCGGAACTTCCCCTCGAACTCTTCCAGGACCACTGGTTCGCCGAGCAGTCCGTCAAGTTTCTCCACCAAAACAAATCTAAGCCATTTTGTTTGTGGGCGTCCTTCCTCCAGCCCCACACCCCCTTCCGCCCCCATCGCGACTACTTCGCCAAATACGTCCCCGAGCAACTGACGCTCCCGCCCCGCCCGATCGGCGACCTCGAAAATGGTTTTCCCGGCAATCTCATCCGCGCGAAAGAGCGCGGCTGGGCCGAACAGTCCAACGACTCCGCCCGGCTTTCTTTAGCCGGCTATTACGGCAACGTATCGCAAATGGATTCCTACGTCGGCCGCGTCTACGACACCCTTTGCGAACTCGGTCTCGACAAAAACACCATCGTCGTCTACACGTCTGACCATGGCGAAATGGCCGGTGCTCATCGCACTTGGACCAAACACAACATGTACGAAGAGTCGGTCGGGGTGCCCCTCGTCATCTGCATCCCCGATGGCCCCAAGGGCGTCCGTCGCGAAATCGTCGAGCAAATTGACCTTTTCCCTACCCTCACCGAACTCTGCGGACTCGGCTCCGTGAAGCTACCCGGCCGCAGCCAGAAGGCCCTCATCGAAGGCCGCCGCCACACCCCGCGCGAATTCGCGTATAGCGAATACTACTTCTGCCGCAAAGTCTTCACGAAGGACGACCGCTACGTCGGCCGTCCCCCGCTCCTCATGGTCCGTACGGCGCAGTACAAACTGAACTATCTCTCCTGGGACCGCTCCGAACTCTTCGACGTCCAGAAGGATCCCGGTGAGTTCTCGAACCGCATCGACGACCTGGCTCTCACCGGTGTCGTTGGCGAACTCAAGCTCATCGCCGAACGCCAGTTCCGCGCGTAGGCGGCGCGTACCCTTTCCATCGCCACGGCGTGGACCGGTCCGCCATCAGATCGCCCAGCATATCTATGAAAACCTCATTCCCGTTTGAACTATTCGTCATCAGCCCGATACAACTTTCCTCGGCGGCAAAGCACACGAAGTGGTGCTCCCAACCGTCGTCGTGCCCCTCCTTAAGAACGCCCGGCCGAACGGAGTTTCGAACACACCCCATCCCAGTGCATAGCCAAGTTTGATCCCGTCGTAGGAATCGACTTCGGGTTGGCGAAGGGTCGGAAACTGTGTCTTGCTCCGGATCCGAATCCCCGTCCGCAGCATCCCCGCCGGCGATGGTCGTATCCATCGACCCTGCCGCCCGAGCCGAAATCCGCTTGGAGTGCCCCAGTCCCTTCCCCTACCCATCATGTCCCACCGCCAAGTTGCCCGCAAAATGGTCCCGCCAAACCATGCTCGACCGCTTCATCCCAAACCGGTCAAACACGCGCTTTTGCATCAACTCCGCCACCCCCAACCCGGTCACCTGTTCCGCCACGAACCCCAGCAGATTGATCCCCTCGCCGGAATAGGCGTACCGCTCGCCCGGCGCAAAAAACAGCTGCAGCTTCTCGCCTGAATTGAACAAGCGATAGTTCGCAAAGCCCGACTTATGGTTCAACAAAGTGCGCGCCGTAATCAGCTTCGAGCGCGGATCGTGCCCCAACTCTTTCCACTTCTCATACTCGGCCCACGGCTTCGGCAAATACTCGCTCACCGGCCGGTCAAGGTCCAACGTCCCTTCCGCCACGAACTGCATCATCATATAGACGAATGCCGACTTGGTAAAAGAAGCGTCGTAAAGCAAGGTATCGCTCAAGAGCGGTGCCGCCGCTGCCGCTTCCCGCATGCCATACGCCTTCACATAAGAAACCTCATTGCGACTCAAAACGGCAAGCGCCAACCCCGTCACTCGACCTGCCCGCATGTGGCTCTCAACCACTTGGTCGATTACCGCCGGGGCCAGTCGGTTTCCATCCAACCGCTCGATCCCTTGGGCGCTTAAGTCCACCCGCCAGGTATACCAAGAATGCGCAGAGCCGCAGGGTTAACGCTCCGCAGATCCAGTCGAATTGCTCCCGCTATCCCTCCGCGTGGACGAGTGTACCGAGCAGATCCGCTTCTTCCCGCAGACCCCGCACTTGGCTGAACATCACCTCGCTCGACGCCGAACTCTCCTCGGCGTGCGCCGCTGTGGCTTGGGTCAACTGGCTCATCTGTTGCAATGCGACGTTGATCTCATGAAAGCCACGCGCTTGCTCGATCCCGCCCTTCACGACGAGCGCCAAGATTGCCTCCAACTTGCCGATCCGGTCTGTCACCTTGCCCACTGAAGTCGACACCTGGCTCAGGCTCCGGCCCCCCTCGGCTGACAAGTTCACCGACTCGTCAATCAGGATCGCCGTTTCCTGAGCCGCCTTCGCCGCACGCTGCGCCAAGTTCCGCACCTCGTCCGCCACCACGGCAAAGCCCAACCCGGACTCCCCGGCCCGCGCCGCTTCCACTGCCGCATTCAACGCCAGAATGTTTGTTTGAAACGCGATACCGTCGATCACTTTAATGATGCTCGCCACCTTCGCGCCCGAGACTTCAATCGCGCGCATCGCGCCACCCATGCCGTCCATCCCTCGGCTCGCCTCTCCAAGCACTTCGTTCACCTGCCGGATCAGCACTTCGGCCGCTCTCACCGACTGCGCGTTTTCCTTGCTGACGTCATGAATCCGGTGCGACCCCGCGGAGGTCTCTTCAATCGACGCGGCCTGATTCGAAGCGTCATCAGCGAGACCTCGGCTGGCCTCGGCGATCTGTTGCGCCGCCGCGATCAACTGGTCCATTCCGCCCTTCACTCTCGTTGCCACCCCCGTCAGAAGGCTCGTCATTTGGGTCGTCTGTCTCGCCACCCAAATCCCCAGGCCCACACAAGCCAGCACGCTGAAGATCGAAATCCACCACGCCCGTCGATAGCCTTGGCTCGCCGCCTCTCGGGCCACGCGCACCACGCGGTCACTATTCTGTTGATTCCAGTCGAGGACTCGGCCTGCCACAGTTCGCAGATCCCGGTAGGCTCCCCAGCCGCGTTTCCAATGTGCGCCGACCGCTTCCGCCCCGCGATTCGCCCGGCTCGCCTCCAGCACGTCCTCCCGAAACGAAATCCCAATTAACCGCAGCGGAGCCGCCATTCCCGCGAATAGCCGACGATCCTCTTCCATCGTGATCGTCCCGTCGTATTCCCGCATCGCCTTATCGAGGGCTGTCGTACGCTCTGCAATCGCCCTCTCGGCCTCCTGTTTTTCGGTCGGGCTCGTCGACGCGATGTGTTGCAAAATCGCCCTTTCAATCGATTCGCTCGAACTCTCCATCCGGCCAGCCAGGGCGAGGCCGGGAATACAGTCTATCGACATCAGCTCAATCTCTTCGCGCAGGCGGTTTGCCGTGTAGATCGCCGATCCCCCGGCTAGGGCGGCGAGCGTCACCACGATGAGTATGAAGCACGCCATCCGACGAACAAAAGTAAAGGTCTGTCTCCGCAATTTAGCCTCCTCTACCCCATCTCCTCGGCCAATTTGTGTAAAAAATGATGAGATGGGACAAATCTGAGAGCCTCAGTTCGACATCACCACCGTGTCAATCACGTGGATCACCCCGTTCGATTGCATCACGTCCGCCTGCGTCACCGGCCCCGTACCGCCCTTCTCATCGGTCAGCATCAACTTGCCGCCCTTCATCGTCGCGGTCAACGTCCCGCCCGCCAACGTCTTCAACATCGCCTTGCCGCCACCCTGTTTGATCGCCTTCTTCAGGTAGGTCCGTCGCCGACGTCTTTCTCGCCACGACGTGGTACGTCAAAATCTTCGCCAGCGTCGCTTTGTTCTCCGGCTTGAGCAGCGTATCCACTGTCTCTGCGGGCAACTTCGTAAACGCCCCATGAACCGGCGCAAACACCGTGAACGGCCCCACTCTCTAACGTCGCGACCGGATCGGCCGCCTTCACTGCGGCCACCAGCGCCGTGTGGTCGGCTGAATTCATCGCTTTTTGACGATGTTCTTCTGGGGAAACATCACGCGCCCACCCACCATGGGGTTCTTAGCAAATCCGAAAACTCCAACAACACAAAAGAAAGAGGAGTATTCAGTCTCATGCTCGTGCACACGAAGTGTTCTCACAATCGGATGATCCATTGCTTCCGATAAAGAAGCCACGCCACCAAATACAGCCCCAACACATGCGCCAATCCAAAGCACATCGACGCAAAACCAGCCGACCCCAGCGGCACGAACACTGTTTCATAAACCGGTTGCCGCCAACCCGACAGGTTCCACAGTCGAGCCACCAAACCGCTCAGCGCGTACACCACAATCGCGTTCGATCCGTAGTGAACCAGCGGCGTCGCCCAGCGCTTCCAACCCTGCCCGTCGATGAACCAATAAAAAGCCCCCAGCCCCAATTGCGCCAGCCCCGCCGTAACCACCGCAAACGATACCGTCCATATCTTCTTGTTGATCGGCATCGCCAACCCCAGCCCGTAGCCCGCCACCGCCAGCAACACACCCGTCGCCAACAGCCAAGCGCACTTGTCTGCCAACTCCCGTTTGCTGCGTAACAAGTGCCCCGCCAGTGCCCCAAACAACACTGTCCCAATCGCCGGCAAAGTGCTGACAATCCCCTCCGGATCCCAAACCCTCGTCGTCTTGTACAGGTGCCCAGACAGCAACATCCAATCGATGTACTGCGAAAAGTTCCCGATTGGCGCGAGCACCCCGGGCCCAAACCCCGGCACCGGATATTGCGCCATTAGCAGCCAGTACGCCGCGCAAACGCCCACAATCACCGCCGCCTGTCCCTTCCAAGTCGTGTACAGGAACACCAGGGCCCCAATCAAATAACAGACCGCGATCCGCTGCAGCACGCCCGGGATCCGAATCGTCTCCATGTCATAATTCGGAAAGCCCGCCAGCAACAACCCTAGGCCGAAGATCAGGGCGCTCCGCCGCACGGTATGCCGAATCAGCACAATTTTATCGCCGCCCGCCTCCACGCGGCGCGCAAACGAAAACGTCATCGCCACGCCCACCATCCATAGGAAAAACGGGAAAATCAGATCCGTCGGCGTCAGTCCGTGCCACTCCGCATGATAGAAAGGCGCATAGCCCCCCGTATGCGAACCCTGATTATTCACAAGCATCATCGCCGCGATCGTCGCTCCGCGAAAAGCGTCCAGCGAGATCAGCCGCTGCTTTGACGATACAATGTTGGCCAAGTAGGTATTATGCAACGTCTCTTTGCGGCCGCACTCGTCCTCGCCTCGGTAACTCTCGCCGAATCGGTCCCGGAACAGGCCGCCAAAATCATCGGCGCCAACTGCACCTCCTGCCACGGCAGCGCCCTACGCGTCTCCGAACTCGATCTCCGCACCCGCGAATCCATGGTCAAAGGTGGCCAACGCGGCCCTGCCTTGGTCGCCGGCAAAGCCGAAGAAAGCCGCCTCTATCGTTTCGCCGCCGGCCTCGACCAACCCCAAATGCCCCCCGGCAAAAAGATCTCTCCCGCCGACCTCGCGACACTGAAATCCTGGATCGACTCCGGCGCCGAACTCTCCGCCGCCCCCGTCGCCTCCGGCTCCCTCGCCGCGGCGGAAGATCGGCCCATCACCGAAGCCGAACGCAAATTCTGGGCCTTCCAAAAACCGGTCCGCCCCGCCGCCCCCGCCGACACTGCTATCGATCACTTCCTCGCCCTCAAACGGACCGCCAAAGGGCTCACCCCCGCCCCACCTGCCGCAAAGTCCGTCCTCGTTCGCCGCGCCTATCTCGACCTCATAGGCCTCCCTCCCACCCCCGCTCAAGTCGCCGCCTTCGTCAATGATAATCGCCCCGACGCCTGGCCCCGCCTCGTCGACCAACTCCTCGCCTCGCCCCACTACGGCGAACGCTGGGCTCGCCACTGGCTCGACGTCGTCCGCTATGCCGACTCCGGCGGCTACGAGTTCGACCGCGACCGCCACAACGCCTTCCGCTATCGCGACTACGTCGTCAACGCCCTCAACTCCGACAAACCCTTCGATCGTTTCCTGAAGGAACAACTCGCCGGCGACGAACTCTACCCTAACGACCCCAACGCCTGGGTCGCCACCGGCTTCCTCCGCCTCGGCCCGGAAAACAATGTCAAAAACGAACAAACCCGCCTTGACGAACTCGACGACCTCGTCGTCACCGCCTCCAACGGCCTCCTCGGCATGACCGTAGGCTGCGCCCGCTGCCACAATCATAAATTCGACGCCATCGCCCAAAAAGACTACTACCGCATCCAGGCCGTCTTCTTCCCACTCAAACCCCTCGAACGCCCCCTCGTCGACCCCGCCGCCGAAGCCAAAGTCAAAGCCGAATCTGCCGCCATCGACGCCCTCGCCAAACCCACCAAGGATCTGATCAAGGCCCTCGAAAAGCCCTTCCGCGACCGCATCATCGCCCGTCGCCACGCCACCCAGCCCGACTACCTCCGCCTCGCCATAGCGACGCCCGAAGCGAAACGCACCGAAGGCCAAAAGCTCAACGTCAGTCAGTTTGAAAAGAACGTCGCCAACATCCACGAAGACGATCTCGTCCGTGAACTCACCCCCGAAGCCGTCGCCGAACGCAAGCAACTGCTCGCCAAAGTCACCACCTTCGACAGCCAGAAACCGCAGTTGCCCACCGCGATGACGATCCACGAACCCGGTCGCGACGCCCCGCCCTCCTACTTCCTCCACCGTGGCGGCGCCGGTGCCAAAGGCTCCGTCATGTCCCCCGGCGTCCTCTCCGCCACCGTCCGCGAAGATTGGCCCTTCCCCGATCCTCCCGCCGATGCCAAGTCCACTTTCCGCCGCGCGGCTTTCGCCCAGTGGCTCGCCTCCCCGGATAACCCTCTCGTCCCCCGCGTGTGGGTCAACCGCATGTGGCAGTTTCACTTCGGCGAAGGCATCGTCCGCAGCCCCAGCAACTTCGGTAAAATGGGCGACCGCCCCACCCATCCAGAACTCCTCGACTGGCTGGCCACCGAACTCATCGCTAACAACTGGAGCATCAAGCATCTTCACCGGTTGATGATGAACTCTCAGGCCTATCAAATGGCCAGCGATGATTCCGACGCCAATCGCAAGCTCGACTCCGACAGCAAACTCCTCTGGCGCATGCCCCGACGCCGCCTCGAAGGAGAGATCATCCGCGACTCCATACTCTCCCTCGCCGGCACTCTCGACCCCAAAATCGGCGGCCCCGGCGTCATGCCCTACATCGACCCCGCCCTCTTCCAGGCCAGCTCCAAACGCACCTGGGTGGGCCGTCCCGTCGACGACCCCTCCACCAACCGCCGCAGCCTTTACGTCTTCTCGAAGCGGTCCATCCCGCTCCCTCTGCTCGACGTCTTCGATAAGCCGGACACCATCACCTCCTGCGCCCGTCGCAATCGCTCTACCATCGCCCCCCAAGCCCTCATTCTGATGAACAACGAGTTCGTCCAACTCCAAGCCAAACAGTTCGCCCAGCGCCTCTCCCGTGAAGCGCCCACCCCTGCAGCGCGCGTCGCCCGCGGCTATCAACTCGCCTTCGGCCGCCCCCCCTCCGCCCGCGAATCCCAACGCGCTATTGCGTTCATCGGGGCCTCCCCAGATGGCCTCACAGACTTCTGCCACGCCCTGTTCAACGTCAACGAGTTTGTCTATGTCCCCTAAGCGTCTCTGGTCTCGTCGTGAACTCTTAATGGCCGCCGGCGGCGGCATCCCCGGCCTCGCCTTGGCGAACATGCTCGGCCCCAAGGCCCCCCACTTCCCCGCCAAAGCCAAGTCGGTCATCTCCATCTTCTGCTACGGCGGCGTCAGCCAAATGGACACCTTCGACCCGAAGCCCATGCTCAAGCTGCGGGCCGGCGAAACGATTCCGGGAAAAAAGATCGTCCCCTCCCAAGGCAGCCCCGGCGGCCTCATGCCCGCCCTCTGGGAGTTCAAGAAATACGGCCAATCCGGCATGGACGTTTCGACCCTTTTCCCCCACGTCGCGCAGAAGGTCGACGAGATCGCCTTCATCCGCTCGATGCACTGCACCTCCAACGACCACGGCCCGGCGCTTTACCAAATGAACACCGGCTTCATCCAGGCCGGCTATCCCTCCATGGGCAGCTGGCTCACCTACGGCCTTGGCACTGAAAACCAAAACCTTCCGGCCTTCGTCGTCTTCACAGACCCCCGCGGCGGCCCCATCGGCGGAGCCCCCAACTGGGGCAACGGCTTCATGCCCGCGGCTTATCAAGGCACCCCTTTCCGCCCTACCGGCAACCCCATCGTCGACCTCCGGCCCCCTAAGGACATGACCGACCAGCGCCAACGCCGTTGGCTCGATTTCGTCGGCAAAATGAATCAGGACCACATCGAGCGCAACCCCTTCGACACCGAACTCAGTGCCCGCATTGAGTCCTACGAACTCGCTTACCGCATGCAGACGAGTGCGACTGAAGCCGTCGACGTCGACATCGAATCCGCCGCGACCAAGCAACTCTACGGCATCACCGAAAAGCGAACCGAGTACTTCGGCCGTCAGGCGCTCATGGCCCGGCGCCTCGTCGAACGCGGCGTCCGCTTTGTCCAACTCTACTCCGGCGGCGGCAACTTCGGCGACAGTTGGGACGCCCACTGGGATCTCAAAGAAAATCACGAAGAGCATTGCGGCGAAACCGACAAGCCCATCGCCGGCCTCATGACCGACCTGAAGGCCCGCGGTCTACTCGACTCCACGCTCATCATCTGGCACGGCGAATTCGGCCGTCTACCCATCTCGCAACGCATGAGCGGCCGCGACCACAACCCGCAAGGCTTCACCGTCTGGATGGCCGGCGGCGGCGTTAAGGGAGGCACCTGTATCGGAGCGACTGACGAGTTCGGCCTCGGAGCCATCGAAGACCGCAAGTCCGTCAACGACCTCCACGCGACCATGCTTCATCTGATGGGCTTCGACCACACCCGCCTTACCTATCCCCACAACGGCCGCAACATGAGGCTAACGGATGTCGAGGGCGAAGTGATCAAGAAGATCGTCGCTTAAGTGAAACGTTGGGGAATGTCTCGCTTACCGGTCCAATCGCACGCTTCCAGGTGAATCAGAATCACCCGCTCCAACCGCGCCGCGCAACCCGACGTCTTTAGCCATTTAGTCATCGCCTGTGCCTCCGTCACATCTCGATCTCCCCGACCAAGCCCCGAAGTCCACCCCGGTTGCAACTCCCTCCCCCGTCCTTACGATTGACGAACTCCGCGCCCTCGAAACCGAAAACTATCGGCGCGCGCTCCAGCAGGTCGGTGGCAAAAGCGACGGCGCCGAAGGGGCCGCCGACCTCCTTGGCATTCCCGCCACCACGCTAGCCTCCCGTTTGAAGGCCCTCGGCATCCAGGAAGATCGATAAGCGTCAAGCTGTCGAGCCTCCTGGAGCCACGTGCAAATTTAGGGCTGATTACTGAACCGTCGTCAACATCGTTCCGGCGGCGAACGCGCCCCGTGCCGAGAACAAACTGGAGTTCGAGAAGCTATTCCCGCCAATCCGTCCGCCGAGGCTCGACATTCTTCCCGTGCTCACTCGCAGTTACGCCGTCCCGTAACGGGGGGACCCATCACCGTCGACATCTCGGTCCGGCCCTCGGCGCCCCCCTGAAATTAACCACCTCTGCTCGAATAGACTTGTCCAGATCACAAACTGATCATGCCGCGTGGCATGCCGACGGGCGGGACCGTCATCCATGCCGCGGGCGCGTATATAGTTGCATAGGTTTAGGCACCGACGTTTTGCCGGCGCGGCCAGACCGAGCGCCACAAGCCCATGCTCGTCGGAGAGGCAGCGCATTCGGTGCCGGTTGGTCGAAAAGTTTTGGCGAGCAGGGCTCGTCAATTCTTCGCCAGTGCCGAAGGTCTGGCTGTTGCCGTCCCCCTACCACCCGTTCGCCGTAAACGGAAAGCTGGGCGGAGCCCGGTCTGTAACCGTCCGCGTCAAAAAGAGCGCCGACTGTTTGCTCGGTTCCGCGGCGACGTAAAGCTCGCCCGTGTTGGCCGGAACACCGCGCGTGCACTCAGACAATCCGCCTCCGTCGCTCGTGGCGGGCAACCCCGCGCGCCGCAGGCGCCGGGCCAGCCGTTCGCTGTTCGCTGTTCGCTGTTCGCCACATAGATTACGGTGTGGGCTGTTCACGTCGCAGGTGCCGTCCGGAGGAATGATCGCCAGTCCAATCGGGACGACGGAGGCCGCCTCCTCCCGCGTGCTCCCCTCCGACGAAACGCCCTTCACCTACGGCCCCACCGCCGCCGACGTCACTTGGGATGGCGCTGCCCCCACGCTTACCGTCGAAGCCGCCGGTCGAAGCTAGTTCGCGCTCTAAAACAAGATCCGAACACTCCCCAGCATCTGCCGCGACCCGGCCGCCGAATTGATCACTCCAAACGTCGCCAGATTCGACAAATTGGTCCCCGGTGCCCCAAAAATCGGCGTATTCGTAACGCTGATCGCGTCCATCCGGATTTGGAACTTGAATCTCTCGTAGATAGGAAACGTCTTCATGGCTGTCACGTTCAAGCTGCCGACCGACGGCGACCGGAGTTCAGCGAGCAGGGGCGGCTCCGGAGTGACGATGTATTGACTCGCCAGCGGCTGAAACGCCGTGATGTCAAAGTATGGATTTAATACTTGGTTACTCTGTCGGCGGTCGCCGAGGCGATCCTCCGTGGAGCCTTCGAGTCGCGGATTCTTAATGCGAAGCGGGCGGCCGTTGGCGTGGGTCACGCTCAGCGGAGTGCCGGTTTCAAAGGACAAAAAGCTCGAGAACTCCCACCCGGCCGCCACCGTCCGCAGCAACCGTGCCTGCGGACGCCAAAGCGGCGCGTAAGTAGCCGCCCACCGCGCTGTATGCGTCTGGTCCTGCGCCGAAACCGAGCGATACCGGCGGGGATTCACTATGCTAGTCGTGTTGTTATCGATCAGCTTCGAAAATGTGTACGAGAACAACGTGCCAAAGCCATGCGAGAAGCGCTTTTCCACCTTGAGCATCAAGGCGTGGTAGTTGGCTCGACCCGTGTTAGCACCGTTCACCGTTAATGTCGCAAACTGCGGATACGCTGGCCACAAACGGCTCTGAACAATCGTGTTCGCCGCGCCAAGCGTCGAGTTGGCCGGAGCCAAACCAAAAAACGGATTCGGCACTCGCGTATTTTCTGCCGTGCCCAGTGCAAGGAAACGGTCCGGACGCTCGTTGAGGTTGAAGCTTTCAAATTGTTTCAGGCTGAGCATGCCGACGTAGGCGGCGTCGATCAGCATCCGCCAAGGCAGTTCGCGCTGAATGCTGAATTGCCCTTGCTGGTTGTAGGGGCTGACCCGCGCGGGGTCGTAAAACGAGACGTTGTTGCCGAATAGCGTACCCAGCCCAACAGCCGCTCCACTGGCCGGCACGGTGCCATTCGGGAACGGATTGCGGAGTGTGCTCGCGATGGTGGCACCGTTGTCGTTGGTGCCCACGAAAGGCGTTACGGCCCCGAACGTGTCGACTTCGCCGAGGAACGCCGTGTTGTAGCTCTGTTGGCTAAAAAACAGGCCGTAACCGGCGCGGATGACAGTCTTCGGAGTGATCCGCCAGGCGATGCCGATCCGAGGCCCGAAGTTATTGCCATCCAGCGGCCCGCCCCGGTTCGAACTGCCATCGACGCCCGCAAACCGGAGGCCGCCACGCAAATCAAGACCCGGAACGCGAACCGGGAACGCCGCCCCGTAGTCAAAGCCGGAACTGATGCGATTGTAGCGTTCTGTCCACGGGGTCTCCAACTCATAGCGTAGGCCGACGCTCACCGTGAGGCGGGGCAGGACCTTCCATTCGTCCTGCACGAAAAGCGCTGCGTAGTGATTGCGCATCGAAACCGGGCTCGCGTAACCGAGAGAGCCCGAGGCGGGCGCACCCAAAAGTAGCGACGCCATCGCGGTGCCTGTCCGATCGGCGCTCGCGTTGGCAAAAGGGTCCTGCTGCGTGAATACAGGACTAAAAGAGAAGTCACCCGGGCCGGCGTTCCCCGGCACGATCCGGTTCCAGTTCGTCATCCGATAGTCGAGGCCGAACTTGGTCGAATGGCGCCGGGTTTGCTTGTTCACAGTGGCCAACAGCGAGTGTTGCTCGGTCGCTTCCACGCTCAGGAAACCGCCGATCGTCGCCATGTTTTCACCCAGTCGGAAAAGCGGGTAACCGGTGAAACGTTGGTTGCTCAGAATCGAGTTCGGCAGCGAGATCGCCGAGCCGTCCAGCCCATAAGCGCCCCGCTCGGTCCGTTGCGTGCGACGCGAGAATCCATACCGAAGAGAGCCAGCCAGAGTCGGGCTCAGGATTAGGGTGTCGTCAAGCGCGAAGGAATGGAACTTGCGGGAAATGTCGGCAATCGCGTCAGTCCCGTCGATGGGAAAATCGTTCGGGCCGGGGAAAAAGACGACCCCGCCTTGGTCGCGGAACAGGCGACTGAAACGACCGAACATCCGATGCCGATCGCTCCAGGCGTGGTCAACACGGACGTTGGTGTTGTAGTTCGAAGTGCCGGAAACGCCGGAGGCTGCCCAGTTAAAGCGGCCGATTTGCGTGGGGCCGGCTTGGTTGGGCACAGGGAAGGTCTTGAGAACCGCAAGTCCGGTAGGGTCCAGCCGACTGGCGGGAATGCGATTACCGGGGAACGGTTGGCGATCGGCGCGAGCACCCACGAGTAAGGTGGTGGCGGGATCGAACAGACCGAAGGCGGTACTCGTGCGGCTGAGGGTTTGGCTGAAATCGCCGTTCCGTTCCTGTTCCGTCGGCACCCGGCTTTGCCGGCTCACGGAATTGGCCAGCGTGTCTTCTTCGCGGGAGACAAAAAAGAATGTGCGATTGCTCCCGTTGTAGATTTTCGGAATCAGCACAGGGCCGCCTATCGTTCCGCCGAACTGCCGGTAGCTGATCGGCGGCTTAGGCAAACCCAATCGGTTATTCACCCAACTATTGGCGTCGAGCGCGGCCCAGCGCTTGTAAAGATATGCGGTGCCGTGGAACTCGTTGGTCCCGCCCCGCGTGGTGATGTTGATCGAACCGCCGTTCGAGTGGCCGAGAGAGGCGTCGAACATCGTCGTGTGAACCTTCACCTCCTCCACCGAGTCGAGCGACGGAACGTAGACGATGTTCCCACCGCCTTGCGGCACGGTGTTCGGAATGCCATCAAGCGTGAACTCATTGCGGGTGTTCGTGGAGCCTCCGCCGGAGACGCTGATGTTGGCTTGATCGTTGCTGGAGTTGGTACCGACGATTCCCGTGACGCCGGGCGCAAGCCGAGCGGCGGCTACCACGTTGCGGGTCAGCGCGACAGCGACAGAGGTCACGTAGCGACGGTCAATCACCTGACCAAGGTCGGCCCCGGAAGTATTGAGCAGGGGTGGTTCCGCGGTGACGGTGATGGTCTGTTCGACACCACCAAGGGCCAGGCGCACGTCAAGCGCGATGTCGCCGCTCGTGGGCACGCGGACGTCCGGCCACTCCGACCGCTTCATCCCGGGGGCTTCGATGGTGACTCGATAATTGCCGGGCTGCAAAAACGGGGCTTGGTAGTTCCCCCGATCATTGGATCGAGTCTCCTGCGCGACTCGCGTTTCAGTATTGACGACCCGGATGCGGGCAACCGGGATGGGGACGCCCTGCGGATCCAGCACGGTTCCCGAGATGCGCCCCCGAAACTCCTGAGCGAACAGAGCCGTCGTCAACCCTAAGCAGACCCACAATTTGGACATGTCTCCCCAGAGTACGAACCGAAGACGACAATTGCGTTACCGTGGAATGACAGTTTGACGACCAAGCCCTAAGCTGGATTGGCCTTAAATCCGAACGTGCGGTACTCCCACTTCACTTCCTCGCCACGAACCCGCAACACCCCGTAGCCCTCGGCGAAGCCCAACCGCTCCCCCTTCCACCAGTTGCCGCTCACCGCTCCAGAGGTGATGAACTGAGCGCCTTTGTAGTGGACGGTTTCGCAAATGTGCGTGTGTCCTTGCAGTACCACTTTCAAGTTGCCCTTGCCGAGGATCTCAGCCACGGTGCCTCCGTTTGCGATGATGATTCGGTCCATCGCGTCACCGCTGTAGTTAAGAATCTTGGGAGCGGCCGACAGGATCGGAATATGGGTCAGAACACACAGCGGCATGCGGGCCGCCTTGGCGACGTCGTTCTTGAGCCATTCCAATTGATCCGGCCCGATGTTGCCGCGAAAGCTGCCGGCGGGCGTGATCTCGATCGAATCGAGAACAATAAAGTGCCACCCTTTGTGATCGTAAGAGTGATAAAGAGCCTTGCCCTGCCGATCTTCAAAAAGCTTCTTGCCGCGGAGCGGATCGCTGGCCGAGACCCCGGCCTTGGGACCGGTGCCGTAGACGTCGTGATTCCCGATCGTGGCGTGCGTCGGCACGTCAAGCCGTTTCGCGGTTTCCGTGAACAGGTCGAAAAGCTTCTTCGATCGGTCCGGACCCTGGTCCGCCGCGTCGAACACCAAGTCGCCACCCAGTAGCGCGAAGTCCGGCTTCAGCTTCTTCACCTCGTCGAAGCACATCCGGCAGCCTTCGCTGGCACGCATCTCGGGCTGAATGTGGGTATCGGTCAAATGAACGAAAGTGAAGTTGCCCGGCGCCGCTTGGGCCGAGGGAAGAAAGGTGGCCGCGGCCGCCATGCTCATGAGGTCTCTTCTACGCATTTTCCATTGATACCAGCGCGATCTTACAGCTGAGTTACAAGATAAAAACGTAATTGTATCTTCGTTCATTTGTCATGATGCGTGGCTACGATCAGAAGGATTATGTTCCGAGCCATCTTCATCGTGACTTGCTTGATGATTTGGCCTCAAAGCTTGCTGGCGCAGGCCGAAGCTGGCGTAGCGACCCTTTCCGGCGTCGTACTCGATCCCAGCGGCGCTGCGGTGCCCGGGGCGAAAGTCCGGGTCCAAAGCGAAGAGATGGGAACACGGAGGTACCTCGAAACCAGCGAGACAGGCCTGTTTACTGCCGTTCGCCTCCCGGCCGGACGCTACGAAGTCGTCGTCGAAAAGAATGGATTCAAGTCCATCCGACGCGTCGGCCTGGTCCTCAAGGTCGGGGCCGTACTCTCTTATGACGTCGCCCTCGAAGTGGGGAGTTCGACCGAGACGGTGAACATCACCGCCGAAACGCCACTCATCGAATCGACCCGCAGCCAGACCAGCACGAACGTCGACGAAAGACTGGTGCGCGATCTGCCCATCAACGGGCGCAACTTTCTCGATTTCACCATCCTCACCCCCGGAGTAGTAAAAGATCCCCGTACCGGTGACCTCGCCTTCGCCGGCCAGCGCGGACCGTCCAACAGCCTCCTCGTCGATGGCATGGACGCCAACAGCAGCTTCTGGGGCCAAAGCGTCGGCCGGGCCGGGTTCCGCAATCCCTACTCCTTCAGCCAGGATTCGGTTCAGGAGTTCCAAGTCAATACTAACGCTTACGCCGCCGAGTTCGGCCGGGCCTCGGGCGGGGTCGTTAACGTCTTAACCAAGTCCGGCACCAACCAACTTCACGGCACCGGCTTCTGGTTCTTCCGCGACCGGGCGATGAATGCCAACACGTTCTTCAACAACCGCGCCGGCATCGTCCGCCAGCCCTACCACTTCAATCAGTTCGGCGGCAACCTCGGTGGGCCGGTGGTAAAGAATCGGTTGTTCTTCTTCTACAACTTCGACGGCCAACGGAACAACAGCCCCATCGCCCTATTCTTCCCGATCGCGATTCCAGGCGATGCGCTTTCCCAACAGGCCGGGCGAGAGTTGAGCCGGTATCTGACGCCCTACTCAATCGGCCAGAACAACAACATTCACACCGCGAAGATCGACTGGAATGCGTCGGCCCAGCGGACCTTCAGCTTCCGCTACAACGCCCATCGGTTCACCGGCGTCAACTATGAGTCGCCGGGCGCGCAGTCGTCGGTCGACCACACCGGCGACACCATCTTGAACACCGACAATATCACCGCAACCCATACCTGGGTCCTCGGCGGGAACAAGGTGATCGACCAGCGCTTTGTCTATCTCGATGAACGTAACCCCAGCACGACCAATGGGGACGGCGCGGAGATCGTCGTGCGGCAAAGCGGCGTAACGATGATGACATTCGGCAACGCGAACTTCCTGCCGCGGTTCGTGAATCAGAAAAAGTACGGAGTGGTGCAGAGTTTTAACTGGAACGTCGGCAGCCATAGCTTGAAGTTTGGCCACGACTTCAAGTTCGAACGCGCCCAGCAGTTAAATAGCAACCTATTCTTTGGCCAATACACCTTCGACAGCATGGCCGACTTTACCCAGCGGCGGCCTTCCTCCTTCGCGCAAGCGTTTCCGGGAGCCGGCACCTCCGGCGGCAACACGTTTCCCAACGCGGATGAATATGCGTTTTTCGCCCAGGACGCCTGGCGGGTCTCCCAACGCCTCACCTTGCATTTAGGGGGACGTTACGACGCCTTCTTGTACGAAGGGAATCAGATCCGGAATCAGGATGCGAACCTTGCGCGGAGCGGATTTCAGACCGGCGTCATGCCGCGGGACTGGAACAACGTGGCCGGACGGTTTGGCTTTGCCTACCGCCTGGACCGCAGCGGGAACCACGTAATTAGAGGCGGAGCAGGGATGTTTTACGGGCGGCTACCCGGGCTCGTCGCACGAACGATTCAGGCCCAGAACGGCCTTCAAGTGAAGACGTTGACTTTGACCGGAGCGGCGATGCCAACCTACCCGGCGACGTTCCCGTCCGCGCCCAACGTGTCGGGCGCCGTCCCGGATATCTTCGTCATGCAGCCTGACTTTTCTGATCCGCTTACCTATCAATACAGCGTAAACGTGGAAAGCCGCCTAGCGCGGGATCTCGCAGTGACGGTTGGTTACCTAGGCGTGAACGGAGTGGGCCTCAGCCGGATTCGGGACGTGAACCAATCCGGGACCGAGACAGTGCAGGCAAGATTCGCCGACGGTACGCCGATCGCGGTAACGCGTCGCCCCGGTACGACCAGCCCTATCCGACCCAACCCCGCGTTTGGTCGCATCACCATGATCGAGAGCGGCGCGGAGTCGACCTACCACGCGGGCTTCGTGCAGGTAACCAAGCGTTACGCGGCGGGATTGCAGTTCCTGGCCAGTTACACACTCGCCAAGGTGATCGATACCAACCCGGATATCACCTCCTTTATTCCGAATTCGGGCGGAGAGGATGTAAAGTTAGTCAACGATACCCTGAACCCGGATGGAGACCGCGGACTCGGCGATGCGAACGTGAAGCACCGCCTCGTAACTTCGGTAGTCTGGGATATTCCGTTTGCGAAAGGCTGAACCCGGTGCTCCGAACCGTGCTCGACGGGTGGCAGCTGTCCGGAATCCTCAGTGTGCAGTCTGGACGGTCGTTCTCCGCCCGGAGCAACGTCGACTTGAACAACGATGGAAACCGCTTCTCCGATCGGATGGCCGGCTACGGACGCGGCACCATCGAGGGCCCAGGGTTGGCGACGATGGACTTGCGCGTTTCGAAATCCATCCGGATTTGGAAAGACTCGGTCACCTTGCGCTTGGTCGGCGAGGCGTTTAACGCCTTTAACCGGGCCAACTTCACAACCTTCAACCAGGTCCCCTTCAACTACAACGCCACCACGCGGGTGTTTACTCCGAATCCTACGTTTCTGAGCCGCACGAATACCGGCGACCCGCGAATCCTCCAGATTGCGGCGCGGATCACCTTCTAACTTACTTCTTCAGGACAAAAGACCCCGCGATCATCTCATTAAGCCCCTGAAGAACAAAAACTCCGCACCGTATCCCGCAGCCTCGGCGCCCCCCAGAAATTGACCACCTCTGGTCGGATAGACTTGACCAGGTCACAAACTGATCATGCCGCGTGGCAGGCCGACGGGCGGGACCGTCATCATCCATGCCGCGGGCGCGTATATCGTTGAATAGGTTTAGGCACCGACGTTTTGCCCGCGCGGCCAAACCGAGCGCCACAAGCCCATGCCCGTCGGAGAGGCAGCGCCGTCGGGGCCGGTTGGTGGTAAAGTTTTGGCGAGGAAGGCTGGTCAATTGTTCGCGAGTGCCGAAGCCGCAGCGTACAAGCCAATGGATCGCAAAACAAATTGAGGTTCTTCGCTGTTTACCGTGGATAGAATCGCCGGTCAAACTTCGCCAGCGAGGGGCGAGTAAGCGTACTTGGACCCGAGGTCGGTCGTGGACCCGAGGTCGGTCGTGGACCCGAGGTCGGCCGTGGACCCGAGGTCGGTCGTGGACCCGAGGTCGGCCGTGGACCCGAGGTCGGCCGTGGAAATGACGGGCCGTGGAAAGCAAGGAAAACCAAAACCAGGTTTTCACTCTCTTCCCACCGCCCTCGGAAATCGCTCAAAGGTCCGATTTCCACATCCCAACCGCCGCGGACGGCGATGCTGCCGCTTCCCTGTTCAAACCCGAACAGAAACACCGCACGCTCCGAGGTCCCTCGATTCCAGCCGACCCCGCAACTCAAACCGTCGAACGCTGCCGCTCCGCTCTATCCGGCCTTACCCACACCAAACAGCGAGGAGGCGTATTTTCTTAGGCGCAACGCGGCCGATCTGGAGGAGCACGGGGACGTGGTCCGGGCCCGGATAAGGCAGAAAGACGCCCGCAAAGACGGATTGTGGGTCCAGTTCGAGTATTTGGACGAGCAGGGGACGCTACAGAAGGGTACGGAAATTTTGCGCGGTTCGACGGCTTCGGTGGTCCAGATCTCAGGTTACCTTGAGATTCGCTATGACCGACGGCGCCCGGATATCTACGACATCGCTACGAATGGGTCGCAAAGCTTCGATCGCTCCGAGCGGATTGCTGTTTTGGTAGGCGGTATTCTGTTCGGCACGATTGTCCTGGTGCTGATCGCTTTTTGAGCATGGCGTATCCTTGGAATTTGCCGCTTGTTGAAGAATAGTTTCTGGTCAACTGTGCGGTGCGGGTTCAGGTACGCGAGGGTAAGACAAAGCGAGCGACGCAATTCACCTATGCCTATCAGGGCCCCAACGGCCGGTGGTATGAGGGGATTTCGCCGATATTGCCGCCCTATTATCTCGACCGATTTCCGGTGGGACAGCCAATTCGGGTGGTTCTCGACCGGACCACGCTTCGGCACAGCGAAGTGGATCCTTTCGGGATTCGCCTTCGGTAGACCTTACAGCACGAACGAGAAGCCAATCGAATACTCGTTTTGCCGGAGCCAACCCGAGCGGTTGAACAGAGGGAACGGCTTGGGAGTTCCTTCCTGACGCAGATCGAAGCGGATTAGAAAAATGAGACTGACGCGACTTTTTGGCTCGGCGCCATAGTTGAGCCCAAACTTGGTCGTACCACCGCCTTGGACGGCAGAGGCAACGGGGGTACCAAGTTCGAAAAATGTACGCCCCCGGTAACGAAGGAGAGAATCCTCTGGCCTTCGCAAGTCGCGTATGGGTCCCTTGGTGAATAGCCATTCCCTGGCGCTGCCCACCGGCGGAATCGAACACGAGTTGGGGGCGGCTATACCGGTAGCCGAATCCATGGCCGGAGGAGGTATCAGAATTCGTCGTCACGCGGAAGCCGAGGCGAAGGCCACCGTCAAGGCTGTAGTCACTGGTAGCGCTAGGAATATTCGCGATGCTGTCCAGTGCGACACGGGGCAACAGTCGGATCATCAGCCCCCACGAGGATAACGTGCAGTTCGTGGCGGCCGGACCCGGTGATCATGACGGTGGCACTGGAAGAGTCGGCCGGTTGAGGGAGTAGACCGAAGAATTCGTCCATATTCTCAAGAAGTCTACTCTGCGACACCACGACGATGAGTACGGGGGGCAGCAGCGAGAGAAGGCGAGGCTCCTCCGGAGACGAGCGGAGCACGATCGTTCCGGTTTCGGCGAGTAGGCACCAGGCCGAAGTGATGCCAACGGGAGTGGAGGCACAGGCGTGACGGAGGGCCTCGGCGTCCGGAAAGCCGGCTTGGACACCGGCGAGGCCAAGGATGCCGCACTCGGCCAGGACGGTTGCCAGGCTCGCTATCGCAGAGCGACCGTCGATCAACGCGGCGACGAGTTCGCGCGCGTGAGATGCGGAAGAGGCGAGCGTTACGGGCACGCCGAGGGCGGCGTTGGCTGTGCAAAACCTTTCGAGGCGATCGGCGGCGGTCCAGTTGTGGATCTGCAGCAGGGGCTCAGGCCCGGCAACGGGCTTTTGAAACGGCTTGCGCCCAATAGCCGTGCGGACCGCTTGCAATATGGCATCACGCGACACTAGCGACTCCTCTCGCGCCAAAGCTGGCGGAGCGATTTTGCGGGTGGATGGGCGCACTTCCAAGCAACGGGCCAAAAGGCCCGAGCCATGAGCGCAACCATTTCGTAGAGGCGGGGGCGTACCATGACAAAGGCCCAGACACGGAAGAACAACGGAACCCAGCCGTTAGCCTGACCAAGCGCGTCTTGGCGCAGGGCAACTCGGGCGCGGGGGAAATTAATATTTACAGGGCAGGCCTCGCGGCAGGCGTCAGATAAAGCAGAGGTATAGACGTCGGGCGCCGCAATGAGGGGCGGTTTGAGCAGTGGCGTCAGGGCACCAGGCTGACCAACGGGGGTGGCCGGACAGCTTTCCGGACACGCGCCATAATGGATGCATCGTAGTAACTCGCGTTTCTCGGCGTCGGCCAGGATCGCGGAGCGACCGCCGTCCAGGAGGACGAGGTAGAACGCCTCTGGCCCATCCAACTCGCCCGCGCGGCGCGGCCCGGAGAGTAGACTGCTATGGCCAGGGTAGCGAGCCGACAGCAGACGCAGAAAAACGGCCAGATCGCGCGTTCGCGGAATGATTTTCTCGATTCCCGCGACGACGATGTGGGTTTTTGGAGCGGCACCGGCCAAGCTGGCGAAATCGTCGCCTTCGGCGAGGCAGACCGCGCCGGCGTCCGCGATGACGAAGTTAGCTCCGGTGATCCCGATGCCCGCCGCGAAAAGGCGATCCAAGTCGAAAGAGGCGGCATCGATTAGCGTAGCGAGGTGGCCCGAGAGATAGGCCCCGACGTCGGAGGAGAGCGCTTCAACCACTCGCCGCAACGCTGACGCCTCGTTCCGCACCCCCGTGGCACGGGCTCCCACGAAAGAGGCCACGCCCCGCTCCTGGGCGAGGAGTTGGATGAATGCGACGATCTCGTCGATATTCTGCGCAAACAGGACTTGCCCGCCATGAGCGACGACCTGCTTTTCGGTCTCGACGAGGTAATGGTCGAGATTGGCGAGGACGTGCTTCTTGATCGCCGCGGCGCGGGCCCGCAACTCCGGCATATCTGCCCTACGCTGTGTCGGCAGGTTCATCGGCTAGCGAGCACCTCGGCTAGGTGGACAGCCCGGACGGGGTGTTTCCCGCTCTCGAGGGCTCGGCGCAACTGGAGCAGACAGGCGACGTCGAGGCCGACGACGTGGGTGGCTTTGGAGGCGAGAATTCGCACCACTTGTCTCTGCGTCATCACATCGGTTTCGGCAGGACCATCCCATCGAAAGCTGCCGCCGAAGCCGCAGCATTCGGCCGACCCGTTCATCTCGACGTATTCCAAATCTTGCACCCGCTGGAGCAGTTCGCGAGGCCCGGTTTGGCCAGGCGCGGGGCAGGTATCAAAGTAGGTGACGCGGTGGGGGAAGCGAGCGCCGAACGAATCGACCTTTGCGACTTCGAGAAGGAAGCGAGAGAACTCCCAGACGCGGGTCGACAAAGCCTGTGCGTCGCCTCGGGCCGATGGATCATCGGAAAACAAGCGGGGGAGATCGCGGCGGAGCATGCCTGCACAGCGAGTGGAAGGGACGACGATGTAGTCGGCATCGGCAAAGGTTTTCAGGAAGTGGGAGCCAACCTCACGAGCGTGTGCGACGCAGCCGGCCTGGTAGGCGGGCAGGCCGCAGCAGGTTTGCGCTTCACGGAATTCAACGTCGAAGCCGGCGCGTTCGAGGACGTCGGCCATCGCCATGCCCGCCTTCGGGAGGAGTTGATCCACCATGCACGTCACAAATAGAGAGACCCGTTTGGCCATCGCTGCCAGTGTATCAGTACAATGAGAGGATGAAGCGACGGAGCCTGCTGGCCGGATTTGTAACGACCTTGGGGGCATGGACCCGGGAGGCGGAAAGGACTCTGCGCGGAAAGCTTTTGATCGGTGACTTGCTCGAAACTGCATCCGGACCGGTCAAGCTGACCGGGGACGAATCGACGATGGGCGTAATCCGCGATCCGCGCGTGATCGGCTTGGAGTTGGAGGTAATCGGCGAGGCGCGGGGAACCGGGGCGCTCGAAATTCGTCCGATTCACAAAAAGGCGCTCTACGCCATCAAAAGCGACCAGAAGCTCTTCGTGACATACTGGTGCGACATTTGCTCGATCCGGACGTATACCCCGGGGCAGTGCTGGTGCTGCCAAGAACAGACAGAACTCGATCTTCGCGAACGGTACGACTAACTTGCGCTTACTTCTTCTCGCTATCCTCATGACCTCAGAACTCTCGGCCGCCCGCTATGAAGCCAAGTCCGCCGTCGATGACGGCATTGGCATTTACACCTTGCGCGACACGACGACCGACGTCGTTGTCCGCATTGCTCCCAGCTTGGGCGCCAACGCTTACAGCATGAAGGTAAAAGGGCAGGAGATCCTGTTTTCGCCGTACGAGAAGCTGAGCCAACTGAAAGCTAAGCCGACATTGCTGGGGACGCCATTCCTGGCCCCGTGGGCCAACCGACTGGACCACGAAGGCTTCTATGCCAATGGCAAGCACTATGCACTGGATCCGGCGGTGGGCAACTACCGTTTTGATGGGAGCAAACAACCGATCCACGGGTTGCTGAACTACGCCCCGGAGTGGAAGATGATCGGGATTTACGATGGGCCCGACCAAGCGTGGTACACATTTCGATTGGAGTTTTTCCGTATTCCCGCCTACATGGCACAGTGGCCCTTCGCGCACACGATCGACATCACCTATAGGCTCAAGGACGGCAATCTCGAGGTCCAAACTGAGATCACCAACTTGGCGTTTGAACCGATGCCGCTCGTGATTGGTTATCATCCTTACTACCAACTGACCGACGCGCCGCGAGACGAATGGAAGGTTACCCTGCCCGCGCGTGAACATGTCAAGCTGAACGACAAGCTGACCCCGACGGGCGAGCGCGCAGCGAATCCGTATGTTTCGCCGGTGACTCTGCGGGGCAAGCAACTTGACGATGTCTTTACGGGGCTAGCCGCAAACGCGACTTTTTCCGTGGAAGGCAAGCGGCAGAAGGTGGAGGTTGTCTACGGCCCGAAGTATCCAGTCGCCGTTGTCTACGCGCCGCCGGGGCGCAATTTCATCTGTTTTGAACCGATGACGGGAATTACAAACGGTGCTAACCTCGCACAGGCGGGCAAGTATCCGGAGTTGCAGTCCGTTCCGGCGGGCGGCGTTTGGAAAGAGAGCTTCTGGGTTAAGCCGAGCGGTTTTTAGACCGCATCACGATGCCGATGACGATGAGGACCATCGCGGCGGGGATCATCGCGAACACCCAGACGAGCAGCGGCCCGGCGGTTGCCCGCTGGCCCGCATCGGCGGCAGCTTTGGCAGCCTGCACAAGGCCGACGACCCAGGACGCGACATAGGTCAGTACAGCGAGTCCTACGGCGATCAAACTGTTGGCGATGATTCGTTTAGCGTTCATTGATCCATGCCTTTACGGCACCCTTGTGAAGTCTCTCCCCCGTCGGACGAGGCGAGCGGAGACAAAAAGGGGAGAGATCCGTAAAGACCTCTCCCCTTCCTGATCAAGCAGTTGGCGGCCAGCCCAAGGAGCCCGGCCGCACGTAGGAATTACTTCGCGCCGGGGGTCGCCTTCTTGGCCGGCGGAGCGGCGGCCGGGGCGGCTGCGGGAGCCGGAGGCTTGGCGGCAGACGGAGCGTTCCGGTCATAGAGGCCCACGATTTCGCGAGTGATGTCGATGGCAGTCGCCGCATAGAGCACGGGGCTCTGTTGCGAACTCACGTCGATGACGATCGCGTAGCCATTGTCGGTGGCGTATTTGTCGATGACGGCCATGATCTTGCCGCCGAGTTCGCCGAGCACTTTCTGCTGTTCCTGGTCGACTTCGGCCTGGAAATCCTCAGCGTCGCGCTGCAACGACTTCTGCTTGACGTCGATGTCACGCATCAACTTGTTCTTTACGTCTTCGCTCGCGGTGTTGGAGGAAGCGCGCAACTGATTCTGCATGGCCCCGATATCGGCCTGCTTCTTTTCCACTTCCTTCCGTCTCGGCATAAACCGCTCTTCGAGCGATTTGGCGGCCACTTGGCCGTCCTTGGTGCCGATGATGGCGTTCTGGATATGGATGATGCCGACCTTCGTGGGGGCGACTTGGGCGAAAAGGCTGATGCTCGTGCCGATAAGAACGGCGGGCAGCCACATGATCTGGCGATTCACGGTGGGGACACTCCTCAAAATACTTGGTTAATTGGACTAGAAGGTTCGGCTGATGGTGAACCGGAAAATTTTGCGGCGTTCGAAGAACGGTGTCGCCTGCCCCCATTGCGCGACCGAGTTGATAAACGTCTGCTGGTTGGGGAACTGCGAGCGATCCAGCACGACGGGCGGTTGCAAATAAGTTTGAACGATCGAAGGGTTGTAAGCCCAGTAGAAGCGGAAAGGAGCGTTGACGACCGGCATCATAATCTGAAGCTCCAGACCGGTCGACATACGAAGCTTTTCCGTTTCGGAATTCACGGGAATGCGGCGTTCGAAGCCAGCCTGTGGAAACAGACTGTTCAACTCTTCTACCCGCTGAGGATTCAGCCGAAGCTGCTCTTTCAGGGTAATGCGGTTCACCCCAGCGTCAAAGAATGCCGCCAGCACGACCGGTCCGAAAATGGGAATCCGATACTCGAAGTTGCCGAGGAGCTGGGTGTCTCCACCGGTGGTCGTCAACTGGTAAACCGGAATTTGCTGGGTTACGGGGGAGAACGCCTCAACGCCGTTTTGCAGGATTTTCTGCTGACGGGCCGAACCATCATCATTAAGGACATTCACCGTGGCTTGGCTCGGCAGGAACGAAATCGGCGAGATACCCCAGATATCGAATCCGCGGATGTCATTTTCACCGCCCATGAAGATACGGTTAAACGGCGGAGCGACTTTGCCACCGTAGCCTGAGATCAGGCGACCGAGACCACGCATACCGATCACATGGCCTTTTTTGAAGCCAGAGCGGAAGTAAGTGGAGCTGATCGTCGGCTCGATCATGTTCACGTTGCCACCCAGGATGCTGCCGGCGAACGTGGTGGAGATGAAAAGGCTGCGGCCGCGGGTGGGAGTGATCGGGTGATCGACCGTGTTGTAGCTGTAGGACGGGACCACTTTGCTTGTCCGGATCCCGTCGAGTTGGTTGGGGCCATCGGTTCGCTGGAACGAGAGGAAGTTGAAGTAGTTGCTCGACGCATCGGACAGGGTTTTGACCGTCGAGATGTCATAACCGTAGGTCATGCTGACTCGAGCGAACGACCGTTTCAACTGGGTCGAGGCAAACGCGGTAAAGCCCAAGCCGTTGGTGACGTAGTTCAGCAGGTTCTGGCTTCCGAGAGCATTAAAGTAGGGCAGAAGGTTACGGCCAGAAAGGAGCGATACTTCGCGACCTTGATCATAGTTGAACCGCTGCATGTACACCGTGGCGCCGGCCTGAATCGGTTTATCAAACAGGTATGGCTCGGTGAACGAGAGCGTGACATCCCTGATACGATCTCCCAGCTGGCTACTCAAGCCCAGCGTTTCGCCGAGACCGAGGAAGTTGTTGGTGGAGTAACCGAATGAAACAAACGAGCCAGAGATACCGGATACGCCGCCTGACAACTGGACCGAGTTCTTGCCCCGTTCTTTCACCTTAAGCGTGATATCGACGGTGTTAGTTCGGGTGTCGCGCTTAATTTCGGCGGCTTCGGCTTCTTTCAGTGCCTCGAAATAGCCGAGTTGGTTCAACCTTAGCAGCGACAGTTCCCACAGGCGGGTGCTGTACTGATCGCCTTCGTCAATCATGAGTTCGCGTCGAATCACCTTGTCGCGCGTGGTGACGTTGCCAGAAAAATCGATCCGACGGACGAAGAACTGTTTCCCCTCATCCACGTTGATCGTGAGATCGATCTTATCGGTTCCCAATTGGGGCTGAATATCGGGTTCCGGCACCATATCGATGTAGCCGAACTCGCCATACAACTTGCGAATCTGCTCCATACCCTTGCGCAGTTTGGCGATCGAAAAAACGTCGCCTTCTTTCATTCCAAACACCTGTGGCAGAATCGCTTCAGGGGTCCGAAACAACTTCATGCCGACCGCATTGAGCTTATTGAGGTTGTAGCGGCGGGACTCTTCGACTGGAATCGTGACTTGAGCCCGCTTACCCGGCTTATTCGGGTAAAAAAACGGAATCCGGAAGCCGGAGCCGCCGACGTCGATAATCTTTACCGTATGCTCCCCGGTCCTCGTCGTGAAATATCCCTTTTCCTGGTAGGCGTTCACGATCATTTGCTTGTCCTGTTCAAGCTTCGTCGAATCGAAGGTTTTGGCAAATAGGTTTTCAAACAAAATGGATTTGGGGATGCCAATCGGGCGCAAACTCCGCATGGCACGCCGAACGTCGCGATCAGAGAAAACTTTATTCCCTTCAATGTTAATGTCGCCGACCTTGACCTTCGGGCCCTCGTTCACCTTGAAGACGACTTCCATGGAGGAGGGCGGAATCTGGCGCAGATCCGGCTCTACGGTTGCATACTGCCGACCGCGCTCGGCCAAGTACTCTTTCAGGACGACGGCCGCGCGTTGGACTTTGTTGGGATCGTATTGAGATTCGACCGTGAGGCCAACGCGGCGCTCTTTAAAGCGATCCAAGATCTCTGAAACAGTGAGAGACTTTGCGCCCTCGTACTTGATAGAACGGACGATGCGACGCTCGACCACCACGAATCGGATGATGTATCCAGTGCGGCCAGCCTCCCGTTCCAGAACGATGTCATCGAAGCGCCCGGTATTCCACAACGACATAAAGTCGCGGTGGAGGGAATCTTCGTCTACCTTATCGCCCTTCTTCGAAAAGATCATCGCTCGAAGGGTTTCCTGCGGGACCCGTCGGGCTCCGCGAAACTCTATCTGCTCGATGACATTGTCCACTTCGCCCGCAGCCGGAAGAGGGGTCTGCAAGCCTGACTTTACAGGTTGCGGTTTCGGGGCCTCGGTGGGCGCCGTGGGGACGGTCTCAAAAGGATTAGCCGGCTTGGGGGCCGGAGGCTGCGGAGGCTGTTGGCTGAGCAGCGGCGCTGTTCCCAATAAGAACGCAAAGATTGACAGGCGTAAAAGCCCGGAATAAATCATGAAGCGATAAATCCTTTCCACTCTGCGACTATTGGAGGACGTGCATGAGGGCCGCCCGGTTTCGTTAGCAAAGGCAAAAAGAGAGAGACCTGACCTGAACACACTAAAACCCTATTGTTACGAGGCGGGACACAAGGAAGCCGCAGCGTCCCCACGCTGCGGCCACGATTTAACAAGCGAACTGGACTACCAGCGGTTGCCCTGACCGCCGCCACGGCCGCCGCCGCCGCCGCCGCCGCCGCTCCGGCCACGATAGCCGCCGCCGCCGCCGCCCGCGCCGCCGCGGTCTTCTTTCGGACGCGCTTCATTTACGTTGATGGCGCGGCCATCAAGGTCGCGACCGTTCAACGCGGCGATAGCCGCCTCGGCCTCAGACTTCTGGGCCATTTCAACGAATCCGAAGCCACGGGCTTTTCCGGTTTCGCGGTCAGTGACAAGACTCACACGATCCACCGCGCCGAACTGCTCGAACAACGCGCGGAGATTCTGCTCGGTGGTATGAAAACTCAGGTTTCCTACAAAGATATTGGTCATTTTACTTTCCTTACTGATTTGCAGAGCGGCTGGTTGGGCAGGATCGAACGAAGGGGATGAACCGGACGCAACGACAGATGCTACAGACCTTAAAAATAGCACGACCGAGGCCTCTTCGGGTCAAACGGAATCAATCTCTTCTTCAAGCTGCTGTTTTCGAACTAGCGAGGCATAGTATCCGTGGCGTGCCAAAAGCTCCGCCGATGTTCCAATCTCGGCGATTTTGCCCTGTTTCAGGACCAGAATCCGGTCGGCATACCTCATCGTCGAGACCCGGTGAGAAATTAAAAACGTGGTGCGCCCTTTCATGACCGCACCGAGTTTTTCTAGGATTTGTGCTTCGGTGACCGTATCGACGCTGGAGAGCGCATCGTCGAGAATCAGAATTCGCGGATCGCGCAGAATGGCACGCGCGATCGCGGTGCGCTGCCTTTGGCCTCCTGACAGCGTGATGCCGCGCTCACCGATAACCGTGGCAAGGCCATCCGGAAAGCCAGCGACGTCGGCAGTTAACCCGGCGATCTCTACTGCGCGCTCAATAGCGGCGTCATCAGCCAGAGGAGAGCCAAGGGCGATATTGTCGCGCAGGCTCATCGAGAACAGGAACGTCTCCTGAGGGACAATACTGATCTGACGGCGGAGCAATTCAGGATCGTAGTCTCTGACGTCCACCCGGTCAACCCACACGGCTCCGCCGGTCGGATCGAGCAGTCGAGGCACCATCTGCGTCAGCGACGTCTTGCCGGACCCCGTAGGCCCTATTACGGCGATTGTTTCCCCGGCAGCGACATTGAAGGTCACCCCGGAGAGCGCTGCGCCAGCGGCATAATTTAATCCCACGTCGGCAAAGGTAATTTCCCCGGCGAGCGGCACGGGTACGGGCGTGGGATCAGCGGGGGCGGCTATCGTCGGTGGAACGTTCAACATTTCGCGAATCCGATCCAGCGAAGCGGTTCCCCGCTGCATCAGGTTGATCACCCAGCCCATCGCGATCATCGGCCAAATCAGCATGCCGACGTAGGTTTGGAACATGACGAAGCTACCGAGAGAGATTTTGCCGTCGATTACCCGAAGGCCTCCCACCCAAAGAACGACGAGAAAGGCGACGCCGCTTAAAGCGTGCAGCAGGGGCTCAAAAACTCCCGTTGTGCGAACCAGATCCAGGTTTCGGCGAATATAGTCCTGATTGAGCTCTTCGAAACGAACCCGCTCGGCATCGCCTTGGCCGTAGGCGCGCAAAAGACGCATGCCGGCGACCGACTCCTGCACACGGCCGGAAATGCTGGAAAAGACCTCTTGAATCTCCTCAAACCGCGCGTGAATGCGTTGGCCGTAGTAGACGACCAGAATACTGATGACAGGTGCCGGGGCGAGTGCCGCGAGAGTGAGGACAGGATCCACCGTCACCATCACGCAAAACGCGAGGAAGAAAGTGAGCATCGTTTCCGACCAATACATGAGACCGGGCCCGGCCATCATGCGGACCGCGTTCAGATCGTTCGTCGACCGCGCCATGATGTCGCCGGTCGGGAACTGGGCATAAAAATTCCGATTCACGAGGACCAAGTGGGCCAGAATATCGTTCCTCAGATCGTACTCCAGATCGCGGGAAACGCCGATAATGATCAACCGTTTCCAGTACTGAAAGAGCCCCTTGCCTAGGGCCAGGAGGAGAAGACCGCCGGCGATGAGCACCACGGCCGACCACGGTTCGCCCGTGGTGATGGAGTCAATCCCACGGCGAATCATCAACGGCAGGGTCGCCCCGAAAAGCGCATTAAGCACCAGCGCCCCCAAGCCTAAGAGAAGTTGCTGGCGATGCCGACCCAAATACGGTCGTAAGAACCGAAGCGCGTCGAGCATCCGATCAGTGCCCTATCCAAACGGCGAAGGTTTTCGCCCACTCCAGGAAGAGATTTTTTTGGTCTTGACGCCGCCGCCACCAATCCTCCGGATGGAACTCTCTGGTCGGCGCGGCAACCATGACAATCGTTGGTTCGGAGGCGACCGCCCGCAGAATCTTCCCGGCCCGACGGGTATGGAAATTACTCGTCACAACGAGTACTTTTTTAAAACCCAATCTTCGGAATTGGGGCATGTATTGCTCTGCTTCGTCGCGGGTAGAGGTGCAGTGGTTCGGCAAGGGGACAAAGGAAACATCCATAAACCCATGTTTTTCGGCGAACTCAATCGCTAGTTCGCTCTCGAAACGGTCGAACACGCCGGCCGGACCACTCACATAGACCTTCGGGGCGAAGCCCTGGCGAGCCAAAAGAGCAGCATGGGTAATACGATCGCCGAAGTGATCGCCGCCGAGAACGAAGATGGCATCCGCGGCTTCCACCGGCTCTGTTTTCACCAGAAAGCTCGCGACGGAGGGCAGCCATTGCGGATGCAGGAAAATCGCTGCGACAAGCAGGACCCCGAGCCCCAGCCAGAGCCTAGTCGAGCGAATCAAGTGTTAGTTCTCGTCCTGCTGGCGCGTATCCAGGTGACCGACAGTCTTCAGCAGTTGATACAGGCGCTCCACCTCAGCTTCGTCGTCACTACGCAGCAACTGAATCTTCGGGGTGGCGGAAGGAGTTGTCGACCCTTCTACCAGAGGCAAAGAGTCACCCCAGAACTGCCGGTAAGGGATCCCGTCGATGAGAGCTTGCTTTGCGTTCCGCCGCAAATTTCGCAGCAAGGAATTCGAAGCGTCCAGATCGCCCGGAAACAAGATCAATATTCGTTCATCCCCTTTGAAAAGAGTGAGCGTAACCGCCAGTGGAGAAATCCAACCGGTGCCATCCACCCGAGCGACTTTGGACCACTCTATCGTCCGCTCACCGATGAGCAAGACGTGCTCCTGAATCTCAATCGGGGGACGAAAGGCCAGAACCAACAGCGCCATCGCACTGAGAAGAAGCAGAACAGACGCGACCAAGGCGACCGTCCATTCGGTCGCGAACAGGCTCGAGATCACCGCCAGACCAGCAGCGGCCAACCCAGCCCACAAATACTGCTTCGAAGGCGTATAGCGCATAACGGAGACCAACAAATACTAGCCTATCCCCAGCCCGCGCAGCCGTCAATTCATTTCAACGCTTGGTACCCAAGATAGGCATAACGGATCCCACTTGTTATGATGCTCACCGCGCTAATGGCGAAAAACAGCGTCGGGTGAAAACTCAGCAGCACCGCGGCGACGGTACACATCAGCAGGAACGTGTTTGCTTTTCCGAGGCGAGAGGGCGGGAAGTCTTTTTTTCCGCTCAGGCGAAACAGAACCGCCGCAGCCAGGAGAATTAAAAGATCCCGGCCTATCGCCATGGCTACCAGCCAGCCTGGCATCGCCCCGACGTAGAGCAGCGCGATGAAGCCACTACCCACTAGTACTTTATCCGCTAACGGGTCCATAATCGCGCCGAACCGCGACTCCAGCCGCCATCGCCGTGCCATCCAACCGTCGATACTGTCCGTCACGGCGATCAGGAACGATACGAGCAGCGCCGTTAGGAACCGATGATCCAAGATCAGCCACACCACGGGCACCGTGCCGATCAAGCGCAGAACCGTCAGGATGTTAGGAATCTGGCGAAACACTGCCGTCGATCCTCAGCTGACGAGAGCATGGGTGGCCCGGGAGGCCAACTGATCAAAAAAAATTGTTTCGTAAAGCGAGGCATCCTGCATGATCCGCGCGACGAGCGCAGCGTGCATCGCGTGGCCAGCCCGCTCCGCAATGACATGACCCAGCAACGGCCGCCCAATCAAAGCCAAATCCCCAATCAGATCGAGCACCTTGTGCCGACACGGCTCGTCGGAAAACCGCAAGCCACCTGGATTCAATACAGAAGCTCGATCAAAACACACCGCGTTCGTCAGGTCGGCTCCGCGGATCAGCCCCATGTTCCGCATCTGGCCCAGTTCGTATTCGAAGCCAAATGTGCGGGCGGCAGCAACCTCACTGGCATAGCGCGCCGGCGTCAACTCCATTTCCATCGACTGATGGCCAACCATAGGATGATCAAAATAGATTTCGCAGGAAAGATAAAACGAATCTGCCGGCAGGATTGAAATCCGTTTGTTTCCCTGCTCCACCGTGACGGGCTTCAAAATCCGGAGATATTTGCGGCGTTTTTTGTACGTTTGCACTCCCGCTTGTGCCAACAGTTCGATGAAAGGCTGACCGGACCCATCGAGAATCGGCACCTCGAGATTGTCGATATCAATATAAGCGTTATCGATCCCCATCGAATACAGGACGCTGAGCAGGTGCTCGGTCGTCGAGATCAGCACCCCCTGCCGCATCAGGCTGGTGGCGTAGGACACCCGCGCCACGTGCTTCCAACTCGCGGGCAATTCGAAGTTCGACAGGTCCGTTCGGCGGAAAACAATCCCCGTGCCGGCCGCTGCAGGCTGAATTGTAATACTGGCCGGTACCCCGCTATGGAGGCCCACACCTTTCGCCGATACCGGCTGTGCAACGGAAGTTTCGAAGCGCAAATCGAAGAATACCAAAAATGGTAATCAATTGAAAGGAAAATAGTTAAGGCCGAAATTGTGTGTCTTTTTATACACACGTGCGGCGAAGCGGACACATTGGAGTATCCTTGTAAGCGATGCCTCGCCTCTTCCTCATCGACTCCTTCGGGTACATTTTTCGCGCCTATTACGCGCGGATGCGAATGAATACCCCGCCGATGCGCACCTCGGCCGGAGTCGCCACCGAAGCAGTGTATATCTTCCACAACATGTTGAAGAAGCTCCGCGAGAAGCACCAACCGGATTACCTCGCCGCCGTTTATGAATCGCTCGGCCCCACGTTTCGCGAAACGGAATTCCCGGCGTATAAGGCAACCCGGACGGAGACACCGCCCGACCTGATCGCCCAAGTGCCGCTCGTCAAACGGTTGCTCGAAGCACTCTCTATTCCGGTGCTCGAAGCGGCGGGATTCGAGGCCGACGACGTCATCGGCACCCTCGCCAAGCGCGCCCAAGCCGCCGGGCTCGAAGTCATCATCGTTTCTTCCGATAAGGACATGCTCCAACTCGTCGGTCCGGGCATCTCGATGCTCAACCCGGCCAAAGACGACACCTTATACGACCGGGATCTGGTGAAAGAATTTATGGGAGTCTGGCCCGAACAGGTGGCGGACTTGTTGGCGCTGAAGGGCGACGCCGTCGACAACATCCCCGGTGCCCCTGGCATTGGGGAAAAGGGGGCGGTGTCGTTACTGGCCGAGTATGGGACCCTCGACGCCCTACTCGCCGCCGGGCCGAGCCTGACCAAGAAAACCTACCGGGAGGCGCTGACGACCCATCGGGAACAGGTCGAGTTGTCCAAGCGGCTAGCCACCATCCACTGCGAAGTACCCCTCGATATCTCGCTCCAGGCGCTCGAGCTCGCCGAACCGGACCGTCCTGCGCTAGAGGCCTTCTATCGCGAAATGGAATTTTTCACTTTCCTGCGCGATCTCGGCCCCGCCCGCGAGCAGGTAACCGAGGACTACGCGCCCATCACAGCGGAAGAGTTACCCGGTTGGGTGGGGGATGCCCCGGTCGGCCTCGCCCTGTTCAACGGCCAACTCGCCGTCGCCCGCGCCGCGGGCCAAGCACGCACCTGCCCTGATCTAGCGTTCCTTCACTCCGCCACGCCAAAGATCGTCCACGACATCAAGGCCATCTATGCCGCCAATCCAGAGGCAAAGGGTCTCACCCGCGACCTGATGTTGGAAGCCTTCCTGCTCACCGCCGACTCCGGCAATTCGGCCTTCGATTCGCTCTGCGAAATTCATCTGCAGCAGAAACCCGGGGCACGCGCCGATCAACGGGCCGACCTTACGCTGCGCTTGGCCGAGAAACTGGCGCCGGAACTCGACAAGATCAACGCCCGCGAAATCTACGAGTCGATCGACCTCCCCCTGGCGCCGGTGCTTGCCGCGATGGAACGTCTCGGCGTACTGATCGAACCGAACCAACTCGCCGTCATGTCCGGAAAAATGGAGACCGCCATCCAGGCGCTGACCAAGGAGATTCACGGCCTCGCGGGTCGCGAGTTCAACATCAACTCGCCTCAACAACTGGGCAAAATTCTCTTCGAAGACTTGAACCTGCCCGCGCCCTCTAAAGGCGGGAAGAAGCAGATTTCAACCGCCGCCGATGTGCTCGAAAACTTAGCCCATCCCATCGCCGCCCAGGTTCTTGAATACCGTGGCCTCGTTAAATTGAAGGGCACCTACGTCGACGCCTTGCCGGCGCTGATCCACCCGGAAAACGGCCGCGTACACACGACGTTTCAGCAGACCGGGGCCGCCACCGGGCGCCTCTCCAGTTCGAACCCGAACCTGCAGAACATCCCCGTTCGGACCGAGCTCGGACGAGAGATCCGCGCCGCCTTCGTTCCGCCTCCCGGCTGGAAACTCGTCGTCGCCGATTACTCGCAAATCGAACTCCGGCTGCTGGCTCACATGTCCGGCGACGCAGTACTCACCGACGCCTTCCAAAACGGCGAAGACATTCACACCCGCACCGCCTCCGAGGTCTTCGGTGTGAACGCGGCCTTCGTCACCCCGGAGATGCGCCGCGGCGCCAAAGCCGTCAATTTCGGAATCGTTTATGGCCAGACGTCCTTCGGCCTCGCATCCGCTTTAGGAATCCCGAAGCACGAAGCCGAAAAGTACATCAAAGCCTACTTCGCCCGCTACTCTGGCGTGAAAACGTTTATCGAAGCAACCATCGCCGAAGTCCGCGCCAAAGGCTACGCCGAGACGCTCTTCGGCCGTCGTCGACCGATTCCCGACATGGACAGCCGCAACCCCAACGCGCGTTCGTTCGCCGAACGAACCGCGGTGAATACGCCGTTGCAAGGCTCGGCCGCCGACCTGATCAAGCTCGCCATGATCAGGATTCAAGCCCTGCTCGCCGAGCAGAAATTCGCGTCCCGGATGATTCTTCAGGTCCACGACGAACTCGTCTTCGAAGCGCCCCCTGACGAAGTGGAAACGCTGCAACGCATGGTGAAGCACGAGATGGAATCGGCGCGGCAATTCGCGGTGCCGCTTGTCGTCGACACCGGAGTAGGGGACAATTGGCGCGATGCGAAATAGTTGGCTAATTGCCCTCGTCCTCCTCTCCGCTTGTGGCCCCGCCAAGGTCGCCGAGAAGCCGAAAGAGCCCGTCCGCGCGCCGGATGAGTTCAAAGCGAAGTTTGAAACGTCGAAAGGCAACTTCACCGTTACGGTCAACCGCACTTGGGCCCCGATCGGCGCGGATCGTTTTTATGAGCTCGTCCAAGAAAAGTTTTTCGACGACCAGAAGTTCTTCCGCGTAGTGCGCGGCTTCGTCGTCCAATGGGGCATCCATAAAGAGCCGAAAACGAACCGGCTCTGGTCCTCACGCGACATCGTCGACGACCCGGTGAAAGAGAAAAACATGCGTGGCTCCCTAACCTTCGCGACCCGCGGCCCGAACACCCGGTCGACACAGCTTTTTTTCAACCTCCGGGACAATACCTCGCTCGACAGCCAAGGTTTCGCGCCCATCGGGAAGGTAACCGAAGGTCTTGAAGTGCTCGACCAGCTCAACTTCGTTTACGGAGACATCGCCCCGCTCGGCCCCGGTCCGGACCCACGCCTAGCGCAGCAGGAAGGCAACGCGTACTTTGACCGAACGTGGCCCCGGCTCGATTCCATCACGCGCATCACCATCGTTCCGTAGCCCTGATAGGATAAGCGCATGGAACGTCGCGATTTTCTGAATGCAACCGCTGCCGCCTTTGGCACCTCCGTCACCGCGCTAGCCGATGCCCCCATGCCCATGGCGACCCTGGGCAAGTCTGGCCTCCGCGTCTCTCGCTTCACGCTCGGCGGCTACCACATGGCCGTCAAGGGCGAAGAGGAAGGGATCAAAATCATCCGCCGCGCGATCGACCTCGGGGTCGTGATGTTCGACAGCGCGGCCAAGTATCACAACGGCAAGTCCGATGAGGTCTATGGCAAAGCCCTCACTGGCGGCCTTCGCAAGAAGATTCTGCTGATGTCGAAGGCGGAACTGCGCGATAAGAAATCCGCCATGGCGCAGCTCGAAACGACGCTGAAGCGCATGAACACCGACTATCTCGACCTGTGGTGCTGCCACGAAGTCGCGCGCTTGGACGAGGTAGAAAAAATCTTCGGCCCCGGCGGTTCGCTCGAAGCGTTTGTCGAGGCGAAGAAAAAGGGCATGGTCCGGCATATCGGATTTACCGGCCACCACGACCCCGAAGTGCATCAAGCGCTGCTCAAGGGCTTCGACGGCTGGGAGACGGTGCAGCATCCGGTGAACCTGATCGACCCCCATTACCTCAGCTTCATCAAGGACGTGTTGCCGAAGGTCCGCGCCAAGGGCCTCGGCCTGCTCGCGATGAAGTCGAACGCGATCGGCGAGATTACTAAAGCGAAAATCGCGACGATTCCCGAGTGTCTCCGCTACACCCTCAGCCACGACGTCGATACCCTCGTTAGCGGCGTCGAAACCGTCCAACAACTCGAAGAAAACGTCCTGACCGTCAAGACGTTTCAAAAAATGAGCCGCGACGAAGTCTCGACGCTTCTCTCCCGCACGGCCAAAGGCCCCATCGGCTCCAAAATCGAACGGTACAAGAAACCCGAGAAGACTGCGATCCTGAATCATCTCACCCCGCATCAAGATGGCGATCCGGCCTAGTAATCGCACAGTGAAAGGGCGATGAGACCTCTACTCGCCCTTCTCCCGGTTCTTCTGACTGCTCAGGAACCCGGCTTCGTCGTTCAAACACGTCTCGTCTTCGTGCCAACGACCGTCCAAAACACGCAAGGTCGGCCGATTGATGGCCTGACGGAAGCCAACTTCAAGATCCTCGACAATGGAATTTCCCAGCCCTTCTCGCTGGATACCTTCGGCACAGGGGTGGCGAGAGTAGCCCTGGTCGTCGCCGTCCAGACATCGGGCATCTCCGCCTCCGCGCTGGTCACAATTAGGCGGATTGGCGCGATGATCCAACCTGTCATCACCGGCGAGCGCGGCTGCGCCGGCCTGATCTCCTTCTCCGATTCCGTTGTCGTGCGCCAAACCTGCACGAAAGATCCAGACGTCCTTTCGAAGGCATTCGCGGCACTCTCCTCTCGTTCGCCAAAAGAGGGTCATTTGCTCGACGGCACCGCCGAGGCGATCAAACTCCTGGAAGCCCAGCCCAACGCCCGCCGCGTCCTTCTTTTGATTTCAGAAACCCGCGACCGCGGCAGCGAAGCCAAGCTCCCCGACGTCATCCGCCAAGCCCAAGCCGCCGGCGTCACCGTCTATTCGGCCACCTACTCCGCTTTTCGCACCGGCTTCTTCGCCAAGCCCGAGGACGTGCAGCAACCCCGCCAAACCCGGCCTTTGCCGATCCCCAGCGGCAGGCCCAATTGGGACCCAGTCGCGCAATCCATCCCCGCTAACACCTCGGCGCAATCGACCGACATCTTGGGCGGAATCGGCGAGTTGAAACGCCTTTCGATGGATAAGACCACCGAAAAGCTGGCCCAAGCCACGGGCGGGGCCGAATACCCCTTTACCAAGCTCGCCGGCCTCGAAAAGGCCATTCAAAGCCTCGGCGAAGAAATCCATTCGCAGTACGTGATAGGCTTCATCCCAAAGGAGCCGCAACCCGGCTACCATACCCTGACCGTTCAGGTGCAACCCGGAACCAACCTTCGCCTTCGCACCCGTCCTGGATACTGGGTTAACGCTACTCCCTAGGGGGGCTTCCATGGCCGAAATTGACGCCGCGATCACCACCCAGCTTGCGAATATTCAGAAAACAATCGGCCGGTCAATGGCCGCACTGGGCAAAACCTTAACCGCCACCGGCCTTGCCAAGCATACCGAATTGGTGGCCTTCGCCAAGAAAGAACTCGGCCTCGGCCACGGCGACGCGAACATGCTCGTGCTCCAGCTGCGCAAAGCGGAAGTTCCCCAACCCGACGATCCCCTCGATGCGATCTACGCCGGGCCCAAGGCTGCGCTCCGCCCGATCCACGAAAAGTTCCTCGCCGCCCTTGCGGCGTTCAGCCCGTTCGAGATCGCGCCAACGAAAGCCAACGTCAGCCTGCGCAAGAAAAAGCAGTTCGCGCTGATCGGTCCGGCAACCAACTCGCCAGTCAAAATCGGCTTCAACATGCCGGCGCTGGATGCCGGCCCCCGACTCGAAGCCGCGCCGCCGGGCGGCATGTGCCCTTACCGCGTCAAAGTGGCCGCCACCGAACAAATCGACAAAAAGTTGTTAGATTGGGCCCGCCGAGCGTAGGATTCAGCCGGCTGATTACACTTATGGAGTATGAGCAAAGCGATTGCTCGCCGCCTCCGGCCTGCTAGCCGCTGAGGGCTCCTGGCCCGACGTGGTTGCGCTCAGCCCGAAAGAGAAGATCCACATCGTGCAGCGCGACAAGAAAAGTTTCCGGGGCGAAGTCGTCCGAGTAGACGCCGAACAGGTCACGCTGACCGTCGGCGGTCAAGCTACCTCCGTTGCGAAGGCAGACGTCGCTCGCATCAGTCGTTCAGCCGGGCGCACGCCCAACGCACTGCTCGGCGCGACCCTCGGCGTTGGTGCCTCCGCAATCGTCGGTGCCTCGCAAATCCACGCTCAAACCATTTACCGCGCCCCGTAAATTACCATGATCAAACTCTTTTCCCTCTCTCTCGTTCTGACGATCATCCTGCTAGCAGGTGACATACGCAAAGGCGGCTCCCTTGTTATGTCCGAATTTAATCCTACGCGTCCCGAGGCCGCACGTAAAAGTCGATCGCCTCTGCGGCGGGCAACCCCTTCGGCTCTTTACTCGCCTCCGGATGCGTCGACCGATAGCGCTGCAAAACTAACTTTTGCATCTCCTTCACCACCTCCGGATGATTCCCCGCAACGTCGGCGAACTCTCCCGGATCCCGCTTCCGGTCGAACAGTTTCATATACCGGCCCGGCGTCGGCTGGTCGGTCTCGTATCCGTCCGTCCGCTTCCGCTGCCCGGAGCAGTGGATAAACTTCCACTCCCCGCTGCTCACAAAAACTTCTTCGTTTTCCAAGTATTGACTGAAAACGTGCGTCCGCCCCGGCGCCTTCTTGCCTTCGAGAAACGGCCGCAAACTCTGCCCGTGCTGCCCCGGCAGCGCTCCAACGCCCATCATGTCAGTGATCGTCGCCGTCACATCGACATGCTCGGTCATCACCTCCACCACCGCCCCCTTCCGCGCCCGACCCGGGTAACGGATTATCAGCGGCACCCGCAGCGCCGGTTCATAGCCACAATGCTTCTCGAACCGCCCGTGCTGCCCTACGCAATAACCATGGTCGGCCAGGTAAACAACAAACGTGTCCTGCTCCAAATTCAGCCGCCGCAAGGCGTCCAAAACGTCGCCAATGTTCCGGTCGAGCATCGCCACCGAAGTGTAGTACGCCGCCTGAATCCCCTGCTTTTCCTCGACGCTCAAATCCCGGAAGATCAGCGGAATCTGCCCCGCGTCCTCCGGCCCCACCTTCGGTGCTGTGAACGTCGCCGCCGGAAACTGCGCCGCCATGTCGACGGGAAAGTCATAAGGCGAATGCGGCTCCGGAAAGCTCACCCAAAGCGCGAACGGGTCTTCTTTGTGATTCTCAAGCCAACCAACCGCCTGCCGCGCAGTGAACGTCCCCCGCATTTCTTCGTAATAGCGGGGAAACGGCAGCTTCTCCGCGTTCAGCCAGATCCGCGCCGGATCGCGAAACGGCCGCCACGCCGGCTTCGTCTTCCCTTCCACCTTCCGCTGCACCGGACTACCATTCCACGCTTTATTGATGTCCGCCTCGGTCATCATCGTGTCGAACCCATAGAGGCCCGGCGCGGAGGCCCGGTTCAAGTGCATCTTGCCAAACACCGCCGTCTGGTACCCCGCCTGCTTAAACTGCTTCGCCAAGTTCGGCTTCTCCGTGTCGAGCGAGGTCTTCAGCACCGTCACCCCAACAGCCGACGGCATCAAACCCGTCAGCAAACTCTGCCGCGAAGGCGTACAAACCGGCTGGTTGCAGTAGTGCTTCGCAAACCGAACCCCCTCGCTCGCCAGCCGATCAATGTTCGGCGTGCTCGCTTGCCGATTCCCATCACAGCCCATCACATAGGCGGCATGATCATCGGCAATCAAAAAGAGAAAGTTCGGTTTCTTCGGCACGGCCAATCCAGCCAGTAAAGTTCGACGGGTAATCATCCGCCTCAGTCTACAATGCTGGACCACCCTCTGCGCGACAGGTCCCAATAGATAACGAACCCTGCCACCGCCGCCACTGCCAACATGCCGATCCCCAGAGCCGTTTCTTGAAAGATAATCTTTCCAATCCCGAACAACGAGCCATAGATCAACACGCATCCGCTCACCCAGCACAGCAAGTTATTCAGACCGTCTCCGGCCGGCTTCACGTCCGGGGCCAGTTTCGCAATCGGCCCCCAGCCGTTCCTCGATGGCCGCGTCCGGCGGTAAAACGCTACGAGCGTCTCGTTGCTCTCCGGCGCCGTCAGGAACGTCGCCCCTAACCAGGCCGCCGTCGTCACACCCACGGTGATCATCATCAAGTAAGCAAACTGCCGCGGGTCATCCGAATCCAAACCCGCCATCGTCTGCAACCCCACCGACACCACAAACGCCGTCCCCATCGCTACCACTTCGCTCCAAGCGTTGATCCGCCACCAGTACCACCGCAGCAGCAATACGCCGCCGGTGCCCGCGCCGGTCACAATCAGCAGCTTCCAGGCGCCGGAGATCGACTCCATGTAAAACGTTACGACGGCCGAAACCAGCGTGATCAAAACAGTGACGACCTGCGAGACCCGGACCAATTGGACGTCACTCGCCGCCGGCTTCACGAACCGCCGATAGAAGTCGTTGACGATGTAGCTGGCACCCCAGTTCAGCTGCGTCGCGATCGTCGACATGTACGCCGCCGCAAAACCAGCCACCATTAACCCACGCAGCGAAGGCGGCAGATGGTCAATCATCACTTTGATATACCCCGTCTCCGGATCCGCCAAATTCGGGTACAGGATGATGGAGGCGAGCCCGACCAGAATCCACGGCCACGGCCGCAGCGCGTAGTGAGCGATGTTGAACCATAGAGTCGCCAGCAGCGAATGCCGTTCGTCCTTCGCGCAGAACATCCGCTGCGCCACGTACCCACCGCCGCCCGGCTCCGCCCCCGGATACCACACCGCCCACCAGTTCAGCGAAATGTAAACGAGAAACGTGGTCATCGGCATCCAAGGCGAATCCAGGTCCGGCACGAAGCTCAGCACCCCGCCCTTCCCCCCCGGCGCAATCCCCTTCGCGCGATCGATCTCGTGCAGCTTGGCCAACATCTGATCCATGCCACCGACTGCCTCCACGGCGCAGTAAGCCAGAATGATCACCATCGCCATCTTGATGAAGAACTGCACGACGTCCGTCACCAGCACGCCCCACAGCCCGCTCATCGTGGAAATCAAGGAAGTCACCGCGATCAGCCCAATCACCACCACCAGCGCCGTCGCTTTATCCACTCCCAAGATCAGCATCAGAATCTTCACCATCGCCAGGTTCACCCACCCCAGCACGATGCAGTTGATTGGCAACCCGAAATACAACGCCCGAAAGCCCCGCAAAAAAGCCGCCGGCTTGCCCGCGTAGCGGATTTCGCTGAATTCGATATCCGTCGTCACCCCGCTGCGACGCCATAGCCGCGCGTAGAAAAACACAGTTAGCATGCCGCTGGCCACAAAATTCCACCACAACCAGTTCCCCGCCACCCCGTACCGCACCACCATGCCCGTCACCGCCAGCGGCGTATCAGCCGCAAAGGTCGTCGCGACCATCGACGTCCCCGACAGCCACCACGGCACGTTTCGACCCGACAGGAAAAACTCATCTATGCTCTTCCCCGCCCTCGCCTTGTAATAAAAACCGATTCCAATGTTCAAGGCAAAGTAAACGGCGACGATAAGCCAATCGAGGAGAGTCAGTTGCATCCGAACAATTATACGTGTACCCAGAACTGCGCTAAACTTGCACAGTGAGCATGAAGCTCTATTTATCTTCGTTAACTCTTTATTCGGCTATCCTGTATGGCCAACAAGTCGCGGTCAGCGAAGAAGAGTTGCAGTGGTTTCCGGGCGTCTCGGATTCAAATAGCCCCGTTCATTGGCGTAACGGGCAGATGATAGTCTTCAACTCCGACGGCATGCCCATTCGTAGCGAAGGCACGACGGTGCAAAACCTCCGCCGCGTCCGCGCCGTTCAACTGGATAGTTACCAAAATCGCCCGCTCTGGATTGAAGCCACTTACCAGGATACCGACGGCACGCTCTACGCCTGGTACCACCACGAGGTCTACTCTTACTGCGAAGGCAACAACCTCACCGCTCCAGAGATTGGCATGATGGTTTCTTACGACAATGGCATCAACTTCCGGGATTACGGGATCATTCTCACGGCGGGTGAATTATCCGATTGCAATGCGCAAAACGGCTACTTCGCCGGCGGCAACGGCGATTTCAGCGTCCTACTCGACGAAGAGAAAAAGTACTTCTACATCTACTATTCCAACTACGCCGGCTCGTTGAGCGCCCAAGGGATTGCCGTCGCTCGGTTGGCCTTTGACGATCGGCTGAGCCCGGTCGGTCAGGTTTGGAAACATTATGGCGGCGAATGGAATGAGCCTGGCTTAGGCGGCTTTTCCGAAGCTGCGTTCCCCGCTACAGTAAGCTGGATGCGCGCCGACACCGATGCCTTCTGGGGCCCGTCGCTACACTTCAATACGTACTTGAATAAGTACGTCATGCTGATGAACCGCTCCTGCTGTGAGCCCCGCTGGCCTGCGGAAGGAATCTACATCAGCTACTCTAGCGACTTAGGCGATCCAAAGTCCTGGACCCCGCCCCAACAGATTCTCGCGAACGTCGGCTGGTACCCAATGATCATCGGCCTCGGCGTCGAAGAAACCGACAAACGTGCCGGGCGAACAGCGCGCTTATTTGTCGGGAGTGACTCGCGCTGGGTCCTGAACTTTCGGCGGTAATGCGTTAGGACGTCGAGACTCGACGTCGCAAGATCCACTCATTCAAGTGGGCACCCCAAACTTCGGCAGTACGAAGCGCATCAGCACAACGTAGCCTGCAATTGCTGCCAGCGGCAACCAAATCTCGCTCATATCTTCATAGATGCAGTCACTAACCGTTTGGTGACAGACCGTTTAACGCGAAGGGGCCGACAGAACGTTCGTTCCGCCGGCCCCTTCGCCATTTTTATCGGTCCAACTACTGCGGCGCTTCGCCCTTCAACTTCTCGCGCTGCTCTTTCAACACCGCCCGCCGGCTCAGCTTGATCTTGTTGCCTTCCAGCGCCAGAACCTTAACCATGATCTGATCGCCTTCGTTCAACTCGTCACGCACTTCCTTCACGCGGCTCTCGGCGATTTCGCTGATGTGCAGCAAACCGTCGGTGCCCGGAAAGATTTCAACAAACGCTCCGAAGTCCACAATCCGAACCACGGTACCAAGGTAGATCTTGCCCGGTTCGGCCACCGCGCAAATGTTGGTGACCCGCTGGATCGCCTTCTGTGCCGCGACGCCGTCGGTGGCATAAATGTTCACCGTGCCGTCGTCGTTGATGTCGATCTTGCAGCCCGTCTCTTCGGTGATGCTACGGATCATTTTGCCACCCGGACCAATCAGCTCCCGAATCTTATCGGTCGGAATCTGCATGGTGTGGATGCGAGGAGCATGCAGCGACAGTTCGCCACGCGGCTTGGTGATGCACTGCACCATGATGCCGAGGATGTGCAAGCGGGCTACGCGCGCCTGCTCGAGAGCCTCTTTCATCAATTCGGTCGTCACATTAGGAACCTTGATGTCCATCTGCAACGCCGTAATGCCGTCAGCCGATCCGGACACTTTGAAGTCCATATCGCCGTAGTGATCTTCCGCGCCCGCGATGTCGGTCAGAATGGCATACTGATCGCCTTCTTTCACCAAACCCATCGCGATACCCGCTACCGCCATCGAAACCGGAACGCCAGCGTCCATCATCGACAAGGAAGCGCCGCAAACCGAGGCCATCGAGCTCGATCCGTTCGATTCCAAAATGTCGCTAACCACGCGAATCGTGTACGGGAACACTTTCTCAGAAGGCACCACGGCCGTCATCGAACGTTCCGCCAACGCACCGTGTCCAATCTCGCGCCGACCCGCGCCGCGCATGAAGCCCACTTCACCCACCGAGAACGGCGGGAAGTTGTAGTGCAACATAAAACGCTTCGAAACAACGGTCGGATCCAACAGCTCGATCCGTTGTTCATCGTCTTTCGTGCCAAGCGTGGTCGTGACCAACGCCTGGGTTTCGCCACGCGTAAACAACGCCGATCCATGCGTCCGGGGCAGAATCCCCACTTCGCATTCAATATGCCGAACTTCGTCAAACGCCCGGCCATCCGGCCGCCGCCGATCTTTCAACATTTCATCCCGGAAAACACGCTCTTTCAACACGCCAAACAGCTCTTTCGCCGCCGCCTGCTGATCTTCCGGGTACTTCTCGACAACTTTCTTCTTGGCCCCGTCGATCAAAGAGTAGCTTTCCAGCTTGCCGTGCTTCTTCGTGTTCAGCGCATCGCTCAGTTCGGCGCGAATAAACCCGTCAATCTCGTCAAACAAAGGCTGGTTGATCGCCGGCGTGGTGTACGCCTTCTTCGCCTTGCCCGCCAACTTCATCAACTCGCGGATACCGGCGTTCATCTTCCGGCAGCACTCGTGGCCAAACTCAATGGCTTCCAGCATGTCGGCTTCCGAAACGTGGCTCGCTCCGGCTTCCACCATCACGATTCCATTGTCCGTGCCCGCCACAATGATGCTGATCGGCGATTCCGCCGCTTGCTCGTAAGAGGGGTTCGGAACCAACTTTCCGCCCACCTTGCCCACGCGAACCGCGCTCAGAACATGATGAAACGGGATGTCGCTAATCGCCAGCGCCGCACCAGCACCGGCAATCGCCAAAGAACCGGGGTCGCGTAACGGATCAGCCGATAGCAACATCGCGATGACCTGCGTCTCGTGCGAATAGCCCTCTGGAAACAGAGGGCGAATCGGGCGGTCAATCATCCGGCTAGTCAGGACTTCCTTCTCTGAAGGACGTCCCTCACGCTTAATGAATCCGCCGGGGAAACGACCGGTCGCGTAGGTAAACTCCCGGTAATCCACCGTGAGCGGGAAAAAGTCAGCGTTCAGCTTCGGCTTGGGGGCCGTACACGCCGTGACCAGCACCACGGAGTCACCCGAGCGCACAATCACCGATCCGTTCGCCTGTTTGGCCATGTGGCCGGTCTCAATCGAGACCGGCAGGCCAAAAAGGTCAATTTCAACTTTATGAAGCATTGCTATTCCTTGAACCGAATTGACTCGAAATCAAGGAGACGCGAGGAGCGAGTGTACGCGCGGTCTTATCCGCTCACCAGAGCGGAATTCCGAAAGCTTTTCCCCTAACGACGGATGCCAAGGCTGGTAATGAGCGTCTTGTAACGCATCGGGCTGTCGCCCTTCAGATAATCCAGCAGCCTACGCCGCCGAGCTACCATCAACAGAAGTCCACGGCGTGAGCTATGATCCTTCTTGTTTGCCTTGAAATGGTCCTGCAACTGCGTTATGCGCTGGCTCAGGATCGCAACCTGGACCTCTGGCGAACCGCAATCGGTCTTGTGGATCTTGTACTTCGCGATTACTTCTTGTTTCGATTCAGACGCCAGTGCCATGCCGTAAAGTGGATACTCCTTAAGTCTTTCCTTAATCGTTTGATGTCAGAGAATAGAATAACACAATCGCAACGATTATTTCGGACCAAGACGAATTGCCCCGTCCAAACGGATAGTTTCCCCATTTAAGTAGGCATTTTCCACCACATGCCGCACCAACCGCGCAAATTCCGCAGCCTCCCCCAACCGACTCGGAAACGGCACCGTCTTCCCTAACTCCCCCTTCACGCTCGCCGGCAACCCATCCAACATCGCCGTATCCATCAACCCCGGCGCAATCGCCACCACCCGAATCCCCACTCGCGCAAACTCCCGCGCCAGCGGCAGCGTCATCCCCACCACCGCCGCCTTCGACGCCGCATACGCCGCCTGCCCAATCTGACCATCAAACGCCGCAATCGAAGCGGTATTCACGATCACGCCCCGCTCCCCGTTCTCCTCCGCGGCGTTCTCCATCATCGCCGCCGCCGCCCAACGGATCACATTAAAAGTCCCCAGCACGTTCACCCGCATCACCCGCTCAAAATCATCCAGCCCCATCGGCCCCTCCCGACCCACCGTCCGCTGCGCCGTCGCCACCCCCGCGCAGTTCACCACAATATCCACGCCCCCCACCAACCCCGCCGCCACGTCCTGATCCCGCATCACGTCCTGCCCCAGTGACCGGTCCAACACCCGCACCGCCGCCCCCGCCGCCCGAAACTCCGCCACCGTCGCCGCCCCCAATCCCGACGCCCCGCCCGTCACTAAAACTCGCTTCCCCGCTATCTGCATCTTTCCTTCATAGCATGTTCGCCATTAAACAAAACAGCTATACTTTGTTTGGCTCCCTCTTTATGCAGCACGACTGGTTCCCACTCTGGCTCAGCCTCCGCGTGGCCGCCCTGGCCACCGCCCTCTCTCTGCTCATCGGCCTCGCCCTTGCCTGGCTTCTCGCCAACCGCCCCTTCCGCGGCCGCGAACTCCTCGACGCCACCATCTCACTCCCCCTCGTACTCCCACCCACCGTCCTCGGCTTCTATCTCCTTATTCTCCTCGGCCGCGAATCCCTCCTCGGCCGCCTCTACGAAACCGTCACCGGCAGCCCCCTCGTCTTCACCTGGCAAGCCGCCGTCGTCGCCGCTGTGTTTCACTCCGCACCCCTACTCATCAAGTCCGCCCGCGCCGCCCTCGAATCCGTCGACCACGTCTATGAACGTGCCGCCCGCTCGCTCGGCGCCTCCGAATGGCGCGTCTTCGCCCGCATCACCCTCCCCCTCGCCCTGCGCCCCATCCTCGCCGCCGCCGCCCTCGCCTTCGCCCGTTCCCTCGGCGATTTCGGCGTCACCATCATGCTGGCCGGCAATATCCCAGGACGCACCCAAACCGTCGCCGTCGCCATCTATGACGCTGTCGAAGGCGGCAACGGAGACCTCGCCCGTTGGCTCGTCCTCGCCGTCTCCGCCCTTGCCATCGCCCTGCTTACCCTCGCCAACGCCCTCGCCCCCAAACGAGCCTGACCATGCTACAAGTCCGTCTCAAAAACTCGTTCCCCGCCCGCCCCGGCTCCCGCGGCTTCGCCCTCGATCTCGCCTTCGAAGCCCGCCCCGGTGTCACCGTCCTGTTCGGGCCCTCCGGCTCCGGCAAAACCCTCACCCTCGATTCCATCGCCGGCTTCGCCACCCCCGCCGCCGGACGGATCCTGCTCGATGACTCCATCCTCTATGACGGCGAAACCCGCGTTAACCTCCCCGCCCAAGCCCGCCGCTGCGGCTACGTTTTTCAAAACTACGCCCTTTTCCCGCACATGACCCTGGCCGACAACCTCGCCTTCGCCGCTCACTCCCTCCCGCCCCGCGAACGCGCCCGCCAAGTCAAAGACTCCCTCGAACAGTTCCAACTCTCCGACGTCGCCGCCCGTCAGCCCGGCGAACTCTCCGGCGGCCAAAAGCAACGCGGCTCCATTGCCCGCGCCCTCCTGCGCTCCCCCCGCATGCTCCTGCTCGATGAACCCGCTCAAGGCCTGGACCCCTCCCTCCGCCAAGAGCTATATAGCATCTTGCGCGCCGTCCGTGCCCAATACGAAACCCCCATCGTCCTCGTCACCCACTCCCTCGAAGAGTGCTTCGAACTCGGCGACTCTCTCCAACTCATCCACGAAGGCCGCATCATCCAGTCCGGCACCCCCCGCCAAGTCGTCGACCATCCCGCCTCCCCCGAAGCCGCCCGCCTCCTCGGCATCTATTCTCTCCTCCCCGCCGAAATTCGCGCCCTCGACCCCGGCCGCCAAACCAGCCGCATCCGCTGCCTCGATCACGATCTGACCGGCCCCTACTACCCATCCCACTTCATCGGCGACCGCATAACCCTCTACCTGCTCCCCTCCCTCCTCCGCGCTCTCCCCCGCTCCGGCACGCCTTCCGAAAACCAGCTCCCCGCCTCGCTCGAACGCGTCTCCGAACGGCCCCACTCCGTTATCCTCCACTTCGCCGACGGCCTCTCCGTCGAAATGTCCCGCGCGGAATACGAACCCCTCCGCCAAACCCGCGAATGGCTCATCGCCTTCCCGCCCGCCGCCCTCCGCATTCTCTAATATGCTTCGCTGCCAAATCGCCGAGACCCCTCCCGTCCACCCCGCCGCCGACTGGTTCCAACTCCGCGCCAAGCATCTCCCCGCCCGCGAACTCTACGTCCGCGCCCGCGCCGCCATCGCCGCCGCTCCCCAGAAAAAGGTCCTCGTCAACTCCCGCCTCGACGTCGCTCTCGCCGCCCGGGCCCACGGCCTCCATCTCCCCGCCCATAGCCCCGCTCCTTCCTCGTTCCGTTCTCTTACCCCGCCCGGCTTCCTCATCGGCGTCTCCTGCCATACGCTTGAGGAACTCCGCCAAGCCGAAGCCGAAGGTGCCGACTACGTCTTCTTCAGCCCCATATTCCAGCCCTACTCCAAGCCAGGCTATCACCCCGGTCTCGGCCTCGCCGCCCTCCGCCAAGCCTGCTCCACCATCACGATTCCACTCTTCGCGCTCGGTGGTATCAACTCCGACAATGCTTTAGAATGCAGGGCAGCAGGCGTTACCGGAGTCGCCGGCATCTCTCTCTTCGCGCAAGACCCCACCTAGTACGCAACGAATCCCGACGGACGGACGGTACGATTCCAAATCATTAATGGCTACGCCGTCGAAGGCGATATCATCCTCGGAGCGACCAGCGAGTTCAACATGAAGTCATCGAAGGCTTCGAGCGAGGTCCGCAGAAAAAGAAAGCGATGGCCCGGTGGCATTGCTCCCTACAACGCAGTCGAGACGACCGACAACATCAATATAGCCATCAAGCCATTCCGGGTGCTGGGCCTTCGCCCCCCCCCCCCCGGAAACAGCAACCCCCACAGCAGGGTGGATTTGCGCTTCTGTGAACTCCCTCTAAGGTCAACGGCTTAGGCGAGCACGGCCGAACATTCCAAGGATTCCTGGTATGAATTTATTGGATGGAAATCCGGGTGCGCCCGGCCGAACCAGGCGAAGAAGCCCGATATTAAGAGCAGATGGCGCGGCATCACTATCTTGGGGCACTGGCCAAAATTGGTGAGACCGCATGGTATGTCGCAACTTGGCGCGAGCAGTGGGTCGCACAGCTGAACCTCTCGGCGGCGGCGCGGCAATGCGGCGTCCGGGATCGTTGAATAGGCTGGGGCTTTCGCTCGCAGCATGGCCGACTGAACCTGATCGCCACCAACCGCCGCTTCCTCATCCTGCCCGGCTGGAACCAGCCCAAGATCGGCTCGCGCGTGTTGTCACTGACCGAACGACGGGTGGCGGGCGATTGGCCGACACGGTTCGGTCATCCGCTGTTACTGCTGGAAACCTTTGTTGACCCACAGCGCTTCCATGGCGGGGTGTATCGCGCGGCTAACTGGATGGAACTGGGACGAACCCAAGGATATCGACGCACCAAGGACGGCTACAGCGCGCAAGCCGACGGCCCCAAGCGGGTCCTCGTGCGCCCCTTATGCCGCGATGCGCCAACTCCCGCAGTGTCTCAGGAAGATTCCCGATCCGCGCCGCAGCCAGGGGCGGCGGCCACCCTGTGCGGCATGCGCGGGTACAAAGCCATCTTCGATTGGGCCATTGCCTTGGGACAGCAAGCCCGCGAACGTTTTGA
>Ga0114966_10000148_pt1 | contig 65740 bp, 62 predicted proteins | sample M_130207_XF_Meta_FD_87029 | JGI IMG/M metagenome (GOLD analysis project Ga0114966, IMG submission 87029) | Freshwater microbial communities from Lake Montjoie, Canada to study carbon cycling - M_130207_XF_MetaG | ecosystem: Environmental > Aquatic > Freshwater > Lake | place: Lake Montjoie...
GACGGCGGCGGCACGAACGCGGTGACCCCACCGAAGATGTACAGGTCGATGGTGGGCTGGTCGGCGCCGAGGCCGCGCGCCGCGAAGGCGTGCCCGAGCTCGTGGGCGAGCACCGAGACCAGCACGATCACGGTGAAGACCGCGACGACGCCGAGCGACAGCTCTGGCGAACCGAGGCCGATGAATGCGGCGATGATGAAGAACGAGGGGTGGATGGCGACCGGGAACCCGAACAACGGGAACCGCAGCACGCCCCGACCGCCGTTGGGCATGGGGATCACACCCGCGAGGCTACCGGGGAGGTGCCGTGGGGTTGCCTCGCCCGCGATGGGCGGGGGTCAGCCCTTCTCGGCGCCGAAGATGCCGACGAAGCTGACCATCTCGCCGGGGTAGCCACCCAGGTTGTGGGTGAGCCCGAGCTTCTTGTTGGTGGTGATCTGACGCTCGGGCGGGGCCTCGTTGCGCAGCTGCAGCCACACCTCGTAGAGCATGCGGAGCCCGGAGGCACCGACCGGGTGGCCGAACGACTTGAGGCCGCCATCGGTGTTCACCGGGAGGTCACCGGTGAGGTCGAAGGAGCCCTCGAGCACCTCTTTCCACGCCTGCCCACGGGGGGAGAACCCGAGGTCCTCCATGAGCACGAGCTCGGTGACGGTGAAGCAGTCGTGCACCTCGGCCATGGCGATCTCGCCGCGGGGGTCGGTGACGCCGGCCTGCTGGTATGCGTCCTCGGCGGCCATGGCGCACTCGGGCAGCGTCGTGAAGTCGAAGTCGGGGTCGACAAGCCCGGAGCCGTTGCCCGATACGAACGACAACGCCTTGATGAACAACGGCTTGTCGGTGTACTTGTGGGCGTCCTCGGCCCGGCACATGATCACGGCAGCCGAGCCGTCAGCCACGCCGGCACAATCCATCACCGCGAGCCGCCCGGCGACCGCCGGCATGCTGCAGATTTGTTCGGCCGACATCTCGCGGCGGTACTGGGCCCGGACGTTGCGCGCGCCGTTGTAGTGATTCTTCGAACCGATGCGGGCGATGACCTTGCGGATCTCGTCCTCGTCGACGCCGTACTTCTTCGCGTAGGCCGGGAGCAGCAGCGAGAACATAGCGGCCGCGGTGAGCGTGCGATTGGTGCCGTCGGTGGGGGTGGGGAAGGAGTTCAGGCCCTGGTAGCCACCGTCTTTGACCTTCTCGACGCCGACCGCGGCCACGAGGTCGTAGGCGCCCGACGCCACCGCGTACGCGGCTTGGCGCATGGCCTCGCTGCCCGTGGCGCAGAAGTTCTCGACGCGGGTGACGGGCTTGCCCTCGAGCTTGAGCGGGATGGAGAGCGTGATGCCCGCCATGCCGGTCTGCGCGGTGCCGAGCCAGTAGGCGTCGATGTCCTGCTTCCCGACGCCCGTCGAGGCGAACGCCTCGTTGGTGGCTTCGATGACGAGGTCGTCGGACGATTTGTCCCAGTGCTCAGCGAACCTCGTGCAGCCCATGCCGACGATCGCCACGCGGTCCTTGATGCCGTGAGAAGCCATGGCTGTATCCCCTTACGCCGACGCGCCTCGGACGACGCGGGCCTTGTTGTCGGGCTCGCCTCTTACGAGTCGAGCTTTCCAGAAGTAGTTGTGAATGTCGTCGGCCGCGAACAGCCGGCGGAACGTCATCTCGACGCGCGCGCCGATAGTGACGTCGGTCGGGTCGCAGTCGGTGAGCTCGATGGGCATGCGGCCCCCACCGTCGAAGTCGACGACGGCGAACACGATCGGCGGGCTCGGCGAATAGGCGAGCTTGTCGACGGTGAACGTGAGGACCGTTCCGCCGACGTCGGCCATGGCCGCCGGGACCATGTCGCCCTCGACGCCGCCCTTGATGCCGATGCGGGCAGGGGGCATGTGCACGATGCCCGTGGTCTCGTCGCGCGAGCCGACAAACGCGTACTTCCACTCTTCGCGGCGATACGCGGCGGAAGAGGAGGTGCGGTTGGGCTCGGGACGCCGCGGTGGCTCGACGTTGACCACGCCGCGCCACGACAGGAACTTGCCGTACGGGAGCGCGCCGCCGTTGGCGATCTGGGTGGACAGCGAGCGCACGGAGCGGAACGAGGTGATCGCGTCGGTGACCCGGAAGATCAGCACGTCGGCGCCGTCGGCCAGCACGGCCAGCGCGACGAGTTGACCGGGCTTGGCGTCTTCGAGGACCCGGGCGAGGCCGAGCCCCACCTGCGCCGCGCCCGCGTTGCCGACCGTGGCGTTGAGGTCGTCGGCCAAGGCATCGGGCTTGAGACCGAGCTTGCCGGCGGCGACGCGCACCGCACGCCCGTGGGTGCCGCTGACGCACGCCTTGTCGATCTGTGCGGCTTCGACGCCGGCGTCCTTCAACGCGGCGTTCCACGCCTCGGTGGCGAGGGGCACGTAGACCATCTCGCCGAAGCGCTCTTCCCACAGCTTGGAGCGGGTCTGGCCAGGCACACGCCAGCGGTCGGTGAACTCCTCGGTGGCGGTGCCGGAACCGATGAGCTCGGCGATGACCGCGCCGGACGAACCGTCGCCCACGAGCACGGCACTGGCCCCGTCGCCACCGTCGGCCTCGTCGGCCGAGGTGGGCAGACCGGTGCGGATGTCGCCGGCCACGACCAGTGCGTTGCCGGCGCCGAGGGCCAGCGCGATGCGCAGCGCACCGACCGACGAGCGCACGGCGCCGTTCATGTCGATGGCCGGCGTGTCGCGGTCGAGCCGCAACGCCGCGTGGATGGTGGTGGCGTTGGTCTTGTCGGCATAGGACGGCGACGTGGTCGCGAACCACAGTGCGTCGACCGCGGTGGTGGGTTCAATCGAACGCAGAGCGACCCGCGCTGCCTCGACCCCCATGGACGTGGTGTCCTCGTCGTAGGAGGCCACCGAGCGCGTGCCCTTGCCGCCCCCGCTACCGAAGAACTTGCTGATGTCGGCCCTGTCGAGCCGGCGGAACGGCACATAGGCGCCGTAACTGATGATCCCTCGCATGCCAGAGATCATACTCCTGCGGCGCGATGCGGCCTCAGCCCGGCGAGGCGGGCCGACAACGGCGCACGAGAGCTTCCACTTGGCGACGCCGCAGTATGGTTGCGCCGCCCACTTCGCCCGTTCGCCACACAGGGAGCCGCAATGCGCCTCGGAGACACCGCCAACCACGAAGCCGCCTCGTTCGGGAAGCCACTCGACGGCGTGCGCATCCTGGCGGTCGAGCAGATGCAAGCCCTCCCGTGGGGCACCCAGCTGCTGGCCCGACTCGGAGCCGAGGTGGTCAAGGTCGAACACCCCACCGACGGCGAATCGGGCCGCGGGTCGCTGCCCGCCATGCTCGACCCCGACGGCCGCAAGGTCGGGTGCATCTACGTGCGCAACAACCTCGGCAAGAAGAGCATCGGCATCGACCTCAAGAAGGGCCGCGACCTCATCCTCGACCTCGCCGGCAAGTACGACGTGTTCTGCGAGAACTTCAAGGCCGGCGGCATGGATCGCATGGGCCTCGGCTACAAGGACGTGTCGGCCCGCCATCCGCAGGTGATCTACACGTCGGTCTCGGGCTTCGGGAACACGGTGAGCACCGCGTATGACGGCTGGGCGGCGTATGCCGGCGTGGCCGAGGCGATGTCGGGCATCTACGAGTTCGGCCGCCACGAGGGCGACCTGCCGCGCATCAGCCCGGTGGGCGCGCTCGGTGACATCGGCTCTGCAGTGTTCGCGACCATCGGCATCCTCGCCGCGTTGCGCCATCGCGACCAGACCGGCCTCGGGCAGTACGTCGACATCGCCATGTACGACTGCATGGTCGCGATGACCGACATCGTCACCAACACCTATTCCATGGGCGTCACGCCCAAGCACGGCGCAACGCCGGGCCTCATCATGACGGCGTTCGAGGCGAGCGACGGCTACTTCATGATCCAGGTCGGTCGCGAGCACCAGTTCCCGGCGTTCGCCAAGGTGATCGGCCACGAGGAGTGGATCGGCGACCCGGCCTTCGATCGCTCGAACTGGATGGACATCACCGAGACCACCATCCGCGATGCCGTGCAGGCGTGGGCGGCCGACAAGACCAAGCGCGAGTGCGCGTTCCTCTTCGCGAAGGCGGGTGTGGCCACCGCACCTATTCACGGCCCCGAGGACGTCATCAACGACGAGCACGTGGCCGCCCGCAACATGCTCGTCGAGGTACCGCGCGTCGACGGCTTCGATCGTCCCGCTTTGGTGCCCGGCAATCCGGTGAAGATGTCGCGCGTGCAGGAAGGCCCCGAGACGCGCATGCCGTGGCTCGGGGAGCACACCACCGACATTCTGCGCGACGACCTCGGGTTGTCCGACGCCGACATCGCAAAGCTCCGGGCGGACGGCGTCATCGCCTGACGCCCCCCGCCCGGCTGTGCGCCCGGCAAGCCGGCTACTTCTTCATTGCACCCGTGGCGTCGACCACGAACCAGACGCCACCCACGTTCTGGCCCTTGGTGTCACCAGCCGCAGCGTCGGCCGCGAAGTAGTAGAGCGGCGATCCATCGATCGTGGCCTGAACCTTGCCGCCGACGGTGGTGAACGAATCGCACGCACCGTTCGTGACGAACGCCAGCGCGGGCATCGCAGCTGCGCTCGTCCTCGGCGTCGGGCTGATCCGCATGGCGCGCGACGGCAACGCCGCGCAGGTGCTGCAACCCTTTGCCGTCGCCCCCAACGGTGCTACCGCGACCTTCGCACTCGCCCCGAACGATCAGGGCACACAGATCGTCCTTCGCCAACAAGGACTCGACCCCACCCGGGTCTACTGGCTGTGGCTGGCTGACGAAGCCGGCAAGCGCTAAAACGCCGGCACGTTCCGAGGTACAGATCGCGAACAGACGATCACGCTGCAGAGCGCCCTCCCTTTGGAGGAGACTGTGCGCGTGTGGTGCACCGATGCCGATACGAAAGTCGTCCTCGACAGCTGGGTCACGCGCTGAGCGCAACAACGGTGGCGGGTGAGCGGCCCGGCACTGATCGACTCGCGCGAGCGGCCTTGCTCGCAGCAGTGGTCTCCGTGACGCTGCAGTGCATCGGCCCGATCTTCGTGCGCAAGGCCGGGTTCTCGGGCCTCGTGTTCGCGTTCCACCGCATGTGGATCGCGGCGTTCGTGTACCTCGCGGTCAGCAAGGCCTGCGGCGCATGGCCCTCATGGCACGCCATTCGCGTGTCGGCCCCCGGTGGCATCTGGTTCGCCTTCAACGTGGCCACGTTTTTCGTCGCGGTGCACCACACCACCATCGCGAACGCCATGGTCATCAGCGCCCTGCAACCGGTCACCCTGATGCTCCTTTCGAGCCGGCTCTTCGGCGAGCACGTCCGCCGCGCCGACCTCGCGCTCACTGCGTTCGCGATAGCCGGTGTGGCCGTCGTGGTGTTCGCACGAGGCACGGCCGGATCCGGTGACCGCTTCGGCGATGCCCTCGCGTTCTGTTCGATGCTCGGCTACGCCGCCTACTACGTGTCGTCGAAGAAGGCCCGTACCACCCTCGGTACGCTCGAGTACCAGACATCGCTCACGCTCGTGGCGGTCGCGGTGCTCGGCATCGTGATGGTGGCCTCTCGCCAAGACCTGTCTGCGCCACGTACGAGCTCGTGGGGCTGGACACTGGCCATGGTGGCATTGCCGGGGAGTGGTCACCTGCTCACCAACTTCGCCCACGCACACGTGCGACTCGGTGTTCTTGGTGTGCTCACCCTGTTCTCGCCCGTGGGATCGGTGTTCCTGGCGTGGCTACTGCTCGACGAGGGTCTGAACGGGTGGCAGCTCATCGGCATGGCGGTGGTCATCGGCAGCCTCACCCTGATCGTCGCTGCGAGCACACGTCGCAGCCCGCAGCTGGAGGGTTCGACACCCGACCGCGAACAATCAACCACGGAGCACGTGGCCGACTGAGGTCGAAGTCGTGTTCGTACTCGGCGCGCCCTCCCTGCTTCGGCTCGCTCCCCGGGTACCGGGCTGAACGATCGCCAGCCCGCCGCTGTTCAGCACACCGAAGGTCCTTGCTCATCGTGGCGCGCGCCGGCACGGGCAAGACCAAGACCCTCGCCGCGCGCGTCGGTCATCTGCTAGTCAGTGGCACTGACCCCGAGCGCGTCCTGTTGCTCACGTTCAGCAGCGAGCGCACCAACCTCGAGATCCGCGGCGACGCAATCGAGCTGTTCGGACTCGTCCTCTCCGAGTTCGGCCTCGCTTCGCGCGGCTCGCGCATCCCGAAGTCCGACACCGTCGCATCGATCTACAGCCGCGTCGTCAACCAACAGACGCCGCTGCACTATGTCGTGCACGAGTCGTTCCCCTGGAGCGATGACCACGTCGATGCGCTACGCGAGATGTTCATCGGCTACGACGACCTGCTCCTGCACTGGCGCGCATTGCTCGGCGCGCCGGTGCTCCGCGACCGCGTGCGGTCGATGCGGCCACTGCACACCTCGCGAGAGGTGGGATTGGGGGTGAAGCCCGCGCTGTAGTCGACCGCGGTGGTGATTCAACCCATGGCCGCGACCTCGGCGATGGCCGCGTCGATGGCGTCGATGCCATGGTCGGCCTCGACCTCGGTGATCGAGAGTGGCGGAGCGATACGCAGCACGTTGCCGTAAAGCCCGCCCTTGCCGATGAGCACACCGTGGCGACGTGCTGCCTCGAGCACCGCCGTGGCGGCCGGCGCATCAGGCTCGATGCCGCCGGGGCGCACCGTTTCGATCGCGATCATGAGGCCTCGGCCGCGCACCTCGGCGATCCACGGGTGGCGTGCCACTGTGGACTCGAGTCGGGCTCGCATGCGTGCCCCGACCCGACGGGCATTGCCCTGGAGGTCGTGAGCCAATACGTAGTCGAGGTTGGCGTTGGCCGCGGCGACCGCGACCGGGTTGCCGCCGAATGTCGAGATCGAGTTCGCACCGACGGCGTTCATGATGTCGGCACGAGCGACGACGCCGCCGAGGGGGAGGCCGTTGGCCACGCCCTTCGCGAACGTGAGCACATCAGGCACCATGCCATGCGCTTCGTAGCCCCAGAAGTGGTCGCCAGTGCGACCCCAACCGGTCTGCACCTCGTCGGCGATGAAGAGGATGTCGTGCTCGTCGAGCACCTTCTTCATGGCACCGAAGAAGCCATCAGGCGGGGTCGCGAAGCCGCCGACACCCTGAATGGGCTCGGCGATCATGCAGGCCACATCACCGGACGTGGTCATGTCGATGACATCGTGCAGATCCTGGACGCACGCGGCGGTATAGGCATCGTCGCCGAGCTCCCGGAACGGGCTGCGCAGGCGGTAGCCGCCGTGCACGAAGCTCACGCTCAGCCCCGACAGGCTCGACGCCGACCACGAGCGGTTGCCGGTGATGGCCATGGTCGAGAACGAACGGCCGTGGTAGCTGTTGCGCAACGCCAACACCTGGTTCGAACGCCGGTACGAAGTGGCCATGAGCAACGCTGCGTCGTTGGCCTCGGTGCCTGACGTGGTGAAGAACACACGGGCGTCGGGGATGTTCGACAGCGTCGCGATGCGTTCGGCGAGGGCAACGAGCGGCTCGGCCAGGTACAGCGTCGACGCGTGAGCGAGCCGGCCCGCTTGCGCGCGGATGGCGTCGACGACCTCGGGGATCGCGTGGCCGATCATCGTGGTGAGGATCCCGCCGAAGAGGTCGAGGTATCGAGTACCTCCGGCGTCGACCACGTAGCAGCCTTGTCCGGCGACCAGTTCGAGGGGTTGCTCGTAGTAGAGGCTCTGCCACGCGGGCATCACTGCGCGATGGCGGAGCAACAGGTCATCGTGCACACATTGAGGCTACCCGCCAGGACCCTTCAGGCTTCTGGGTCGCCAAACGGGCGCCTCGGCGCGCGGCGCTCGACCCAAAAGATGGGGTCGCGTCGATCAGCGCTGGTGGGCAACGAGCATCGAGTGCGGGTGCGGGTAGCCCGCGTCGACCCGGCGCACCGTCACGGTGAGGCCGCTATCGGTGAGGTGCTCGGCCAATTCGGCGATGGGGGTGAACGACAGCGCATCGCCGGCGGTGATGCGCATCACGCGCGTGGCCAGGAGCTCTTGGGCCTTGGCGATCGAATGCTTCAGCCGCGGCACGACGTCGGTCTCCTTCAACACGAGCACCCCACCGGGCGCCAGCTCGGCTACGCACGCATCGAGCAGGGCCAGCTCGAGATCGGGGTCGATGAGGTACAGCACGTCGACGATGACGATGGCGTCCCACGGCCCGACGGGCACTGCACCGTCGTCCGACGAGGCGAACTGCAGCGACGCTTCCTGCGGCTCGAGACGTTCGGCCGCGGCCAGCGCGAGGACCAGCTTGCGCGCGTCGATGTCGACACCGACCACCGAACGTTCGGGACACGTGAGCGCCATGTACGCGGCCACGAGCCCGTGACCACAGCCGACCTCGAGCACTCGGCCGTGCGTGGGCACCTCGGCATCGATAGCCGGGACTGGACACGTGGCCCAACGCACCCGCAGGTGCAGCCGATCGGCGCGCGACGCATCGGCGTAGAGCTCGAAGACGCGCCGCGCAATGCGGTCGGGTTGCCGGAACAGCTGGCGGATCATGTGGCACTCGCGGCGACCGCGGAACGCCCAAGGTCGCGATAGGTGCCGAGCGTGAACCCATGCCGGTCGACGGCAGCGCGGACCGCCGGCGAACACAGCGCATCGAGCTCGGCGCCCCACCGATAGTCCCAGGCATAGCGATACCGGTCGGGGTCGACGGCGTTGCCGGGGTGACCGGACAGCTCGACCACGGCGGCGTCGGTGCCGGCGAGGCGGGCCAGCGCAGCGAGCACCGATGGCTCGTCGAGCCGGCCGGCCTCGTCGAGGCCAGCGGCGTCGGCTGGGAACCGTAAGCCCGCCGCCCGGGCGCGATCGGCGAACCGGTTGCCGAGACATCGCATGACTCGCCCCACCGGTGCATCGGAGGCGCTCCGGGTGAGCCGCACCGCAGGTATGGCGCGCGCGTTCGCGAGCCGTATGGCCACATCGCACAAGCCGGGGAACACATGGACGTGCTGGTGCGAGTCGAGGTGATCCACCTCGAGGCCCTCGGCGGCGATCGCGTCGAGCTGTGCGGTCCACTCGCGCTCGACGTCGGCCAAGTCGATACGACGTGCGGCGACGCGCGGCAGGAGTTGGCGCCATGACGCGGGCAAGTAGCCCCGAGCGTTGACGAGGGTCGGAATCTCGCGGGCGGTGAGCAGCGGCGGGTCCTCGCCAACCACGGCGAGGTGGGCGCCGATGCCTATGCCCGCGAGGTCGCGGAGCCACCGCGCCGTAGTCGCGAACGCGGGAGCGAGCACGAGGACCGACGTGCTGGTGAGCACACCGCGGTCATGGGCGTGCACGATGCCCTGCGAGACCGCGGTGGTCAGGCCGTAGTCGTCGGCATTGACGATGAGCGTGCGCGTCATGCGGACGCAGGGGGATGGCGGTCGATTTCGTCGAGCGGCTCGATCGTGCGCAGCTCCTTGTAGAGCCGGCGCATCTCGCGCAGGATCTTCACGATCACCGAGCCGGACGAGAGCGTCGACACTCCACGGGACCGCGGGAAGTAGTCGACCCCGAACTGCACGGTGTGAAAACCCAGTCGGTTGGCCCGCGCAAGCAACTCGACGTCGATGAACGAGCCTTCGCTCTTGAGCTCGATATGGTCGAGCACCCGACGATGCACCAGCTTGAAGGCGAAGTTCACGTCGCGCAGCCGCAGCGCAAAGCCGTAGCGCACGAGCGCGTTGTAAATGTACGAGTACACGAAACGACGCGGACCCTCGCCGGTGCGATCGAAGCGGTACGCGCTCACGATGTCGGCCTCGTAGAGGCGCATGATGCGAACGGCCTTCGCGAGCTCGGCCATGTCGAACGGCAGGTCGGCATCGGTATAGAGCACCAACTCACCCCGGGCTTCGGCGAAGCCGGTCTTGAGTGATCCGCCGAGCTTGCGGTTCACCGGATGATGCACCACACGCACGTTGTTATCGGCCTCGGCGAGCGCATCGGCCATCTGCGGTGTGCGGTCGGTCGACGCATCGTCGATGATCAGGATCTCGTAGCGCCCGATCTCGCCCGCGACCACGAGGTCCTCGGCAGCGTCGAGTGCGGCTGCGACGGTCTGACCGATAAGGGCTTCCTCGTTCCACATCGGAAAGAAGATCGTGAGGCTCTCGAAGCTCGGTTTCACGCCGTCATCATCGCTCACGCGACGCCAAATCGTCACCATCGCTCACGCGACATAGCCACCGCGTGCGAAGGCCGCGGAGAAGAAGCACATCGCACAGAATGCAACCGCGAACCACGCACGACGCAGCCGGGGCCGTTCGGCCAGCAGCTCGCCGGCCACCGCAAACGCGGGGAACGCGCCGAGGGCATAACGGCCGAGACCCTGGAAGTCCTTACTGCCGAGGAGCGGAAAGGCGAGCAGGGCCAGGGTGTAGACGCCGTAGGCCCAGCCGAACCGCTTGACCACACGTGGCACGAGCAGCACCAGACCGAGCACGAGCAGCCCCTGCACGGTGATCCCCGCGAAATACCGAGGCCCGCTGCCCGGCAGGTGGACCAGCCGGCTCACCCACGCGGTCTTCAACCACACCTTGGGCCCTGGACCCTGGTCCCAACCGGGCGCGGCCTCGGCCGTCGCGAACGCGAACGGATCGTCGAACTTCTGCCAGAGGTACACGACGTAGACCATCAGCCCGCTGATCGACAGCAGTACCAACGGGTCGGTGATGCGAAGCCGGCGCGGTTCCAACGCGAGGATGCGCCCTTGGTCGATGGTGGGGTCACGCAAAGCTTCGGGTGCCCCCGCCCGCGCGCCCTGGGGGCCGAACCACCGGATGCGGTCGAGGAAGGCCAGCCGGAGCACGCCCCGCTGCTCGAGCACCCTCGCCGTGAGACCGGCCACCACCGCGATGCCGACGGGACGCGTCGCGGTCGCGAGCGCCCCGAACACCGCAGCGAGGGGCACGCGGCCGTGCTCGATGCTGACGAACGCCGCGAGCACGAGGAACACGAACAGCGCGTCGGCGTACACGGCGCCGTAGAGGTAGATCGCGTACGGCCACACCGCGAGCATGGCGAACGCTGTACGCGCCGCGGGAGGCGCGAGACGCGCCGAGGCCCAGTTCCAAAAGAGCACGGCCACGCCGAAGCCCGACAAGAGCGTGATGAGCACACCCCACGCCGACGGGTCGCCACCGAACGCATGGCTGAGCCAACGGGTGAGCAGCGGATACAGCGGAAAGAACGCGACCGAGGACTGTTCGGTTTCGCCTTTGAAGAAGTACCCGTTGTCCGCTATCGAGCGGTACCAGCCGGCGTCGAAGCGCACCCAACCGCCGAGCCAACGCGGGCCGGCGTAAAACGCTTCGGGCTCGTCGCCGCTGATCATGAGCGCCGAGATCGAATAGAGCAGCAGGGCGACAGACGCGAACAGCGCGAGGGCGAACCGGCGCGAGAGCCGCACCCGGTCGAGTTGACGCTGCAGCGCGGACGCGAGCCCGGACGGCCGCGCCAACGAGGGGCTTTCGACGCTCAAACGCGCCGACCTGCCGTGAGGAACGTGCCGGGCCGAGCGCCGGTCGCGGCGCCGCCATCGAAGGTGAGTGAACCGTTGACCGCCGTGGCGCGATAACCGCCGGGAGCGCGCGTGTACCGCCATGAGCCGCCGGGGACGTCGTTGACCCGCTCGTCGGGTGCGAGGTCGATCTCGTCGAGGGCGAACACCGTGAGGTCTCCGGCCTGACCCACCTGCAACGTGCCTCGATCGACGATGCCGAAGTGCGCGGCCAGCTTGCCGGTGACCGAGTGCACGATCTCCTCGACGCTGCATTGACCCGTGTCACGGACGTAGTGGCCCAGCATCCACGTGGCGTTGCCCACGCCGTTGAACATCTGGATATGCGCGCCTGCGTCGCTGATGGCCGTGACGGTGTGCGGGTCGCGCAGCAGAGCGATGTTCTTCGCGTCGTCCATGTCCTGGGGTGCGGTGCGCAGGCTCGAACCGAGCCCATGGTCGAGCAACCAACCCGCCAGCGCATCGCTCGGGTGCAGCCCGGTCGTGGTCGCGAGCTCGCCGAGCGACGACGCGCCCAGCGAAAAACCTCGCTCGCTGTGATCGAGCAGAATGCGATCGGGCGTCTTGATGGGCGCGAGGTTGTAGGTGCATGCGTCCCACTCGGCGCGTGCCCTGGCCCGCCAAGCAGGATCGGCCAGCAGCGCTGCTTTCGCGTGCTGCGGACCGTTCACCATGTCGTGCCACGCCAGGACGCCGTGCCACATGATCGAACGATCGAAGTGCAGGTTGACATAGGTAGGCGCGGCGGAGAACGCCGCCCACAGGTCGATGCCTCGCTCGCGGAGCTCGCGGGCGATGGGCAGGCGGTGGGCGAACTCGGCCTCGTACTGGCGCGGGGTGCGCAACCCCGGATAGTTGCCACGCACGCCGCGGGCCCCGCACAACGCGGCGATGCGCTCGAGATCGTCCTGCCAGTGCTCGGGCTGCATGAATCTCGGCACGAACTGGAACGTGGTCCCCGGGTGCTTCGCGAGCACGTCGATGATGGCCGCGAATTCGGCATCGTCGGCCTTGCGGCTCGGCACTTCGCGGTTGTCGCGATCCGTGTCCATGAAGGTCGTGGAGAAGCCGAGCGCGCCGGCGCGCAACGCTTCGTCGAGCACCGCGGCGATCCGCGTGCGCTCGTCGTCGGTGGCCGAGCGCTCCCACGCGTCGTTGCCCATCACGAACGTGCGCAATGCCTGATGCCCCACGAACGAGCCCACGTTCACGGCGGCGGGATTGGCCAGCGCCGCGGCGCGGTACTCGGGCCAGCCCTCCCAGGTCCAGGGCACGGCCTGCTCGAAGGCGGTCAGCGGGAGATCCTCGATGAAGCAGAACAACTCGACCATGGACGAGCGCATCGCACGAGACAGGGGCGCCACCGTGAGGCCACAGTTCCCGATGACGGCGGTGGTCGTGCCGTACGCGGGCAACGGGTCACAGGACGGGTCCCACCACATCGCACCGTCGTAGTGGCTGTGCGACTCGATGAAGCCGGGCGCGACGTAGGCCCCGCTCGCGTCGATCTCGACCTCATGATCGGGCGCGAGATCGGGGCCGATCTCGACGACGACACCGCCTCGCACGCGCACGTCGGCGCGACGCGCCGCGGCGCCCGTACCATCGATCAGCGTTCCCCCACGAACGAGCAGCTCACTCATGTGCCGGCCTCCCCGATCAGTTAAGCCATCAGTTGACCATGCGATCGCGACCCGCCCAGTACGGCTCGCGCAACTTGAATTTCTGAAGCTTGCCGGTGGCCGTGCGAGCGAGCTCGTCACGGAACTCGATCGACGTGGGGCACTTGTAGCGCGCGATGCGACCACGGCAGTGCTCGATCAGCATGTCCTCGGTTGCGTCGGCGCCGGACGCGAGCACCACCAGGGCCTTCACCGTCTCGCCCCACTTCTCGTTCGGGACACCGATCACCGCCACCTCGGCCACCGCCGGGTGCGAGAAGATCGCGTCCTCGACCTCGATCGACGAGATGTTCTCGCCGCCCGAGATGATCACGTCCTTTTTGCGATCGGAGATGACGAGGTAGCCCTCATCGTCGAAGTAGCCGCCGTCGCCCGAGTGGAACCAGCCGTCGCGCAGCGCGTCGTCGGAAGCCTCGGGCTGATCGAGGTAGCCCAACATCACGTGATTGCCGCGATGCAGCACCTCGCCGTCGGCGGCGACGTCCATGCGCATGCCGAACGCCGCCGTGCCGGCCCGGCCGAGCTTGACCGCGCGCTCGGCTGCGCTCAGCTCGTCCCACTCGGCACGCGTGCGATTGATGGTCGACAGTGGCGCTGTCTCGGTGAGGCCGTAGATCTGGATGAACTCCCAGCCGAGCTCGGCTTCCATGCGCTCGATGGTGCGCGTCGGGGGCGCCGCTCCGGCGACAACCATGCGCACGCGACCTGCGCCGGGGATAGGGCCGGGCCATTCGGCTGCCGCGTCGAGCACGGCCGCCACCACAGCCGGCGCGCCGCAGAGCATGGTGACCCCGTGTTCATCGATACGCCGCAGGATCTCGGCCCCGTCGACCTTGCGCAGCACGATCTGCTTGGCCCCCATCGCGACGTGCGCGTACGGCAGCCCCCACCCGTTGCAGTGAAACATGGGCAGCGTGTGCAGGTAGACGTCGCGATCGTTGATCCCGGTGTGCCATCCGAAGATCGCACTGTTACACCACAACGACCGGTGCGTCTGCTCGACGCCCTTCGGGCGCGCCGTGGTGCCGCTCGTATAGTTGATCGTGGCCGTGGCGTTCTCGTCGGGCGTCCAACGCTGCGGGGCGACGTCGTAGAGATGCATCGCGTCGTCGCTCTCGGCGCCGAGCACGAAGCGATGCGGGCACGAGATCGCACCCAGCGTGTCGATCAGCTCGGGATCAATGAGCAGCACATCGGCCGCACAGTGCTCGACGATGTACGTGACCTCGTCGCGCGACAGGCGGAAGTTGATCGGCACGAACACGCGGCCGTTGCCCGAAACACCCCAGAAGCATTCGAAAAGCCTGGAGGCGTTCTGCGACACCATGGCGACGCGGCCCCCAAACGGCACGCCGAGTGCATCGAGGGCAGCGCCCATCGCGTCTACTCGCCGCGCCAGCTCGCGATACGTGAGCGGATCGACCGGAGGCGCCGGCTGCCCGGGTTCGTCGATGATCGCGACGCGGTCGGGGTAGGCGGCGAGTGCGCGATCGAGATGATCACGGATGGTCAATGGAACCTGCATGTCCCCGTCTTCCCCGCCGGCGGTCTGAACGACCTACGACGCCGCTCGCGGCAACGCGGGACTCTAGTTTGTGGCGTCCGCCGACGAGAAACAGCGCCGGCTACGACGATGCCGGCACGACTTTGTCGACGGACGCAAGGTTGCGGTAATCCGCTGGTCAGGCACCCGATACCTCAGGTGTGGCATGCGTCCGATCGCAAACGTGATCGTCGGCCGAATGCGCGAGCACCGCTAGCGTTCTGCTTTCTCGAACGGACGACCTGCCGATGAGGAGAACGTGTCCGCACACGATCGACCACGCCTCGAGCCCCTATTGCTCGAACTCGGCCGTAACTACCGCTGGGGGTGGCATAAGCCGACCCGACGACTTGTCGACCAGATCCGCACGCTCGCGGGCACCGAACCCAATGCCCACCCACTGGTGGCGATCGCCGCGCTCGACCACACGGCATGGTCCGCTCTCGTCGACGACCGGGCCACAGTTGCCGTGATCGAGGACGCGCACGCGTCTCTCACCGCTGAGCTGGCCACCGCACCGCCGAGGGTCACCGCGTACTTCTCTCCCGAGTTCGGCATCAACGAGTCGCTGCCGCAGTATTCGGGAGGCCTCGGGATCCTCGCTGGCGATCACCTGAAGGCGGCCAGCGACGAGAACCTCCCGCTCCTCGGCATGGGCCTGTTCTATCGCGAGGGGTTCTTCCAACAGTCCGTGGTCAACGGTCGCCAAACCGAGCGCTACCAACAACAGGATCCGGTGATGCTCGGCGCTACCGATACCGGGATCATCGTCGATGCCCCGCTCGGTTCGGTCACGGCGCAGGCCAAGATCTGGCGCATCGACGTCGGTCGCATCCCGCTCTATCTGCTCGACACCGATCTCGAGTCGAACACCGCGGCCGTGCGCTCCATCACCGACCGTTTGTATAGCGGCGATCAGGAGCACCGCCTGCGCCAGGAACTGGTGCTCGGCATCGGGGGTGTCCGGGCACTCGAGGCCCTCGGCATCGCGCCCACGTGCTTCCACCTGAACGAAGGCCATGCCGGTCTGCTCGTGCTCGAACTCATCAAACGTGCTCGTCGCGCCGGAGCCGAGAACATCACGGCAGCGCTCGAACACATCCGTCCGATCACCTTGTTCACCACGCACACGCCGGTACCCGCCGGCATCGATCGCTTCCCCCGCGAACTGTTCACCCGCTACGTCGAACCGTGGGCCACGGCGAACGATCTCGACTGCGACGAACTGCTCGAACTGGGCGTTCTGGCAAGCGACGGCCCGGTGAAGCCTTTCAACATGGCGGCGTTCTGCTTGTCGGCCGCCGGCCGGGCCAACGGCGTCTCGAAGCTGCACGGTGCCGTAAGTCGCGAGATGTTCGCCGCCGTGCCGCTCGGGCCGACCATCAGCTCGGTCACCAACGGCGTCCACGCCCGCACGTGGGTCAGCGACGAGCTCCAAGAGCTCTTCGACACCGAGCTCGGCACCTCGTGGTCCGAGGGCGACGCGGCGACGTGGGCAAAGGCCCCGGCACTCGCGCCAGCGCTCGTGCGCGCCGCCTGGCAGCCGGGCCGACATCGCCTCGTCGACCTCGTTTCGTCCGCTACCGGCACCACCCTCGACCCTGATGCGCTCACTATCGGGTTTGCCCGGCGCTTCGCGACCTACAAGCGCGCCGGGCTGTTGCTCACCGATCGGAAGCGGCTCGCCGCGCTGCTCGCCGACCCGACGCGCCCAATGCAGTTCGTGTTCGCCGGTAAGGCCCACCCGGCCGACAACGACGGCAAGGCGCTCCTCGCCATGGTCAACGAGTTCGCCGCGAGCGCCGAGTCGAGCTCCCGGTTCGTCTTCGTGCAGAACTACGATATCGACATCGCCCGAATCATCTACGGCGGCTGCGACGTGTGGCTGAACAACCCGATTCGTCCCATGGAGGCCTGTGGCACCTCGGGCGAGAAGGCCGCGTTGAACGGCGGGCTAAACTGCTCGATCCGCGACGGTTGGTGGGACGAGATGACCGACGGGCGCAACGGATGGGACATCCCCACGAGCGAGCTCGACGGCGCCGAACGCGACGCCGAGGAAGCCGCGTCGCTGTACACGCTCCTCGAGTCCGAGATCGCACCGTTGTTCTACGAGCCCTCCGCTGGCCGAGCATCCGACGCGTGGATCGCGCGGGTCTGCGACGCCTGGTCCACCCTCGGCCCGCAGGTGGTCGCCGCACGCATGGTGCGCGACTACGACACGCGCTACTACCGCCCGTGAGTGGCCGCGACATCCCGGTGTGGCCGGGGCGACCGAACCCCCTCGGCGCGACCTGGGATGGTGCGGGCACGAACTTCTCATTGTTCAGCGAAGCTGCGGAACGCGTCGAGGTGTGCTTGTTCGACGATGGCGTCGAGACCCGCATCGTCCTGCCCGAGATGACGGCGTTCGTGCACCACGGGTACCTGCCCGACATCGGCCCGGGCCAGCACTACGGCTATCGCGTGCACGGCCGCTGGTCGCCGGCCGATGGCCTGCGCTGCAACCCGCACAAGCTGCTCCTCGACCCCTATGCCAAGGCCATCGAAGGCGACGTTGCGTGGTCTCGCGCGGTGTACGCACACGATGCCGACCAGCCCGATCTGCTCGACCCGGCCGACAGCGCGGGGGCCATGCCCAAGTGTGTGGTCGTCAACCCGTACTTTGACTGGGCAGGCGACCGCTCGCCGGACACACCACTGCATCGTTCGCTCATCTACGAAGCACACGTTCGCGGCCTCACGATGCTGCATCCCGACATTCCCCCCGAGCTGCGCGGCACGTACGCCGGGGTCGCCGCCGAGCCGGTCATCGACCACCTCAAGGCGTTGGGGGTCACGGCCATCGAGTTGCTGCCCGTGCACCACTACGTTCCCGAGCACACCGTCGTCGAGCGCGGTCTCACGAACTACTGGGGCTACAACTCCATCGGCTACCTCGCACCGCACGCGGCCTACGCCTCCTCCAGCCGCCGAGGCCGGCAGGTGCAGGAGTTCAAGTCGATGGTCAAGACATTGCACGCGTCGGGCATCGAAGTGATCCTCGACGTCGTCTACAACCACACGGCCGAAGGCAACCATCTCGGGCCGAGCCTGTCGATGAAGGGCATCGACAATCGCTCGTATTACCGCGTCGACCCACACAATCCTCGTCGGTTCGTCGACTACACAGGCTGCGGCAACAGTCTCAACATGCAGCACCCGAACGTGTTGCAGCTCATCATGGACAGCCTTCGGTACTGGATCAACGAGATGCACGTCGACGGCTTCCGATTCGATCTCGCGGCGGCACTTGCCCGCGAACTGCACGAAGTCGACCGGCTCGCGGCGTTCTTCGACATCATCCAACAGGACCCGGTCATCAGCCGGGTCAAGCTCATCGCCGAACCGTGGGACCTCGGCCACGGCGGTTACATGGTGGGCAACTTCCCGCCACTGTGGTCAGAGTGGAACGGCCGCTACCGGGACGGTGTACGCGACTACTGGCGCGGCGCCGATGAAACGCTCGGCGAGTTCGCGTCGCGCTTCACCGGGAGCTCTGATCTGTACGGCAGTTCGGGTCGCCGACCGAACGCGTCGATCAACTTCATCACGGCGCACGACGGGCACACGCTCGCCGACCTCGTCGCGTACGAGCAAAAGCACAACGAGGCCAACGGCGAGGCGAATCGCGATGGCGAATCGCACAACCGATCGTGGAACTCCGGCGTCGAGGGCATCACCGACGACCCCGAGATCCTCGAGTGTCGCCGCCGGCGCGTGCGCTCGATGATCGTCACGTTGCTGTTGTCGCAAGGCGTGCCGATGCTGCTCGCCGGCGACGAGATCGGACGCACGCAGCAGGGCAACAACAACGCGTACTGTCAGGACAACGCCATCTCGTGGCTCGATTGGATCAACGCCGACAACGAGCTCCTCGAGTTCAGCCGACGCGCGTCGGCATTGCGCCGGGCGCATCCGGTGTTCCGTAGCCGGCGGTTCTTCGAGGGCCGCCCCGTCAACGGCGGCAACGGTCATCGAGACATCGCATGGCACATGCCCTCCGGCGAGAGCATGACCGACCACGACTGGCACGTGTCCTACGCTCACTCGCTCACCGTGTACCTGAACGGGCAGGCCATTTCCACGCTCGGTCCGCGCGGTGAACGAGTCGTCGATGACGATTTCGTGCTGCTGTTCAACGCACACGCCGAACCCATGGACTTCAGGCTGCCTGAACACTTGCAGTCGGCGGGCTGGCATTGTGTGCTCGACACCGCCGCGCCCGAGGTGTTCGCGGCATCCGTGAAGCCCGCCGATGCGTTGCCCGTGGAAGGCTTCTCCGTGGTCGTGCTCCAACGAATCCACACTCACTAGGAATCGACGTATCGACGTGCGCGTGTTGTTCGCCACCGCAGAGCTGTCACCCATCGCTCGCGTCGGCGGCCTGGCCGAGGCATCCGCCGGCCTGGTTCGGGCACTGCGCAACGCCGGTCTCGACGTCGAGGTGCTCGTGCCCGACTACGGCAACATCGCGCTCGACGACGAGCACGTACAGCACCTCGCACTCGACCCTGGGTTCGGCAACGCGCGGCTCCGCCACGGCGAGGTGCCCGGGTTCGGTCGGGTCACACTCGTCGATGCACCCAGCCTCGCCCGACCGCACCCCTACCTTGAGCCCGACACCGGGCAAGGGTGGGCCGACAACGATCGGCGCTTCTTCACCTTCGCGAACGCGATCGCCAAGCGCGTTGAGCAGACCGAGCCCGATCTGGTGCACCTCAACGACTGGCACACCGCGGCGATGCTCGGCATGGCAACGCATCGCCCCCCGACGGTGTTCACCATCCACACAATCGGCTACCAAGGAGTGACCGACGCGTCGTGGATCGCCCAGCTACCGATCCACACCCAGGCCTTCGAGTGGTACGGCGGGGTCAACCCGCTCGCCGGAGCGATCCAGCTGGCCGACCTCGTCATCGCGGTGAGCCCCACGTACGCGCGCGAGATCGTCACCCCGTCCGGGGGCATGGGGCTCGACCGGTTGCTCGCCGCGCGCGGCGACCGGCTGGTCGGCATCCGCAACGGCATCGACACCGCGGTGTGGGATCCCACCGTCGATCCATACATCGCCGAGCACTTCGACCTGGCTGCCCCCGGCGGCAAGGCGGCATGCCGCACGGCGTTCCTCGCCGAGCTCGGTTGGCCCGACGACACCGAGCCGCTCGTGGGCATGGTGACGAGGCTTACCGAGCAAAAGGGCATCGACCTCGTGTTCGACACCCTGCAGTTCCTGCCGACGCTGCCGGCGCGCCTCGCCGTGCTCGGTGCCGGCGACCGGGCCACCGCCGACTCGCTGCGTCACGCCGCCGCAGCGATGCCCGATCGGCTCGCGTTCGTCGAGGGCTACGACAACGGGCTCGGGCACCGCATCTTCGGCGGCTGCGATCTGTTCCTGATGCCGAGCCGCTTCGAACCCTGCGGTCTCGCGCAGATGCAAGCCATGGCCTACGGCGCGCTGCCCATCGTCACCGATGTAGGCGGCCTCCACGACACGGTCACCGACGACGATCGGGCCCGCGGCGAGGGCACCGGTTTCGTGTCACGGACCGTCGACGCGATCGGGGTCGTCGACGCGCTGCACCGTGCGGTGCGAGCGGCGCGCCAACCCAGCCGCCGCAAAGCGATCGCCCGCCGCGGCATGCAGACCGACTGGAGCTGGACGGCCCCCGCGGCCGCCCACATCGCCCACTACGAAGCCTTGCTGGGCCGCTGACCGAGTACCGCTAGTTCTGACAGCGAGCGACGACGTTCTCGCCGAAGCGCATGATCGCGTCGTGCTTGCGCGACAACGAGGTCTTGTTCTGCACCTCGGCGATGTTCTCGCTGAAGCCGTCCTTCTCCATGTTCATCCACGGCACGCACATGAGCCCGGTGACGCCCTTGTCCTCCCACTTGCGGCACAGCTCGGGGGTGGGCTCGGAGTAGAGCGCGATGATGATCTCGAAGGGGTCGTTCTCGCGACCCTCGGCCTTGAGCATGTCCTTCAGTCGGCCGATGTAATGGTCGGCCTCATCATCGGGATAGGCGTTGCCCACCCAACCGTCGCACAGGCGCGCGGCGCGCCGGAGCGCGGGGTCGGAGTGGCCACCGTTCCAGATGGGCACCTGCTTGGCCGGATGCGGTTCGATCATCAGCGGACCGAAGTCGATCTGCGTTCCGTGGTACTCGACCCAACCCCCTGACCACAGCGCGCGCAGCGCGGGGATCATGTCGTCGAGGATCTTGCCGCGCTTGTGGTAGTCGATGTTCTGGAGGTCGAACTCCTCTTTCATCCAGCCTGCCGCGAGCCCGAGGTGCACCCGATCACCCGACAACGCCGCAGCTGTGCCGACGGCCTTCGCGACCGTGAGCACGTTGCGCGCCGGCGCGACGTAGATGTTGGTACCGAAGTGGATGCGCTCCGTGACTGCGGCCATCGCACCGATCGTGACCCAAACATCGGGCCACGGGGTCTCGGCCTCCCAGATCGGGCGGCCATCGGGGTAGGGCGAGTAGGGGTACGGCTTCTGCAGGACCTTCGGAAAGATCTGGTGATCGGACATCAGCAGCCCGTCCACACCCGCTTCCTCGCACCACATCGCGAGCTGTGTGTACTGCGAGATGTCGGTGAACGCAGTCGATGCCCAGAACTTCATCGTGAGACCTCCTCGGAATGATCCGAACGGTAGCGCACCTCCCATCCGCGTACGATCGTCGCGATGACCGATGACTTCCGCTGGCTCGACGCCACTGCGCAGGCCGAGCTCGTGCGTACCGGCGCTGCATCCGCGCTCGAGCTTGTCGATGCGGCGATTCGCCGCATCGAGCGCGAGAACCCCGCTATCAACGCGGTCATCACGCCGTTGTTCGAGAAGGCACGGGCCGCGGCCGTCGATGCCGTCAAAGGCGATCGGCGCAACGCGCCCTTCGTGGGGGTGCCGTTCCTGCTCAAGGACGCGGTGTGCCATTCCGCGGGCGACCCGTTCCACGCCGGCATGCAAGTCCTCAAGGACGCGGGCTACATCGCCCCCGACGACACATGGCTGGCCGCGCGCTTTCGGGCCGCCGGGCTGCTCACCGTGGGCAAGTCGAACACGCCCGAGTACGCCACCAGCGCGACGACCGAGCCGCTCGCGTATGGCGCGACGCACAACCCCTGGGATCTCTCCCGTTCACCGGGCGGTTCGAGCGGCGGGTCCGCCGCCGCGGTGGCCGCGGGTTTCGTGCCGGTGGCCCACGCCAACGACATGGGCGGCTCCATCCGCATCCCGGCGGCGTTCTGTGGGCTCGTCGGCCTGAAGCCGTCGCGCGGCCGCACGACGATCGGCCCTCATTGGGGCGAGTACTGGGCCACTCTCACCCACGAGCACGTCGTGTGCCGCACCGTGCGCGACACCGCGCGCATGCTCGATGCGGTGAGCGGCGCCGGCATCGGCGACCCGTACACCGCACCCTTGCCGTTGCGGCCGTTCGCGTCCGAGGTCGGCGCCGCCGTCGAACCGTTGCGCATCGGCATGCGCTGGCACCGACCCGATACCGGAGCGACAGCCCATGCCGATTGCATTGCGGGAGTCGAGCGCACCGCAGCGCTGCTCACCGACCTGGGCCACACCGTCGAGCTCGACCCGCTGCCCGAGCTCGACGGGCGAGAAGGCGGCACCGGCCTGGGCGTCGTGATCGCGGCATGGCTCGCCCACGAGATCGACCTGTGGTCGGCTCGCCTCGGCCGCGACATCGGCCCCGAAGACCTCGAGCCGATGAACGGCCTGATGCTCGAGCGCGGTCGGTCGCTCGGCGCGCGCGAGTACGTCGCGGCGGTGCACTCGATGCAGCTCTACGGGCGCCGGGTCGCGCAGTGGACCGAGCGGTTCGACGTGTTGCTACTGCCCACCGCAACAGCGCCACCTCCGCCGCTCGGCGTGAACAGCCCCATCCCAGACACATCGCACCCCGAGTTCGACCCAGGCGCTCCCGCCGCGTTCACGGTTCCGTTCGACATCACCGGCGAACCCGCTATCTCGGTGCCGTTGCACCGGTCGGATGCGGGTCTGCCGATCGGGGTCCAACTCGTGGCGCCCTATGGCCGCGACGACCTCGTGATCCGCCTGGCCGCATCGCTCGAGGTCGCCGCCCCGTGGGCCGCCCACCACCCGCCGATTTAGAGGTCGAGCCCGCCCCGGCGCGGCCCGCCCCCCGCTTGTTGTGCAGATCTACCCGGTAGAGCGGGAAGATCGCGATACAAGCTCGCCGGCTCGGAGTGTCACACCCCGTCGCGAGACTTGCCCGATGGCGAGTGAGCAAGAACTTCAGCGCCTCGCAGCCCGGCAGCATGGGCTTGCCACACGATCCCAGTTGACCAAGCTCGGATTCTCGCGACACCAGATCGAGGCACGCGTCATTTCGCACCGTTGGAGGCGTGCGGCGCCGTCGGTCTACGACGTCGCACCCGGGAGCATCGACGAGCGCCGAACCTTGCACGCAGCAGTGCTGTCCTCGGGTGGTCTCAGCTCGCATCGAAGCGCCGCAGCGCTCCACGAACTGATCGACCGGCCGCCGCTCAAGCCCGAGCTCGTAGTCGCCGGCGCGACGTTTCCACGGACGCTCGACGCCTCGGTACATCGAAGTCGGACGATCGGCCCGAAGGACCGCACGCGTATCGACGGCATCGACACCACCTCGGTTCTGCGCACGCTGCTCGACCTCGGCACAGTCGTCGACCAGATGACGTTGTCGCTCGCCGTGAACCGGGCGATCGTCACCCGTAAGACCACGGTCTTGCGATTGCTCGCGGTTGTGGACATCGGCCCGCGCATGGGCCAGCGCGGGATCGGGCCGCTCCGAGGCGTCCTCGATCACTTCCGCATCGACCGCGAGGCGTGCGAGAGCAAGCTCGAGTCGTTGCTCGATGAGGCAGTCGCGGCGCAACGCCTTCCGACGCACCGCCAACATCGCGCAAACGTCGCCGGTCGTCGTTACCGAATGGACTTCGCGTGGCCGGACCACATGGTCTTCGTCGAGGTCGACGGTCTCGCGGAGCACACCGAACGACGCGCGTTCGACCGCGATCGGCGACGCCAGAACGACCTCGTCGCCGCGGGCTGGTTACCGCTCCGCTACACCTGGACGGACCTCACGCAACGCCCCGACGAGGTCGTGGCCGAGATCGTCGCGGTGCTCACCACGCGGGCTCGCTGATCGTCTCGCTTCGGGAAGTTGTGTGCCGATATTCCCGCTCCACGGGGGAAAGTCGCGCAACGAGCTCGCCGTTGGCGGGCCGCGCCAGGTGCGCTGCCGCGCTCGCTCGCCTGCCCGCGCTGCCCTAGGAGATCGTGTGGCCCTTGGCGATGGCCACGACGCCCGCGGGCGACACCGTGAAGCGCTCGGCGTCCGCCGCGGCATCGACGCCGATTCGCGCCCCCTTGGGTACCACCACGTGCTTGTCGATGATGGCGTTGCGGATCACCGCGCCCGCCTCGACCACCACATCGTCGAGCAGGATCGCTCCATCGAGCACCGCGCCTGCCCCGACGCGTACGCCCGGCGACAGGACCGAGCGATGCACGGTCGCGCCCGACACGATCGACCCGGCACAGATGAGCGAGTCGTATATCTCGCCCGCGCCATGGGTGCCGTCGTAGACGATCTTGGCCGGCGGCAACGTTCGGGACAGCGTGTACACCGGCCACTTGTCGTTGTAGAGGTTGAACACGGGCAACGGGGCGACGAGGTCCATGTGCGCCTCGTAGTAAGAGTCGAGGGTGCCGACGTCGCGCCAGTAGTGGCGATCGCGGGCGGTCTCGCCCGGGACCTCGTTGGTCGTGAAGTCGTACACGTGCGCCTCGCCGGCGTCGACCAGCATGGGGATGAGGTTGCCGCCGAGGTCGTGGGCCGACGTCTCATCGAGGGCGTCTTCGTTCACGATGTCGATGAGGGTCTTCGTGTTGAACACGTAGTTGCCCATGGACGCAAGCACCTGGTCGGGCGCGTCCGCGAGCCCCGTCGCGTTCGTGGGCTTTTCGAGGAACCGTTCGATCTTGGTGCCGGAACCGGTTTGAATCACCCCGAACTGGGAGGCCTGATCGATCGGCACACGAATCGCGGCCACGGTTACCCCGGCGCCCGACGCGATGTGGTGATCGAGCATCTGGCGCGGGTCCATGCGGTAGACGTGGTCGGAGCCGAAGACGAAGATGTAGCTCGGTTCCTCGTCGTCGATGAGGTTCAGGTTCTGGTAGATCGCGTCGGCTGAGCCGAGGAACCAGCGACGACCGCGCCGCATCTGCGCGGGCACCGATGTGACGTACTCGCCGAGGAACGTGGCCATGCGCCACGTTCGGGAGATGTGCACGTCGAGGCTGTGGCTCTTGTACTGCGTGAGCACCACCATGCGGCGGTACCCGCCGTTCGCGAGGTTCGAGAGTGCGAAGTCGATCAGGCGATAGTGGCCACCGAACGGCACGGCTGGCTTGGCCCGATCAAGGGTGAGCGGCGAAAGGCGCTTGCCCTCGCCGCCCGCCAAGACCATCGACAGAACTCGGGGACGCTCGGAGCGGTATTCCACTCCCCCATCCTGACGCACTTCACCGTAAATGGGTGGCGGCTGCGAAGCATTCGCATGGGTTCTTCAGGTGTTCACCACCATCAGGCGCGGCGCCAGGGTCCGCTCCTTTCAGGAGGAGCGGACCTCAGCGACGGCCGGACGACGCGTCGAGCAGGTTGTAGGCCGTCTCGGCGCGCTCGGACCGCTCGAGCCCGACTTCCTCGGCCTCGTCGGCCACTTGGGATGGTGAGCCCGACGAGGTCAGGGTGCGCGGCGCGGTATCGGTGCGAGGAACACCACGCTGAGCGGGGGCAGCGAGAGCGGCATCGAGTGGTCGTGACCGTGCCAGGGCACGTCGTCGGCCACAACGCGACCGAGGTTGCCGACGCCCGAACCGCCGTACTCGATGGCATCGCTGTTCAGCAGTTCCTGCCACCCGCCCCGCACCGGCACACCGACGCGGTAGTCGTGACGTGGCTGGGGTGTGAAGTTGCACACCGCCACGACCGGCCGACCTGATCGGGCGCGTCGCTGCAAGGCGAGCACGCTGAATCGACCGTCGTTCGGCTCGATCCAGGCGAAGCCACGGGGTTCGACGTCGAGGTCGTGCATGGCCGGCTCGGTGCGGTACAGCATGTTGAGGTCGTGCACAAACGAGCGCAGCGCGGCGACACGCGGATCATCGGCGTCGTCCCATGGCAGCTCCGACTCGTGGTTCCATTCGTCGGCACCGCCGAACTCGGCACCCATGAAGAGCAGTTTCTTGCCCGGTAGCGCGTATTGGTAGCCGTACAGCAACCGGAGACCGGCCCGCTTTTGCCAATCGTCGCCCCACTGCTTCGAGTACAGCGAACCCTTGCCGTGCACGACCTCGTCGTGGCTGAGCGGCAGGATGAAGTTCTCGCTGAACGCGTAGGCCGATCGAAAGACGAGCTCGCCGTGGTGATGCGCGCGATAGATCGGATCGCGGGACAGGTAGCGGAGCGTGTCGTGCATCCACCCCATGTCCCACTTGAACCCGAACCCCAGGCCACCGATGTCGGTCGGACGCGACACCATGGGCCAGGTGGTCGACTCTTCGGCGTAGGTGTGCACGTCGGGGAACTCGTCGTAAATGCTGCGATTGAGCTCTTGGAGGAACGCGATCGCACCGAGGTTCTCGCGGCCGCCGTGCTCGTTCGGGATCCACTCGCCGCTCTTGCGTGAGTAGTCGCGGTAGAGCATCGACGCGACCGCGTCGACTCGTATGCCGTCGGCGTGGAACCGATCGAGCCAGAAGTGCGCGCTCGACAGGAGGAAGCTGCGCACCTCGTGTCGGTCGTAGTCAAAGATCAGGCTGTTCCAATCGGGATGGAACCCGAGTCGCGGGTCGGCGTGCTCGTACAGGTGCGTACCGTCGAACTCGGCGAGCGCGAACTCGTCGCTCGGGAAATGGCTCGGGACCCAGTCGAGGAGCACGCCGATGCCACGCTGGTGCAGATGATCGACGAGGCCCATGAGGCCTTGGGGTGAGCCGTAGCGCGACGTCGCGGCGAAGTAGCCGGTGGTCTGATAGCCCCACGAGCCGAAGAATGGGTGCTCCATGATCGGCATCAGCTCGACGTGGGTGAACCCGCACTTCTCGACGTGATCGGCTAGCGCGTGACCGAGCGCGACGTAGTCGTGTTGCACGCGACGCGACCACGACCCGAGATGCACCTCGTAGACCGAGATCGGTGCGTGCATCGAGTTGCGCTCGGCCCGCGTGCGCATCCATGTCGAGTCGTCCCACGCGTAGCTCAGATCGGTGACGACCGAGGCGGTGCGTGGCGGTTGCTCGAAGGCAAAGCCGAACGGGTCGGTCTTGTTGCGCACCTCGCCCGTGCCCGTGGTGATCGCGTACTTGTACAGGTGCCCGGGCGCCACGCCCTCGACCGCGAGCTGCCAGATGCCCGACGGGTCGCCGAGCATCTGGTGCGTTCCGGGGTTCCAGTCGTTGAAGTCGCCGATGACGCTGACGTGACGTGCGTTCGGTGCCCACACCCGGAATGCCGTGTGGTCGGCCGCGACATGCGCGCCGAGCACCTCGTAAAGTCGATGGTGCGTGCCCTCGTTGAACGTCCAGCGGTCAGATGCGGTGAGGTCGCGAACCATGAGAAACCCAGGGTAACCGGCGACCGGACAGTTGACCGTCAGCGTTGATCCTTGTCGACGCGCCCGTGGATACGCCGTCGCTCCAGGTCGGCCAGAGCTTGGTCGCGATGCCATCGCAGATGGTGGCCAGTGCGGTCAGGGCACTCGGCTCGTTCGCGGCCAGGGACGCGACCATCGACGCCGCCCCCGCCGACAGGCACGAGGATCGTGCGGGCTTCGGGTGCCTGTTCGTGCAGCTCGAGACCGAGGGTGCCTTGTCCGGCGATGATGTGCGGGTCGTCGAATGGGGGCACGAACACCGCGCCGTGCTCGGCCGCCCATCGCTTGGCGGCGACGAACGCGTCGTCGAGTGCACCCACCTCGTAGCGCACCTCGGCGCCGTAGTCACGTGTGGCCTGCACCTTAGGGAGCGACGCGTTCGACGGCACCGTTGCCCCGCACACCCGGTCAATCGACTCCACCGAGGTGAGTGGAGTACGTCGCACCACCGGCGCGATGCGCTCGCGCGCCTCGTAGATGTCGGACATGGTCACGAGCGGCTCGAGGGGAGCCTCCATCCACCGAGGCTACGTTGCCGCAGGCAGCAGTGAAAGATTCGCGTCCGGGGTAGCTGGCGTTTCGAGCCGACGGAAGAGGCCGGGCTGCACCACCGACAGCACGGCGAGCACAACGAGCATGATGATCGCGGCGCACGCAGTGACCACGCGCTGCCCGATGCTGTCGGCGAGTCGCCCTTGCACCACGGCACCGATCGGGTACAGCAGCCCGAGCAACACATTGAGCACGCTCATCACACGCCCGCGGATCTGTGCGGGTGCACGCATCTGCGCACTGCTCATGAAGCTCGACAGCGCCCCGATGTAGAGCCCGCCGGTCACGAAGATGCAGACGGCCGCGGTGAGCAGGTTCGGCGCGGCCGAGTAGGCGACGAGCGCGACCGGGAGCAGCCACAGCACGCCCGCCAGGACGCGACGAGGTGAGTATTCGCGGGCGAGGCCGCCGAGCGACACGGCCATGAGCACCGCACCGACGCCTTGCGCCGTGACGAGCACCGACACGCCAAAAGTGCCCTCGTGGAGCACAAGCTGCGCCATCGGCGACACCAACGCTATGAACGGCGCTGCGAGCAAGGAGTTGATCGTCATGTACACGATGATCGTGCGCATGCCTGGCTCGGCGAAGGCGAAGGCGAAGCCTTCTCGAATCGACGCGAAGATTGACGGGAACGGCCCCGGTTGCGGCCCGGGCAGCACGAGTGTCGACACGACGATCACAACTGCGAGGAAGCTCACCGTGTTGATCGCGAACGCCATGCCGTAGCCCCAACGTTCGCCTCCGAGCGCGATGACCAGCCCGGCGAGCGCCGGGCCGATGACCCGGCCGAGGTTCCACTGCGCCGAGCTCAACCCGATCGCGCCGACGAGCTCGTCCTCCGGCACGAGGTCAGGCATCATCGACTGGAACGAAGGAAAGCCGAGAGCTCCCGCACAACCAGTGCCCAGCACCAAGAACGCGACCCCGATGGGTCGCGACATGCCCGCGAGCGCGAGCGCGCACAGCACCGCCGCGAACCCCAGCTGAGCGAACGTCGTCAGGATGAGCACGCGCTTTCGTGCGTAGCGATCGGCGATGGCTCCACCGACCGGACCGAGCACCGCTCCCGGCAAGAACCCCGCCGCTGCGATGACTCCGGCCCAGCCCGCCTTGCCCGTGGTCTTGGTGACATAGATGCCGACCGCAACCGTCTCCATCCATGTGCCGATGTTGCTCACGAACGCGCCCGACCAGACGAGCGCGAACGGTCGGTAGCGGAGCGGCGAGAGCGACGCAGGTAAGCGCATCAGTCGATGAGGAACACGTGCAGCGGCGTGCTCCCCCGCGCGTGCGTTCGGACCGCGCGTGCCCACACCGCGAGTGACACGTCCCACGCGTCGGGGTCCCGTTCGGCGAGGATGCTGGATCCGGTGATCACCAGCACACGGGGGCCGGGGGGGAGCCACGACAAGTCGTTCAGGCACTCCTCGAAGCTGTCCCAGTTCGGACGGGCGTACGCCGGGAAGTCGAGAGTGGAGGCGGCCACCTCGAAAAGCTCGCGCTTGCCGGTGGCCAAGTCGAGGACATCGACGCGGCCGGGGAAAATGTCGAAGATGTCACCGATCGTGACATCGACCGGGAGCACGTGCAGTCCAGGCAGCGCGGCAAGAGTCATCGACCTTCCTCCAGTCGTACGAACGTCTCGAAGCGATCCGCGGTGTAGAACCATTCGTTCCCCGCGCCAGTGATGATCCGCCGCGCACCTCGGTCGCCCTCGCCCGGCGTGAACGCGGTGTATTCGTGGTAGTAGCCCGACGCCTCCATGGCCGGGATGCGCTCGCTGTTCTCGAACACCGCGCCGTCGTGCGGATACGGGTACGGCCCGCCCTTCGCGATCAACGCGAGCGTCTGTTGTGCCTCCTTTGGCACCTGCATCGCCCGGATGATCGCCAGGCCGTTCACGTCCCTCGCGGGGCGCAGCGTGGTGGTCGGCGCGATCTTGAAGGTGGTGGCGGCGAACACCTGAATCTCGGTGGGCACCGTGTCGACGCCACCCCCGCGCCCCGACACCAGCAGGTAGATCATCGCGGCCGTCGCGACCGCGATCAGCAGCATGCCGATGGCGATGAACGGGAGGTAGGAGCGCTTCACGGCCAACTACCCTAAGAGCGTGCGCCGTTCGGGGCGCGCCAAGTCTGGCGATGGGGCGGACCTTCGTCCCAGATGGCCGCATCGACCCGGTCGATCTCGAGGGCAAAGAGCACTGTCTCGAGCGGGATATCGATGACGTTGAGCTCTCGATGCGCTCGCAGCCACTTGGTGCCCGTGTCGTCGAAGATCTCTCGGGCGCAGCCGCGTACCGCGAACTCGGTGTCGTTGTCGCCCACGGTGGCGTGCAGCATGTAGCGCGGTTCGGCCCGCAGATCCCGTGCCTTCGGCGAGTTGACTGCGATGCTCACGAGCAGCGTGCCGTCCGCGACGAAGGGCACCACGGGATGCACACGCGGGGCACCACCCGGGCTGACGGTCGCGAGGAAGGCGTATCCCTGCTCCTCGCGCAACAGCTCCCAGCCGTAGACGGCAAGCTCCGGTTCTGCGGCGGCGAACTGTGCCCACGTTGCCATCGGATACCCCTCGGTCGGGCTGCACGCATCTTCCGTCGACCCTGCCGGTCTACCATCCCGGCACGGTCGACGGAAGAGGGCAACCGGTGCAGGACGACGGATGGCAAGTCGATCAGCAGGGCCGCGTGCGGTGGCTCCTCATCGATCGGCCCGCCCGGAAGAACGCGATGACGTCGGCCATGGGCACCCGTCTCGGCGAGCTGCTCGAGGATGCGCAGCGCGATGCCGGCACGCGCGTGATCGTGATCTCGGGGGTCGGGGACGCGTTCAGCGCAGGGCTCGACCGCGACGAGATCGCATCCGGCTTGGCGAACAAGAGCTCGTTCCCGGTCGAGGCGTTCTACGCATTCACCAAGCCCACGATCGCGTGCGTCAACGGGCTTGCCTACGGCGGTGGCGCCACGCTCGCCGTCGCGTGCGACATGCGGGTCGTCGCCGACTCGGGTTCCTTCACCTTCGGCCTGGCCAAGCTCGGCCTCACCCCCGAGTGGGGGTCGTCGTACTTCCTGTGGCGCCAGGTCGGTTGGAGCCGGGCGCTCGATCTATTCCTCACCGGCCGCCCCGTCGATGCCGCCGAAGCATTCCGGCTCGGTCTCGCCGATCGTGTCGTCGCCGACGCTGACCTCCGCGCCGAGACTCAACGGTTCGCCGAGCAGCTCGCCTCGCTACCCGAAGGAGCCGCCGAGGCCACGAAGGCCGTCCTCCGCCGAGGGCTCGATGTCGACTTCGGCGAAGCTCGCGAGGTCGAGCGGGCCGGGTTGGCCGAACGAGTGCGCGCGATGCGGGCCCGGGCCAAGGACCGAGCCGCCCGGTAGGCAGGCTGTTGGCTGCATGAAGCCTGCGGTGTCACCGCCGACGGCCGCTCAGACAGGGGTGGGGGCGACCCGCTCGATGACTTGCACGTCGAACCAGATCGGCAGCAGGTACTTCACGTAGAACGCGTGCACGACCACCCCACCGGTTCGCAGGTCGTCGTAGTACTTGATCCGCATGCGGTCGTCGTTCGCCATGACCGCCTCGCAGCGGGCCAGTATGTCGTCGACGTCAGCCCGCGTGTCGCAGAGCAGCCCGAGGTGGTCGTAGCCGGGCGCGCTGAGCGGACGGCTCGATTCCGCGACGAGGATGAACTGCGACTCGTCCGGCCGGAGCAGGATCTGCAGGCCGCCGACGATCTCAACGTTGGTCACCATCCAGCCCAGCACGTCGCCGTAGAACGCTTTGACCTCGGCGCGGAACTCGTCGGTCAACACACCCTTCGCGACCGTGAGCTCCATGTGGTTGAAACGGACGCGGGGCATGGCTTCTCCTCGACGGGGACGGGACGGGGCCTGCATTGGGAAGCAGGCACAAGTGTCGCCTATGATTCTTCTTCACGCATGGCGGCGCTCGGTGCCGTGATGCGGGCGCAAAACATTTCGGGGGAGACGACGTGAGCACACCCGGCGCTTCGGGCATGCCTTTGCTGCAAGTCGAGAATCTGTCGACTGCATTTCGGACGAGTCGCGGCATCCTGCGGGCGGTGGACGAGGTGTCGTTCACCCTCGAAAAGGGCGAGACCCTGGGCATCGTGGGGGAATCGGGGTCCGGCAAATCGGTGCTGGTCCGTTCGATCATGAACATCCTGCCCCGCACTGCGCTCATCCCGCCCCAGACCAAGGTAATTCTCGAGGGCAAGGACACCCGCCTCCTGTCGCGTGCCGAGGCCAAGCACTTCTGGGGAACCCAGATCGCGATGGTCTTCCAGGATCCGATGACATCGCTGAACCCGGTCAAGAAGATCGGCACGCAGATCACGGATCCGTTGCGCTTCCACCTCGGCATGTCGAAGAGCGCAGCACGGACCCGAGCCATCGAGCTGCTCGACCTAGTGCGCATCCCCGAGCCGGCCCGTCGGCTCAACCAGTACCCCCACGAGCTATCCGGCGGTATGCGCCAGCGGGTGATCATCGCGATTGCTCTGAGCTGCAACCCCAAGCTGCTCGTGGCCGACGAGCCCACCACGGCCCTCGACGTCACGGTGCAGAAGCAGATCCTCGATCTCCTCGAGAACCTCCAACGCGACCTGAACATGGCGATGATCCTCATCACCCACGATCTCGGCGTCGTCGCCGGCCGGGCGGATCGCATCGCGGTCATGTACGCCGGCCGCATGGTCGAAACGGCCGACACCAAGGCGCTGTTCCGCAACATGCGCCACCCCTACGCCGAAGCGCTGCTCAAGTCCATCCCCCGGCTCGAGAACCCGTCACATACGCGGCTCGACGCGATCAGCGGCCGCCCGCCCGACATGGTGCGTCCACCGGCCGGTTGTCGATTCGCTTCCCGCTGCCGGTATGCCCAGGACAAGTGCGTGGCCGAGCTTCCCGAGCTCACCACCGCCGGCGATCCTGATCATCGGTTTGCATGCTTCTTCCCGGTCGGCACCCCCGAAGGCGAGCGCGCGCTTGCCGCAAACCTCGCGGCGGGCCAGACGGCCACCGGACTCGATCTTCACGCACAGGCGGTGAGCTGAAAATGGCAGGATCCGGTAAGGCACATCTTCGTACCAGCGACGACGTCCTCATCAAGGTCGAGAACCTCGTTGTCGAGTTCCCCGCCGGGCGCGGTCGCGTCGTGCACGCGGTTTCTGACATCAGTTTCGACGTACTCGCGGGCGAAACGCTCGGCCTCGTCGGCGAGTCGGGCTGCGGCAAGTCCACCACGGGCCGTGCGATCATGCAGCTACCGAGTCCCACCTCGGGTTCGGTCACCTTCGACGGCGTCGAGATGACCAAGCTCGGCGGCGAAGAGCTCCGCCGCATGCGCACCCGCATGCAGATGATCTTCCAGGACCCGGTGTCGTCGCTGAACCCGCGACGCAAGGTCAAAGACATCGTGGCCGAGGGCCTGTCGATCTGGGGTTCCAAGGTCGGCACGTTCTCCGCCGATCGGGTCAACGAGACGCTCGAGGCAGTGGGGCTCGACCCCGAGATCGTGTCCGACCGCAAGCCGCACCAGTTCTCCGGTGGTCAGTGCCAACGCATCTGCATCGCGCGAGCGCTCGTGCTCGACCCCAAGGTCATCATCTGCGATGAGCCTGTTTCGGCGCTCGACGTGTCGGTGCAGGCCCAGATCCTCAACCTGCTCGAAGACATGAAGGCCCGCTACGGCTTGACCCTCGTGTTCATCGCCCACGATCTGGCGGTCGTCAAGAACGTCTCCGATCGCGTGATCGTGATGTACCTCGGCAAGATGTGCGAGGTAGCGCCGCCCGATGCCCTGTACGAGCGTCCGGCACACCCGTACACCAAGATCCTCATCGACTCGATCCCGGAGCCCGACCCGCTCAAGGCCGATCACACGCAGGCCGTCATCGGCGAGATTCCATCGCCGATATCCCCGCCGAGCGGATGTCGGTTCCGGACGCGCTGCCCCAATGTGCAGGACGTATGCGCCACCGAAGAACCCGTGCTGCGCGAGATCGGCGCCGGTCACTACGTGGCGTGCCACTTCCCCAACGAAGCCCCGGTGCGCATCAACGCCTGAGCGCCAGTCCTTCCCCCAGTACGAGCAAGTCCACGAGGGGCCTCCGGGCCCCTCGCCTCGTTTTCCCCCACACCAAGCGCCGCGATCCATCAGTCTGCTTCGTTGGTCTCCGATCGCCGCCGAAGGCGCGAAAAGGGAGAACTCGAAGGGCAACGCTCCGCGTGCCCCTTCGACCCTCGCCGGATCCGGCTCCGCCGCTCCGACGAGAAACAGCGGGCGCGACCGCACGTCGCACCAGTCAGCTCGGGTCCCAACCAGAGGTTGGGGGCCCGATTAGATCTTTGCTTCTCGCTGGTCCCACAGGGAGCGGAACTTCTCGCCCACCCGGTTGAAGCTGAACACGGTGAGGAACATGACGAAGCCCGGCACGAGCGCGATGTGCGGGTACTTGCGCAGCACGTTCGACACCTGGCCCTCGGCGATCATATTGCCCCACGTCGGGTTGGGCTGCTTGAGCCCGATACCGAGGAACGACAGCGAACCCTCGGCCACGATGAGCGTGGCGATAATGATGAACGAGTAGGACAACACCGGCAGTGCGACGTTCGGGGCGATCTCGCGGAAGATGATTCGCCGATTGCTGGCACCCATCGAACGCGCCGCAAGCACGAACTCGCGTTGCGCGAAAACCATCGTGTTCGCGCGGGCCAAGCGGGCCATGGTGGGCACCGCGACGATGGCGAGCGTGAGGCCCATCTTCCACACCGACTCGAGCGGAGCCTTGGGCTTGCCGATCACCGTCACCACCGCGATGAGCAGGAGCAGTGCCGGCACCGAGAGGATCGAATCCGTGAAGACCCCGATCGCGATGTCGAGCCAACCGCGGAAGTAGCCCGCGGCCAGGCCGACGATCGAGCCGAGGACAACCGCGACAGTTACCGCCATCAGCGCGGTACCGACGCTGACGCGAGCGGCGTAGACCGATTGGCCGAGGAGGTCGAGGCTGAAATTGTTCGACCCGAGCGGGTGACGAGAGAAGAGGTCGGGGCGTGCGTTGCCGGGCTCGGCGATGGACTTGACGGTGTTGACGTGCTCGGTGAAGGGCAGGAAGTCGGCGAAGATCGCCGCAAAAGCCAGGAGACCGAGCCACGTGACGCAGAGCCAGAGACCGGTGTCGAAACCTGGCCCCTTGACGTTCTTGCAGATCGTGTCTATGCCGCGGATGGCGACGTAGACGCCCACGAGGAAGAACGGCACCTTCACGATGCCGGGCAGGTCGCCCAAGGTGGCGAGCGAAAGGTAGACCGCGACGATGGCCGCCACCAGGAGGCCGGCGCCACCGAGCACACCACCTCGCGGTGGCTTGGGCGCCAGCGAGGCGAACACTTCGTCGACCGACATGTTCGACGAGTCGCTCGGAAGTCGGACAATGGTTTCAGCGGCCACGGCGAATCCTCGGGTCCAAGAAGCCGTACAGGATGTCGATGCCCATGTTGATGGCAACGTAGAAAGTGGCCAGGACGAGCACGCCGCCCTGGACGATCGGGTAATCGCTCTTGGTGGCCGCTTCGACCACCTGCTTGCCGACGCCCGGGATCGAGAAGATGCGCTCGACGATCACCGTGCCACCGATGACCCGGCCGACGGAGACACCGGCGAGCGTGATGAGCGAGAACGACGACGGGCGCATCGCCTCACGCAACATGAGGTGGCGGGTGGGCATGCCCTTGGCCTTCGCGGCGAGCACGAAGTCTTCCTGCAGGGTGCCGATGAGATCGCCTCGCAGTAACCGGAGGAACACGGCGGTCTCGTTGATCGAGATCGTCAGCACCGGCAACACCAACGACTTGATGTTCTTGACCAGGTTGAGATCGGTCCACGACCCGTTGTTCGTGAGGCGCGTCCACTGACTGTCGGGTAACCACCCGAGTGAAAGCGCGAATATCAAGATGAGTATCAGGCCCGACAGGAACGGTGGCACTGAGATCATGCCGAACGCCGTGACCGAGAGCGAGCGGTCGAGCCTTCTTCCCGCGAAGTAGGCCGAAGCCATGGCGGCGGGCACGGCGAGCAGCATCGAAACCCCGAGCGCTACGAACGCCAGCTCGAGGTTGATCGGGAACGAACGCTGCAGCGTGTCGGACACATCGACGCGCGGGTTAATGAGGTTCTTCCCGAGGTCGCCGTGCAACACGACGTTGGTGCCCCAGTCCCAGTAACGCTCGAGCAGGGGCGTGTCGAGCCCTAGCTCTAGCCGGATCCGTTCGTACTCATCGGCGGTGCTGTTCGGCCCGAGCACTTGCTGGGCCGGATCGCCAGGTACGAGGTCGACGAGGACGAACGTGCCAAAACTGACGATGAGGAGCACCGGGATCAATAGCAGGATCTTTATGCCGATCGTACGCAACAACTGCCCATCCCCCAATGACGCATCGCGAAACACTGACACTATGCGACAAGTGTCTGAACCTTCAAAACCGGACTCGCAAGATCTTCATCCACTGGGGGTCGATGCGAGCCATGCGTCGTCAAGCAGCACCCGCGATCCGGCAGTCGCGAGCACACCGCGAACCTTGGTCGTGTAGGCCACGTAAAGCTGCGGCGCACCCGTGACCACGAACGGCACGTCGATAACCGACTCCTCGACGATCACCTGCGTCGCCTGGCGCCGCTCGGACTCGGTACGCGCCGCCCTCAGCGCGAGCACCGCGGCGTCGACGCGGGAGTTCTGCCAGCCGATCGCGTTGGTGGTGCTCGTCGAAACCAACTGACGCGTCAACGAGGCGAGTGTCGAGCCATCGGACTTGCCCGAGGCTGCGTCCGCCACGAACCCCAGCGATGCGCAGACGAGATCAAAGTCCTTCGTGACCGCGAGGACGTTGCCCACACCCGCAGCGTCCTTCGTGGTGTCGATCACCGGTTCGATGTCGACGGCCTTGAGCATCGTCTCGACGGCGATCGCACGCGCCTGACCCGACGGCGAGTTGTCGCATAGGTAGCGCACCTTGCCGTTCCAGCCGTTGGACTTTGCCTCGGCGACCAACGCGCGTGCGCGTTCGGGGTCGTACACCTGACCGGGCGCGCCGGGTGAGAGATCGCGCGCGGTCCCGAAGAGATCTGCGCTCGAACCGGCACGCGAGCCGGTCACCCGCTCCTGCACCACGGACGGGTCTATAGCCGCAGCGATCGCCTGTCGGACGCGGAGATACCGTGTGGCGGGCATCGACCCGCCTGCGCCCATGTTCATCAACTCGGTTGCTCCGGCATCGAGGACGATCGACCGTCCCGGCAACCGTTTGCCCAACGCCGCAACGACCGCTCGCTGGTCACGCAGGTACGCGACATCGAGGGTGCCCGAGGTGAGCGCGTCGACCGACTTGTCCGCGCCGGCATCGGCCGACACGCTGAAGCGCACACCATCGAGGAACGGCGCGCCGTCCCAGTAACGGTCGTTGCGCGACACGAACGTGCTTTCGCCCGGCGTGAACGACGTGATCACGAACGGTCCAGCGCCGACCGGCGCCCGGTTGAAGCTGCAGTCCGCAGGCCTGGCCGCACGTTCGGCGGCGCACTTGGCCCGCACACCAGTGGGCGAAGGGATCATGCCGGGTTCGGTGGCGAGCAACCACGCGAAGTCGGTCCAGGGAACAGTGAGGGTGACATTGAGCGTGAGCGGCCCGGTCACGTCGATGGCCTGGACGAAGGCCATCGACGACGCCGACGCCTGGGCATTGCTCGGGCAGGCCCGCAGCGTCTCGCACGCGGGAGCGCCCGGTTGGCCCGCGCGGTGGCGATCAAGACCGAACTTGACTGCCTCGGCATCGAACACCGTGCCGTCGCTGAAGAGCACACCCGAACGCAGCGTGATGGTCCATACCGTGCGGTCGGCGTTCGAGGTCAGCGATTGCGCGAGTCGCGGTTCGTAGTTGCCGGTGGTCGGGTCGTAGCGCAGCAGCGAGTCATAGATGGCGAGCATCTCGTCGCCCCCGCCGGCCCCGTCCCCCGCGGCCACGATCGGATCGAGGCCTACGGGCGCGGCCAGTACACCGACCGACAGCACGCCGCCGCGCACCGGCATTCGCGTCGTGGCGACCGCACCCGGACGTAGCGCTTCAGTGGTGGTGGTCGACCCGCTGACGGCACCGGGCTCGGCCACCCCCGGGCTCGTGTCGTTGCTGCTGCAACCGGCCGCCGAGGCGACGAGCAGCGCGAGGCCGAGCAGGGGCGCGCGTCGAACGGGGTGGCGCGCGCCAAGCTGTCGTGACCGCACATACCCTCCCGAGGCATCGCGCATGCTGCTGCCCACCGAACCTAGGCCGAGATCACGTGCTCGGCGAACAGCGCGAGCGCGGCCTCTGGGTCGCGGGCGAACACGAACGCCGGAACCATCACGCGGGCGACGCCCAGAGCAGCGAGCTCGTCGACCGCGGCGCGGATTGCGCCGTAGTCGTCACCGGTGAGCGCGAGGTGACTCGCACTCAGTTCGATCGCGTCGGGGTCGCGGCCCGCGGCGGTTGCGGCGTCGCGCACCACGGCAAAGAGCTCGGCCAGCCGGCCGGGCGATCCCTTCGCCGGGAAGAAGCCGTCACCGAGCCGCCCGGCACGCCGCGCCGCGGCCTCGCTGTGCCCACCGACCGTGATCGGTACGTGCCCGTGCACGGGCTTCGGATTACAGCTCACATCAGCGAACGAGGCGTAGGCACCAGCGAAGGCGGCGTGGTCGTGTGCCCAGAGCTCACGCAGTACGCCCACATACTCGTCGGTGCGCGCCCCACGGTCTGGCCAGGGCACGCCGAGCGCGTCGAACTCCTCGCGGAGCCACCCGACCCCGATGCCGAGCTCGACGCGGCCGCCCGACAACGCGTCGAGCGTGGCCACCTCCTTGGCGAGCACCACCGGATTGCGCTGAGGGAGTACCAAGATCCCGGTACCCAGGCGGATGTGCGTGGTCCGCGCCGCCACCCACGTGAGCCACACGAGCGGATCGGGCATCGGGGTCGAGGCCTTCGCCGGCATCTTGCCGTCGCGACCGTAGGGATAACGCGACGTGTAGGCATCAGGGAAGACGACGTGCTCGACGGTCCACAACGACTCGAAGCCGGCCGCTTCGGCGAGCGTCGCGAGGCGGGCGCCGCCCGCTCCATCGGCGAAGGGCACCGTGTTGGCGAACCCGAGACCGAACTTCATAGTTCTGGAAGACTCCCACGCATGGACCAACTTGTGCTCTACGTGCCGTTCCCGATGCTGCATCCGGCGATCGATCGCGCGCGCCTCGCGGCGATCTACCCCGGTATCGAGATCGTCACCGAGCCCGTGTACGACATCGCCCATCACGAACGCACCCTGCGCGAGCAGGATCCGCACAGCAACCAGACCCGCTCGCTCGCCGTGCCCCTCACCCCAGAGCAGCAAAAGATCTTGGCCCGTGCCCACGTGATCTGGACGCTCGACGTGCCACTCGATCTCCCGACGGTCGCGCCTCAGCTGCGCTTCGTGCAGGCGATCGGATCGGGCGTGGGCCAATACGTCGCCTCGAACCTGCCCGAAGGCAGCATCCAGCTCGCGAACGGTGCCGGCATCGGCGCCCCGCCCATCGCCGAGTGGGTGCTGGCGCGCATCCTGCAAATCCTGAAGAACCTTCCCGTGCACGACCGCCAGGCGCGCGAACACCGCTGGGAGAGCGCGCTCGGCAGCAACCTGCAGGGAAAGACGGTCGCGATCATCGGGCTCGGCGCGATCGGGCGCGAGATCGCCCGACGGGCGGGCGCGTTCGGCGTGCACCTGCTCGGCCTGCGGCGTCGCCACGAACCGGGAATGGTCGATCCCGACGTCGACGAGGTCTTCGGCCCATCCGATTTGCACGAGGTACTGCGGCGCAGCGACATCGTGGTGGTCGCCGCGCCGGGCACCAACGACACCGACGACATGTTCGACGCCGCGGCGTTCGCCGCCATGCCGCCCGGCTCGATCTTCGTGAACGTCGCGCGAGGCACGCTCGTCGACGAAACCGCACTCATCGACGCACTGACGAGCGGCCACCTGCGAGGCGCAGCGATCGATGTGGCTCGCATCGAGCCGCTCCCGGCCGACGATCCGCTGTGGGACGCACCGAACCTGCTGATCTCCCCGCACAGTTCGACGTCAGGCGAGGGATACGCCGACCGGGCGTTCGAGTTGTTCTGCACCAACCTCGAACGCCTTGTACGCGGCGAACCATTGGTCAACCTGATCGATCTATCCGCCGGCTACTGACCCACACCGCGTGGTCGGCGCTCAGTCGTCGTCGGCGCGGTCGTCGTCGGCGCGGTCGTCGCTCGAGACCGACGCTGCGGCACCAGGCGACCGGGCGACCGAGGGGTTGGCGGGCACCACCTTGGGGCGAGGAACCGCGGTCACCGGCACCGATGGGGGCTTGGTGGGCACGACCGCGGGCCTCGCGGCGGGAGGCGTTTCGGTGCCCGGCGGGGCGGGACGTAGCTCGGTGGAGGTCACCGAAGACGCGGTGGCCGCGGGCAGCTCGGCCGGCCCATCGAGCAACGGGCGGGGCGCTGCGCTCGGGGCGGCGACTGGCCGTATCTCCATCTCGCCGACGTTGTCGGTGGCCGGCGAGGCGAGGATGCCGATGTTCAGGGCCATCGCGCTCGAGGCCGCGACGACGGTGATCAGGATCACTCCCGCGGTGGTGAGGATGGTCTTGTGGTCCATCGGCGTCTCCGTGGTCGCGTCAGTCCGTTCCTCCTGACGGTACGGAGTCCGGGCGGGCGAAGTACCGATGGACCGTTAGCATTCGGTAAAGATGCTCGGGCCCGACATCACGTCGGCGTACGGTGACTCATGCATGTGCTCGTGGTCGAGGACGACCCAACCATCGCCGATCCGCTACTCGCCGGCCTTGGTCGAGCAGGTTTCACCGTGGCCCACGCCGCCACCGGCCACGCGGCGCTCGAGCCCACTGACGCCGATTGCATCCTCCTCGACCTCGGCCTCCCCGACATCGACGGCATCGATGTGTGTCGTCGCCTGCGTGCCGCGAGCGCCGTACCGATCATCGTCGTGAGCGCGCGAGCCGATGAGCTCGACCGGGTCATGCTCCTCGAGCTCGGGGCCGACGACTACGTGGTGAAACCCTTCGGGATGCGCGAGCTGGTGGCGCGGATCCATGCCGTCACCCGCCGCGCCGGCCCCGCACCCGAGGAGCCGGCCGAGCTGATCGACGCCGGCGAACTGCAGATCGACCTTCGCACCCGACGCGTCACCATCAACGGCACCGAGGTAGAGCTCACCCCGAAGGAGTTCGACATCCTTGCGCTCCTCGCCGCCGATCCGGGCACGGTGCACACGCGCCATCGCATCCTCGAGACGGTCTGGGACGCGCATTGGTACGGCCCCACCAAGACCCTCGATGTGCACATTGCCTCGCTGCGCCGCAAGCTCCGTCATCCCGAGTGGATCGAGACGGTGCGGGGCATCGGGTTCCGCTTCGAGTCCCCGCCGGTGCAGCCGACCGAATGACCCGACGACTCGTGCTGTCGTATCTCGTGATCACGCTGTTCGTCCTCGCCGTGCTCGAGATCCCCCTCGGCATCACCTTCGCGTCCAGCGAAGAGGGGCGGCTCTTCACGGACATCGAACGAGACGCTCGCGTGCTCGCAACGGTCTATGAGGATCACCTCGAACACGAGAGCGTCGTTCTCGCCCCGGAAGAGTCCCTGGACTACGCATCACGTACCGGCGGCCGGGTGGTCGTGGTCGATCGTTTGGGAACCAGTCTCCTCGACACGTCGCCCGCGCTCGTGCTCGGACGCGACTTCTCGAGCCGCCCCGAGATCGCGAAGGCGCTCAACGGCGGCCTGGCCACCGGATCGCGTCCTTCCGAGACGTTGCGGGCCGAATTGATCTACGTCGCCGTGCCTATTGGCTCCGGTGGTCAGGTCTACGGCGCGATCCGCATCAGCTATCCCCGCTCCACCCTCGACGATCGCGTGCGCAACAACTGGATCCGCCTCGCGGTTCTGTCGGTGGTGGCCGTCGGAGCGGTGCTCATCGTCGGGTGGATGATCGCCCGCAGCGTCACCCGCCCGGTGCGTGCGCTGCAGCTCGCGTCGGCCCGGGTCGCCGACGGCAAGTTGTCGACGCGCGTCGACCCTGCCGGACCACCCGAGCTGCGCCTTCTCGCCGGGGCCTTCAACGACATGACCGAGCGGGTCGAAAGCATGGTTCATCGCGAGAAGGCTTTCTCGGCCGATGCAAGTCATCAGCTGCGCACGCCACTCACGGCGCTGCGGCTGCGGCTCGAAGCGATCGAGTACTCGATCGACGACACCGGCCGCGCCGATCTCGACGCGGCCTTGCGCGAGACCGAGCGACTGAGCAACATCGTCGATGCGCTGCTAGCCCTGGCCCGCTCGGCCGGCGGCACCGCACCACTCGTCGATGTCGACCTCGCGGCGATCGCCCGCGACCGGGTCGACACCTGGAGACCGCTCGCCGACGAACGCTCCGTTCGCCTCGATTACCAAGGTCCGGTCACCGTTCCCGCAGTGGCCATGAACGGCGCGGTCGACCAGATCCTCGACAACCTGCTTTCGAACGCCCTCGAGGTCGCCCCCGACGGTTCGAGCATCCGCGTCGTCGGCGCGGCCACCGCGACTGCGGCCTCGTTGTCGGTGATCGACGAAGGTCCCGGCATGACCGACGACGAGATTGCGCGGGCGTTCGACCGCTTCTTCACCACCAACGGCACGGGGCTCGGTCTGGCCATCGCTCGTCAGCTCGCGCAGGCGAGCCGTGGCTCGGCGCGGCTCCGACGCACGATCGGTGGCGGCCTCGAGGTGAGCATCACCTTACGCGGCGCGGCAGAGCGTTCGTCCCGCTGACCCGACCCGTGCTCGCGTCGAACGCCAACGCGAGATGCTCGATCACGATGTCGAGTCGGGCCGGGTCGAGTCCGGCGAACGAGGACGACTCCACGACGACGACAGCCTCGAGCGTCTGCGCGCCGTCAACTGACGCGCACGCAGCGAAACCCCACGTGACAGGTCGACGTGTCCACCGACTCGGCGATGCGCGCACTCGGGCGGTAGCGCATGCAGTAGCTGTCGGCGCAGAGGTAGGACCCGCCCTTCAGCACGCGTTGCGCGATGGCCGGCGCGTGCGGATCGAAGCGCGCGTCGACCGGCCCGGTGGGATCGACCTTCGGAGCGCAGCACGACCCTTTCGGTTCGTGCCCCGGTTGCCACCAATCGGTGGTCCACTCCCAGACCTGACCGCACATGTCGTAGAGGCCGTAGCCGTTCGGCGTGTACGAACCGACCGGCGTCGTGCCCCAGCCGGGCGTCGCGTCGCTGCGCCACGGGAACTCACCGCGCCACACGTTGGCCGGCACCGTGCCGTCGACGTGTTGCGATGCGCCCCACGCCCAGGGCTGCGCATCCAACCCGCCGCGAGCGGCGCACTCCCATTGCGCCTCGGTCGGCAGCGCCTTGCCCGCCCACGTCGCGAAGGCCTGCGCGTCGTCGTACGTGAGGTGCACCACCGGGTGATCGTCCTTGCCGTCGATCGACGAACCGGCGCCGGTTGGATGGCGCCAGTCGGCTCCGGGCGAGTAGGTCCACCATTGCCCGGCGTTGCGAAGGTCGACCGGGCCGTCGGTCGGCACGAAGACCGCGCTTCCCGGCACGAGCAACTCGGGTAACGCACCCGGGTAGTCCTCGGCTCGCGGCGCATGCTCGGCGGTGGTGACGTGTCCGGTCGCCGCGACGAACGAACGGAACTGGTCGTTGGTGACCGGGTGGGTGTCGATCCAGAACGGGTGCACCGTGACCGGGTGACTCGGTGACTCCTCCGGGTAGAAGTCGTCGGAGCCCATGGTGAACAAGCCACCCTCGATGCGGACCATGGCGTCGTTCACTCGTACTTCTGACCCATCGTGCGCAGGAGGTCGAGGAACCGTTCGCCGCTGTCGGGCGCGAGCTCACCGGGGGTGTAGGTCACCGAGTCGAGCGTGCCGCGATACGCGAACGCGCCGTGTGCCTCGAAGATGCGCCACGACACGGGTGATTTGCGATCGACCCCGATGCTGATGCCCTGGAACGGCGCCATGCCGATGAAGCACCGCAGACCTGCTTCGGCCGCACGCTCCTCACCGTCGACGAGCACGCGAACGGTCCACCGGAACCCGCCGGTGTTCACGATGTCGAGAGTGATGGTGTGCGCCCCGTCGGTCAGGGTTCCCGCGTCGAGCTCGTGCATCACGCCGAACGCGTTGTGGATGTATCGCACGCGCCCGTCCTCGACGTATGCGCCGTACCCACCACCTTGATCACCGTGCGACACGAGACAGCCAGCGTCGCCTTGGCGGTAGCGCACAGCGATGTCGATCGACACGTTGCGTTGTTGGATCAGCAGGAAGCTGCGGTATCGCTCGAGCTCGGGGGTGCCCGCGCTGATCGTGATCGGCTGCTTCAGCGGCTCTTCGGTCGGCGGACGCTGTACGTACTTGAGCCCCGTGCCTTCGTCGAGCGGGTAGATCTGGTACTTCCAGGCGGCGGTCTCCCAGGCATCTGCGAGCTCGCGCACCTTGTCGGGCATCTCGGCCGCGAGGTCGTGCAGTTCCGTGGGGTCGTTCGCCAGGTCATATAGCTCCCACTCGTGATCGCCGAAGCGCGTGCGCCCCTGGTGCAACGTCACCGCGTGCCAACCATCGCGGTAGTAGCCGCGATGGCCGAGCATCTCCTCGACCTGCTCGGTGTGCTGCACGGGCGCATCGGCGCGCTCGATGATCGGACGCATGCTGCGCCCCGCCGGCGCCTTCAACGGCCGACCGTTTCGTTCGGTCGGCGCCTCTAGCCCAACCAGATCGAGCAGCGTCGGCATGATGTCGGTGACATAGGCGTAGTGGTTGCGCTGCTGACCCGCGAGGTGACCGAGCTGCGCCGGCCACGACACGAGGAAGGGAACCGAGTGACCGCCCAGGTGCGTGTTGATCTTGTAGAGGCGGAACGGTGTGCTCGACACCATGCCCCAGGCCCTCGGGTAGTGCGACAGGGTCTGCGGCCCACCGAGAAGATCGAGTCGCGAGTGATCGAGTTGCAGCTCCTCCTCCCCCTCGCCTTCGCCGCCCGACTGGTGGGTGAGGATGCGGAAGTACTGCGACGTTCCGTTGAGCTCGCCTTCGCGCGACCCACCGTTGTCGGAGAGGAAGATGATGATCGTGTTGTCGAGCTCGCCCATCGCCTCGAGCGCGTCGCGGAGCCGGCCGAAGTTCTGGTCGACGTTGTCGACCATGCCGGCGAAGACCGCCATGTATCGAGCAAAGAGCTCCTTCTCCTCGGCGCGCAGCGAGTCCCACGGCTTCACGTCGTGGTTGAGCTCAGTGTTCGGGGGCGCGAGCGCGGCGTTGGCCGGTATGACACCGAGCGCTCGCTGACGCTCGTACCGCTGGGCTCGGATGCAGTCCCAGCCTGCGGTGTATGCGTCTTTGTACTTGTCGATGTCGGCGTGCTTCGCCTGCAGCGGTGCGTGGACAGCGCCGTGCGCGAAGTAGAGGAAGAACGGCGTGCCAGGCGCCGACGCCTTCGACTCGCGGATCATCGAGATGGACCGGTCCGTCAAGTCATCGGTTAGGTAGTAGCCGTCGGGATACTGCTCGGTGTCGAGCGGCGTGTTGTCCTGCACCAATCGATGGGGATGATGGAAGTTCGTGAACGCGTCGAGGAACCCGTAGAAGCGTTCGAAGCCGCGCTGCACCGGCCACGAGTGCTTCGGACCGGCCGCCGAGATGTTCGAGTCCTTCGCGAGATGCCACTTGCCGACCATGAAGGTGGCGTATCCGTTGTCGCGGAACACCTCGCCCAGCGTGGCCGCGTTTTCCGAGAGCTCCATTGCGTAGCCGGGGAAGCCGGGGTCGCTGTGCGCCACGTGGCCGACGCCCGCGTCATGGGAGTTGAGGCCCGTGAGTAACGCGGCACGGGTCGGCGAGCACATCGGCGTGACATGGAAGTTCGTCAGTTGCAGACCACTCGCCGCGAGTGCGTCGAGGTTAGGGGTGTCGATCTCACCGCCATAGCAACCGAGGTCGGCAAAGCCGAGGTCGTCGGTGAGCATCACGATGACGTTCGGCGCGCCTGGTGGAGGAGTCGGTCGCTCGGGCCACCAGGGCTGTGATGTCGCGAAGATTTTCCCGACAGAACCACCGAAACCGGCGTAGGGCGCGGTCGGTTCAGCCGCAGCTCCCACTGTGCTCATCGCGCGTCTGCTGTGCTCATGGCGCGCACTGTAGAACCTGCGGGCCGCGCTCGGGCTCGCCATCGTTCCCGTTGGCCACACCGGCGCGCCAGCCACGATCTCGACTTCAGGCAAGTCGTCGAGGCTCACACCCAGTCGCACCCAGTCGCGCCCCGCCGAACCATTGCCACGGAAACCTCAAGGCTTTTGGGGACGCTCTGATGGGCGCTCTGATGCGCGAGCACCGCACGGTTCGCCGGTGTTGGTCGACGCCGTGACGGGTTCCATCATCGGTGAGCGGCCGACCACGGCCACCCCGGCCGCGCTCAGGCTTCACCGCGCGGCGATGTCCTTCACGACGCCGAGGGTATGGGTGGCGGCAAGTTTGTCGGTGAGGTATTCGGGCGCCTCTTGGGTCTCGATGAACCACCCCGTTGGGCACATGGTGAGTATCTCGACAAAAGAAAACCCTTCGTCGTTGAGCTGTGCCTCGAAGGCCCGTTGGATCATCTTGCGCGTCCGTGCCACGTTGCCGGCGCTGTTCACCGCGCAACGTCCCACGAAAGCCACACCCTCAAGGTCCGCGAGCATGTTGCTGAGCCGGATCGGATAGCCGTGCTCGCGGCCGTCGCGACCCTCGAGGGTGTTCTTCGTGCGCTGGCCCAGGACGGTGGTGGCCGTGATGTGTCCACCGGTCTCGCCGAAGACCCCGTTGTTCAACATGATGCAGGTGACACGCTCGCCGCGGGCCGCGGTGTGGATGACCTCTTGCAGGCCCTCGTTCACCATGTCGCCGTCGCCCTGGATGGTGAACACCACGGTGTCGGGCTTGGCCCGCTTGACGCCGGTGGCGAGCGACGGGGCGCGGCCGTGCAGCGCTTGGAGAACCTCACAATCGAGGTTGTTCGAGAAGCCGGTGTAGCAGCCGATGCCGAAGATCCCGATGGCGCGGTTGATGACCCCGAGTTCCTCGATGATCTCGAGCACGGACCGCATCGCGATCGGCTCACCACAACCCGGGCACAGGTGATGGGCACCGACATCGATCAGCGACGGCGTGAAGTCGTCGACGAGTCGCGCGTCGGCCGGTGCCTCGCGGGTGGACAACACCCGAAGACCTTCGACCCGCTCCACACGTAGACCACTCATGGCGTTCCTCCGAGATCGGTAAGCACCGCGTCGATTCGACGCCGAAGAACCTCGACATCGAAGTCGGGCGCGATGCCGAACCCCGACGAGTCGAGACTGAGACCACCGATGAAGCGCACCGGCACCGCACCTTCGAGCGACAGCCGCACGTCGTCGATCATCTGCCCTTGGTTGTTCTCATAGACCGCGACGAGCTTCGCTCCGGTGGCCGCGTCGCGCAGCGCCGCATCGGGAAACGGGAAGAGCGAAATAGGTCGGACGTAGCCCACGCGGTGCCCCTCAGCGCGCAACTGATCAACGGCATAGCGGACGTACTTCCCGGCGGTACCGAACGCAACCACGACCAGGTCGGCATCGTCGCAGTGCCCGATGTCGACGAGCCGGTCGAGCCCCTCGATCATCGCTGTGGTCTTGGCCGCGGCGCGCATGTAGTAGTCGGAGAGGTCGTAGCCGACATTGTCGCGCTGCTTTGTGTCGCCGAGGGGTGAGACGAGCTTGGCGCGACCACTGCCGCTCGACGATCCGTCGAGTGCCCAGTCCTTCGCCGGAACCGGACCGAAGTCGATCGGTTGGATGTCGACCGATTGGTAGGTGTGGGCGAGGTAGTAGTCGCCGAAGAACACGACGGGGTTGCGCCACGTGTCGGCGATGTGGAACGCGAGCTGTGCGAGCTGCGTTGCCTCGGCGACGTCCATGGGCGCGAGCACGGGTGTGCGGTAGTCACCGTGACCGCCTCCCCGAGTGGCCTGGAAGTAGTCGCCCTGGGCCCGCGCCATGTTGAGGATCACGAGCGGCAGGTGCGCCATCGCGGCCTCGGCGATGGACTCCTGCATGAGCGAGAGCCCTTGCCCGGTCGAGCCGGTGGCGGCGCGGGTGCCCGTGGCCGCGGCGCCCCAGGCCATCCCGATGGCCTCGAGCTCGCTCTCCGCGTTGACGCACGCGCCACCGACAACCGGCAGGCGCTTGGCCATGTGCTCGAGTACCTCGGTGAACGGCGTCATCGGGTAGCCGGCGAAGAAGCGACACCCGGCCGCGATCATGGCCTCGGCGATGGCCCCCGAACCTTCCATGAGCTCACTCGTCATCGCGAATCCCCCGTTTCTGACAGCTCGTCGAGCGAGACGTCGACCGGCGCAGCGAGCTTGTACACCTGGAACACGAAGTCGGGACAGATCTGCGAGCACGCCTTGCAGCCCGTGCACCCCGGCGCCAGTAAGGGGTACCGATAGCCGCGTGCGTTCACGGTGTGGGTGGTCATGACCAGCACCTTGGGCGGGCACGCATCGATGCAGAGGTCGCATCCCTTGCAGGCCGCGGTGTCGATCACGACGTGGCCGCGCGTCAGCATCGGGCACCGTCCCAGGCGGGCAGCGCATCGCGGGCCACCGAGCCGAACCCGGCCCGCAACGCGGCCTGGTTCAGTTCGATGTGCTTCGTGCGGTAGGGCGGCAACGACTGCGGCACTGCCTCGAGCAGCGCGTCGAGCGATACGAGCCCGGTGAGCGCAGAGAGCGCGCCGACCATGACCACCGATGCCGTCATGATGTTTCCGGCATCGACGGCGATGTCGGTGGCCGGGATGTCGAAGACATGCAGACCGTCGCGGGGAATCTCTCCCCGGAACACCGTGGTGTTCACGAGCAGCAAGCTGCCCGGCCGGAGCCGTTCCTTCACGAACGACCAGTAGTCGTGGTGCATCACGATCGACGCCCAAGCGAACGGCACCGTCGGTGGCGCAAGGATCGGACCCTCGGCCACCACGACGGTCGCATCGGTGTTGCCGCCGCGCATCATGCCGCCGTAGCTACCGAAGAGCATGACCTCTCGATGGTCGATGACTGCGGCCCGCGCCACGAGTTGCGCGGCGAGCTGCACGCCCTGCCCACCGATCCCGGTGAGGAGGAGCTCGCGTTCGGTGCCACTGCTCGGCACCGGCATCAGTCCTTCAGCTCCACGACGATCTCGTAGAACTCCTCGCTACCGACGTTGACCGCGGTCTCGATGCCGCCGCGCTTCGCGTACAGCACGTTGCCCGGCGCGATCTCACCTTCGATGTAGTCGATGCCCGGCCACTCGCCGCCCGAGTCGGGTTCGAACCGTGCGGCCATCTTGTCGCCGGAGACCTGGATCATGATGTAGTCGAGATCATGGCGATGGAGGCTGGATTCTTCGCCCGGCTGGAGGCGCATCTCCCAGACCCGCACGCGGTCGTTCTCCATGAGGAGCTTCGTCGCGATGCCCCCGAATGTCCGGTCTTCAGTCATGTCGTTCCCCCGTTTGGTTTGGTCGCAGAACTCTTCGTTGCCGGCAACGAGCCGGTGGTGAGCGCTCGCGTCGCGAAGTCGACAAGGTGATCGATGTCGGCTGGCCGCGGGCTCGAGCGGTTGCGCAAATGCCAAGCGAGCGCACCGAACGCGAGCTGATAGATCGCGTTCGCATCGGCCAGCGCGTCAGCAGAGACGAGATCGGGGCTGTTGATTATGACGTCGGCCAGCTGGTCGAGGAGCAGCTGCTCCGAGACACGGTGCTCGGCCGGGTAGCGCTCGACGAGGCGGTCGATACTGGCGACGAACGGACGAGTGCGCGCCGAGACCGTCGCGTCGCGGGCCTGCGCGAGGACTGCGCTGATCCAGGCGCGCAACTTGCCGGCACCCGTGGTCTCGCGCGTCATGCGGCGAGCGATGGATGACGCAAGACGGCGGCGACCGTCGTCGAGCAGCATCACGAAGAGCTCGTCCTTTGACCGGAAGTGCCGGTAGAAGGCCGGGGTCGACAGCTGTGCCTCGCGCAGGATGTCGCGCATCGTGGGATCGACGTTGCCGGTGCGCTCGATCACCCGATAGGTCGCGTCGATGATGCGCTCGATCTCGGCCACGTAGCCCGCGTGGCGATCCGCGAGCGAGCGATCTGCGCGACGGTGAGCTGCCGAGACGGGCGCGCTCACGGAGGCCATGCGGAACAGGGTAACACGACGATACCCATTGCAAAAACGTCGTTTTCATCGTGGTACCGTCCAGCCGAACTTCCGAGGGGGAATCGCATGGCTGTCCGACCTGTTCCCGAGACCGGTCCGCTCGTACTCGGCATCTTGTACCCGACCGTCTGGTTCGGCGATGCGGCCGCCCTCGCCGAGGAGATCGCCACGATCGAGGCCCTCGACCCGCGGCTGGAGGTGCGCTCCGTCACCTACGACGAGCCGCACGACCTCCGCACGTTACGCGGACGCGCCGGTGGCGCCGAGGTGTCGCGCGACCTCGCACCCGCTCTCACTGATGAGCAACGCGAGATGTTCGCCGCGGTCCATGCCGTGGTCGGGCTCGACCTTCCGTTCGATGTCGGCACGATCGCCCCCAACCTCACCTGGGTCCAAGGCGTCGGCGCCGGTTCGGCACAATTGCAATCGGCTGGCCTCGTCGACGTCGGCATTCGCCTCACCACGAGCGCGGGGAGCAACGCGGTCGCCATCGCCGAGTTCGTCGTCGGCCGCGTGCTCCAGGAACGCAAACGATTCCGCGAGATGGACGAGCACCAAAAGCGCCACCAGTGGGCCGACCTCTACGGAACCGAGCTCGCAGGCGCGACCATCGGCCTCATCGGGCTCGGCGCGATCAACGCCGCGGTCGCGGCACGCCTCGCCGCGTTCGGCGTCACGGTGCTCGCGTCCCGACGCTCGGCCCGCCCGGGTGACACCGCGCCGCACATCGCCGAGCTCTATCCCACCGATCGATTGCACGAGATGTTCGCGCGGTGCGACACGGTGATCTCTGCGGTGCCAGAGACGCCCGAGACCATCGGGATGATCGACGCCACCGCGATCGCAGCGATGCAGCCAGGCGCGTTCTTTGTGAACGTGGGCCGGGGCACGTTGCTCGACGAACTCGCCCTGATCGAGGCGCTCCGGAGCGGCCACCTGCGAGCGGCTGCACTCGACGTTGCGAGCGAAGAGCCACTGCCCGCCGACCACCCGTTGTGGGACGCACCCAACCTCTACCTCTCGTATCACTGCTCGAGCTCGCCCGCGGCGCTCTTCGTCAACCTGCACCGGTTGTGGCGCGACAACATCACTCGGTGGCTCGCCGGGGACGAGCTACGCAACGAGGTCGATCTCCGCCGCGGGTACTGAACCCCGACGCGCCTTGCATCCGCCGAGGGTGCATAAGCGTTGCCGAGTTCGTAGAGTGCGATCGCCGCGCACGAGCGAAGTCCGGTGAGATCCCGGCGCTGTCCCGCAACTGTGGTTCCACCCCAAAAGGTGGACGAGCCAGGTCGCCTCCTGTGCGGTGTTCGCGACAGCTCTCGAGGACAAGAGCGATTCGCACGGTCGGTTCTCTGGCCGTGGGGTCAATCCCTCGACCCACCCGGAGGACCCATGAAACGTTCCATGCTCGTTCTCGCTCTCGTTGTCGCGCTCGCCGCGGCATGCGGCGACCAATCATCGACGCCAGCCGCGACCGGCGGTGCCATGCCCACCGTGCCCGCCGGCTCGGGCAGCACAGCGGCGGCCGCACCGCAGCGCATCGTGTCGTTGTCGTCGACCGCCACCGAGACCTTGTTCGCCATCGGCGCGGGAGCACAGGTCATCGCAGTCGACGATCAGTCGAACTACCCCGCACAAGCCCCCAAGACCGACCTCTCGGGCTACACCCCGAACATTGAGGCGATCGCGGCGAAGAAGCCCGACCTCGTGGTGATCTCCACCGACACCGATGGCCTCAAGGCCAAGCTCGAGGCCCTCAAGATCACCGTGGTCCGCCAGGACGCGGCGAAGACGCTCGACGCCGCGTACGCACAGATCATCGAACTCGGCAAGGTCACGGGCCACGACAAAGAAGCGGCGGCCACCGTCGCCGCCATGAAGGCCAGCATCGAAGCATCGAAGAAGAAAGTGTCGAAGCCCGCGGTGCCGGTGAAGGTGTACCACGAGCTCGACAACACGTTGTTCTCCGTCTCGTCGAAAAGCTTCGTCGGCGAGATTTACACCGTGTTGGGGCTCACGAACATCGCGGACGCCGCCGACAAGGACGGCATCGGCTACCCGCAACTGAGCGCCGAGTACCTCATCGCACAGAACCCCGACTTCGTCTTCCTGGCCGACACCAAGTGCTGCGGCCAGAACGCGAAAACCGTCGCCGCCCGACCCGGCTGGGCCGAGCTGCGGGCGGTCAAGCTCGGCAATGTGATCGAGCTCGACGACGACATTGCTTCGCGTTGGGGTCCGCGCACACCGCAGCTGTTCGACGCCATCGCCACCGCAGTCGCCAAACTCGTGCGTTCCTGAGTCACGACGCCCACGATGCATCGCGGCGTAACCGATCCGAGCACCCGCACCGACATCGCCACGAGCGCCGTCGATCTCTTCGACGTCGATGATCTCGCGCCGAGTGCACTGCGGCGCTCGTGGCTCGTCGCCGCGGTGCTCCTGGTGATCGGCGCATCGTTGCTCGGGCTCATGATCGGGCCGGTGACCATCGCGCCCCACCGGGTTCTCCTCGAACTGCTCGATCACCTACCGGGTGTTCACGTGCAGTCCGGCCTCGACCCGCTCGAGGCCAACATCGTGTGGCAGGTGCGTGCGCCGCGGGTCGTGCTCGGGTTGCTCGTCGGCGCGATGCTCGCCATAGCCGGCGGCTCGTACCAGGGCGCCTTCCGCAATTCGCTGGCCGACCCCTACTTGCTCGGGGCGGCGGCGGGCGGCGGTCTCGGCGCGACCATCGCCATCATCGGCGGAGTGCAGGCCACGTCGAACAATTCAGCGCTGCTTCCGGTGGCCGCGTTCGTCGGCGCGTTGCTCGCGGTGGCGCTCACCTACGGGGTCGGCGCCGCCTACGGCGGCGATCGTGGGCCGGCGTCGCTCATCCTGGCCGGCGTCGCGGTTGCGAGCTTCCTCACTGCGGTGCAGACCTATCTTCAACAACGCAACGCCGACACGATCCGCGAGGTCTACTCGTGGATCCTCGGCCAGCTCGGCGGTGCCACGTGGCACGACGTGATCATCTTGTTGCCTTACGTCACCATCACCAGCGCAGTGCTCCTCGCGACGAGGCGAACGCTCGACGTGCTCAGCGTCGGCGATACCGAAGCGACCACACTCGGCCTGAACCCCCGGCGCGTGCGCATCATCGTGGTGATCGCTGCGTCGCTCGGCACGGCGGCGGCTGTCGCGGTGAGCGGGCTCATCGGTTTCGTCGGCATCATCGTCCCGCACACCGTTCGGCTCCTCACCAATCACAGCTACCGCGTCGTGCTTCCGTTGGCCCTGCTCGGCGGGGGCGCCTTCCTCGTGCTCACCGACCTACTGGCGCGCACGTTGATGCAACCGTCCGAGATCCCCATCGGCGTGGTGACCGCGTTCCTCGGCGCCCCCTTCTTCCTCGTGGTGCTGCGCCTGTCACGAGCCGATCGATGAGCGCACTGCGCGTCGAGGGCCTCGGGGTCACGATCGAGGGCACCACGATTCTCACCGACATATCCGTGTACGCCGCACCGGGCGAGTGGCTCGGCGTGATCGGCCCGAACGGAGCCGGCAAGTCCACGCTGTTACACGCGGCCTGCGGGGTCGTCGGGTTCACCGGGCAGGTCCTGTTGGGGGGCGACCCACTCGAGACACTCGACCGACGTGCGTGCGCGTCACGCGTCGCGCTCGTACCACAGACGCCGGTCGTGCCGCCCGGGATGTCGGTCGTCGACTACGTGCTGCTCGGTCGTACGCCTCATCGCAGTGCGCTTGGCGCCGAATCGCACAACGACCGCGCAGTCGTCGTCGAGGTGCTGCGCCAACTCGATCTGGTGCGCTTTGCACGAAGGTTGCTCACCACCCTGTCGGGCGGCGAACGCCAGCGCGTATTCCTCGCCCGCGCACTGGCCCAGCAGAGCGCGGTCGTACTGCTTGACGAGCCCACCGCTGCGCTCGACATCGGCCATCAGGTCGACGTACTACACCTCGTCGATCAGCTCCGCCGCGAGCTCGGCCTCACAATCGTCAGCACGCTCCACGACCTGACGCTCGCCGGCCGCTATCCCGACACCCTGGTCATGCTGGCCGAAGGCCGCGTGGTCGCGGTCGGCGCGCCGCGCGAGGTGCTCACCCCCGAGCTGATCGAACGTCACTACGGCACGCCGGTTCGCGTGCTCGAAGACGTGTCCGGACTCGTCGTCGTACCGAGTCGTCGTCTGGCCGCCCGATAAGCCCCGAGCCGGGCCCGCAACCATCGGGCGCTCCTCCATTCCCCTGTCTGAACCTCCTGGTGGGCGGGGCGCGCAGCGGCGAGAGCTCTTTCGCCCTACGGCTCGGCGCTCGTGCGGCACGCAGACAATTGGCCGAACGGCCGAACGGCCGAACGGCCGAACGGCCGCTGGCCGTGGTGGCGCCGAGGTGCTCCGGTAGCGTGCGCCGTCCAACGACCCGAGGAAGCACGAGGCGCGCCATGGTCACCAACAACCCGGCCCCCAAGAACCCTGCCCGTATCAACATCTCCTCCGGTTCACCGTTCGAGCCCGTCATGGGGTTCTGTCGCGCCGTAGCAGTGGGTGACCGAGTGTTCGTGAGCGGTTCCGCGCCGATCTCGCCCGACGGTTCGGTCAATCCCGACCCCGAGGCGCAAGCCACGCGCTGCATCGACATCATCGAGGCTGCGCTGGCCGAGGCCGGTGCCACGCTGGCCGATGTCGTGCGCACCCGGGTGTACCTCACCGATGTCGCCGTGTTCGAGGCGGTCGCCCGCGGCCACGGCGCCCGGTTCGCCGACATCCGCCCGGCGAACACCACCGTCGTGGTGAGCGCTCTGCTCAACCCGGCCTGGCACGTCGAGATCGAGGCCGAGGCAGTGATCGGCGCGAGGGCCTGACGAACTGCCTCAGCCAGTGCCGCTGTGGCCGTGATGGTGCGCATCACGCGCCGGCAGCCCGAGAGCTCCGAGCGGTCACGTGCGAAGCTGCGCCCATGCGCCCACTCGACGGAATCCGCGTGCTCGACGTCACCCACATCATCGCCGGCCCCACGTGCACGTTCTGGCTCGCATCGCTCGGCGCCGAGGTCATACGCGTCGAGCAGCCGAAGGGCGACGTCACCTGGATGACCCGTCCGTTCGTGGGCCCGCTCGGCGAGTCCGACACCCAGCAGACGCCGCGCGACATCCCGCTCAGCCCCTTGCGTAAGCAGCGCGGCAAGCGGAGCGTGCGGCTCGACCTGCGCACCCAGGCGGGCGCCGACGTGCTGCGCATGCTCGCCCGCGAGAGCGACGTGCTCGTCGAGAACTTCGCGCCCGGGGTCATGGCGCGACGCGGACTCGGCTACGACGACCTTCGGGGCACGAACCCACGGCTCGTGTACGCGTCGATCACCGGGTACGGCAGCGACGGCCCCTACCGTGACCGAGCGGCGATGGACCCGATCGTGCAGGCACTCTCGGGCCTCATGGCGAAGACCGGGTTCGCCGACGGTCCGCCGACGCGCAGTGGTGCGACGCTCGGCGACCAGGTCCCGGGAATCTGGACGGCACTTGGGGTGCTGGCCGCGCTGCGTCAGCGAGACCTCGATGGCGAGGGCCAGTTCATCGATGTCGCGATGCTCGATGCACTGGTCGCGCTGATGTGGGACGAGCCGATCGACCAGTACGAAGAGCAAGGCATGGCGGAACGGTTCGGCAATGGCGACCCGCGTGGTGCTCCGTTCGACACCTACGCCGTGAAGGACGGCTGGGTGGCCATCGCCGCGCCTGCGACGCATCAGTGGAAGCGCCTGCAGCCGCTGCTCGGCGGAGCGGCGCTCGACCCGCGTTGGGACGACCACCACGAACGGGCCCGTAACCGCGACATCGTCGGCGCGTTCGTCACCGCGTGGACGATGCAGTTCACCGCAAGCGAGGTGTGCGCCGAGCTCGACGCGGTCGGCATTCCTGCGGCGCCGGTGAACCCGCCGTGGTGGGCACGCACCGATCCGCACATCGCGCACCGCGGCACGCTCGAACGGCTGCGCCACCCCGATCTTGCCGAGCCCACCCGGTGGTTGGCGCCAGTGCTCCCGCTGCGGTTCTCCCGCACCGGCATCGACACCACCCCCGCTGAGCCGATCGGCACAAGCACCGAATGGGCGATGCGCGAGGTGCTCGGGCTCGACAACGCACAGATCGCCGCGCTCGACGATGCCGGGGCGTTCGGCGAGGCGAGCGTCAGCTGAGGCGCAGCGGCAACACGGCGTACCCGCGGTGCGACATACCCATCTCGGGCACCGCTGCACCATCGAGCCGAAAGCGCGGTGCGCGCGCCGCGAGCACCTCGAGGCTCACCGATGCTTCGAGCCGGGCGAGCGCCGCGCCGATGCAGTAGTGGATGCCATGGCCGAAGGCCAGGTGCGGGAGGTCGGCGCCGGCGTCGTCACGATTCGCGGCGCCGATCCCGATCGTGACGAACGTGCCCTTCGGGATGGTCTTGCCGGACATCACGATGTCGGTCGTGGTCTTGCGGATGGGAGTCTGCACCGGGCTATCGACGCGCAGAACCTTCTCGACGAACCGGTCGCGCGCCACCGGGTCGCCCCGCACCTGGGCCCACTCGGCCTGGTCAGCGGCGAGACGCGCCACGAGACTTCCGAGCAACCGCGTCGTCGTCAGGTTTCCCGCCGACAGCAGCACCGAGCACACGCCTGCGACCTCGTCGGTCGCGAGGCGGTCACCGTCGACCTCGGTGTGCAGCAACGCCGAGATGAGATCGTCACCGGGATCGTCCATGCGTTGGCGGGCGACCTCGACGAAGAACTCGTGTTGAGCGGCCACGCCTTCGATCGCTCGCTCGAGTGCCGGGGTGGGCGAGCCGCGAAAGTTGTAGACGACGTAGCTGCGATCGTTCGACCAGCGCTTGAAGTCGCGGTGGCGCTCGGTCGAGATGCCGAGCATCGTCGCGATGACCCGCACCGGGAGCGGATCGGCAAAGTGTTCGACGAAGTCGGTCGGTTCGCCGCGTGTCGCCTCCAGCGCGAGCATCGAATCGATGCATTCGTGTGCGAGGACACGTACCCACGGTTCGGCCTCGGCGATGCGACGCGGCGTGAACGCCTTCGCGAGCACGCGCCGCACGTGCGTGTGCTGCGGTGGATCGTCAAACACCAACGGCGAATGCCGGAACGCCGGGTTCTCGCTGTCGCGCACGTTCGACGAGAACTGCTCGGGGTCCGCTAACGCGGCCCGGACGTGGTCGTAGCGCAGCAGCACCCACGACTTGCTCCCCACCTGCACCGGACACTGGTCGCGCAACGTGTCGTACGCCGGAAACGGATCGACCTGTGTCTCGGGCGCCTTCAGCAGGCGCGCGGCCGCCGCCACATCGGTGAGCTCAGCACGATCATCCACGGCCGCGGACCCTAGCCAGCCCTCGGTCGGGCTCGTTGCGCGATTTTGCCGACCTGAGCGGGAATTCCGCGCAACAAGCTCGTCCGGATGACCTGTGGATGTGTCGTGTCATGGCCGAAACGGCAGTTCCGGGGCCAGGGCGATGGCCGGCGCGTTCGAGGAGATGGCGCCCATCGCGGGAAGTGGTGCGTGGCAGAACACGAACTGCGTTACGCCGGCGTCGGCCAGTTCGTCGAGCGCGAGTGACTCACCGAGCCGGATGCCGAAACGTACGAACAGCTCCTGATGACATGGGGTCACGAGTGGCCCGGTGACGGCGGGGTCGATCGTCTCGAAGCACCAGGTGTCGGCACCGACGAGCGCGGGGCGGAACTGCGCGAGCCAGCGCGTCTCGCGCAGGAACACACCGGGGTTCGCGCCGAGATACCGCTGCGGATCGGTGTGCAGCAAACGTCGCCAACCGGTGTGCAGCAGCACTGCGTCGCCCGCTTCGATCTGGCCGAGGCCAGCCCACGCGGCGCACGCCTCGAGGTCCTCGACCGTGATGCGGTGGTCGTCGCGTACGAGGGCCTGGCCTTCGGCCGTATGCGAGATCGCATCGTGACGACCCTTTGCCACGTAGTACCCGAGCACGTCGAACAAGAGCCCGCGCGTCACGAGGGGTGGGCCGAAGGTGGTCGTGTCGAGCGCTCGTGAACCACCGCCGACCAGCGCGGCGAGCGAACGGCCGCCGTAGAGCAGATCGCCCACACCGCAGTGCGCAAGTCCGTTGATCTTCGCGCCGAGGTTGAAGCTGAACGACACCCGCTCTTCGAGCGAGGTGAGGCGGTTCGGGCCCCACGGACGCGATCGCTCGGTTTCGGCGTGCTCGGTCGATGCGAAGCCGCTGCCGTGCACCTCGAGCGAGTAGGTGCGCGAGCCATATGCCGGGTAGCCCTCGAAGAGCGTCTCGCCGAGGTTGAAGGAGCGCACCCCACCCGCGCCAGCTGCGACGAGCATGGCCAGGACCGCAGCCCGTTTGTGCGCGGTGACCTCGCCGTAGGTGCCGAGCACATCCCCCACCCCGTAGGGCGGCGGCCATGCGCCGGCCTCCACGGCTGCCGCGTCGAATGGTTCATCGTCGATGGGGTGCACAGCGAGAAGCTACGACAGGTCTGGTTGAGATTCATTCCCACTAGGGCTAGAGTTGAGAATCAATCCCACCGAGAGGAACGTGATGCGTCGGTTGCTGGTCATGGCGCTCGTGGCGACCTCGCTCGTCGCCGCGTGTGGTGCCGACGCAGGTGGGTCGCGCCAATCATCGAACCCCGACGCCCCGCTCCAGGTCGTGACCACCACGACGGTGCTCACCGACTTTGCTGCGGTCATCGGCGGCGAGCGGGTGGGCATCTACGGCCTGCTGAAGCCGAACGTCGACCCCCACGACTACGAACCGGCGCCGGCCGACCTCGACGCCATTGCCAAGGCGCGGGTGATCGTCAAGAACGGCGTCGGCCTCGAGGAATGGCTCGACGACACGATCCGCTCGAGCGGCACGAAGGCCACGGTGGCCGACGCGAGTGAGGGGGTCACCGTGCGCGACCTCCCGGCGGCGGACCGCGACGCCGCTCATGATCACGGCGACCCGCACATCTGGCACGACCCCCGCAACGCGACGCGCATGGTCACCACGATCGCCGCAGCGTTCACCGCAGCCGACCCGGCCGGCGCGTCGGTGTACGCCGCCAACCTCGCGACCTACGTCGCGGCGCTTCGCTCCCTCGACACCGAGATCGCGGCCGACATCGACACGCTCGCCAACAAGAAGCTCGTGACGAACCACGACGCGTTCGGGTACTTCGTCGACCGCTACGGGCTCACGTTCGTCGGATCGATCATCCCCAGCTTCGACACCTCCGCCGACCTGTCCGCCTCCGACCTCCGCAACCTGGTCACCGCGATCAAGGCTGAAGGGGTCAAGGCGGTGTTCTCCGAGAGCTCGTTGCCGGCCAAGACCGCGGCATCGATCGCGGCCGACGCCGGGGTCAAGGTCGTCGAGGGCGACGACGCCCTCTATGGTGACGGCTTGGGCCCGGCGGGCTCCGACGGGGCCACTTACCTCACGATGATGCGCCACAACGCCCAGACGATTGCGTCGAGCCTCCGATGACCAACGCCCTCCACGTCCACGACCTATGCGTCACCTACGACCGTGAGGTCGTGCTGCGCGACGTGCACGCGTTGCTGCAACCCGGCGACTCGGTGGCGCTCATCGGTCCGAACGGTGCCGGGAAGTCCACGTTCATCAAGGCGATCCTCGGGCTCGTACCGGCGTCCAGCGGCTTCGTCGAGGTCCTCGGCACCACACCCGCCAAGGCCCGGCCGCTGGTGGCCTACGTGCCCCAGATCGACCATCTCGACGCACGGTTCCCGATCTCGGTGCAACAGGTTGCGCTCATGGGCCGCTACCGCCGGATCGGCTGGCTCCGCCGTCCGGGCCGCGTCGACCGCGCCGCCACGCTCGACGCACTCGAACAGGTGGGCCTGGCCGACCGGGCAAACGACTCGTTCGGCGTGCTTTCAGGTGGCCAGCGCCAGCGGGTACTCATCGCCCGCGCGATTGCCCAGGACGCCAAGCTGCTATTGCTCGACGAGCCGTTCAACGGCGTCGACTCCGTCACTCAGGACGTGCTCATCGAGGTCCTCGGCCGCCTACGTGCTGCAGGTACGGCCGTGGTCATGGCCACCCATGACATCTCCGTCGCCCACCTCGCGTGCGGGCACGCGTGCCTGCTGAACCGTCACCAGGTGGCCTTCGGGCGCCTCGACGACGCGCTCACCGCCGACACGTTGAAGGCCACCTACGGCCATCACGCCGTGATGCTGGCCGAGGGCACGGCGCTGCTCTCCACCCACTGATCGCCGGCCCATACGCTCGTGCTCGGAATCATCCGCTTCCTCACCGAACCGTTCGCACCCGCGTACATGCAGCGCTCGCTCGTGATCTCGCTTTTGCTCGCCGCGCTTTCCGGTGTCGTCGGCGTCGTGGTGCAGCTCCGCCGACTGTCATTCATGACCGACGCGCTCACCCACAGCGTGTTCCCCGGCATTGCAATCGCGTTCGTCGCGGGTGAATCGCTCTTCGTCGGGGCGCTCATCGCCGGTGCCGTTGCCGCGACGCTGCTCACGTTCGCGGCACGCAGCACCCGCATCGACCAGGACGCGTTCATGGCGTTGGTGCTGGCGAGCCTGTTCTCGATCGGCGTGATCGTGGTTTCACGCCACCGCAGCTACTCGGCCGATCTCACCACCCTCCTCTTCGGACGCGTCCTCGCGGTCGACACTGCCGACATCATCACCACCGCCGCAGTTGCCGTCGTCGCACTCGGGGTGCTGGTCGCGATCCGCAAGGAGCTCCTGCTGCGCGCGTTCGACGAGACCGGTGCCGAAGCAATGGGCTATTCGCTGCTACGGATCGACCTCGCCGTGAACCTCGTCGTCGCGCTGGTGGTGGTCGCCGCAGTCCGCGCGGTGGGCACGGCACTCGTGGTCGCTTTACTCATCACGCCTGCGGCAACGGCCCGTCTGCTGTGCTCGCGGCTGCAGTCCCTGATGATCAGCGCCGTCGCCATCAGCGCGCTGGCCGCGTGGCTCGGCCTCGTCATCAGCTACGACGCGTCGGTGCACCACGGCATACGCCTCGCCGCCGGAGCCACGATCGTCGTCGTGCTCACCGCCCTCTTTGCCGTAGTGGCGATCGCGCAGGCGTTGCGCACCGGCATGGCCCGCAGGCGCACGCTCGCCGCGGTCGCGACATGAGACACCTCCTCGATCTGTACGACTCGGGCCTGCTGCGGCGCGCGCTGCTCGAAGCCGTGCTGGTGGGTGCGTTGTGCGGCGCGGTAGGTGCGCACGTGGTGCTGCGCCGCTTGCCCTTCTTCACGATCACTGTCGCCCACGCGACCTTCCCCGGCATCGTGTTCGCGTCGATCATCGGATTAAGCGAGCTCGTCGGTGGACTCGCGTTCGCGGCCTTGCTCGTGGTCGTGATCTACATCACCACCGGCGATCAGAACCTCGACAACAACACCGCTGTCGGCGTCGCGCTCGCCGGATCGTTCGGGCTCGGCGTCATGCTGCAGTCGACTCAGGACGGCTTCTCGAAGGACCTCACGGCCATCCTTGTCGGTTCGGTGCTCACCGTCGATCACCGCGACGTGGTCATCACCTCGGTCGTGGGGCTCGTGGTGCTCGGCGCGCTGGCCGGCGCGCACAAAGAGCTCGTGTTCCGCGCCTTCGATCCCGAAGGAGCGGCCGCGCAGGGCTACCCACGGTTGCTCGACCTCGCCCTGCTGCTCGCGGTGGCGGCCACGGTGGTGGCCACCATCCCGGCCGTCGGGACCATCCTCGCGGTCGCGTTGTTGAGCGTGCCGGCAATGACCGCACGCCTCGTCACCCGGCGCGTGAGCACGGCGATGTTGGCTGGCGCGGCCTATGGCGCCGCGAGTGGCGTGCTCGGACTCACCGCGTCCGCCGAATGGGACTTCGCCGCGGGCGCGTCGATCGTGCTGGCGTCGGCCATGTTGTTCGTTGCCACGTACGGCGTAGTCGGCGCGTCCCGGTGGACCACGCGGCGCCGGGCTATCCAGGCTGTGGCGGCTGCGTGATCGCGGTAGCGTCGCGTCATGACGCTCGCGGCTGAACCACACACCTACGCCGACTACGACGAGTTGCTCGAGGACTACTACGAGCGCGGTTGGACCGACGGCCTTCCGGTCGTACCACCCACGGCCGAGAAGGTGCAGCGCTTCCTCACCCTCGCCGGGCTCGAACCCGACGAGATCCTCGGCTCGGTGCCCACGCGCGCCGTGGTGGTCACCGCCGAGCACGCAGCCATCAACGCGGTGATGGCCGGCTGCCGGCCCGAGTACTTCCCCGCAGTCGTCGCGGCGGTGCGCGCCCACCTCGACGAGATGGGCAACTGCCACTCCACCACCGGCACGCTGTCGGGCGCGGTGCAGACCATCATCATCAACGGCCCGGTCCGCAACGAGTGGGGCGTGGCCAGCGGCCAGGGCTGCTTGGGGCCGGGGTTCCGTCCGAACGCGACGATCGGGCGCGCGTTGCGGCTCGTCATCCGCAACGTATGTCGGGCCATTCCGGGTTTCCTCGATCGAGCGAGCTTCAGCTCACCCATGCGGTACTCGTTCTGCTTCGCCGAGAACGAAGAAGCCAGCGACTGGGTGCCGTTGCACGTGCAGCGCGGTTTCGCGCCCGAGCAGTCCACGGTGACCGTCGCGTCGTTCATGAACTTCGTGCCCGCCACCGACATGACCAGCCGCACGTGCGTCGACATCGCGAACTCGATCGTCAAGACCATGCGGAGCAAGGGCATCGGCGGCGACAAGTGGCTGGGCCAGGATCACAACGTGGTGGCTATCGTCGGCAAGGAACATCACCGGTACTTCATCGAAGAGGGCTGGTCCAAGGCCGACCTGCAGCACTACCTGTGGGAACGAATTCACGAACCCACGTCGGGCCCCGACGACCGCTTCTGCAACATCGGCCACCCCGAAGGAATCCTCGTTGTCGCCGCAGGTGGTGCCGGCATGGCCGAGACGTGGCTGTTGATGCCGCACCTCGCGCACGCCATCACGCGGGTCATCGAGCCCGCACAACTCTGAACGGAAGGCGTAAGGTCTCCTCATGGCCATCATCGGACTCGATCCATCGAGCGGCCCTATCGGGGGCGGCGACACCAAGCTGCTCGCGCCGCGCCCGAACAGCCTCAGCGGTCAGGTGCTCGGCCTCGTGGCCAACGGGCTCGGCCGCGGCGAAGACATGCTCGACGCCATCGCCCGCAACCTCATGGCCACCGACGACCTCGCAGGCGTGGTCAAGGTGGTCAAAGGCAGCGTGTCGATCGCGCCCCATCCCGACGACTGGGCCCGCCTCACCGAAGGAGCCACCGTCGCCATCACCGGCTTCGGTGGTTGAGGCAGCTGCAGCGCCCGCAGTTTGCGGGACGCCGTCGAACTCGAGTGGGCCGGTATACCCACGGCCTGCGTCGTGCACACCGAGCTCATCGGTTCTGCTCGCGCCATCGCCCGCATCAGCGGCCACGAGACCTATGAGTTCCTTGATGTGGGCTATCCGCACATCCCCACTGCGATCTGGTCGCCCGACGAGATCCAGCTCATCGCCGACACGCTCACGCCTCAGATCCGCGAGCTCTTGCTGAAGCAGCTGCCACCGCCCGAGTGATCGTGGTCAGATCACGTCGGCCACGGTGCCCGGCTGCATGCCGGCGGCGCGGATAGCCGCCACGATGGCCGGCAGCGCGTTCGCGTCCTCGGACTGCGAACCCACGTGGAAAAGCAAGATCGCGCCCGGCACGAGGCCATTGATACAGCGCGCCGCGATGGCCTCGGGACTGAGCCCCTGCCAGCCGAGCGAGTCGATGGTCCACATGGCGTTGTACTTGTAGCCCAGCTGGCCGAGGAGCTTCTCGGTCGAACCGTCGCGGTCGATGTCGCCGTAGGGCGGGCGATACCAAGGTTTCGCGCTCTTGCCCGCGAGCTGGACGAACACGCGGTCGGCGTGCTCGACCTCATCGATTCGCGCGTCCTTGCTCAGCGGCAGCCGCCCCGACGACACGCCGGTCCACGACTGGTGCGAGTACGTGTGGTTGATGAGGTGGTGACCCTCGTTGACGACGCGGCGGAAAGCGTCGGGGTTCTTCTCGGCCCACATGCCCGTCATGCCGAAGCTGGCCTTGATCCCCTCCGCCTGGAGATAGTCGAGGATCTGGCCCGCGTATCCGAAGTCGGATCCGGCATCGAAGCTCAGCGCGACGATCGGCTTGCCGTTCGCGCCGCGCGAGATGCGCTGTGCTGGCGAGCCCTCGATCGCGTTCGGATCGGCCGGCGTGGGCGCCACCGTCACCGGGGGCTTGCCGCCCGAGCTGCTGGTGGGCGGCGGAGCGGGAACGGTCGTGGTGGGCGGCGTGGTCGTGGCGGGAGGTTCCGTTGTGGTGGACAGCGCGAGGGTGGTGGGGGGCGAGGTCGAGGTCGTGCTCGACGTGGTGCTCGAAAGCGGGACGGCCGCGCCGGTGAACAAACCAGTGGCGGTCGACTGGGCGTCGCCCCCTCCCGAGCAACCCGCGGCGATGTTCGCCATGACCACCAACGGCACGGTCGACCGCCGGAGCAGAGGTCGGTGCAGGGCCAGGGACCGTATTGCCGCCACATCATGTGGAAGAGATGCCTCGTCGTCGCAGGCGCGCTGCTCCCGCGGGAACACGTCAACGTCCTGGGCTAGGTTGCCGCCATGATCGATCCATACAAGGACTATGACCTCACTGGACGCGTCGCGGTGCTCACCGGCGGCGGCTCAGGTATCGGCGCATGCTCGGCCGAGTTGCTGGCCAGCGCCGGCGCTGCGGTGGTGCTCGGCGATGTCGACATCGCCGCGGCCGAAGCCGTCGCGGCCAAGATTCGCGGCGAAGGCGGCAAAGCCGTCGCACAGGCCACCAACGTGGCCATCAAGGCCGAGGTCGAGGCGCTCGTCGACCGCGCGGTCGCCGAGTTCGGCCGCCTCGACATCATGGGCAATATCGCCGGCATCATGAACACCGACCTCGTCGTCGATGTCACCGAGGAGATCCTCGAGCGCGTCATCGCGGTGAACCAGAAGGGCGTGTTCTTCGGCTGCCAGGCCGCCTTGCGCGTCATGATCCCGCAGGGCTCGGGCAGCATCATCAACGTCGCCTCCGCGGCGATCGACTACCCCAACTCGAACGTGTCGGTGTACGCGATGACCAAGGCCGCAGTGGCCATGCTCACCCGCGAGCTCGCCATCGAAGCAGGCCCGTACGGCATTCGCGTCAACTCCATCGCGCCGGGC
>Ga0114966_10000149_pt1 | contig 65736 bp, 46 predicted proteins | sample M_130207_XF_Meta_FD_87029 | JGI IMG/M metagenome (GOLD analysis project Ga0114966, IMG submission 87029) | Freshwater microbial communities from Lake Montjoie, Canada to study carbon cycling - M_130207_XF_MetaG | ecosystem: Environmental > Aquatic > Freshwater > Lake | place: Lake Montjoie...
CCTTGCCTCACTTTCCCTTGCCGAAAAAATATAACTATAATACAAATATTCAAGGGCTAATTTATCTGAAGAATTAAATTTAACAGCTTTTTCAAAATGTTTTACCGCCTTCATATATTTTTTTTGCTCATAATATGCAATCCCTAATCTAAGTCGCAAATAAAAATAGTCATAACCATTACCGATTGCTTTATTGCCATAATTAGCAAGCGCTTCCCAGTTTTTAGAGATATATAAATCGGTGCTAGTTTCCTCTACCACTATAAAGCTGGAAACATCCTGAGCAAAGGAAACTCTTAAAAATAAAAACAACAAAAAACTAAATATTAATCTTTTACACATTTTGCTCAACTGAATTTAAATATATCTTTAAAAAGGTTTATTTAGAGTCTGTCTATAATGTCCGATTTCTTCGTTATTCTTGTTTTGAAAACCGGTCATTTACCAATGTAAACTCCTAATTTTGAAAGCTACGAGAGCCTCGAACTCAAACATTATAGTTCAGACTCTCAACTCTATGGACAGACACTATTTAATTAAACTTAAGCCCTCCAAAGCCGATTTATTGTTAGGACTATATAGCAATGATTTATTAAACAAAGCAATTGCTTGGTTCTTATAACCAAGAAAATAATTTGTCCATGCACTCATTAACAAATTATTAAAACCAAAAGGAGAAAGGTTTAAAGAGATATCAAAATGTTTTTTTGCAGTTAAAAAATCTTTACGATAATAATAAATTAAACCTAAATTATAATTTGCCGCAGCATTTTTAGGATCTATTTTTAAAATACTAAGGTACATTTTTTCTATTTCTTTCCAACTGTCTAATTTAGTTAATGGATTAATAACTGCCCACAAAGGCTCTGTTGCAGCAGGCATTAAGGCTATGGCTTTCAGATATAATGCGATGGATTCCTTGTGTTTCCCAGCAAGATAATTTAACCACCCTAAACGGATGTTGATTTCATAAGAAGATTCAACATAAACTAAGTTAAGCACAGAGATTGCGGCATCGTATTTCTGGACTGCTTCAAAATCATACGACTCGCTAAAACTATTCATTAAAACTTTATCCTGACTTTGAATATTTAAAGAAGAGGAAAGAATAAAAAAAACAATAAATTTTTTCAAATGATTCATTTTAGTTTGTTTAAGTATTAAAGAAATTACAAGTTAAATTAGTTTGAATTATTTTCAAGGAATAAAAATCCAAGTTTCAGTTTTATTTTTCATTTTAACTATAAAACGTTCTATTTTATTGTCTTTTAATTCAAACTCAAAATCAATTTTTTTAAATTTAAAATTTACGAGTTTAGTCTCAATTTCAGTGTGAATAATCAATTTTTGTGGCGCATAAATATTATCAGCATATGTAAATCTTGAAGTGTAATTTGCACTTACAAACAAATAAAAAGGAGCTGCAAAATCTTGAAAAAACTGAATAAATTTGTTATTGAAATGGATTAAGGGCACATTATCAGTAATTGTAATATTTTCATAATATCCCAGCAACTGCCTGTAAGCAGCTAGGTAGAAATTAAACAACAAGGAACTGCGGTCTCCTTCAAAATCAGTAAAATAGAGCATTACGCCATCATTAATAAAATAAGCGTAGGACTTACTTTCTTCACAGAATATATAGGTTCTGTTAAAAGCATCTGTAAATATTTCCCACGAAATATTAATAGATGTATTTTCTTTTTGAAAACTTATTTTTTGCCCAGGATAAAACGAAAAACTATAAATCAGCAATTCATTTGTTTGGACATTACTTATAAAAGCACCTTCTTCAGGAACTTCCGAAATTATTAATTTTTTTTCTATGCCCTTGCGTTCAATAAAATACGAAAACGGATAAACTAAAGTTTTTGCACCTACAATAGGGGTAGTTTGTAGTTGAAAATGAATATGTGGTTCTGGCGAACGACCGGAATTTCCGCAAGTAGCTAAAAAGCTGCCCTTGTATATATATTGGCCAATAAAAACATTAAATGAATCTTTTTTGATATGGCTTATTTGCGAGAACAACCCATTAAGATGGTTTAATATTATTGTATTACCCCAGTTACTGGAAGTATTTACATCGCCAACATCGTTGTCCTCTATTGTATTTATTATATCATAAACATATCCATCATATGGAGAATAGATCTCTTTATTATAACAATAAAAATTTTCGGTAGAAAACCCTTCTCTGTAATTAGACGGGTCTCGATATGAATTATTTTTCGAATCTACAATTACGAAATCTAAAGCTTTACTCCAATCGCCTAAATGTGTTATTTTACCATTATAACCTTGACTTACATGCCATTCTCCTGAAAATGGCAGGGCTAATTTATACAAATGTTCGTTTTTAAAACGCTCGATGGAATTCAAGTATTTATATATTGTTTTTTCTGCTGAAAAATACTGTACAGTAACTACTTGTATATACTTTTGTAACCATCGTTGATTCAATGAAAAAAGAAAGGCTGTGCATAGCAAACTGAATGAAAAAGTATATGCTTTTAGTTGAAAAACAGCTAGCATTTTGCCAAATGAAAGCAACACCAACATTAATACTGGTATAAGTACAATTACTGTTAAATAACTATATCTATTCGGAATTAAAAAGAAACAACCAATAGCTATAGCAAGAAAAATAAAATTTGAACCAAGTAAATTATAATTCAAATCATTCACATCTGCTCCAAATATAGAGTAGAAAAAATAAGCGAAGGAAAAACCTATTATACTTAATGAAAATGCAATACGAGAAAAGTATAACAATCCAAATGCTATTAAAACACCACCCATAACACTAGATTGAAAAAATGTCCCGGCAAGAGTTTTAAAATAAATAATTGCAAAGGGGAAAAAATCAATATTGTCAAGGCTATGAATAAATTGGAAAACGGAAGAAGATTGGTTCCTTATTATTTCATTCGCCAAATAAATGTGATTTTCATTCAAATGAATATTTGAAAGATTGGAGGCCGCCAAAGAAATAACCCAATAGGTAATAATAAAAGGAAATGATAAAAATGGTAAATTATAAATAGCGAGAAGACCTTTGAGCCAAACTGTTATTAGCAACAGAATTAAAACAGCTGTTAAAAATAAAGCTATAAAAGAGGGTGTAAATAAAAACTCAAAACCTAATGCCAAACCTAAAAACAATGCATTGAAACCAAAAAGACCTCCCAATATTTCATCTCTGTTAAACCCGATAATATATGCGGCAACATTTATCATTACGATTGCAAGTAAACCGCAAAAACCAACAAAAGGAGAAAAAAAAGTTACTAATAAAATTATTATTGCAAAAACATTATTCAATGAGAAAAACATCAAACTATAACTATTCAAGATGCATTGAACCCAATAATTTGCTTTTGCCTTTTCTAGTGCAGTCTTCAAAATATTTAATACAATTATGATTTGACACTTTTTAAAAAGACGAATATAATGACAATTTAACAATAAAATATTTAATTTTTTATAAAAAATACATTAATTAACTTTATGTATCTTTAAAATTAAATTAAAAACAATATTTAATTTTAATCAACACAAATGTTGTTAATAATTAATTTTTTTAACATAAATTTGAATTACAGAAAATACACGCAATAAATTGCAATACAAAAAATAAAAAATAAAAAACAAGCCAACAATTCATTAATTTTTTTATGTTCGTTTCTTGAGTTTTTTTAACAAATTTGAACTTTTAGCTATGGGATCTACTGTTAACTTAAAAGATAAAATAAAACAAGCCAATTTGTTAAAATTAAAAGAACAGTCGGTTTTTAAAAATTTTGTAACATGGTTTGAAATACCTGCTTATAACCATTACAGGTCTGTCGCTTTTTATAATTTTATATATGGCATTGAAATTACAAGTGTTGAACTTAATGGATTTGCCATGGGTTTTTTCCCTGCCGAAAATGGCATTGGAGGTGCTATAGTTACTGGGCAAGGGTGTGTCCCTAGTGAAATTGGGCCTTTAATCTATTTAAATGGTGGCCATGATCTTAACGATGTTTTATCAAAAGTAAATGACGCAGGTGGCAGAGTTGTAATGGAAAAAAGTTTTTTAAGTGAAACATCGGGGTATTTCGCCTTATTTATTGATTCTGAAGGGAACAGGCTGGCATTGCATTCAAAACACTAATTAATTTGAAAATTTTCCAATTTTAAAATTAATTATTGAGTGGAAAGGGAATATTGCTTATTGTTATGCTATCTTTCGAAGTAATATCCTAATTGTGAAGACGCGCAAAAAAAGAGCGTACAAATTAAAAATTATATCCATAATTATTTCGTCACCTAAAAACTAAAATTAGCACATTTTCAAATTATATAGATGAATTCAAAACATTATAATATAAATCAGTTACGAATTGATTTGTGGAATGAACTTAAAGAAAAAAGTAATTTCATAACACGAATTAAATCCAACGAAAAATTATTAGAGCAAAGTTTAAAGGAATTGCTTGAAATCCTTCAAAACTTATTAAGTATTGAACAATACTTTTCCTTTCCTGGAACTTCCGTTGTTAGTAGAATAATTAAATCTGTTAATAAAGGAGAATTAAAAGCCACTAGCAATAAGGTGGCTGAAATTGTTCAGCTATTGGTGAGCGAAAACTACAGGGAACCTTTCTTCGAAATCACTAATGGAGAAGATATCCCAAGCAAAGGTTCAAGAAGCTCCGACAATACTCCCAAAGAGGCAACAAATCCAGGAATATCAAGAGGATCGAATTATTTTGAAGTGCTTTATGTGGAAGAAATGTCTGCAAATGAAGAAATTTTCCTCAAAAACAAAATAAAAAAACTTATCCCTCATAACAGTGCTTTAAATTACGATATAGTAGTACAACAATCTTTTCAGGATGCTTTAATTTGTCTTTTTTTTAATTATAATATTCAAGCCGCATGTATAAGATATGCGCCATTAAGATCTTCCACAAATATCACTAAACTTATAAAACCATTCATACAAAATGTTTTAAAAATTGACTTAACAAATTATACCGACGCTGAAATTGGTCCTCTTTTAGGTAAATACATTCATCAGTTTAGGCCTGAGCTTGATATTTATTATATTACCGATACTTCATTAACCCATTTAAAAGATTCTACATTAAAAACTTTTAGGAGAATATTTTATCGCATGGAGGATTTGCAGGAGCTTCACCTTTCTATCATTAGTGGAATAAATGAACGTTTCGAAACGCCGTTTTTTACCGCCTTATCAGAATACTCTAAAAAACCTACCAGCGTATTCCATGCAATGCCTATTTCCAGAGGGAATTCTGTATTTAAATCGCGGTGGATAAATGATTTTGGAGAGTTTTATGGTAGAAATGTTTTTTTAGCGGAAACTTCGGCAACCAATGGTGGCCTCGATTCACTTCTACAGCCAACAGGGCCTTTAAAAAAAGCGCAGGAAAAAGCAGCAAAAGCTTATGGCGCTGAGCATACCTTTTTTGTTACCAATGGCACATCTACTGCCAATAAAATTGTTCAGCAAGCCCTAATTAAGCCTGGTGACGTGGTGCTGGTAGACAGAGATTGTCATAAGTCACATCATTATGGACTTGTATTGACTGGTGCTTTCCCTGCCTATCTAGACTCTTATCCAATAGAAGAGTTTTCAATGTATGGTGCTGTTCCTTTGAGGGTTATTAAAGAAAAACTTATTGCCTTAAAAACTGCAGGTAGGTTAGATAAAGTAAAAATGTTATTACTCACCAATTGCACTTTCGATGGAGTAGTATACAATGTTGAAAAAGTGATGGAAACGGTACTTTCAATTAAACCAGACATGGTTTTTTTATGGGATGAGGCATGGTTTGCTTTTGCAAGTTTTACATACACCTTCAAACAGCGAACTGGCATGTATGTTGCACAAAAACTGTTTCATAAATACAGGAGCGAGGATTATAAAATAAAATACAAAAAACACATAGCAGAATTAAAACCCAACGAATTACCTTCAATGCCTAACCCCGAAAAGGTTAAAATTAGAGTTTATGCCACCCAAAGTACGCATAAAACGCTATCCTGTTTTCGACAAGGTTCAATGATTCAAATTTGGGATGAAGAATATAGTCGCAGAGTAGCGGATAATTTTCAAGAAGCCTATATGACACATACCACTACCTCTCCTAGCTATCAGATATTAGCTTCTATTGATGCAGGCAGAAGGCAGGTTGAATTGGAGGGCTACGAATTGGTTGAAAAAAGCATAGAGATGGCAATGATATTGCGATCTACTGTTCAAAAACACCTTAAATTAAGCAAGTATTTTCATATACTTACTGTCAAGGATACCATTCCTGCAGAATTTCGCGAATGTGGACAAAATGAATATTATTCTATTGAGGAGGGCTGGGAGAGGATGGAGGAGGCCTGGGAGAAAGACGAATTTGTTTTAGACCCAACTAAAATTACGCTATCTGTTGGTAAAGCAGGTATAACAGGGGATGTATTTAAAAACAACTACTTGATGGACCGTTTTAATATTCAGGTAAATAAAACCTCAAGAAATACTGTGCTCTTAATGACAAATATTGGAACAACAAGGGGTAGTATAACATTTTTAATTAATGCCTTATTAAAGATTGCTGATGAATTAGACGAAAGCAATCGTTCCTTAAATAAAAGAGAGTCCGAAATTTCAAAAAAGCGAATTTCATCTTTGATAAACGATGTTCCGCCATTACCTAATTTCAGTTACTTTCATAAATCATTTCAAGCATCACCAGGAGTGCCGGGAGGTAATATACGGGAAGCATTTTTTTTAGCATACGAAGAGAATTTATGTGGCTATGTGCCTTTAAGCAACTGTTTGGGTGAATTAGAAAAAAACAGAGAGCTGGTCTCCACTTCTTTTGTAATACCGTACCCTCCAGGTTTCCCTATATTAGTGCCGGGACAAGTTGTAAGTAAAGAAATTATACAATTTATGATTGCTTTAGATGTAAAAGAAATTCATGGATATCGTGTTGAGCTCGGCTTAAAAGTATTTACCGAGGAGGCTCTTAACCGCAAAAATATTATTTCAGCAATGGGAGCAATGATGCAAATAAATGAAGGGAAAATTAAATCAAAAAAATAAAGGATACTATTACAGGTATTAAAATAGCAACATCCTGTTTTTATTAAAAAAATTCAAATTCTACATTATTTCAAAACACCAACTAAAAATGGCTAATAAGGAACAAAAAACTTTAAAAGGAATTGCGGAAATAAAATATTTTTTTAAAACAAATGAAACACCTATCTATTTTATAAGTGCTACTAACTTCAATTTGTTGGGAATAGACGAATGGATAAACAACTTTAAATACATCAGCCACATAGATTCATATGATGGCTTACATGCCAACGTATTCTCTCCTTTAACAGAGGAGCCTCATGAAGAATTTCAAAGTATTGAGGATATAAATAATTATTTGCTTCATCACCAGGAAGTAGTAAAATATTTAAAATCAAGAATAAAAAATGGAAAGACCGGCAAAGCTTTGTTTTTAATGTTTAACGAAAAAACAGAAGAAATAGCAAAAAACTTGGGGCTCGACATTTGTTTCCCTCCTGCTTCCTTGAGATCCTTTTTAGACAACAAAGTAAATACTAATCGCATTGCTGAAAAAGCAGGTGTAGCTTGTGTACCACACGTACTTTCGGCTGTTAGAAATTATTCGCACTTACTCGAAATTTCAAATAAATTAGGCCCCAACCTTGTTGTTCAAACCCCATATGGAGATTCGGGGCATACTACATTTTTCATTTCCAACGAAGAAGAATTTAATATTTACAAAGAACAAATAATACAAGAAAAGGAAGTAAAAATAATGAAACGCATCAATTGCTACGGAACAGCAATTGAAGGCTGTGTAACAAAATACGGGACCCTGGTTGCTCCCTTAATGAGCGAGCTGGTTGGATTTAAAGAGCTAACACCATATAAAGGCGGCTGGTGTGGCAATGAAATATACCCTGATGCATTTACTCCTGAAATAAGGGCAAAAGCAACTATTTACACACAATTATTTGGCGATCAGCTGCGCAAAGAAGGTTATAAAGGTTACTTCGAACTCGATTTTTTAATTGATAAGGATAATGGTGAAATTTATCTTGGGGAATTAAACCCTCGCATTTCAGGGGCTAGCTCTATAACAAATCATGCATTATTTGCAATGAAGGATGTCCCTCTTTTTTTATTTCACATGCTCGAATGGCTGGATGTGCCTTATGAAATAGATGTGTTAAAATTAACTCAAGAATGGGCAAAAACTGAGAACGCAGACAGCTGGAGTCAGCTGGTGATAAAACACACCAAAAAATCCTTAGAGATAGTAACAGAGGCTGCAAAATCAGGTATTTGGCAAATACAAAAAAGCGGGAAAATAAAATTTAAAACAATGGATACTCGCAGACAATCTGTGATTGGCGATAACGAAGCTTTTTTTATGCAAATAACTCAAAAAAACGACTATTTATACGAAGGGGCCGATATTGGAATACTAGTATTAAGAGGCCGTTTAATGTCCGACGATTTTGAACTATCTAACAGAGGAAAAAGATGGATAAGAGCCATTCGCTCTCAGTATAAATCAGAAATAATTGATGCGGGACTATTAACAGAAGAAGATTTGATGGAAACGGGATGGGGCAAGGTATTGTAATTATTCTCCTATCGCTGTCCACTTTTTTTCTGAATCGATTAAAAACATTAAATTAAAAATTAAATAAACCGAGATTATGTATTAGCATCCAAAATAACAATAAAAAAATTATTATTAGTAGGATACGTTAAAGCTTTTCCAATACATAATCTCGGATAAAAAATTAAAATTTAATTCCAAAAGTTAACATAAAACTAGAATTTCTATTATTTGTTTCTATTGAATTTAATTCTAATCCTGCTGGATCATATAAATAACTAAAACTATTTTGTTTAGTATAAATGTATGCAAAATCTATAAAATAATTATTTTCTCTAAAACCAATTCCAGCTGTATAGCTTTTTCTATCGGAATTTATATTTTCCCCCGCTCTGAATGGACTTCCATATAAAGCAAAGCCAGCTCTAAAGACCAAAGGATCAATACGCACCTCTCCACCAATTCTGATATTTTGTGCCGGCGTATATTTTGAACGAATTGTTTTGTTTACATCTACAAACACATTAGGACTTGAATTAAGTTGCGCTCCAGAATAGTCCACAAACTCATAATCAATATTTAACAAGCCAATTTTATTAATAATAAAACCTAAACTACCAATGGCCCTTAAAGGAGTAATTACGCTATAATCAAAAACTCCTTTTGGCGATACGGTATCATATTTAATTGTTTCCAAATCCGAATTCATAGAACTTGTATATGCATCTTTTGTATCAATTATAGTTGGAGTATGAATTGCAGCGCCTATGCGCAACCAATCAGATGGCTTTACAATGAACCCAAACTTAAAATTAATACCACTTCCCTTCGAAGTTAAATCTTGTGAATATGAAAAGGATTTAAAGTTTTGTATTGTATCCTGATCGTCAACTTCTTCATAGGTGGACTCTTCGTTATATCTTAATTTCACAAATCCAAGAGTAGCTCCTACCAATACTTTTTCTTTGTAATTACCACCAAAGCTTAATACTGTTTCACCCATATACCCCCCCGATTCAAAAGATTTTTTTTGCAGTTGCCCATAGTTTTTTATTACATGGTTATATTGCAAATTCCCAGAGGTATCCACCGGATTAAACAAATATGTTTGCCAAGCTAAATCAGTTGAAAACTGATCAAAATCAGCGCTAGCATGCCCGTTAGCATTATTAACATAGGTGTCAAGCAAGGAGCTTTTGGTATTAGCAGCCTGAACGCTATTTCGATTATTGAAATTATTAATACGACTATATCCAAATCCGAAATTAAATGATGTCCAGCCAGAATTATTATTTTCCTTAACATTCCAACTTGCAATCAAGCCAATATTACTCAAGTTAAAGTTTAATTTCCCATCGCCCGACTCTAATCCATTATAAGTGGAAGCGGACTTTTGAGAAAAGAGAGAGGAGGTTACGGTAAACTCCGTTGTCCTAAATACAGCAATACCTGCCGGATTAAAACTTAAGGTGGAAATATCCCCTCCTATTGCACCCATTGAACCTGCCATGGAAGAAAAACGAGCCGTTCCTCCGAAAGTTAATTGCGAATACCTTAATGCGTCAATATCATTTTGAGCGCTTACTGAAGTAACGCAAAACAATCCTAATACTATAGTTAATGCATTTGTTTTCATAATTTTTTTTAATAATTAGTTAATTGGTTTAAACTATTTAAAACATACTGCCATTTTTTTAATGTAAATGCTTATTAAAACGAAATGGCTAAATTAAAAACTATCTTCCCTGCCTTCTTGAATCGTTTGATGAATTGCTTGATCTATTAGCCCCATTGTTATTACTGCCGCCACCATGGTTTATTTTACCGCCACCTCCATTAATGCTAACTTTCGAATCTACATTCGGCGAAAATGGTTGAGAAGACTTCTGTGACCCATAATTACCTGGTTCATTCATCTCTTTTCTTTCATCCTTTTTAGATCGCTCATTATTAAACTCCACTTGCTCTTGCCTAGGTCTCACTTGTTGGTATTTAGCCTCTTCATTACGAGGTTTCACCTTATCTTCTCGCTGTAATTGCATTTCTTGTTTCTGCGTTTTTTCAGTCGAATTGTTTTTTTCCTCCCTAGGAGCTATATTGGGGTCTTTTTCTTGCTTGTAAGCCGGTTTTGTTTTTTCCTCTCGTTGCTCCTGTTTCGGCTGTACATTTCCTGTCTTTTGTTTAATATCAGGAGCTGCTTGATTACCCCAACGGTCATAAATAGCTTTTTCGTTATTCAACTTATTGGGAGTTTCCAAAGATTTTTCGTTGTTATTATTTGGTCTTTCTTCCCTAGCGTTAATTTGTTTAACAGCTTCTTTTTGTTGCGCTTCTCTTGCAGGTGTTATATTTAAAGTATTTCTATCGAGTGCTGTTTTATTCTGCAAATATGGATTATTATCTCTGCCTTTAGTACTTTCGAAAGGTTTAGCAGTTTCTTTTTCAACCGCAGCAATATATCTGGTAGCTAATGTGGGTTGAGAAGTAACGCGCCCTGTAGCAGCAGTAGTAGTTCTCGGACCATAATAATAACTGTTATTATCATAGCTATTAAAATAATTATTGTTATAATAATCATTATAATTTCCGTAACCGCAACCATGGTTATGATAATTCCCATTACCATACACATAGGGGTTATAACCATAATAACCTCCTCCGTATCCACCATACCCTCCATATCCACCATATCCTCCATAGCTACCATATCCTCCATATCCCGGAAATCCTCCACCATAACCTCCCCAGCCCCCATTTCCCCAACCAAAACTTGAAGACCAATAATATCCAGGATTATAAGTAAAACTAGTATAGGTGGGACCCCAAAAACTATATCCCATATAAACGCTAGTCCCATAATTATAGGGGTTACCAGTATACCAATAGGAATTAGTATAATAATTATCGTAATAGCCATAATTACCTACATTATTATGAAAACGTCTTAAACGAACAGAATATTCATTATCATAATAATCATTATAATTAAATGGCCTATCATAGTAATTATTAATAGTGTTATTATCACTATTAGCATTCGATGAATTTTGATTGTTACTGTTATAATAATCGTCTTCACCGGAAGCATCCAATGATTTGGTAGTATTGTTTGAGTTTTGCAATTTATTTTCCTCCGAAGCAGCCTTATACTCATCGGCTCTTCTTTTTTCTTGTTCTTTTAATTGTCGCTGTTTTTCTTCTTCGGCAAGCTGTTTGCGCTTTGCTTTATCAGCCTCGATATCTTTCGAGTTATAATATATATCGTCTTTATAATCTTGCGCCATTGCAACTAATGGCGAAACAATTGTTATGAAGACAGAAAATGCCGGAATTAATAAGGTTAAGTGCTTTTTCATTTGAAAAGGGTTTTTAAATATTAGTAATTAATTTTAGTTGATAGAAATTATATTCTTGTTTTATTTTCTATTTTTGCATTCTTATAGTTAAATTAAAATAATTAATACAATTAAGCATCTGGAACTTTAATCTAAATGTAAAATTACAAATACTATACCACAAATAAAAATCATGAGTAAAGAATTGAAAACACGTGAAGAAAATTATTCCGAATGGTATAACGAATTAGTAGTAAAAGCTGATTTAGCAGAGCATTCGGCAGTAAAAGGCTGCATGGTAATTAAACCTTATGGTTACGCTATATGGGAAAAGATGCAGCAAGCATTAGATAAAATGTTTAAAGATACTGGTCACGTAAATGCATATTTCCCATTATTTATTCCAAAATCATTTTTCAGTAAAGAGGCGAGCCATATTGAAGGGTTTGCTAAAGAGTGCGCTGTTGTTACCCATTACCGTTTAAAAAATGCTGAAGACGGCAGCGGGATTGTAGTGGATGAGACAGCAAAACTAGAAGAGGAGTTAATTATCCGCCCAACTTCGGAAACAATAATATGGAACACCTATAGAGGCTGGATTCAATCTTACAGAGACTTGCCTTTATTGATTAATCAATGGGCAAATGTTGTACGATGGGAAATGCGTACCCGACTTTTTTTAAGGACTACAGAATTTTTATGGCAGGAAGGACATACAGCGCATGCAACAGCAGAGGAGGCTATTGGTGAAACAGAAAAAATGCTAGAAGTATATGCTGATTTTGCTGAAAAATGGATGGCAATCCCAGTAATTAAAGGAATAAAAACCGCTAGCGAACGTTTTGCTGGAGCAATAGAAACGTATTGTATTGAAGCGATGATGCAAGATGGGAAAGCTTTACAGGCGGGCACGTCTCATTTTTTAGGGCAAAACTTCGCAAAAGCATTTGACGTTAAATTTGCTAATAAGGAAGGCAAGCAGGATTTTGTGTGGGCAACTTCATGGGGCGTTTCTACACGTTTAATGGGGGCTTTGGTGATGTCGCATTCCGATGATAAAGGATTGGTATTGCCTCCCAAATTAGCACCCTTTCAAGTGGTAATAGTTCCTATTTATAAAGGAGAGGAGCAGTTGCTGCAGATAAGCGCAGTAGTATTAAAAATGAAAAAAGCAATGGAGGCTAAGGGCATAAGTGTAAAATACGATGACAGAGACACGCAGCGCCCAGGCTGGAAATTTGCTGAATACGAATTAAAAGGCGTTCCGGTGCGAATAGCAATTGGAGGTAGAGATTTAGAGAATGGTACTGTAGAAGTCGCTCGCAGGGACACGATGGAGAAAGAAACCCTTTTACAAGCAGACATCGAAAACAAAATAGCGCATTTGTTGGAACAAATTCAAGATAATTTATTTCAAAAAGCACAAGCAATGCGCGAGGCAAAAACATTTAAGGCAGATTCTTACGAAGAGTTCAAAACAATTTTGGAAACTAGTCCGGGCTTTATAATGGCGCACTGGGATGGAAGCTCCGAAACGGAACAAAAGATAAAAGAGGAAACAAAAGCAACCATCCGTTGTATCCCTTTAAATAATAAGGAAGAAAATGGCGTGTGTATCTATTCCGGGAAACCTTCGACCCAGCGAGTGGTATTTGCAAGGGCATATTAAAAATTGAGCGCAGTAGAATTATAGGAGAAGCTAAAAACTAAGAACAATGGAAAAGTTATCACCACGAGAATTGATTTTAAAGTCATTAAAAGAAAAATCGAGCATGAAACAAGATGTTTACTCGAATTTGGTGAGCTCGTTCAAATTTTTAAAATTAAATGCGAAGCAATTTGTTACTGATTTTAAAAGCGAAATTGCGACGATTGATAAGCGAATAATAATTGAATACAGGGAAAATGGAGAATTTGAATTTGAATTAAGGATAGCAGGGGATTTGCTTATTTTCTCGATGCATACCAATATCTTTGAATTTGACAAGTCCCACCAAATATGGCGAAACTCTTATTTAAAAGAAGATGCTACACGTTCGTTTTGCGGAATCATTAATATTTATAATTTTTTAAATGATTCATTTGCCTATAATCGCATTCATGATGTAGGGTATGTAATTGGGCGAATTTTTGTGAATAAAGAAAATCATTATTTTATTGAAGGCAAGCGGCAATTAGGCTTTTTATACAATGATTTTGCGCATGCTATTATTGACAAAAAAGCCATAAAGGCGATTTTAGAATCGACCATTTTGTATTGTCTGAATTTTGATTTATATACACCTCCATTTGATGCGATCAAAGAGGTATTGGTCTCGGACATGCAAGCAGCAAGCGAAAGCATGAAAATTAAAACAGGGAAACGATTAGGCTTCAGGTTTCAAGTAGACAGCGATGAAATAGAATAGTTTTTATAGTTGAGATATAAAAAATATAATAAATAATTTTTAAAATTTGCCATCCACTATTTAGTAATTAAAAAACTAATGAGCAGCATAAATAAATTAAATTTCAGCGATTCAAAATTAGGGATATTGGGGGGGGGACAACTTGGCAAAATGTTAGTAAACGCTGCTAATAATTGGAGTATTACAAGCTTTATACTTGACCCATCAAAAGACTGTTCGGCTGCTACTGTATGTAGTAATTTTATAATTGGTGATTTTAAAAAATACGAAGATGTATATTCTTTTGGAAAGCTAGTAGACATTCTTACAATAGAAATTGAAGATGTAAATACGGATGCCCTTTTGCAACTTGAAAAAGAAGGTTTGCTTGTATTTCCAGAACCTCAAGTACTAGAAATTATTAAAGACAAGGGGCTGCAAAAAAAAATATATGACAAACATAATTTACCTACTTCCAAATATATTTTACTTAACAACAAAGAAGAAATTATTGCTGCAGTAAATGAAGGAAAATTAAAATTCCCTTTCGTCCAAAAAACAAGAAAATTTGGTTATGATGGGAAAGGAGTAGCTGTAATAAAAACCCAAGAGGATTTAGCTGGATTGCTTGATGGTGAAAGCTTAGTAGAAGATTTAGTTGCTATTCAAAAAGAAATATCAGTAATAATCGCAAGGAATACAAAAGGAGAAGTAGCGATTTTTCCTCCTGTGGAAATGATTTTTAATTCAGCAGCTAATTTGGTAGAATTTTTATTGTCGCCTGCTAACCTATCTATGGAGATAGAAAAAGAAGTTATACAACTTGCTATTGAAGTTTCCAATGCATTTCAACTTACAGGAGTATTAGCTGTAGAAATGTTTCTTGATAAAAACAATAAAATTTATATTAACGAAGTGGCCCCCCGGCCGCATAATAGTGGCCACCAAACTATTGAAAATGCGCATACCTCACAATATGAGCAACACCTTCGCGCAATCTTTGGTCTCCCCTTGGGAAGCACAAAACTTATATCCCCTTCTGTAATGGTTAATTTGCTTGGCGAGGAGGGGTATTCTGGGCAAGCCATATACAGCGGCTTTGAACAGTGCATACAAATAGAAGGTGCTAATCTGCATCTTTATGGAAAAAAAGAAACACGGCCCTATCGTAAGATGGGTCATGCAACTGTTTTAGATACTAGCATAGAAAACGCCAAAAAGAAAGCGCAAATTATACAACAAACATTAAAAATAATATCATGAACAAACCTATCATAAGTATTATTATGGGCTCTGACTCAGACTTAACAATTATGAAGCAAGCTGCTGAAATAATTGAACATTTTGAAATACCTTATGAGATGACAATAGTATCGGCACACCGCACTCCAGAGCGAATGTTTGAGTATGCCAAACAAGCGCACAAAAAAGGGCTGCGTGTAATCATTGCTGGTGCCGGAGGGGCGGCACATTTGCCTGGTATGGTAGCAGCCATTTGCGCAATTCCAGTAATAGGCGTGCCAATAAAATCCTCCAACTCTATTGATGGCTGGGACTCTCTTCTTTCTATTTTACAGATGCCTGCAGGGGTTCCTGTAGCAACGGTTGCTGTTGATGGTGCAAAAAATGCCGGGATACTAGCAATTCAAATCCTTGCAGCAGCTGATAATGAATTGTATAAAAAGCTATTGAAATATAAAGAGATGCTTGCGGATGAAGTGGAGAAAAAATTTATAAAACTTCATAAAATTGGATATATTGATTACTTAAAAAGTAAACAGGTTTTATAAAAATCATTTTTTTATAATTCTTTTACCTTTTTTTTTGAATACTTTATTATTAAAGTTATAAAACACCGTCACTCCAAAACACCCATTGTTAAACACTTATAATGCCATGAAAAAAATATTACTATTTATTGTATTTTCCTTAAGCATAACATTAGCGGATGCTCAAACTTGTCAATCAAATTTTATTTATTCAGAAATTGCGCTCAGCGTTTCATTTGCCGACTCAACTTTTGGAAATACCTCCCCTACCAATTGGAGTTGGAATTTTGGCGATGGCACAACATCTTCGCAAGCAAACCCTGTGCATACTTATTTACAAGCGGGGGTGTATGTAGTTTGTCTGAGTGCTTATGCGCCATTTACAAATTGCCAGAGCACCTATTGTGACAGTGTAAGTGTTGGCAACACCGGAAATTGCGCTACCAGTTTTAATTATTCATTAGATTCATTGAATCCAAATAAAATCAACTTTCATGATTCTTCATCAACAGGAGTAGTTAATTGGCAATGGGATTTTGGTGATGGCATTATTAATAATTCCCAAAACCCATTGCATATCTATAATCAGGCAGGAAATTACAATGTTTGTTTAACCACTATAGACGCTTCGGGTTGCAGCAATAGTTATTGCGACTCAATTACAACCGGGGGTATTGGAGGAAATTGTTCTTCTAATTTCACCTTTAACTTTGATTTTATTAATTCGAATTTAATAAATTTTTACGCTGATTCATTAGGGACTACTCTTCACACGCTATGGGATTTTGATGACGGCACTATCGATAGCACGCACAACCCTGTTCATATTTTTGCAAGCGCTGGAATTTATACAGTATGCCTCACTGTTCAAGACAACTCTGGCTGTTCAAATACAAGCTGTCAGCAAATTAGTACAGGAACAGTAGGTTGCACCTCTTATTTTAAAGCTGCACCAGATTCGCTCAATTTGCATAGCTTTAATTTCACAGATTTATCGCAAGCTGGCGTAACAAATTGGATTTGGGATTTCGGCGATGGCGATACAGCCTTTACTCAAAATGTAAATCATTTATATAATTCAACGGGGAATTTTAATGTATGTTTAAATATTTATGATTCTATTTCTGGATGTTATGATGTATACTGTAAAACCATAGAAATAAGTAACTGTTATGCTTTATATGAGAATGCGGCAGATTCTATTAATCCATATACGATTCATTTTGCCGATAAATCTTTAGGTAACGCTACTTCATGGCTTTGGGATTTTGAAGATGGCAGCACTTCAAATCAACAAAACCCAATTCACACATACCCTTTTGATGGTTGGCATTGGGTTTGTTTAAGCACATTCAATAGTTCAACCTTATGTAAAAGCACCTATTGCGATTTTATTTATGCCGGCTCACCAAGCAGCTGTTATGAATATTGGGAATTTAGCCTGGATAGCGCCAACTCCCTTAAAGTAAATTTTTATGATTATTCATGGGGTTCTCCTCCTTCTAGCTGGCTCTGGACTTTTAGCGATGGGGATAGCTCCACACTTCAAAATCCAGTACACACCTTTGATACAGCAGGATATTATTGGGTATGTTGCAGCATTTCCGACTCTACGGGCGACTGCTCTTTTACAGACTGTTATAATTTAAATGTGGGCAACTTTTCCAACTGCCCAACAAATTTCACTTATGCCATAGTTGAAGAAAATTTGGTTTCTTTTACGGAGAACTCTAGTGGCAATCCAACAAGTTATTTTTGGAACTTTGGTGCTTATGGAACATCTACTCAGCAAAACCCAGCAAATAATTTCCAGAATCCAGGAACTTATTATGTATGTCTAACTGTATCCGATTCCTCCTGTACAAGCACTTATTGCGATAGTATTACTGTTGCAATCACTGGAGAGGAAGAAATAATATTACAAAAGAATATTAGCATTTACCCTAATCCTGCAAATGATAATTTATTTATAGAAATTAACGCGCAAAACTCGAAACCTATTATGCTTAGTTTATTTAACTCTTTGGGAGAATTATTAGAACAAAGGACTATCGTTGGAGGAATTGAGGCATTTGATTTTTCTAATAAAGCCTCAGGACTATACTCTGTTAAATTACAAAGCTCTAAATCGGTGATCCATAAAAAAATAATGATTGTAAAATAATTGCAGTAAAAACAAACATAGTCTGTTTTAAATAGGCTACAAATTATTTTTTCATTAAAAAAATATTGGCAAAAATCTTGATTATCTATTTCAATGAGGGGAAAACAATTTAAAAAAAAACTCTTTTAATAACAAGAAAAAGCTATATATTTTTTCATATTTGCATGATTTGATTTACTTTTGTATAAAATAAATAATTAAAAACACATTAAAATGATAATTGAAAACAACACAGTAGTATCAGTAAACTATTTATTAGCAAAAAAAGACACTGGAGAACAGATAGAAAAAACCAGCAAAGAGCATCCATTCGTATTTATATTTGGTGCTGGTGGTTTATTAGAAGATTTTGAATCTAATTTGTTCAGTAAAAAAGCAGGGGACGGCTTTGATTTTTTTATTGACCACAAACGCGGTTATGGCGTAAGAGATGAACAACATGTAGTAATGATTCCTATTGATGCATTTTTGGGCGAAGACGGAGCGCTAGATGAAGAAAATGTGAAAGTGGGAGTTACGCTTCCTATGGTTGATAATGAAGGCGGTAAAATGTATGGGATGGTAATGGAAATTACTAAAGAATATATTAAAATGGATTTTAATCACCCATTGTCAGGTCAAGATTTACATTTTAAAGGAGAAGTATTAGAGGTACGCGCAGCAAGTGAAGAAGAGTTGGCGCACGGTCATGTACATGGGGAGCATGGCCACCATCATTAATTAGTTATTTACCTTCCTCCTATATTAAGTGAAGAGAACTAAAATACTAACTAAAAAGCAAAATTTAAGGGGGGCAATAGCCCCCCTTTTTATAGGCCAAGTAAATTTCAGAAAGCCTACAGAAATAGAATTTTCTAGCATTGTTTCATTTATCATAGCGTATGAGCTGGATAATAGAGGCTTAAAAAAAGAACAATTTTTAATAGCAGTGTATGAAAACATATTGGTTGGCTTTGCTAGATTACGAGAGCATATCGATTGTATTGAGCTTTGCTCCATTGGCGTAGTTAGCCCTTATAGAAGGAAAGGAATAGGTAAAGCATTGGTAACCGAGTTAATCAAAAATGTTTCCAAAAATATTTTTTTAGTTTGTATTATTCCTGATTTTTTTATTCCTTTTGGATTCAAAATTATCAACAAATTCCCTGTTTCTATTCAAGAAAAAATTAATTATTGTGAACAGGAATTAGTCGTTGCTGAAACATATGTAGCGATGGCAATAGAAAGCGGGGGGGGTTAAATCCCAGCCTCTATGATCGGTATTGCATGTAGTGAACAGCGGGGGTAAATTCAATAAATATAATTAACTATACTTTTTATTATTTACTCCAATCAGCAATCTTGTTTTCCATTTCAGTTATAGAACTTTGATCGTATTTATTTGGATCAGATTTGATTATTTCTATTAAGTATTTTTCAAGTTTTATAGCTTCTTTCTTTTTTCCGTTTACAGATAATAAGCAAGCGTATGTGTCACCGTTAGTAATTGGATTTGGGTCAAGTTCGTATGATTTTTTTGACCACTGTTCAGCCTTTGCAAGCATCGTTTTATCTTGTACACTCGTATAAAACTCGTAAGCAATGTTATTTAAAAGAGAGGAATTTGCACTTTGATATTTTTCAATGTATAAGGAAGCAACTTTTGAATAATTTATATAATCCTGTTTTTTTAAATAATACCCGATATCCGAATCTAAGACCAACTCTTCACTTTTAGCGAATCCCGATTTTGTAATTTCTTCTTTAAATTTAAAATAGCCAGTACTATCTGCTTCTTTTGAATAAATTAAATGAAGGCATTGGTTCATATATATGCTGTACATCTTGCTATTTACTGAATCGGATGAATATTTTTTTGAAAAAACAGCTGAATTAACAATCAAATAATTAAATTGTTTCGATTTAAAATCGGTTAAATAAGTATAAATAATATTCCAATTATCTCTATTTGTTAAATCTTCTTCTTTTTGAGTGCTAAAATATGCTGCTAATGGTTCTACTGTTTTTAAGCCAGCCTCTTGAAGTGAAGCCAAATATAATTTCATAAATTGAATATCTCTTTGTCCGTTTTTATATTTTTTTTCAAGGATACCAAATTGTTTGTCAGGATTTAGAGCATCTTTTCCGAGCTGGATAAAATCAGCAGTTTCTCGCGAACCGGCAGCACGATGAACAATCTCCCCATTGGAATCAATATATAATAAGGAAGGATATGCTTGAATACTATATTGAACTGCGAGTTCTTTGCCCTCCCCTGCTTCCATATCTATTTTAGCATTCACAAATGTTGAATTATAATAATTAGCTACGGTATCATTTGTAAAAACATTTTTCACCATCCACTTGCAAGGGCCGCACCAGGTAGTAAAAGCATCCATAAATATAATCTTGTTTTCTGCTTTCGCTTTAGCTTTTATTTCTGCCCAAGTACCGTGTTCAAATTTTATTTGACTAAATGTTTTGCTGGGAAAACAGGCTGTACAAACAAATGTAATGGCGAGGGAAATAATTGTTTTTTTCATTTTGTGTTTATTAACTATTATTTTAAAATTATTCTGTCATTGATTTTTATATTTTTTTGTAAAGGTATTTATTTCAAAATCAAAATACAATAGTCCTAAACAGATCTAACTCATTGGCATAATTATTTTTTTTGCAAGAAGCAAAAGAAAAAGCGATAAAAAAAACCATAAACATGAGCAAGTTTTTTTATTCGATTCTCTGTAAAAACTTTAACCGCTTTGGATATAAAATCGCTTACAATATCTAACGTTTGGTGAAGTTTTCCAGTAAATTTTCTTTTAAAGATAGCCCACATCTTTTCGGCAGGATTTAATTCAGGGCTATATGGTGGTAAAAATACAAGTGCTATGTTTTCAGGAATGATGAGCGATTTTGCTTTATGGAATGTGCCATACTGTTGATTTCAAATATATTTTCAATCATTTTTTCACATGAGTTTGCAGCTACCCAAATGATTGATTTTTGCTGGATTTCATTATACCTCTCTTCGTTAAGTTCTTGTATTTGTTTAATCAAGTCATTATAGTCAACATAAGAAATGCAATTTTCATTTGGAATTAATCCATGTGGAGCACAATGCTTAGGTTTTTCATCTAAATTTTTGAAACAAATTACACCTCCATTTGCTGCAATTTCGTAATGTCTTAAACAATCCCACCCTCCTCTTTTAGCTGTTATTCCAAATTTACTCTCCTGAAGGTCTTTATAGTATGCTTCTTCGTTGCTAAATCCATAACTTGTTTTACTTCCAATTATTTTTTCAGCTATTTCAGGATCAACTATGTGTATTGGAAAATCTTTTGTTTTTTTTGGTAATTCGATTATAATTTTTTCACTCGGGATTGCAAAACTGATTGGCCGAATATTTTTGTGTAATGGTCGATTCATACAAAATGATTTTGAAAACAATTTATAATGAAGCGAGTAATTGGTCATTTCAGTGATCTCCCTTTTGAAATAGGGGAATAATTTATGTGGTTTAGGTCTAAACCAATTAATTGGATTTTTCCAGTATTTCCCTGAATACATAAATACATTTCCTTTGTCTTCTCCGTCTAATAAGATAGTCTTATTTTTATCTAAAATTGAATATAGTTTTAAAAACACTTCGTATTGGCGGTAGATGGAAGTGAATACGATATAGTCATATTGTTGGATGTTGTTTTTTGATAAATTTTCGCATGAAACTGAATCTATTAAAGGGAGATTATTGTATAGTGAAAATGCATTACCGCGCACTTTTCCAATATCTGAGTTTTTATAAAGTATTTTTTTTATCTTATGTTCATGACAATTGCGCTTAAAATATAATTTACACCCTATTATGAATGCATCAGCTAAATAATCTTCTTCTTGATTAGTGATACATAATATTTTCATTTTCGGATGAACTAAGTGAAGTTTTCGAAATAAATGTACAAATTAAATGGTTCAACAACTGTGTGTTTTTCTTTTGTCTTAATACAAGAAAAACAAAATAACAAGAATAAATAATTCCTCCACACTTCAACCCTCCATCGCGTTTGTTCATTCCTCACGCGCGTTTTCATAAGGATTTTTTTTGCAAAAAAATGAAATCATCTGTTTTTATTAATATATCTATTTTGTCGAAATTATTTTGAAAGCTTTACTAAGGCATTAAATATATTTGAATTGTAACGGATGTCTGCCAATACAAATATAAGTTTTTCTTATAAAAAGAGGGTTAAATTAAAGCAAAAGAATAGGTTTTTTTATTAAACAAAAAACAAAAATTAAATTAGTGGCTTTAAAGCTAAAATGGCATTGTCAATGGATTTTATATTCTCGAACGAAAGGCTAAGTTTTCCTTTATTCTCCTTCATTTTACATTTGACGGCATTCAATTGAACAAATTTCAGCACATTGGTAAATGTTTCGCTTTGAAAATAGGGCGAGTTTTGATTTAGGATAAAAAAGCCAAGCATGCTATTGTTTTTCAAAATTAATTTTTCAAAGCCAATCTCCATAGCAAGCCATCGCAAACGAATGGTATGAATCAATTGAATTGCTTGTTCAGGAACAGGTCCGAAACGGTCTTTCAAGTTGCGTTCAAAAGTTGCTAACTCCATTTCATTTTTTGCGTCATCTAGTTCCCTGTAAAGATTAAGGCGCTCTGCAATATTAATGACATAATTATGAGGAATTAAAATTTCCATGTCGGTATCAATATTACAATCATTTACATAAGTGGCATTTTTAATTCCTGTGTATTTATGTGATCCACCAACATCTGTCAATCTTAATTCTTCATTCTCCATGCGCAATTCAAGAATTGCTTCATTCAATATTTTTTGATACATCTCAAAACCTATTTCGTTGATAAAGCCGCTCTGTTCGCCACCCAATAAATTTCCTGCTCCACGTATATCAAGATCGCGCATTGCAATATTAAAACCACTACCAAGGTCAGAAAACTCTTCTATTGCTTTCAAACGCTTTCGGGCTTCGTTGGTTAATAAGGAAATAGGTGTGGTAAGTAAATAACAAAAAGCTTTTTTGTTGGAGCGCCCCACTCTGCCTCTCATCTGATGTAAGTCGCTTAATCCAAATATATGCGCTTGATTAATAATAATAGTATTGGCATTGGAAATATCCAAACCCGATTCTATAATTGTAGTTGCTACCAGAACATCGTATTCTCCTTCCACAAAACCAAGCATCACTTTTTCTAGTTGGTCGCCATCGAGCTGTCCGTGAGCAATAGCTATTTTTGCATCGGGGCAAAGTCGTTGAATCATTCCTGCAATTTCTATTATATTTTGCACACGATTATGTACAAAAAAAACTTGCCCGCCTCGTGAAATTTCAAACATTATTGCATCGCGAATTATTTCTTCGTTATACGAGTGCAATTCTGTTTGCACCGGATACCGGTTGGGTGGCGGCGTAGAAATTACAGATAAATCACGTGCCCCCATCATAGAAAACTGAAGTGTTCTAGGTATAGGAGTTGCAGTAAGGGTGAGTGTATCGAGGTTTGTTTTTAAAGTTTTTAATTTATCTTTTACCCCAACGCCAAACTTTTGCTCCTCATCAACAATCATGAGTCCTAAATTCTTAAACTTCACGTTTTTCCCTACAATACCATGAGTACCAATCAAGATATCAACTTCGCCTCTTTCTAATTTATCGAAAGTTTCTTTTTGTTCTTTTGCAGATTTGAATCTATTAATATAATCCACTGTGCAAGGCAAATCTTTTAATCGCTCTTTAAATGTTTTATAATGTTGTAATGCAAGAATAGTAGTGGGAACGAGTATAGCAACTTGCTTGCTGTCGCATACGGCTTTAAAAGCGGCACGAATCGCTATTTCCGTTTTCCCAAAACCTACATCACCACATATAAGTCTGTCCATAGGGAATTCGCTCTCCATATCTTTTTTGAAGTCAGCTGTTGATTTTATTTGATCGGGAGTATCTTCGTAAATAAATGAAGCTTCCAGTTCATTTTGCATAAAATTGTCAGGACTAAATTGAAATCCTTTCAATGTTTTTCGTTTGGCGTATAACTGAATTAAATCAAAAGCTATTTCTTTAACTTTTTTCTTTGTTTTTTGTTTTAGTGTTGCCCAGGTGTTTGTCCCTAGTTTATTTATTTTGGGTTCCGCACCATCTTTACCCGAATATTTAGCGATGCGGTGCAATGAGTGAATACTAATATTTACTATATCGTAGTCTTTATAAACAAGGCGAATAGTTTCCTGGGTTTTTCCATTTACTTCGATAATTTCTAGGCCCCCGTATCTACCTATTCCATAATCGATATGAGTAATATAATCTCCCGGATTTAAACCATTAAGTTCTTTGAGAGTAAGTGCTTCATTTTTTTTATTAAAGCTATTTTTTAATCGAAATCTATGGTATCGGTCAAAAATCTGATGATCGGTATAACAGGCAAGTTTTAAATCATTGTCAATAAATCCATTAGAAACAGAGGCTTCTCCCCAACCTTCCTCGAAAGGAAGAGGGGAGTCCAAGCTCATATCATTTATGCCATCGATAGTTTTACCCTTTGGTTTGATAGTTATAGACTGCTGGCCCTTTGAAGCATCTATATCTTCGAATATGGAAAAAAGGCGAGTAATTTGTTTGTGGTTTTCAGCAAAAATTATATTGGTATAGCCATGATTAATATTCGCATTTAAATTATCTAATAAAAAATTGAAGTTTTTATTAAAACTAGGTTGTGGTGAACAGTTGTAAACAATAGTTTTAGTTGCTTGCAATGAAAAATGATTTCCAAACTCAAGTAAGGAAAAGCCTAAAACTTGTTTGGTAAATGTATCTTTATTAAGATAAAGTTCGTTGGGAGCAAGATTTAATATTTGCGAATCTAATTTGGTGAAGGAGCTTTCGGCCAGCGCATAAGCTTTTTCAATTCTATCAATCGTTAATTGGAAATGCTTAAACCAAATGATAGAATTTTCGGGAATAAATTCAAAAAATGTTTGTCGGCTTTCAAGCAATAATTTTTTTTGTGTATTTGGTATAATAGAACAACGAATACATTTTGTAATAGATAGTTGAGAAATTGAATCGAAACTACGAATAGAGTCGACTTCATTTCCTAAAAACTCTATGCGATAGGGGTTATCATTGGAGAATGAAAATATATCTACAATCCCTCCTCTCACCGAAAATTGTCCAGGTTCGATAACATAATCAACCCTATCAAAATCGAAATCTAACAAAATCTCTATGATAAAATCGATTGAAATTTTTTCACCCTGATTTAATTCTAGGGTGTTTTTACTGAGCAGGGACTTTGAAACCACTTTTTCGGTAAGCGCTTCGGGATAGGTTACGATGCAAATATTTTGTTTACCGGTATTTATTTTATTCAGAACTTCGGCACGTAATAAAATATTTGAGTTATCAATATCTTCGTGCTGGTATGGCATCAGATAGGATGCTGGAAAAAATAAGACCTGCTCTTCGGGCAACAAGTTTTCAAGATCATTAAGAAAATAGGCGGCATCCTCCTTATCGGCAAGAACAAATAAATTAGTTATTGAATTGCGCTGAAACGATCCAGCAGCAATGAAAGCAGCAGCAGAGCCTACCACACCTTTTAATCGAATGCGGGCAGAGCTTTGCCTCAATTCATTTAATAACAATGAATTGTTTGGGGAGTCACTATATTTGAGTAAAACGTTTTCTTTAGTCACGTTCCTTATAAAAAAGCATTACAAATGTACTAATAAAGCGGCGATTCTCTCTATAATTATAATGAGATCGGTTTTAAAAAAGCACATCGACTTAGTAACTATGTTAAAAGATTAAATCATACAGGCTGTGAAATTAAATTAATAATGGAAATATATTGATAGAAATTTGAAAGTTTATTATTTTAAAATCCATTATTTAAAAAGTTCAGATTATATTTGGAGTTCTATAATATTTTAGAAATAGCGTTTTAAATGGAAAAATTAGAATTAAAAATTGCATATACTGAATTTGAAAACGAAGGTGAGTTAAGCGCTATCGATCAGAATCTTATTAAAAAAGCTAGAGATGCTGGAGATTTAGCATATGCTCCTTATTCTGATTTTCATGTAGGTGCTGCTGTATTATTAGAAAACGGGGTAATAATAACAGGAAACAACCAAGAAAATGTAGCTTACCCAAGCGCTTTATGTGCTGAGCGAGTTGCTATTTATTATGCCGGGGCACAGCATCCTAATGTAGCTGTTAAAGCTATCGCTATTACATGCAAATCGAAAAGCTTTCATGTTAAAGACCCTATTTCACCTTGCGGTGCTTGCCGGCAAGCCATGTCGGAATATGAAATGCTTCATAATTCAACAATAAAAGTAATTTTAATGGGTGAAACCGGCAAAATCCGAATAGTCGATAGCATTGCTGACCTACTTCCCTTTATGTTCAAAGCGGAGGAATTAAAAAAGAGCTAATGTATTTAATCCCATCCCTGTGGTTTTATATTAAATTTGGTTAATTCAATTGGTGCTATTTTGAGCCTCTCTCTGCTATTTTTTTATTTTCTATGTATTAATTTTATGGTTCCCAAAAATTTATTTAACAATCAGTTTCTTTTCTAACTTATCTTTTAAAGCACCTACAATTCAAAAATTATTATCTTGAATTGACCCCTGTCAAAATAAAAAGATCTAACTTTTTTAATTTATAAAAATTTTGTATATTTGTTTGGATGAGAAACTTTTTTCAATAGATACAGAATAAAAAAAAACAGCCGTAAAAAACTATTGAATACTTCCGAAAAAAATTATTTTATTAGAATTTGAGACCTGAATCTTTTTAATTTTTCATAAAGGATAAGAACGGGGTAATGAAAATGAAAAAGCAACAACATATATTTTTAATTTTTCTACTATTAATACTGTCGTTAAAAAGTTTCGCTACCCATATTGTTGGCGGAGAAGTTTATTACGACTGCCTGGGGGGAAATAATTACAAAATTACGCTAAAGCTTTATCGTGACTGCTTCAATGGGATACCTCCTTTTGATAATCCCGCTTCTGTATTTATTTTTAATAGCTCGGGGACCTTTATTGATAGCTTAGAGATTCCAGCACCTTCATCGGTATTTTTACCTTTTCCATTAACCCACCCATGCCTTGTTCCGCCAACCAATATATGTGTGGAGGAAGCTATTTACGAAGTAATTGTTAATTTACCCCCACTTGCAGGAGGGTACAACTTATCCTATCAGCGCTGTTGCAGAAACGGGACAATATTAAATTTAATCTTGCCAGGAAATGTCGGCTCCACCTATATGGCGCATATTCCAGATCCTGCTATAGCTGTTTGTAATAGTAGTCCGCGCTATAATAATTTCCCTCCAATTTTTTTATGTGCGGGGGTTCCATTAAATTTTGACCACTCTGCCACGGATCTAGATTCTGACTCCTTGTATTATGAGTTATGTGATGCATTTACCGGACTAGATCCATCTTGTCCAATACTAGGTGCGGCAGCTAGCGGTGGCTGTCCTGCTATAGCATCGCCACCACCTTATCCATTGGTTCCTTGGCTGGCACCTTATTCGGGAACAAACCCAATGAGCTCCTCCCCTATGATAGCCGTAAACCCAATAACAGGACTGTTGACAGGAACTCCTAATATGGTTGGTCAATGGGTAGTGGCAGTATGTGTTAGTGAATTTAGAAATGGTGTATTAATAGATGTTAACAAAAGAGATTTTCAATTTAATGTGGTTGAGTGCGGCATTCCTGTGGCATCTATCCCTATACTTCAGCCTTTTTGTTTCGGCTCCCCATCCAACTTTAGTCAAAACTCTATAAATGCAATTACCTATCATTGGGATTTTGGAGACACATTAACGAGTATTGACACATCAAATATTCAAAGCCCAACATGGACTTACACTAATACAGGTACATTTAACTTAACCTTGATTGTTAATCCGGGGACGCCCTGCACAGACACAGCAAATCTTTTAGTAACAGTTAATCCTGTGCCTTTAATGAATAGCGCCAATGCAGCATCCATCTGCAGCGGAGCAACTGCAACTATAATACTATCAAGCACCTTGCCATCATCCTATACTTGGATTGCGACAGATAACATAAATACTACAGGGGAAAGCACCACATTGCAATCTGGCAGCACATTAAGCAATACAATAATCAATAACACGGCTTCTGTTCAAACTGTAACTTATACCATAACCCCTACTTCAACACCTCTGGGCTGCACAGGTTCTTCACAAACTGTTACAGTAACTATAAATCCTGGACCAAGCTTGGATAGTATAAGCGATATTACAATTTGTAATGGAGGCAATGTAATAATTCCATTATCTAGCAATAATGCAGCTACATATACGTGGTATGCAGCAGATAATTTAAACACGAGTGGCGAAAGTACATCCATACAGACGAGCAATCCTTTGAATAATACTATTATAAACAATACCAGCACAATACAAACAATTATTTACACCATAACACCAACGTCAATTGCATTTTTGTGTGTTGGCAGTCCACTAAATATAAATGTAAATGTAAATCCTACCCCAATTATTACAAACGTATTGAAAGATACCATATGTAATGGCGAAACCGTTATTATTCCATTAGCAAGTAATGTAATTTCAACTTTTACGTGGATAGCATTGGATAATATAAATACTAGCGGAGAAAGCACTACCCTTCAAACAGGCGGCATTATTAACAATACAATAATCAATGCTACTTCGGTAGGCCAAACAATAAGTTATACGGTAACTCCAACAACTGTTGCAGGTAGCTGTATTGGTACCCCTCAAACAATTTCGGTGCTTGTAAATCCCAGTGCAACTATCACCAATGTGCCAAGCGACACTATTTGCAATGGCGACACGCTAAGTATTTTATTAACAAGCAATATGACATCCACCTATAATTGGGTTGCAATAGATAATCCAGACATTTCTGGCGAAAGCACCACAGTGCAATCGGTTAATCCATTAATAAATATAATATATAATAACACGGCCATTTTGCAAACATTAATTTATACAATAACGCCTACCTCCAGTCCTGAAGGGTGTGTCGGCAGCGCTCAAACAATTTCGGTTATAATAAATCCTTCGGCATTCATGACCAATACCAATACGGCAACTATTTGTGATAGCGGCACTGTTAATATACCCCTCACCAGTTCAATGCCTTCTTCTTATTCGTGGGTTGCGGCAGACAATCCAAATACAACAGGCGAAAGCACAACGCTTCAATTCAGTAATCCATTAATTAATACGATACAAAACACAAGCACATCCATACAAAATGTAATTTATACAATTATTCCAACAATGATTATTGGAACATGTAATGGTATTCCACAAACGTTGACTGTATCAATCCTTCCCCTACCAATAATTACTAGCCCTACTTCAGCATCCATATGTAGTGGGGAAAGTTTTAATATAAGCTTAACAAGCGATACCACAGCAACATTTTCCTGGGTTGCTCTTGATAACGCAAACACCAGTGGCGAAAGCATTATACCAGGATCGGGTAATTTACTAAGTGATACTATTACAAATAATACTTCCGTAACTCAAACAGTAAATTACATGGTAACTCCTACATCGGTTCCAAATGGTTGCGAAGGAGTGCCTCAATTAGTAACCATAACTGTTTTTAATGGGATAGAAGCCGATTTTGATTTTGTAACAATACCATGTACTTTTCAGGTTGCATTTTATGATTCATCGGCTGTTGGACCCGTCTCTTGGCTTTGGAATTTTGATGATGGTGACACATCGAGCACCCAAAATCCGCAGCATGATTTTGACACATTGGGCACATACAATATTCAATTAATAACATCGACTATAAACGGTTGCAAGGACACTGTTAATGTAGATGTTAATTTCGTGCCAGCAAATCCCTTTTTAATAAACCCAAGTGATACTATTTGTTTAGGAACAAGCTCGCAATTATTTGCTTCAGGAGGATTTTCTTATTTGTGGACCCCGCCTTTAGGCTTAAACAATTCATTTATATCCAACCCAATAGCGAATCCCGATACAACGACTTTATATTCCGTTTCAATATTAAATGTAGATACATTTGGTGACACCTGTTTACATAATTTAACAACTACAGTATATGTTATAGATCCTTCAATATATTCTTTAAATGCTACCACAGATGAGGACACATTGATTCAGGGAGAATCAACCATAATGCATGCAATTACCGACACATCACTTGCTGTATATTGGACTCCGCTAACAGGCTTAGGTAATCCAAGCTCGTTTAATCCAACAGTAACACCAGAAAGCACTACAACATATACTGTATCGATATTAGATTCCTTCGGTTGTCAAATTATATCCTCTGTTACAATTTATATTGTGCCGAAATATTGTGACGAATCTGAAGTGTTTGTGCCTAATACCTTTACGCCAAATGGAGATGGCAATAATGATATATTATTTGTTAGAGGAAAACAAATAAAAGAACTATATTTTGCAGTATATAATCGCCGAGGAGAGCTAGTTTTTGAGACGACCAATATAAATACAGGCTGGAATGGTATATATAATGGAGCGAAAGCAGATCCAGACATTTTCGCATGGTATTTAAGAGCCATCTGTTTTAACAACGGAAAATTACAAAGTAAAGGAAATGTTACCTTGGTAAAATAATAATGCAGTAAGAGAGATGAAAAGAAAAAAATATATAATTAAATTCATTTATTTAATTTTTATTTCTCAAGTGACAATTTTTAATTGTTTGTCGCAAGACATACACTTTTCTCAATTTAACTCCTCGCCACAAATTTTCAACCCTTCCAGCGCAGGATTATTTGATGGAGATTTGCGCATTGTAGGAAATCAGAAAAGCCAGTGGGCTGCTATTCCAGTACCTTATAAAACATACGCCATAGCAGTAGATAAGCGATTTAATAAAAAGAAAACGGGAGTAACTCCAGCGCTTGGATTACTTATAAATACAGATAAAGCAGGCGACTCAAAATTTAGGACCTCGCAGTTTTTTTTATCTGCAGCTGTCATTAAAAATATTGGAAGAGACTCTACACATTATATTTCTATTGGATTGCAGCCAGGATTTACAACAAAAAGTTTTAAAATAAATGAACTAACATTTGATAACCAATACGATGGGGATAATTATAATCCAGCTTTAAGCAGTGGAGAAGATTTTGGTAAATATCGAATTACTTACCTAGATTTAGGAACAGGGCTTACATACTTGTGGATGAAATCGAAACGAACTCAATTTAGTTTAGGATTTTCTGCATTTCATATAAATATGCCAAAACAGTCTTTTTTTAATGATAATAATATCCGGCTAGATATTAAAACTGTAATTTCAGGAAATGTGGCATTCCCAATTGCTCAAAAACTAGATTTAATTCCTTCGTTTTTAAATGAAAGGCAAGGGAAATATAAAGAAACTATTTTAGGTTTATTTGGAAAATATTATTTGCAACCAATCAATGGAATGACTACAGCAATTTCAGTAGGCAGTTTTTATCGTTTAAAAGATTCCTTTATTTTTGCTGCTAATTTAGACTATCGCAGTTTTATTTTCGGACTTAGTTATGATATTAACACTTCAAAACTTATTGAAGCAACAAATAATAAAGGTGGTTTTGAAATTTCAATAATTTATATATTCAAAAAAGCAGTCCCCTATGTTGCAAAAAAAAGAGCGTGCCCAATATACATGTAGTAGGTTGTTATAGTAAATTAGAAAAATTTGAAAAACAAAAAAACAAAAATTAAATTAATTGTTCAATTGAATAATAAAAACCTGTTGTCTGCTTTTATGTGGCAAGGGAGACTATTTTTTTTAATATTAACGTTACTTCAAATCCTATTAAACACAAATACTATTAAGGCTCAGAAGCAGAGCGATATAATAGAAAATGGTGACAATGCGTTTTCTGATAATAATTATTTTAGTGCCTCCCTTTATTATAATCAAGCAATTTTACAAGACTCTACAAATATACTTTTGCAGTATAAGTATGCAGAGGCAAGTCGTTTAAATTTTGATTATATCGTTGCAAACCATTGGTACCAAAAGGTGCTAAAAGTGGATATAAAAGGGGAGCTTTTTCCAGAATGCGCTTTCTGGTTAGCCACTACAAAAAAAAATGCTGGCAATTATAAAGATTCAAAAAAGCTATTTGATAAATACATAAAGAAAAACAAAAAGAAAAAAAATAATTATTTTATGTTGAAAGCAACGCAAGAGTTGGCAGCGTGCGACTATTCCTCTTTACTTATAGCTAGTGAAGATAAAAGCATCACCATTATCCACTTAGACACTTTGGTTAATAGCACTGTTTCGGAATACGCGCCAATTCAGCTGGATAGCGTATTGTATTTTTCTTCCTTGAGAAACGAATCCAACAAGGATGAAAAGCACAATATTAATTATAATAAAATTTACTCCGCAACTCAGGGAAGTGTTAGCTGGCAAAAAGCAATAGAACTAGACTCTTCATTCAATAAAAATGGTATACACAATGCAAACACAGCTTTTAATACCGACAAAACTAAAGTTTATATAACCCGCTGTGAGCAAAAAAATGCAAGAGACTTCAATTGCGAAATATATTTTTCTGCCTATAAATCGGGCTTTTGGAGTAATATACAAAAATTACCACCAGAAATAAATATGCAGGGGTTTACAAATACACAACCGGCAATAGGTTATTTGGGCAAAGAAGAGGTATTGTTTTTTTCTTCAAACCGCCCAGGAGGGGAAGGGAACATGGATATTTGGTATTGCAAATTAAACAATGATGGAAGTTATGGAAAAGCTATTAATGCAGGAAAAAAAATAAATTCTATAGAGGATGAAATTACACCTTATTATTGCAACCCTTGCCAGGAATTGTTTTTTAGTTCGACTTGGCACAAAGGTTTAGGAGGATTTGATATTTTTAAAAGCAACTTTAAAGACGAAGGATTTGGCGAAGCAAATAATTTAGGTTTACCTATTAACACAAGTTATAATGATATTTATTTTTCGATAAGCTCAACACGAAAATCAGCTTTTATATCTTCCAATAGGCCGGGGTCTCTTTTTGAAGGGAAAGAAAGTTGCTGTAACGATATATATATGTTTAATATCCCGGTGGCACCTGAAATAAAAGTGATTCCAAAAAAGGTAGATAGCACACAAATTTTTGTTGCTCAAATGAAACAGTTGCTCCCGCTTACACTTTATTTCCATAATGACGAACCCGACAAAAAAACTTTGGCGATAACAACAACAAGAAATTACAAAAAAACATACGAAGATTATTATGCAATGCGAGAATTATACATTAGCGAATATTCAAAAGGAGCAAAAGAAGCAAAGCTGTTACGCGCAATTAATGATATTGATATATTATTTGAAGATTCGATAGATGCAGGTATGCGAGACTTGGAATTGTTTTCGCAACTATTAGTAAAGGTATTAAAAAGTGGAGAAAAAGTTACCATAATATTGAAGGGGTACTGCAGCCCACTAGCATCCTCCGATTATAATATAAATCTTGCGAAACGGAGAATTTCAAGTCTTCAAAATTATTTTATGGAATATCAAAATGGATTCTTTTTATCTTTCATTAACAAAACAGACAATAGCTCTGCGTCTATCACTTTTATTAATGAAGACATAGGGGAACTAAAAGCAAGGGCTAACGTAAGTGATGATTATTACGACAAGAAAAATTCAATTTACAATCCAACAGCAGCAATTGAAAGAAAAATACAGATTATTGATTTTGGCAGCGTTTCTTCCACTTCAAGTGCCATTATAGATACAGCCAATTCATTAAACACCCCTAACAAACTAAACAAGTTAATTGAGGCCGATACAAAGCAAATAACGAAGGAGGAGAATGGAAAACAAAATGTCAGAGATATATATCAAACAAAACTTTCTAAAGATTTACTTTTAAATAAGGCAAACAATAAAACTGAGACTATACCAGCGGTATCTAAAAAAGGAAATTTTGTTGTACAAGTGAGGGGGCACAGTCACTTATTGAATGCCCAAACAACAGAAATAATTCTTAAAAAAAATATTACCCAACCTATTATTATTCTTAACGAAGGAGGATTATTTAAGGTTCGTATTCAAGGTTTTAATTCTTATGAGGATGCAAAATCAATATTTCCAAAGCTTATTGAAATGGGATTTGTAGATGCGTTTGTAGTTTTGCCTAAAAAATAAGCATTAAAATAGCGGCGCTATTTTGTCAACAATATATGCTTATTGAAAACAACAATCATTAACATCTTATATTAGTAAGTGTTTTTAGATAATTTTATAAATGAGATACAAAATAAGTCCTTAGAGAAATAAATACAAATAATCAAAAAAATAAAAAAAATATTTCTTGGCTAAGCTAAATTTTATAAGATGTAAGGCAAATATTAAAAATTATTTAATGACATTAAAATTATGGACTCTAAATATATTAAACTAAAAATTCACTTATGAAGTATCCTAATTTAATTACAAGTAAGTTGCCTACGGTTGGCACTACAATATTTACTGTAATGAGTAAATTAGCCACAGATTATAATGCAATTAATCTTTCACAAGGTTTTCCAGACTTTAACTGCGATGAAGAGTTGGTTAGTTTGGTAAATAAATATATGCTTAAAGGCTTTAATCAATATGCTCCCATGGCTGGATTAATAAGCCTTAGAGAAGTACTTGCAGAAAAAACGGATTATATGTATTCGGCAAAATACGACCCAGAAACAGAAATTACAATTACGGCAGGTGCTACACAAGCTATATTTACAGCCATTTCAGCTATAATAAAAGAAGGAGATGAAGTTATAGTTTTTGAACCGGCTTACGATTGTTATCAACCAGCAATTTCCCTTAATGGCGGCAAAACAATTTATTTACAATTAAAGGCGCCATTATATTCCATAGATTGGGAAGAAGTAAAAAAGGCAATTAATTATCGTACTAAAATGATAATTATTAATACCCCGCATAATCCTACTGGAAGCATTATGACTGCTAGCGACATGTCAGAACTTGAAAAAATAACCAGCGGAACAGAAATAGTTATTTTAAGTGATGAAGTATACGAACATATTATTTTTGACGGCCATGAACACCAAAGTGTTGCTCGGTTTCCAAGGCTAGCCGAAAGAAGTTTTATTATTTCTTCATTTGGCAAAACATTTCACGCCACGGGATGGAAAATGGGTTATTGTGTAGCGCCAAAAAACTTAATGACGGAGTTTCGAAAAGTACACCAATTTGTGGTATTCTGCTGCAACACACCAATGCAGCATGCTTTAGCTGAATACCTAAAGAATAAAAAAAACTATTTAAACCTAGGAAGTTTTTATCAAAAAAAGAGGGACTATTTTAATACCTCCATTAAAGATTCTAAATTTAAAATGGCGTCTTCGGCTGGAACCTATTTTCAACTATTAAATTACAGTGAAATAAGCGATGAAAAAGACACTGACTTTGCTGCTAGATTAACTAAAGAATTAGGCATTGCATCGATACCTATATCAGTTTTTTATCATAATTTAATTGATAATAGAGTGATACGTCTGTGCTTTGCAAAAAAAGAAGAGACCTTAAAAAAGGCCGTTGAAATATTAAATAATATTTAATATTTTATAAAAAACAATAGTCGCAGTTTTAATTAACAGTATTATATAAATTTTTGCGATTCATATTACAACAATATTGCTTAATAATATTTAGTACTAAAAGATTTTTTTTCAGAATTTAAGCAGGCTTGTAAAACCCTTTTTGCCTCTTTAATTAATGATTTATAAGATGAGCAACGAAACTATAATTATGAAAGATTTAAAAATTACCATGATCCAATCGGATTTACATTGGGAAAATAAAGAATTGAACCTTAATATGTTTTCTGAGAAATTAAATAATATTTTTGAAGACACTGATTTAATTATCCTTCCAGAAATGTTTACAACAGGTTTTAGCATGCAGCCTGCAAAATATGGTGAATCGATGGATGGATTAACCATCAGGTGGATGAAAGACAAAGCCAAAGAAAAAGGCTGCGTCATAACTGGGAGTATTATTTATGAAGAAAGTGGAAAATACTTTAATCGGCTTATATGGGTAACAGCAGAAGGCAATATAAGCAGCTATGATAAAAGACATTTATTTAGAATGGGAAATGAAAACGAATGCTATACAGCTGGGAATAAAAGAATTTTATTAGATTTAAAAGGATGGAGAATTTGTCCAATAATTTGTTACGACTTACGCTTTCCTGTATGGAGCAGAAACAAATTGATAAAGAACAATCCTGCTGATGCAACTTATAGTTACGAATATGATTTACTTATTTACATAGCTAATTGGCCTGAAATAAGGCGCTACCCTTGGAAATCATTATTAATAGCAAGAGCAATTGAAAACCAATGTTTTGTTGTTGGGCTAAACAGAATTGGGAAAGATGGAAATGGCATTTATCATTCTGGCGATTCTGCCATTATAGAGCCGAAAGGAGAAATAATTAGTAACACAAAACCGCATGAAGAATCTACAGAAACAATTACATTAAATTCTGCTGACTTAATTTCCTATCGGAAGTCCTTTCCATCTATTTTAGATGCCGACACATTTGAAATAACCAATTAATTAATATTTACCAATAATTAAACTCCAACTTTTAATTTATATTTATGAAAATCGCATATGTTTGTTATACTATTCAAAAAAAATATACCTCGGAAACAGTTAAGGATGAAGATATACTATTGATAGAATTTTTTAAAAATAAAGGATTAAATATTCACAGGGAAGTTTGGACAAACACCTCTGTTGATTGGGCTGATTATGATTTAGTATTGTTTAAATCCCCATGGGATTATCACGAAGATATTATTAAATTTTATAATTGGTTAGAACACCTGAATCAATTAAATATTAAAACAATTAATCCTTATGAAATAATTAAATGGAATAGCGACAAACATTATTTAAAAGACATTGCAGATTCTGGACTAGCTATAATTCCTACGTTATTTGTTGAAAAAAATACGAGCCTTAGAGCAGCTTCTGTTTTCCATCAGCTGAATACCGAAAAAATTATAATAAAACCCTGTATTGGTGCAGGATCAAAAAACACATTTATCCTAACACCTGAGAATATTACATCCCATCAAATTACAATTGATGAATTTTTAAAAAAAGAAGCTTTTTTAATTCAACCATATATCCAAGAAATTGAATCGGAAGGTGAGTGGTCCTTGATATTTTTTGATGGCAAATTCAGCCATAGCGTTTTGAAAAAGCCACGATCTGGGGACTTCAGAGTGCAGCACACACATGGCGGCAGCATACACCCTATGAAAATGAATGACAAACATTTATATGCGGCAGAAAAATACATACGCCAGCACGCCAAAAGATGCTTGTACTCAAGAGTTGATGGTGTTATAGTTAACAATACATTTTTATTAATGGAGCTTGAATTAATTGAACCATTCCTTTTTTTATCCTACGACCCCATGGCATTTATAAATTATTATAACGCTCTGGTTAAATTAATTGATAAAATCGAAAAGGGGGAATATTAGTATTTTAAAAAAAACAGATGGAAGACCTAAAGAGTTACTTTCCATTCTAATTCCAAATCCCAATTAGATCTAATATTAATTGGTTCGACATTGTAAATAACCTTTTCGGGCTGTTGTTTAAGAATAAGATTTCCAGAGTCCCATTTTAAATTTTTATTTTCATCGAAAATTATTTTTAATTTATATTTTTTAGGAGCTAAATATTCATAAGAGAGTATTGTTGCATTATTTATGTAGTTTGTTCGAAAAACATTTTCCTTTTCGTCTAATAACTGAACAATATAATTCCCGACAGTTGTAGGTAATTCAATTTTTAATTTCAGTGTTCCATAAAATTTCTCATCCCTTGTTTTAAAATCAATTTTTATAGTATCATTTGTTAATCCGAAAATATCGGTAAATGTGCCTGAAGGAATTAATAAATGATAATTAGTATTTCCCTTTAAAATTAAAGAATCGGCGGTGTTGGCTTTTATGCTACTGGGGACTTTCCCGCTAATTAAGACAGTGCTGATGGATTCCTGAATATAATTTAAATCATTAAATTTTTTATACAATGCAGTATCTTCCATAAGATTTATTTTTTTCTTTTTTAACTCGTCCATTAATGAGGGCTCTAGAGGATTGTTAAAAACAATTTTTAAATCTGTATTAAAATCAAAACTATTATTCCCTGAAGGGCTGCTTTGCACTGTAAATTTCAAAGGACTTCTTTTGCTTGTTAATGCGGCCTCTTTATTAATTGTTTTGAATGAAACAGTATCCATTGTTACACTGCCTTCTTTAACTATAAAAACTAATGAATCTGTTTCACTCTGTTTAAACCAATAACATAGGGTATCCTTATTTTTTGAATAATCCAGAAAAATATCTGACTTATTTAATATTTTACTTATTGGTTCAATGCTTATGTTTTCAGCAGACTTATTAAAAATAAAAATTATTTTTCCGTACGAATTATAAATTGTTTTTTTTAAAAATAAATTCTTAGCGGGCTCTTGAAACAGATCAATTAAAAGATCTTTTTTTTCAGACATCTCAATAAATGAATCTAAAAAACCAACTGTTTCCTTTTCGCTATCATATTTATAATTGGCATTCGCATCTTTTAAAACGAACAATTTAAATTTACCATCACTTATATTATTAATTTGAAAAGATCCGTCTTCTTTTGTTTTAGAAAAATATTGCGGCTTGTTTTTATAAATTACACTATCGCTAAAATCATTATAAAGCATCACTAATATGCCTTTTTCTGTTTTATGATCAAAAGCATTTTCTATTTTACCCTTCACGATTAATGAATCAATAAAATTACCAGTAGAAAAAACATATTTAAAGTTTTCGATGGGATTATTTTCGTGGATATCTTGTATGGCATTCCCAAAAGAAATGGAATAGGTAGCATTTGATTTTAAAATTTCATTTTTATCAAAATCTATTGTAATTATTTTATTTTTTAATTTTATATCCGGCTGATATTCTAGTGGAGGCGATATAATTAGTTGGTTATTTAAATCTTTCAGGTGCACAAATTCATCAAAAAAAATGGCAATAGATTTTGACTTAAAATTTATAGACGCACTATCGGGTATATATTTTACCACTTTAGGCGGCACAATATCTTTATTGCCTCCACTTGGGATAACTACCTGTGCGCAAGAAAAAAAAAATGATACAAAAACTATATAAAGCAGTGTTTGTAGCTTATTTCGAACTGATAAAGGAAGGGTGGTATTTAAAATATATTTCATAATTATTAATAATACTTTTATGTCCTCGAATCAGTTTGCCTTTTTTTCGGCACATCGCCTTATTATGGCAGCAACTTTCTCTAAATACATTTTATCAATTGCATCAAAATTTGAAATTTTTTCACTGTCTATATCTAAAATCAATACTACATCCCCTCTTTCATTAAAAACGGGCAAAACTATTTCAGATTTCGACATTGAATTGCAGGAGATATGTCCAGGAAATTGGTTCACATCCTCCACAATTATTGTTTTTTTTAATTCCCAACATTTCCCACAAACACCTTTACCATAAGCAATACGAGAACACGCTACCGGACCTTGGAATGGCCCTAACACCAATTCAAAAGAGCTGTTTTTTGTATCCGGCGAAATTTCTAAAAAAAAGGCTTCATCCGCTTGATTTTGGAAATCGGCCGGCCTTTTTATGTGTATATTTCTTACAAAATAAACTCCTGCCCAAAAAAAATTAAGCCCATATTTTAAAGCCGAAAGAATATTTGAAAGATTAGCAATATAATCGCTTTCTCCTTCAACCAAAAATTCAATTTGAGGTATAAGGGACTCGTATCTCTCCTTTTTATTAATCCCAGAAACTAATATTGATTCTGCCATTTTATTTGTTTTGGTTTACAAAGATATAAAAGCGAAAGTATAAATTCTAAAGTCAGTAAAAACATTTAGAACCCTTCCCATCCTTTTATAATAATTTGTAAACGATATGGATTTTAATATTTAACTAATCTTAGGCATTGTTAAGACAAAAATGGCAAAGAATTGGTAAAGTAATTTTGTTCTTTTTCAAGGCACGGCAGCTAGCCAGTGGATGGATGAGCAAGAAAGTGGACAAGCGCTATTAGCCTTAGCTATTTAATGATTTTACAAGGCATAAGGCAACCAGCCTTTCGCTAGGTGAACAAGACAGTTGAGTAGCGGCAAAAGAACAAGTCAAAATGTATTAGTTATTTTTTAACAATGCATTAATGAGATGCGAAAGCAATAGTTGCAATACTAACCTTTACTCCAGGAACTTTTAACAATGTTTGGGCACAAGCCTCTAATGTGGCTCCAGTAGTTATTACATCATCTACAAGCAATATGTGTTTACCTTCAATATCTGAAGGGTTATACAATTGGAAAACAGATTCAACATTTTGCCACCTACTGAAACGCGATTTCCTGGTTTGTGTTTCAGATTCCTTCGCACGGTATAGTGTTTTTAAATCTGCCTTCAAATTCATGCTTTCCGCTAAACCTATGGCGAAGTCATCACTTTGATTATACCCTCTTTTCTTTTTTCTTTTAGGGTGCAAAGGCACTGGCATTATTGTATCTACCGTGTTGAAATTTTTACAATCCTTTAATTCATAACCATATAATTTTCCAATAGAAAGACCAATGTGTTTTTGACCTTTGTATTTTAACTGATGAATTAACTGTTGGACTTTCCCTCCTTTATTAAAACTATAAAAGGCGGCGGCAGAAAAAATGGGAACACGCCCCCAAAATATTTTCGCAATTGGATTATCTTCGTTAAGGTGAAAATTGGTTTTTGGCAAATAATAGGCGCAATAAGTACATATACTTTGCTCTTTTTTATACAAATTTTTTCCGCATGATACACAGTTGTGTGGAAATATCAATGCAATAAAATCCTTCAACATAACGTTTGGTCAATACTTTAAATTTATTACTTTTGTGCAATAAAATTAATCATATTAAAATGGAAAACATTCAACCAGAGGAAAAAAAATCAAATAAAAAGTTTTTTATTATTATTATTTTATTACTAATTGGGAATGTAACGTTCTTAGGGCTTTGGTTGTTAGAATTAAACACGGCAAAAAAGGAGGTGATTATAAAAGAAAAAGTTATCGTTGAGCGGGATAATGTAAAAACAGACTTATTAGAATTGCAGGAAGAGTATGCCTCTTTGCAAACTAATGACAAAGCCATTCAATTGGAATTAGATGAAAAGCGTGCTGAAATTGCCGAATTAATTATACAAGCAGACAAACATAAAGATGATGCATTTATAATATCAAAGCTAAGGAAAGAAACAGGTTCCTTACGAAATATTATGAAACATTATATTATGGAAATTGATTCATTAAATACTTTAAATAAAGTTATCATAGCTGAAAAAGATAAAGTTAGCGCTGATCTTCATACTGAAAAAAATATTACAAATAAACTTTCTAAAGATAAAGATGCCTTGCAAAACACAGTTAACTTAGGCTCTATTTTGAAAGCTACCGGCCCTGTAGCTAAGGGGGTTAAGTTTAAATCTGGAGGGAAGAAAGAGGTTGAAACCGAAAGATCCTCTCGTGTAGAAAAAATAAAAGTTTCTTTTGTATTAGGTGAAAATAAAATTGCTAAAAGAGGAGAGAAACAAATTTATGTGCGAATTATATCGCCTGACGGAAAAGAAATTTGTAAATCGCCAGATAAAGGAAACATGTTTTTTTTTAATGACTCTAAGGGTTACTTTGCAGCGAAAGAAGACGTAAATTATGAAAATGGGGAGCTTGCCGTTGATATTTTTTGTGAAAACCCTGTTCCATTTATCTCTGGCAAATATTTAATTACAATAGGATGCGATAATGTAATTATTGGTGAAACAAGCCTTACCCTTAAATAGATTTCACCTACTATTCTGCCCCACATTAACGTAATTTATTCTGTCAAGGAGAAAATTATCAAGCTGGTAGGGATATATAGAAAATATATTTAAAGTGTGTAAATTTATTTTCCAGACACAAATTAAATCTTTGCCGCTCTAATTATATCTGCAAATATTCCTGAAGCAGTGACATCAGAACCTGCTCCTGCTCCTTTTATTACAAGCGGTTGCTGGGTATAACGGTTAGTATAAAACAATACCACATTATCCTTGCCGTAAAGATGGAATAAATCCTGATCTTTATTAATATGCGACAAGCCAATAGAGGCTTTGTTATTTTCTAGTTTAGCCACAAATTTTAATTTACATTCCTCTTTTAAGGCCAAGAGATATAAATTTTTGAAGTGCTGCTCGTGTTTTCCTAATTCTTCATAAAATGCGTTCACATCTCCCTTCATACAGGATTCTGGGAGAAAAGAATTATTTTGAATATCTTCCATTTCTATTTTTTGCCCGGCTTCCCTTGCTAAAATCAATATTTTTCTCATTACATCTTTTCCGCTTAAATCAAGCCTCGGGTCGGGCTCTGTGTAACCTTCATCCTGAGCTTGTTTAACTATTTGCTTAAAAGGTATTGTTCCGTTATAATTATTAAAAACATAATTTAGTGTTCCGGAAAGTACAGCTTCAATACTAATAATTTTATCACCGCTACGAACAAGGTCATTAAGTGTTCCAATGATAGGTAGGCTTGCACCAACATTGGTTTCATATAAAAAAGAAGCATTAAATTCTTGTGCAATATTTTTTAAGTTTTTATAACTATTATAATCCGATGAGCAGGCAATTTTATTACAGGCCACTACAGAAATACTTTTTTCTAATAATATTTTATACGATGCCGCTATTTGAACATTTGCAGTTATGTCAACAAAAATTGAATTGCGTAAATTTTTCTGCAAAATAAAATCAATAAAATCGCTTAATACCATTGCTTCTGAATCATTCAGCAGCTTTTGTTCCCAGCTTTCCAAATCTATTCCCTCTTCACACAATATCATTTTTTTACTGTTTGCAATCCCAACCACACGTATATTTAATTGAAGTTCTTCATTAATAAATTTTGTTTGTTTTTTCAACTGTTCAATAAGTTTCCCACCGACATTTCCGCATCCAACAATAAACAAATTAATTTGTTTATCAAGCGTTTCAAAAAAATCTTCATGTAGCACATTAACCGCTTTTTTAACATCTTCTGTTTTTATAACCGTTGAGATATTTTTTTCGGAAGAACCCTGCGCTATTGCACGAATATTAATTCCATTCCGCCCTAAGGCGCCAAACATTTTACCGCTTATGCCGGTATGGTTTTTCATGTTTTCACCTACCAGAGCAATTATTGACAAGTCGCTTTCAATATAAAGAGGGTCTATTTTTTTAAAAGCAATTTCATTTGCAAACTCTCTATCAACAGCCTCTTTAGCTCTTCCCTCGCATTGAGTTTCCACAGCCACGCAAATAGAATATTCGGAGGAGGCCTGGGTAATTAATATTACATTAATTTTCTCACTGGAAAGAGCTTCAAACAATCGTTTTGAAATTCCGGGCACTCCCACCATACCTGAACCTTCTAGGCTTAATAATGATATTTTAGCAATGCTGGATATCCCGCTGATACTATTTTTGTTCCCAACTGCTTTTTGTTCGATAAGAGTTCCATAATCATCAGGGGCAAAGGTGTTTTTTATCCATATAGGAATACCCTTATCCATCACAGGCTGTATAGTAGGTGGATAAATTACTTTAGCACCAAAGTGCGACAGTTCCATTGCCTCATGATAGGATATATTGGGGATTATTTTAGCATTATTAACCAACCTTGGATCTGCTGTCATCATGCCACTAACATCGGTCCAAATTTCAAGCAATTGCGCATCCATTGCTGCTGCAATAATTGCTGCCGTAAAATCGGATCCTCCTCTCCCCAGTGTTGTAGTGTCTCCATTATAATCAGAAGCAATAAATCCCGGAACAATAAAAAGTTGTTCTGCATGTTGCTTCAAGTAATTTTCAATAGCGGCATTGGTTGATTTAAATTCTACCAAAGCCTTTCCAAAATTAGAATTTGTTTTAATCAATTCTCTTGCATCTACCCATTGGTGGCTAATTTGAAGCGTATTAAGTCTAGCAGAAATTATTAATGACGACAATAATTCACCATAACTCATCACAGTGTCTAGCGTCCGCGGTGTTAATTCTTGCAGCAAAAATACCCCATCGCAAAGGTTTTCTAATTCATTAATTTTTTTCTTTATTAAGCTCAGCGATGCGCTTTGCTTATCAATAGGAATTAAGTTTTTTACTGCTAGCAGATGTGTTTTTTCAAGCTCTTGAAGTTTATTTTTATAGGAGAGGTCGCGAGCCGCAGATCGTTTAAAAATATCAATTAGCAAGTCTGTAATGCCTCCTAATGCTGAAACAACAACGATAGTTCTGTTTTTAAAAATTGATGTTTTTATAATTTCAACAACTTTGTTAATATTTTCGGCCTTAGAAACTGATGTCCCTCCGAATTTTAATACATGCATAGGTAAGATATATTTGTGATGTCAAAAAAAATAGTTTTATCGAAGCTTTTCTATCATTGCTAATGATATAGAACGAAAAATTAAAATGTCAAAACTTTAATATATAATTATTACACTGTTTTACTAAAAAAAATCTGTTTCAAAAAAATTCTAAATAATACTTTTTTATTTGTTTTTAAATATAACTAAATTTCAAATAAAATATAAAAACTAATAGATTTAATATAGTAAATCCATTATTTTTTTATAAATCATAAAAGTTTTAGAAAATTACTATGTATTTTAAAAGGGGCGTCAAAAAAAACTATTAGGATTTAAAGACTACAGAATTTAATATTTTTTTGGGGAAATTAATATTTCTAAATTCACTTTTGATATTGCCATCAGGGTTGATAAATCATGTTAGTTCCTTTAGCAAAGGCCATTTTATTGGGCAAAAGCTGCATGTTATTGCTATCAAAACATTTAAATATATTCAGATTCTCCTTTATTTATTTCTGAATTATTTCTGAATTATTTCTCAAGGCGAAGGAAAAAACCTTTTTCATCAAATTGCTTCCCGATTATTGACTCTGCCTTAATAATATAATAATAGGTTCCGTCATCGGCATCTTTACCATCCCAACTTTCTTTTATGTCTATTGTTCTAAAAACTTCTCTACCCCAACGATCAAAAATAGAAGCGGAAAAAGTTTTTATCCCAAGTCCTGAAATTAAAAAAATATCGTTTATCCCATCTCCATTAGGCGTAAATACATTGGGGATTTTTAATTTACAATCTAGAATCACATTTACTATAACGATGTCTGAGGCAGTATTTCCACAGGTATCCATAACAGTAACTTGATATGTATTTATATTTTCTGCCGACGGAATTACGTATGCTGAAATTAAATTTGAATTAACAATACTATCAGCTGTGGTACCTGAAATTAGAGCCCAAGTATAACTATTGTTGCCGAAGCCTCCCGAGCTAACTGCACTCAAAGTAAAAGAGGTGGAGCCACATACATCTTGGTCAATCCCTGCATTTACCGCTAAAGCTTGCCCTGCAAAAACTGTAACCGTTAAGCTATCTATTGCAGGCCCTGTTGAACATAAGCTATTACCTGTAACAGTATAGGTAATAGTAGAACTTGGATTTGCATTTGTACTGGCAGTATTGGTGCTTGATAATGCCGTAGGAGGGCTCCAAGAATAATTGCTTGTGCCTGTAGCTGTCAATAATGTGGTTGTACCAGGGCAAATTGTAATATCACTTCCAGCATTTACTGAAATACCTGTTGGAGCATTTACTAAAAGGCTATAAAAAGCCGTATCGTAACATCCGCTTACAGTATCTGTAACTATTACGTAATAATTAGTTTGTCCCAGCGCAATGGCGTCTGTAAACTGTTGATTAGGATTAAAAATGCCCCCTGAGGATGGAAACCAATTATACAAACAAAGGGTAGAATCAATAGCTCCAGAACAGAAATGAAATTTCACATTTGGTCGGTTATTGCTTTGGGTAAAAGCAAAAGTTGGATTAATATTTGGGCAAGCGGGATCTATATCAGAGTAATCATAAAGTGATGAGATAAATGATGTTGTAGTATATTGTGTTTCGCAATTATATGTATAATTAGGTCCGGGTGTTTCGTCAAAACAAATTTCTACAATTACATTTGAAACCCCATCCCATTCAAAGGCGCTATCAAAAAGATGTGCATTCCAACCAGTAGTTACTGTATGGTTTTTGGGTGTATATACAGTAAACAACCCAGACTCCCATGCACTTAAGTTAGTAGCGTTAGTACAACCCATTTTTATAGTGTACTCATGGTAGAGTATTATTCCATTGATGGTTAAAACATTAAAATCGATTTGATTGATTTTGCCACCTGTGATGCCGGCAGCATTTAATTCCGCTGCTGTAAATAAAAACTGATGTTTTGCAGAGGTGTACCAATTGCCATAAGGAGCCGGCCAGTCCGTTGATGAATTTGTTGCTGTTCCTGTTCCAACAATTGCTGAAATAGTTGCTGAACAAACGGAAGCACTTATTCCACAATTTGCTGGAATGGTAGTTAGAAAGCCTACCCCCAGCTGCACTGTATCCCCTAAGCAAACTGGATTGGCAGAGACATTTATTATTGGGTCGGGTTTATAGCTTGGTGTTATTGTTATTGTTGCGGAGTCTTTTTTAACACAGCCCAAAGGATTTGTTACGCTTACTATATAAACATAGACTCCAGATGAAGTTGTTGCTGTAAGTGGATTAGGTATGGTATAATTATTTAATGGTGATGAGGTTTCCCATTGATACGAATAGTTTGCAGTAGGAGATGCATTTATATTAATTTGAATTGGATCTTGCAATAAACAGGTGATGGTTTCGCTTTGTGATACCAAGGTAGTAAAATCGGGAACTACAGTTACTGTAATAGTGTCTTTGTTAATACAGGTTCCATTTAAATTACTGGTAACCTGATAAACAGTTGTTGATAAAGGTGTTGCAAATGCAGTTGCGCAGGGGTTACAAGAAAAATTCACACCTATAACCATTGCAGGCCCTGATATTACATTCCAGGTAAATACACTTCCACCGTTTGCTATTAATGTAGCACTTTGCGCAAGGCATAATATGGTATCGGCAACAGTCCGGGTTATTATTTCAGGCAATACTGTTATTTCCACTGTGTCCTTTTTAAGGCAGCCAAAAGGGCTGGTAATGCCAATAAAGTAGCTATAATTTCCAGGAATTGTTATTGAAGCCACAGGGTTGCTTACAGTATCAAAATTCAAATAAGCAGATGGAGACCATAAATAATCGTATGCGCCAGCAGGAGATCCGGTAATGTTAAAATTTACATTCTGCTGAAAACATAAAGTGTCTGTAGAAGTTACGGTATTAAATGAAAAATCGGGAACAACACTTACAGTAACGGTGTCTTTATTTAAACATGTTCCACTTAAATCACTAACAACTTCATAGGTAGTAGTTGAGTCAGGGTCAACAACAGGGTTGGCGCATGGGTTACAAGAGAAATTTACTCCCAATACCATAGGGGGCCCATTAATTACATTCCAGGTAAAAATATTACCTCCTGTTCCATGCAGCGTAGTTGTTTGGGGGCCACAAATAATTTTATTTGGCCCAGCCGATGTTCTTGATAAAACATTTATATCGTAAACAAATGTTTGCTGCCCCTGCACAGGGCATGCCCCATCATTAACAGTAACGCTAAAGGAAGTATTAGTGTTTGCAGAACCAACAGGAGCCGACCAGCTAATTGTTGCAACCAATGGATTGGCGCCACTAGTAACAAATGTTGAACCTGGCAATACTGTTGAAATATTAGAAATAATTGTTAGGGAATCCCCCACGCTTGGGTCAGTATAGGTAGCATCAAAAACAAATGTGGACCCTTCGCATAATTCTAATGAATATGGTCCTGTTTGAGTGGATGTTCCTGTTAGCGAACTAATTGAACCAGAATTTGGATCAGGAACCATATTAGAACAACTTTGCACCACAAACTGTATGTCTCTCATTACAGTACCAATAAGGGCGCCATTACTATCATACTCCTGAATCAAAACTACAACTACAAAACTCCCTATTGTGGAAGGAGTGAAAGTTAACAGTCCTGTAAGTGGGTTAATAGAAATGCCTGGAATAGGCGACAAAGCTGTATACCCAGAAGTATAAACTAAATTAGTTGGGGGCGTCCCGAAAGACTCCTCTTGGGCAGGAATTAATGAATAATAAAGAGAGTCGCCATCAATTTCTACAACGCCATAATTATAGCTTACTAACTGGTTTGCACATACATAAGGAATTGGCTGAGAAGTTAAAAAGGGAGAATTATTACATGGCGCAGTAGCGCTATTAAGAGTAGCTTGTATAAAGCTACCAAAACTGCCTGGGGTTTCTAAATTTAAAATAGCATCATTCCTGCAGCAGGAAGACCAATTCATTGACCATGTATCACAAACAGGATTAAGCGTTACCGTGCCAGTATAATGAAATACCCACATGCCAGGCAAATTACCTCCATTACAAGTGCTATTGTTAATTTCAGCTGCACACAATTGTGATATTTCTGTTCCGCCAGGGTTTAAAACATCAATAAATATAGCAGTGTCTCCACCACAAGTACTAGTAAAACTTACGGTTTGACTAGCTCCTGGATCGAAACCCAAACAGTCGACAAATAAATTTAAATTAATTTGATATTGATTCGGCCCTATACAGGTATAAGTTAAATCCCCTCCGGCTATATGGCTTGCTTTTAATTGCTGTGCATTAAAAAAAGCAAAAGCAAAAGCAAGTAGAAATATTTTTTTCATTAATTTTATTTTTATGCAAATATACTAATTTTAAGGACTACAAAATGCATCTATCGGAGATATTATTGGGTCTATTATGCCCTATGAATTATTTTTCGGCAAAAACAAGGCCTTTAATTCGGAAGCATCTTCTGCCTTCATTTTACCAGACAAAATCAGGCTTAACTGTCTCCTGAGCAGAGCCCCTTCATAACGTTCTTTCTCTTCATTTGTTTCGGGAATTAATTCAGGGACAGGCAATGGGGAACCATTTTGATCAACGGCTACAAAAGTATAAATTGCTTCATTGCATTTTATTTTTTTTCCACTAACGTGATCCTCTACCCAAACATCTATAAAAACTTCCATGGAGGAGGAAAAGGCTCGCGAAACTTTAGATTCAAGCGTTACTATGCTTGCATGGTTGATGGGGTTATTGAAAGACACGTTGTTTACAGAAGCCGTAACTACCACGCGCCTAGAATGTCGATGCGCAGAGATAGAAGCGACAATATCCATCCATTGAAGAAGGCGTCCACCAAACAAATTCCCCATTACATTGGTATCATTCGGCAATACAACCTGAGTTTGTACTGTTAAAGAATCTTTTGGTGTTTTAGATTTCATTTTTTTTGCTCAAAGGTAATAAAGTTCGAGGGAAGTATAAAAAGATTTTAAGGATAAATATAAAACTACCAACAACATTTATTAAAAGGTGTGAATCTTAAAAAAATTTAATTCCTAATTGAATGGATAATATTATTTTAGGAGCTTTAACTATAATTCAACTTGAGTTTTATGCTATTTTATTTACAAATAGCCATACAACAAAAAATCAAAATTTATAAATTTACTTTCTATTAGGACTAAAGGGGATCAGACATAAAAAAAAATTCGCATTCTATTGGTAATATATTTACTTTTGAAAAACAAAACTTTAGAGCAATTGTTCTGAAAAGAAATCCTTACGAAATAAAATGTTTTTAATATTTGTAAAAAAATTATTGTGAATTTAAAATGATATTTTATTGAAATTGCTCAAACAAAACCTTTGTTTCAAAATACGTAAGCTAACAATTGCAAGAAAAAAAACAGATTACATAAATTATGTAATTAAAAATTATTATTAGAATTTTTTGGCATTATTTAAAAATTTTTATCATTGATTTTATGACTGAAAATGAAATTATTAAAGGTTGTTTAAAAAACAACCGAGAAAGCCAAAAAGCTTTATACGAGCTTTATTACATGGAAATGTTAGGGGTTTGTTTGAGATATTCAAAAGATGATAATGAAGCGCAAGAAATTCTTCAAGAGGGTTTTTTAAAAGTATTCTCAAATAATAACTTTACTAAGCCAACGGAACCTATTAAAAACTTGATAAAAGACACAATAATTAAAACTGCAATCGATTATTTACATAAAAACAAACAAAATTTAATCGTTAGCACTTTTAATGCAAACAAAGTTACCACCAATAAATTAATTGATTTAACCGACGAGGAACTTGTTTTACAAATAAATAAAGACATTATTTTAAAAGCAGTTCAAGAGCTCCCTTCGGCCTATCGGAAAGTATATAACCTATATGTAATCGAAGGATTTACGCATAAAAAAATAGCCGAAATGCTAGATATTAGCGAAAATACTTCGGAAACAAATCTTTCTAAAGCAAAATTTAATTTGCGACAAAATTTACTGGGAAAAATTAAAATATCGGATGGCAATGAATAACAATGACGAAAAACTAGACGAAGCAATTAAAAAAGCATTGAATAACTATGAAGATTCATCCAATATGAATGGCTGGATAAAAATGGAGCAACTGTTAAATATTGCAACAAAATCAAGCTCATTGAAGCATAAATTTAAGTTTTTATCGGCAATTGACAATATTAAAAATTTCAGCAAATCGAATTCTGTAAAATGGTTGTTTTCTCCTTATTTTTTTGTAATCGTTTTGTTTTTATGTGGCGCTTATTTTCTATATACCACAATAAACTCATCTTCTATTTTTAATAATTCAACCACTAGCAATTCTAAAGATGCTGCTAATACCGACACTACAGTCGTTTTAACTACTATGGACACCCTGCCTGCAGCCCCTTTAAAAACAAACACAATAGAAAAATTAATAGACACCGTTCACGAGCAGACTCTTGTAAAAGAGCTTGACCTAATAAAACCAAGCGAAATTGAATCTGATAAAAAAGAAAAAATCACTCAAAAAGAAAAAGATGCTATCAAAAAAATAGCCGAAAAGAAAAATGAAATAAGAAGAAAAGGCCAAATGCTAAAAATGGAAAATCTCCCTGTATTAATTAAAAATATCGACTCCATAGCGGGCTTAATGATTTCACCAAATGAATTAAATCAAAAGGAGAATAAAAAACAGAATAACGCTGACAGTATAATAAAATCGAGGGTTCTTTCACCAAAAGATTCATCTAAAACCCCTTAAAGATAAACTATGGTTAATTAGAGTCTGTCTATAATGTCCGATTTCTTCGTTATTCTTGTTTTAAAAACAGTCATTTACCAATGTAAACTCCTGATTTTCAAAACTACGAAAGCCTCGAACTCGAACATTATAGTTCAGACTCTCGAATATATGGACAGACACTAATTAGGTTATTTACAAAAGTATAATGCAGTATTTTAAAACCTTAAACCTAACTCAACCAAGCTTTTTTTAATTGCTTTTAATTTATTTTCAATTTTATCAATTTGTGTTTTATCTGTTTTTATTTCGTGGTGTAAGGTTTTACGATTATCTTTTAAATATTTTTTAGCACCCTCAAGCGTAAGGCCTTGTTCTTTTACAAGGTTGTATATTATTTTAAAATTCTCTATATCGTCCGGAGTAAATAAGCGATTGCCTTTTTTGTTTTTTTTAGGTTTGATTATATCAAATTCTTTTTCCCAGAAACGAATTAACGAAGTGTTAACAGCAAACATTTCGGAAACTTCTCCAATAGAATAGTATAATTTAACAATGTCGTTTTCTTTGAATGGCACTTTTTAGTTTAAATATTCTAAATTAATAATCTGCTGAATTGTACAAACAAATATAAATAAAAATATAACAATGTTTAGTTTACATTTTATTCCTTATCAAAATTATGGGAATCCTATATTCTTTTATAATTAAAGTAGATTATTGCAAATAATAATTGCAAATTTGTATCAGAAAATTTTTATTAAGAAGAATATGGTCTTATTTTTATAAAATAAAAGCTTATGGAGTCTAAATTAGAAAACAATAAAGTAACAATGGAAAATACTATTAAAGATTATATTCAAACAAATAAAAACCGTTTCCTAGACGAGCTATTTGAGCTTTTAAGGATTTCATCGGTAAGCGCTGACCCAAATTATAAAAATGAAGTTTTTAAAACCGCTGAGCTAGTTAAAGAAAAACTAATAGCCGCTGGAGCCGATAATGTGAAAATTTGCCCTACAGCTGGATTTCCAATTGTATACGGTGAAAAAATAATTGACGCAAAATTGCCAACAGTTTTAGTTTATGGCCATTATGATGTTCAGCCTGCCGACCCCATTGAACTATGGCATTCAAACCCTTTTGAGCCAATAATAAAGGACGAGAAAATATATGCGCGAGGGGCTTGTGACGACAAGGGGCAAATGTACATGCATGTGAAAGCTTTTGAGATAATGATGCAAACAAATTCTTTACCTTGCAATATTAAATTTATGATTGAAGGGGAAGAGGAGATTGGCTCTGAAAATCTTGCGGTATTTGTTAAACAAAATAAAAATAAATTAGCTGCAGATATAATTTTAATTTCTGATACAGGCATTGTTGCTAATGACACCCCTTCCATTACAGTTGGATTGCGAGGATTAAGCTACATTGAGGTTGAAGTTGCTGGTCCAAACCGAGATTTGCATTCGGGATTATATGGCGGTGCTGTTGCTAACCCTATTAATATTTTGTGTGAAATGATTGCAAAATTAAAAGACGAGAAAAACCATATAACGATTCCTGGATTTTATGATGATGTGGAAATATTATCTGAAGAAGAGAGATCAGAAATGGCAAAAGTTCCATTTTCTTTGGATGAATACAAGCAGGCCCTTGATTTATCGGAGGTGCATGGTGAAGATGGATATTCAACAAATGAGCGCAATTCTATCCGTCCGACTTTAGATATCAATGGTATTTGGGGTGGATATACAGGGGAGGGTGCCAAAACTGTTATCCCTGCTAAAGCCTATGCAAAAATATCGATGAGATTAGTGCCTTATCAAAAAAGTGAAAATATAACAAAGCTTTTTAAAAATTATTTTGAAAGTATCGCTCCTCTGTCTGTTAAGGTTAAAGTAGCGCTTCATCATGGTGGTGAGCCAATTGTAACTCCGAGTAATTCATTTGGCTATAAAGCTGCTAGTAAAGCTATGGAAACTACTTTTGGTAAAAAGCCAATACCTGTGCGCAGCGGCGGCAGCATTCCTATTGTAGCAATGTTTAAATCAGAACTAGGATTAGATTCTGTCTTAATGGGCTTTGGCTTAGATTCAGACGCTATCCATTCCCCAAATGAGCACTTTGGTTTGTTTAACTATTTTAAAGGCATAGAAACGATACCCTATTTTTTTAAATATTATGCCGAAAGTTTCGCCGGTAAATAAACTATACTGTATGTGGTATAAAATAATGTATTTAAAATACGCAATTGGCAATAAGCAATAAGCAAAATTGCCAATTTGTGGAATGCGATAATTTATCCCGTTTTCAGTATAAGTAAAGCTTTTAAAATAATTTCGACAAAACAGATATATTAATAAAAACAGATGAGTCTATTTTTTTACAAAAAAATATGCTTATGAAAACGCGCGTGAGTAATGAACAAACGCGATGCAGTGTTGCAGGTGGGGAGGAATCGTTTGTTCTTGATTTTTTGTTTCTGGAGCCTGTCCTGAGCTTTTGCCGAAGGGTATCAAAACAAAAGAAAAACACACAGTTTTTGAACCATTTAATTTACGGGAGTTATTTCGAAAACTGCACTAACTTATTTTGTGTTCCTATTAATTATAAAACGCATAAACTTTTTTTATGGCAGGTATTTATATACATATTCCATTTTGCAAACAAGCTTGTCATTACTGCGACTTCCATTTTTCCACTTCATTAAAAAATAAAGATTCATTTATAACCGCATTAAAAAAAGAGATCGAGCTACAAAAAGACTATTTAATAAAAACAGATACTCCATCTCTCAATAAAAAAAACGACGAAATAATAAATACAATATATTTTGGTGGCGGAACCCCTTCCTTGTTTTCTCAATCCGATTTGATGACTATTTTTCATGAGCTTAACAAATATTATAACATTAGCCCAAGCGCTGAAATAACACTAGAGGCAAATCCAGATGATTTAACATCAAAAAAAATAAAAGAATTATTCGACACCCCCGTCAACCGATTAAGCATAGGAATTCAAAGTTTTTATGATGAGGATTTAAAGTTAATGAATCGCGCTCATAATTCTCAAGAAGCGCTTAGGTCTGTAAAAGCATCGCAAGATAAAGGATTTGAAAATATTACCATTGATTTAATATACAGTATCCCAAGCTTAACAAATGAAAAATGGATACATAATTTACACACAGCCTTTAATTTGGAAGTAAAACACATTTCTTCCTATTGCTTAACAGTAGAGCCTAAAACAGCATTAGAGTACTTAGTAAAAACAGGGAAAATTAAAAATGTGGAGGAAGAAAAAAGTGTTGAACATTTTGAAATAATGTTAAACGAAATGAGAAAAAATAATTTTATTCAATATGAAATATCCAATTTTTGCAAAGAAAATTTTTATTCAAAACACAATAGCAACTATTGGTTAAAAGAAAATTATATAGGTTTTGGCCCCTCTGCTCATTCATACAACGGCAGTAGCAGGCAGTTTAATATTTCCAACAACATATTATATATTCAATCCCTCGAAAACAAAAAGCTCCCATTCGAACAGGAAATACTTACTGCATCGCAGCTTTATAACGAATATGTTTTAACATCAATACGCACCATGTGGGGAACAGATTTAAATTACATTGAAACTTATTTTGGATTAGATTATTTTTTGTATTGTTTGAATGAAGCAAAAAAATTTATTGCATCTGGTGAAATCATAAAGAAGGAAAATAAATTATTTTTAACAGATAAAGGGAAATTATTTGCCGATAAAATTGCAGCGGCTTTGTTTCATATCAACTACAAAAAAACTTCTGTTAACAAATAAAAAATGGTGTTACAAAAAAATATTAAGTAAAGCTTTCAAAATAATTTCAACAAAATAGATATATTAATAAAAACAGATGCTTTCATTTTTTTGCAAAAAAAATCCTTATGAAACCTCGTGTGAGGAATGAGCAAACGCGAGGCAGGGTTGTAGGTGGAGAGAAATCATTTGTTCTTGATTTTTTGTTTCTGGAGCCTGTCCTGAGCTTTTGCCGAAGGGTATCAAGACAGAAGAAAAATACACAGTTTTTGAAAAATTTAATTTGCAGATTTATTTTGAAAACTTCACTTATAAAATTTATTGTCATTTTATTATAAAAATAATAATAGACGAAAACACATCGTTTTAATTTTTTAAATTAATAAAACATACATTTAATTATGCTTTCAACAATTACTTTTAAAGGGGTGACTTACAGCACCGATTTATCTAAACCTATCGACATTTCTATCCCATTGCGCTGTGGCGAAGAAAATGTAAATGCATGGCACTCTCCTCCGGTAAAAATTGAGCCTGTTCGTATGGGTGATTGGGTAGGTGACGTAAATTTGGGAGGATCGGTAAATTTTCGAAATATCTTTTTTAATCCTCATGGCAATGGCACGCACACCGAATGTGTTGGTCATATTAGTAAAGAAAATTATAGCATTAATAAATGTTTAACAAAATTCTTTTTTATGGCTGAGTTAATAACAATTTCGCCTGATATAATGACGAATGGCGACAAGCATATTACTAAAAAGCATATTGAAAATTGTTTAGGAAATAAATTGCCAGAAGCACTCATTATCAGAACAATTGATAATAGTCCATTAAAAATCAACAAACAGTATTCAAATACCAATCCACCATATTTAGATTACGAGGCGGCTGAATTTATTGGCGCAATAGGCATAAACCACTTATTGATTGATTTGCCTTCCATTGACAAAGAGAGGGACGATGGGAAACTTCTTGCGCATCATGCATTTTGGCAATATCCTCATAATACAAAACAGGATAGAACAATTACTGAAATGATTTATGTTCACAACAATATAATGGATGGGACTTACCTATTAAATATTCAAATTGCAAGCTTTGAAAACGATGCCTCCCCAAGTAAACCTATTTTATATAATTTAAAAGGCATCAGTAGCTTTTAACTGTTGTTTTATGCTGATGAGGGGGGGCTATTGATTATTATATTCCGTAACTTATCAAACCCATTTAATTTAAAACTGTATTGTTTTAATGGCAATGAGACTAGGAATAATTAAAGTTGCCAACAATAAAAAGCACTTAAATCAAAAAAAATAAACGTCAATTTTTATAAATAAGAAATTCAAATTTCCTAGATGACCTTTATTATATTAACAAATAAAGCCTTTTAACGGCTGGCTAAATAATGTAGCCGACTTCGTAAAAAAAATTATAAAATTACAAGTTGCAAAAACCAATAGATAAAAATTTCTGCCGCTTTAAAAGGTTTTTGCCACGACAAATTTTCAAAGCAAACCGAAATGATGAAGCTTACTATAAACGGCTATATCATTTAGGTAATGTTGGGCGTTCGTTGTTCTTTTTTTCAGTTCCAGCTACTGTCCGTATGTTCACACAACTCCTCATTTCCATGCCTGCCGTCACCTTACTGGGATTAGCCAAATCTACTTGGGGGAAACAAGTCGGATGCCTATATAGTCGTAGCGGTAGGCTGGGCTGTCGCAGTATCGGCAGGCACTCCGGCAGTTGAACGCAAAGTTGTAAAAACTACCGCCACGGAGCCCGCGGGACGTCCCCAATGCAGCACCTTTAGGCTTAGTTTGAACCCCGCTTGAATAATCATCATACAAGTCGCTGCACCACTCAGACACATTGCCATGCATATCGAACAAACCATAAGCATTTGCGGAAAAACTGCCGACTGGCATTGTTTTGTGCCTGTATTCACGCTTCGCATTGTTGTCATTATAATTTGCCTGTGCAGTAGTTAGGTTATTGCCTGTGTTAAATGGTGTAGTTGTGCCTGCACGGCATGCATATTCCCATTCAGCTTCAGTTGGTAAGCGGCAGCCCACCCATGTGGCAAAGGCTGTGGCATCGTCCCAGGTTACGTTTATTACAGGACGTTCGTCTCGTCCCCAGCCTCCATCTTTTGGTTTTTCCCTGCCAGTTGAATCGCAAAACAAATCATATTGCTTAAAAGTCACCTCATATTTGCTCATTTTAAAAGCACTTAATGTTACTCGATGCTGGGTTTCATTATTGTCTCTATAAGCTTCACGCGCAGGACTGCCCATTGTAAAGGTGCCGCCAGGAATGATTGCCCATACTATGGTTGGTTTGGTATAGTCAGGAACAACAGTCGTTGTATTGTTACTTATTGTCTGTTCAGTCGTTTCAGTGTTTTTATTTTTGCTTGAACCAGAAGAAGAAATTAATATGATCGTTAAAAAAGAAATGGCTAATATATTTTTAATTTTCTTTTTTTTGTTTGTTGTCATACCGAGTCCTTTTAACAAATAATGCACTTGCGGGAACTGTCCATTTTTATTTATAATTCTCTCTCAACATCTTAGTCCGTAAATTTTCCTAAAAGTCCGTTACCGTCGGTTTTTTTATTCGCTGAAGTGTTTTTTTACAATGACGCCCAACAAGGATATTAAATATAGTTAAATCTTAAAAGAGAGAATGTTTTATTTAATAAAACTTAAATATATTATCTACAATATTTGCATTTCTTTTTAAGGCATCGTATACCTCAAATTCTACCCTAGATTGCAGTTGCCCTATTGCTGTAGCTTGCTGTGCTTTATAATCTTTTTGCGCAGGGGCCTCTGTAACCGCTTCTGCATAAATCAAAAATACGCCATCATTTCCTACCAAAGGTTTGCTAATAGTTTTTGTTTTTTGAACAGAGATAGCCCCAGTAATATTTGGCTGATTGCCGGCGTTTGCAATAGCTGTTGAGTTAAAATTAATTTGTTGGGCTTGCTCAACGTTAAGCTTCAATTTAGCTGCAATGGCATCAATTGGATCGCCCGCCTTAATAGATGCGTTAAATTCATTAATAAACACCGCTGCTTTTTTCTCTTTCAATACTTTCTGAGTAAGCTCTTCTTTCACTTGATCGAGGGTGGCAAAGCCTTTTAATTTAATGTCGATGATGGAAGCTACAATATATTTATTTCCAAAATCAAAGGGCTCCGATACTGCAGCCTTTTCATTCTCATAAACCCAGCGAATCAAAGGCCTTGGAGACTCAATACCTGATAAGGTTTTATCATTTTCTTTGATGCTTTCAACAACACGTTTATTTAATTTATTTTCTACAACAGCTTTTTGGAAAAGATCATTTGTATTGTTTTTACCTGAAAATTCACTCGCCTTTAAAAACGCGGCCTGCATGGTTTTACTACTCGCTTCTGTTTTTCTTTCTATTGTTGCTACTTGCACTTTTTTTAATGCGCCTTTTGAATCTAATACTTCCATAATATGAAACCCAAATTGCGATTCAACAACAACAAAATCGCCTTTTTTATTATCCAATCCAGCGTTTTTAAAAGGTTCTACATAATTACTTTTAGCGTTTAACCAACCATAATCTCCGCCTTTACCAGGATACGATTCCCCGGCTTTTTTATTAGGAGGCATTTTTTTTCCGCTATCGTCAGAAAATTTTTCCACAAAATCATTAAACTTTGCACCTTTTTTTATTAAACCTAAAAGGCTGTCGGCCATAGATTTTGCTTGAATTTTATTTCTAACAACACCTTCAGAAGCTCCTGAACCTTTAAAGGCTATTAAAATATGACGAACCTTTGCAGAGTCGGCAGATTTTTTAATTTGAATTAATTTAGCAACTTTTAAAATTTCATTTTCATTATACGGCCCAACTACTGTATTAATTTCGGCATTAAACATGATAGAGTCAATTTCGGGAGATAATGTTCCTTTGTAATGAAAGCTTAAGTCAAAGTTGCGGGTATCTGATTCTGCAATAACAAAAGTGGAGTCGTCGCTCTGTTTATTTTCTTTAAAAGCTATCGCAATTTTTTTCATTGCATCCAAGGCCTCCTCTTTGTCTTCTTTTGATGGGCTTATATCAAAGGCTACATACTCTATTTTGCGGGATGTTTCCTGTTTAAATTCATTTTGGTGAGCTGTGTAATATGCATTTAAATCTGAGTCCGCTATTTTAATGGTGCTGTCAGCCATTAATTTAAAATTTTTAGTAACATATTTAATATTTGAATTGGTATTTTGGGCTATATAGTCGCGCTTAGCAGCTGCTGCTGTAAAATACAAACCTTTTTTTACAATATTATTATATTTCTCTATAATATGTGTTTGACGTATGTAGTTCTCAATTTGAATCCATTGCGTTTCTTGATCCGGCTTCATATTCTGTGTAAATTCTTTAATTTTAGCCGGGCTCAACTCTCCTGTTTTAGGATCAGCGAATAATGGTGATACCTTATTGGTTGATGGATCTGTAAGGTTGCGAACTAATGCAGGGTGAGGGTGGTCAATCATTAAATCATATAATTCCTCATCAGAAACTGAAATACCCAACTTCTCATATTCTTTAAACATCACCTCATCGCTGATTGATTGATTCCAAACTTGCTGAACAACTCCATCAATTTCATTTTGGTCTAATACATTTTTATCAGCATTTCGTTTTTTAATTTCTAAAGCCTCTTCCACCTTCATATTAAAAACGTTAAAATCAATTGATTTTCCAGCTATTTCACCAACACATTTATCAGACCGATCCATGGAGCCCTTTTCGAATAAGCCGGTTAATACAAATGCAAAAAGCGCTACTCCAACTATTGCTACTAATAATCCGGAACGCTTACGTAAACTTTCTAAAACACTCATTCTCTTCAGTTTTTAATTTATTTGTTTAATACTTTTTTATTTTTAAAACGTATTCGTACTTTTAAAAATGAAAATTAATTTTAATTTTCTTATTGGTAAAGAAACCGCTTTACTATAAATGTTTCTTTTTATTTTATTAATTATAAAACAGCTTTTTCCTCTTTTTCTTTATTTCGGAGAATTTCAACTTTTTTATTGGATTGCAAATATAAGATTCTTAACGGAACCAATTAGCTTTTTTGATAAAAATCTAGGTTCGCCCAACAAAACAAATAAAGCACTGACTACTAGTTATTTACAACCAAATATTAAAGTCCATGGCAAATTCTCGATAATTTTTATGTTTTTTTAACAATAATAATTAATTGAAAACCGAGTGGCGCGGCAGAAAAATCATTTTTTTGTGAAAGGCTGCCTATTACTTTTTTTGATAATTTTAAATTCTCTTGATATAGTTTCATTTTAAAATTAATTTTTATAACTTTTTATTCCCATTTCAACCATTTAATTTATTTAAGTAAAGCTTTCAAAATAATTTCGAAAAAACAGATATATTAATAAAAACAGATGGTTTCATTTTTTTGCAAAAAAGATCCTTATGAAAATGCGCGGGAGGAATGAGCAACCCCTATGCAGAATTGCAAGTGGGGGGGATCGTTTGTTCTTGATTTTTTGTTTCTGGAGCCTGCCCTGAGCTTTTGCCGAAGGATATCAAGACAAAAGAAAAACACACAGCTTTTGAACTATTTAATTTGCGGGAGTTATTTCGAAAACTTCACTAAGAGTGGCGTATTAAATTTTATTATTATTATTTAAAAATTTGAAAGCTTCGAATTAGAACAAGCCGTCTGAAGAAATTCGTAAATTTGCAAAATACATCCTTAAAATTAAATGAAAAACATAGCTATTTTCGCTTCTGGAGAAGGTACTAATGCTCAAAATATAATTAATTATTTCAAATCTAATGCGGCAGCAATAAATGTAGCCTTAGTAGTTTCAAATAATGCTAATGCGCAGGTATTAAATAGAGCAATGCTATTGGGGCTTAAAACAATTATTATTGATCGCGAAATGTTTTACAATAGCAACCAAACTATAGATGAATTAAAATTTGCAAATATTGATTTAATTGTACTAGCAGGTTTTTTATGGCGAATTCCAGAAAATTTAATTGACAGCTTCCCTAATAAAATTATCAACATACACCCAGCACTATTGCCAAAGTTTGGAGGTAAAGGAATGTATGGAATTAATGTTCACAAAGCTGTTATTGAAGCTAAAGAAAAAGAAAGCGGAATTAGCATCCATTTTGTGAATTCCGAATACGATAAGGGTAAATTAATTTCTCAACACAAATGTGAAATAAGCCCATCAGATACTCCCGAAATATTGGCAAAAAAAGTTCATGAATTAGAAATTGAATATTTCCCGAAAGCAATTTTTAATTTATTAATTTAATGTTAAAAAAACATTTAAATAAACTATTAATTGAAGCAGGCTGTGATGAAGCAGGCAGAGGATGCCTTGCCGGCCCTGTATATGCCGCTGCCGTTATATTCCCTAAAACCTTTAAACATTCTCTTATAAAGGATTCGAAAAAACTAAACAACAAACAGCGTAATGCGCTGCGTACAATTATTGAGAAGGAGGCCCTTTCATGGGCCATAGGTGTTGTAAGCGCTAAAGAAATTGATGAAATAAATATATTAAATGCTTCTTTTTTAGCAATGCACAGGGCAATAGACCAACTAAAAATTATTCCGCAAATTTTATTAATTGACGGAAATCGTTTTAATAAATTTAAAGAAATACCCCATACATGTATTATTAAAGGGGATGATAAATACATGAGTATTGCTGCCGCATCTATTTTGGCAAAAACCTATCGGGATGATTACATAGAGCTCCTTCATGAGAAATTCCCAATGTATGATTGGTTAAACAATAAAACATATGGAACGCCCAAGCATCTTCAAGCCATTAAAGAACATGGCATTACCGATTATCACCGAAAAAGTTTTCGTTTAATTTAATACTGCTGTTTTATTGAGGGAGGCATTCCGCTGCTATGCCTGTAGTTATTTTAATTCCGAAAGTGCTATTATATAGTCAAATTCAAAAGGCTTTACAACCGATACCGACAATCGGCTCATTTTTACAATTTGCATTTCACTTAATTTTTTATCTGCCTTAATTTCTGATAAGGATACAGGCCTTTTTAGAGTTTTAAAAGGACTCAATTCTACTACACACCATGCAGCGTCTTCTGTTGTAGGGTCTTGATATGCCTCCTTTATTATTTTTGCTATTCCAACTATTTCAAGACCCTCATTGCTATGATAAAAAAAAGCTAAATCGCCCTTTTTCATTGCACGCATATTGTTTCTTGCGGAATAGTTCCGCACACCATCCCACACAGCCTTTTTATCTTTTTTAAATTTCTCCCAACTGTATTTAAAAGGTTCTGATTTTATTAACCAATAATTCATATATAAAAAAGTTACATAATACTATTTTGAAGGTAGAGCATTTAATATTTAAAAATTATTCGCTATAATTAATAATTTAATGGTATTACTTTTGATTTTTTTACTGTCGATAGGATAACCATTGTTGTTGCATTTGAAATTTCAGAAATATTTCTTATTTTATCCATTGCTAAATTTTCATAGGATGCGATATCCTCTACCATTATTTTAAGAACGTAATCTGAAGACCCTGTTACATGGTAACATTCTATTATTTCCGGGATTTCATTAATTTGTTTAATAAAATTTGGAATTGCATTCCCCCTTGTTTGCGCCAATTGAACTAACATAAATGTTTGTATTCCCATGCCAAGCCTTTCTACATCTAGTTCGGCGTGATAACTTTTAACAATTTTAGCTTTTTCAAGTTTTTTAACTCTTTCAAAGGTTGGTGTAGCAGATAAACCAACTTTTTGAGCAAGATCCAAATTGCTTATTCGACCATTCTCCTGTAATTCTTTTAAAATTTTAAAGTCTGTTTTATCTAGTTTTTCAATTTTTCCCATAATTTCCCCCTAATTTTTTCCGCAATATAATAGAAAAACACCCAAAAAGAAAATATTTATTTATATTTTTTTACGCCCTCCTATTTTAGCTTATTCCACTAGAAAACAAATAAATTTAGGAATATTTACCTGCTAAATTTATTATTTGAAGTGCTAAATTGTTAATAACTTTATTAAAATACTGTTTTTTACTTAAAAACAATATCCTATCCTTGCCGAACAAAAATTCTAGCTATCGAATTTTATTAAGAATAAAAACCTGATTTTAAAAATAATTTAAGAACAATTAACTAAGCAAAACACTAAAGATGAAAAAAAAATTACTTTACTCCTTCATTGGATTGGCAACAATCGTCAATTCTGCAAACGCTCAAAACATACGTTGTAGCAGCATGGAAAACCTAGAAAGATTAATCCTTGCCGACCCTTCCTTAGAGATTCGCATGGCTAAAATAGAAAAAACTAGCCAAGAAATAATGTCAAAAAATGCTAATCAAGGCAGTATTAGTTCCTCCTCTATTATTAACATCCCTGTAGTGGTGCATGTCCTTTATAATTCATCCGTTCAAAATATTAGTGACGAACAAATTTTCTCGCAAATCGACGTATTAAATGAAGATTTTAGAAGACTAAATACCGACAAAGTAAATACCCCTTATGGATTCGAAACAAATGCTGCCGATGTTGAAATTAACTTTTGTATGGCATCTACTGATCCGAATGGAGATGTAACATCTGGTATCATTCGTAAGTTCACCTCCGAAAACTCTTTTTCTAGCGATGATGGTGTAAAATACAATAGTTATGGCGGCAACGACGCATGGCCATCAGGGAGCTACCTTAATATCTGGGTTTGCAATTTAGGAGGTGGGCTGCTTGGTTACGCTCAATTTCCTGGTGGTCCAGCCTCTTCGGATGGGGTTGTTGTTAATTACAATAGTTTTGGAAGGGACTTCTCTACAGATGCGCCATATAATAAAGGAAGAACTACAACGCATGAGGTTGGTCATTGGTTAAACCTTCGTCATATATGGGGCGACTCAAGTTGTGGTAACGATTTTGTGTCGGATACTCCTACACAGCAAACAGCAAATTATGGTTGCCCATCTTTTCCAAATTACTCTTGTTCTAATAATTTAATTGGTGACCAGTTTATGAATTACATGGATTATACTGACGATGCTTGTATGAACATGTTTTCAATAGGGCAAAAGAACAGAATGAAATCATTGTTTGCATCAGGTGGCGAAAGAGAAAGTTTGACTTTTTCTGCTGGATGCTCTGGTATTACCCCCCCTCCAGCACCTATCGCAACTACCTTAACAATAGGCACAGGAACAAGCACCATGGTAGCACCTTATGGAACTTATTACATGGATGAAAAAACACAGTTTATTATTACTAAATCGGAACTTATTGCTGCCGGATATTCCGTTGTTAAAAACTATATTGAGTCCCTTGCTTTCGAAGTTTATAGCGCAAGTGGGCAGGAAATGAAAGACTTTACAATTAAATTAGGCGCTACCTCATTAAGTTCTTTTAACTCAAACACCTATTCAGACAACTCTTTAATGACAACCGTATATTCTGCTAATCAAAGTGTGGTTGAAGGTTGGAATACGCACACTTTTACCACTTCCTACAATTATTCTGGCACTAATAATTTACTAGTTGAAATATGCTGGAATAACGATAATTATACTTCCGATACAAGAGTTTATTGCACTGCTTTATCCACCAACAAGACTATATTCAAACAACAGGATGATACTGAAAATGGCATTTGTTCCGCTTCCATAGGAACAAAGGGCTTAAAACGTCCAAATGTTCGCTTAACAATGGGGGCAACTTCACTTGAAGAAAAAAACTTAGCTATAGCAAATATATCAGAGCCAACTAAAACCTTCGATTTGTATCCTAATCCTACTTCCAACCAATTGAACATTAATTATCAAATAAAATCGACTACCTCAAACGTCATATTTTCTGTTTACAACATGATGGGTGCTTTGATAAATACAATTAAGGAAGAAAATGTTGCAGCAGGTGAGCAAAGTCTTTCATTAGATTTTTCTTCTTATGATAATATGTCGGATGGGATCTATTTGCTGTCTTTAAATATTAACGGATCTATTCAAACAAAACATTTTGTATTCAAGCGCTAAATACACCATTATCAAACTATTTTAATACTGGTTTTTAGTTTGAATTAAAAACGAGAATTGCTCTGAAGTTTCAGAACAATTCGGGTCAACAACATTTTATAGGGAGCAAGGCAATTTTTTTTTATTTTGCGAATAAAAAATGTCATTAGATAAGGAAGCCTTAAAGCTGTTTTTTCCAAAAGAATTATTAGAACATTTTGAGC